>Ga0307513_10001358_pt1 | contig 35357 bp, 35 predicted proteins | sample 15_EM_MG_FD_202174 | JGI IMG/M metagenome (GOLD analysis project Ga0307513, IMG submission 202174) | Populus trichocarpa ectomycorrhiza microbial communities from riparian zone in the Pacific Northwest, United States - 15_EM | ecosystem: Host-associated > Plants > Roots > Unclassified | place... | reverse complement strand
GCCACATCCGCCCCTCCCCTCCCCAGAGGGATGTGGGCGGCTAAACGACGCTCAACGGAGGAGTTAGGGAGGGATGGACATGAGGGGGGACCCAAGCAATGCGAGGCCCACTTAGTACGTCACGAAGACGTGGTTCTCTTTCTTCCTTGCCTCTGACCACGCCCACGTTTTTTGCTCACGTGAATGACGCCAGCATGAGGGAACGAGGACCCAACGACGAAGAGTAGGACAACGAGACCCAATGAAAACAAGTCGGATCCGGTGATGTTCCAAAGACGATGAGTAGGCCCTGACCGCGACCCGATGATGATGAATGGGCCCACCAACGACGACGAGTATGGGCCAAGTGACAACCCAACGATGATGAGGATGGCCCGACGACGATGCATGGCGCCGAATGATGACAAGTGGGCCCACCAGCGACGACGAGTACGAGGCAGTGACAATGCAACAACAACACATAGCGCCGAACAACGACAAATGGGCCCAGCAACGCCCCAACGACGATGCATAGCGCCGAATGATGACGAGTAAGCCCACTACGAACGTGCGAAGTCGCGGGAAGGTGGACCGAGCTTATCGCCAACACGTCGAACATGAACACAACCATCTCTACACGGTTAGCGGGGGCCTTCGCGAACGCGTAAAATGAAGCAGGAAGAAGGCGGTGACAACGAAGGAGAAACAGGATGACGTGGGACGCAGGGAGGCATTATTGGTGAAGTTTTTTTTTTGGCTCCTGCTCCTGGCCCTTCTCCCTGCACTTATTGCCCATGTTCGTTTCCACTGTCTCTGAGAAATGCAATGCAGCATACTTGAAATGCCAGGTTTGTTCATCCTCCCATTCCTCTCCGCATTCTTTTCGTCCCCCATCCTTTCCATCACATCTACTTAGCACCCTAACCGTTTCCCACCTTTTTTTAACATTACAATCACTTCTTTATTTCTCACTTCTACCCAAAAACATCATATGCAACTTTTTGTTGTATAACCTCGATTTCGACAAAAGACAATGACCTATCAGTATCGCACTTACGTACTATCCTTTCCAAGCAACCTCCAAATGCGATTGTTGAGCCAGCTTTGACTTTCGGCCCCTGACTACCCCACCTCTTCTCCGACTCAAGAAAGTGAGCATGAATGGAAACGGTCGGCGACTCATGAGTCAAACCCGCATATGGAGAAGGTGCCATAGTAAATGTTCGGTCATCGGAATTGAAGCTACCGATAGTTCCTGCAACATTCACATACAGTTTGACTTTGACATTGAAATCCTCGTCGTCAATGAAAATAAGCTTGATAAAAGTTATTCAATACTTTTCATAAAAAGATGCTGCTCACATACCTCTCGAACATCTCCTAAGAAAGCATATTCACGGAGATCTTCCCCCTCTATGATCACAGCTGCTGGAATACTCTTGACAGTGACTGCTGCAATCTGTAAAGGTTCAGAAAGCCTTCCAGGAATAAAATGAAATAAAAACATACATTAGCGACAACAAAAGCCTTTTGAAACTCCTTCTCCACCATCTTGAAAAGCTTGGCTGCGATTTCATCTGAGGCAAAGTACTGAAGGAGACCGACAGCGACAGATCCAGTATCCTGGTTGATGTTAAAGGTCCCATCAAAAACAACGTGCCTGTTTCCCCTAAGTGGCTCCAAAGCGCGAGGGGATTGCAAAATGGCGAAGGCAGTAATGCAGATAGATCCTGGGGAGCTCATGACGGTTGAGAAAAACTGAACTGCATGCTGTCGCAAAAAAATGAGCTCACTTTGTCATGCTGTGGAGACTTACTGATGCTATTTTGTCACACGCTCTCACGCCCGCCTGCACGCCAAACGTGACCGACGCCTCCGGTACCTCCACGGGCACGCGTCACGAAAACGGACGTCGGGTGATGCTGGCCAGCACCTAAGAAGGAATACAGGACGCCAGCGCGACGTCCAACAGTGGCGAGCGGCGTTGAAAAGGACACTGGAATCCCAAAATGGAGCGTGAGAACGCCTGATTCTTGTATTATAGATTACTGTATGTACCTAATACTGACTTGAAAACGGTTTTGTTAATTGTAAATGCATACTCAAGCAATGTGAAAGAAAAAAAGACTTGTATTGCCATGCGCAGCAATGGCCCACAAGAAACAAGTTATCAGTGCTTGTCACGTTTCATCCACAAGAAATTGACATGTGCAGAGCGAGGTACAGTGAATCCAGCTACGAGGACAGTATCGAAGCATACAAAGAGACGCCAGTGTACAAGTTTCTCCTCAAGTGGAAGAGAAGGCGACAAGTGCGGAAGCAAAAGAAGGTGTTGCGGGGGGCGAATAAATCATTGAGATCACATTACTACGTATGCCTATCAAGTCTAAGCGAGCTTGACGTTCATGATGATGAAATTGTGCACCAAACTAGGAATCCACTTCCGAAGTTGAGGATCTATCATCAGTAGCTGTTGCACCTGGCTCTTCACCACGAAGCCGGAGATCCCATAGTGATGAAGATGATGAGTGCATCCAATCCTGGGCGAACGAGGTAGCAAGCTCGGACTCTGTTGACTCTGATAATGAGCCTGTGGCAAGCCACAAAGAGGAGAACCGAGGTGAGTGATAAAGGCATATTTCTTCTATTTGGGGGCCAGATGTCCTTATCTATATCTGCAGCCTGTCTGCACGTCCTGGGACACCAAGATTGGGTCAGATGTGTTGCATTCTCGCCAAATGGTAGGCACATAGTCTCAGGCTCAAGAGATAATACAGTTGGGATCTGGGGTACGGTTGGGATCTGGGGTGCAGAGACGCAAGTACTGGTGGGAACGCCATTGTGGATAGGTTGGGTCACATCTCTTGCGTTTTCGCCTAACGGCAAGCACATAGTCTCAGGATCCCACGACGAAACGGTTACAATGTGGGATTTGGTGATGCAAAATATGGTGGGAGGGCCATTGAGAGGACACAAGGGTAGTGTTATATCTGTTGCATTCTCACCTGATGGCAAGCGCCTTGCCTCGGGATCGCAGGACCAAACGGTTCGGATTTGGGATGTGGTGACGCAAGAGATGGTGGGATGGCCATTGCGAGGACACAAAGATCATGTTGCATCTGTCGCTTTCTCACCTGATGGCAAGCACATAGCCTCGGGATCGCGGGACGACACAATTAGGATCTGGGATGTCATGACGCAAAAGATGGTGAGGGCCATTGGGAGAACAGAAATCGAGAGGACACGAATATCGTGTTACATCTGTTGCATTCTCACCTGACGGCAAGTGTTTGGCCTCGGGATCATATGACAAGATGATTAGGATCTGGGATGTGGAGATGCAAGATATAAAGGGAAAGCCATTAGTAGGACATACACATTGGGTCACATCTGTTGCATTCTCACCTGACGGCAGGCACATAGTCTCGGGGTCGGTCGACAATAACATTAGGATCTGGGATGTGGAGACGCAAGAGGTGGTGGGGGGGTCATTAGCAGGACACACAGATCATGTCACATCTGTTGCGTTCTCGCCTGATGGCAAGCGCATTGTCTCGGGATCGTGGGACAAAGCAGTTAGGATCTGGGATATTGTTGGGATATAGAGTTGGCATCGTTAGTGGTAAAAGAACATACCAGCTTGGCGAACGGTCAAAAGTGACCATTCCATAACCCTTCTCCGAAGGTCCTGCGGAGCCCCAAATCTCTTACCAAAAGCAGGCGGTCTGGAGAAGGCGGCTTGAACCGAACCTAGCGAAGAAGAGGGTATGCCTACACTGCCGGGGCCGGACTATTTTGATAAGGAGGCAAAATGTTACGGCGGGTTGTTTGAATTTTGCCAAGTCACATTTTGCCATTCCAGACAGTGGGGTCGCATGACTGGCAAAATTTTAACCATCTGCTCTCAATTTTGCCTCCCCGGCAAAATAATCTGGTCGCCACAGTGCTAGACAGATCCGGACATTCCTCCATTTGTTAAGAAGTTGGCAAGGACGTGTGTATTACGTCTACCGTATTGGTGTGCCATCTCTGTCCCGTTCGACAAAAGTTGGGGCATGTTGACGGTGCAGCAGACAGTTGGAACAGTGGAACCAGAGCCGTAAAATTATGGTAACTATCCGGCTATTACGGCTTCGCCACGGTCCCAACTCAGAACGCAAGAGAGGTGGATCGTTTGCAGGCCACGTTACCACCCCGCAGAAGATTTAAATCTTCTAGTTCCCATGAAATACCAGTGTAGAACTTGCGCTTTGCACTGAATGGTATCAAGTGGCTATCAATGAGGGCTGTGTTAATGGGGGCAACGACGGGTTCATGTCCTTTCCGGCAATCCTCTCAACCGTCGCTCTGGGTTTTCAAGCAGCAGACTATCAGCGGTTACGACCCAGCCTCATCCACAAGGGATCTTCTGGGCCGTGTTTATCATCAATCGAGAGCTCTCACCATGATCAATAAGAGCATAACTCACTGAAGGTCCAGCTTTTCAACTCGATTGGAAGTTGGTTCAACCGGTCGAGGGTACCCGTCAAGAACAAGGCAATAAGGCCTATATAAGTTTACTCCGCCAGAAGGGTTGATCGTATCTTGACAGTGGAATTTTTTCCCGATCCATCGATGGTTATAAGTACAACGTACATTACTGGAATTTGGGCCATATTTGAAAAATTCAGCCTAGCTTGAAATTGTGCGGCGAGAGAAGAGACTAAATCAGCACGCCTCATGGCAGATAAATTTTCTCAAGAAAGTTGGGTAGGATCCACAAACGATTCTTCGAGAACATCCATGGACTCTATCTCCATCTCGACTAGATATAAGTACGACAAGGTACATATAAAAATCAGGACGCACCTAAACACCGTCCAAAGCAAGTTGATAGAGGAGATGATCTGTCGATTAACCCACGCTTAGGGAGAACCAGGCGCATCGAAGAAGAAAAAGAAAAAGAGAGACAAGCGGTGAAAAGACGCCTACATCTCCCAGTTCTTGGTCGATATAAGGATGGGCAGAATGGATAGCGTCGACAGGACAACGGACAATGGAGGTCGAGTTTCGTAAAGTTGATGACCAATCTTTTCTACCCGACTCTCCTAGCGATAAAGGGGTAAAGGCCGGAAGGCAGGCGCTGTTAAACGTTGAACGTTGAAGAATTGTGAGGAGGCGGGAGTAAGGGGGGTACGTTCGTGATGTCAAAATGATTCCCAGGCGAGTTCGTTCGCCGGTCGCGCTCGACTTAAGTATCCCAAGCCAGTGAGGATTTTAATCCGTCGTTGTCATCCTTGTCGATAGATGTCCTCAAAGGGCTTGACGAAATCAACACTCCGTAGACCGTCGGTTCCGGCTGGAGGTGAATATCCCTGGAGAGTGAAAGCAGTGGCATGAAACACCTGTTGGTATGTGGTCTATCGTCTTTCTGTGATATTTTGGAAGAGAAGTGAATAGTTATCACTGATGAAGAGATGGGAGTATTGCAGAGATGGTGGCAAGACAACGAGTGGGAGGGTCCGTGTTGACAGGGAAACGACGGTGGTGGGCGTGTTTGGGATCAATGTATTTGAATCTCCTTGCGCTGACCGTGCCGCGGATAGAAACAGGTGTCACTGCAGATGTTGTAGAAGTAAGAAAATGAAAGAGTGAGGTGCAAAGATGATGCGAAATACGTACCAGGAGAGTTCCCCACCATCTCTTACAAGTTACTCCCTCGTTCCCGTCGCAAACCCAGCCAACTGTGTTCTATTATCCTGAGCATGCGAGATCGCTGGGTGTGGAATTTCACCCATGGTTTCCAGAGGGAAGTAACTGGAGAGCGCAAGAAGGTGTAACCGTGTATGGAACGTCCTTGGTGTATAGTGAATGGGCATTCTGGGAAATTACGGTGGTGAATAGCCATGAGCAATGGAGAGGGATGAAAGAGGGTGTTAGATCAAGGAGCAAGTAGTGGTGAGATGTTGGCAGTGGACTTCTTTGGGTAATGCCACGGTCATTGTAGGAAATGAGGGGAGGGTAAACTTGACACAGGAGTGGCTACAGGGCTCTTCCTCGTCCTACCATGTCGACCAGAACCATGTGTGGTCATTATTGTCGTTGATATCAGCTGGTCTGAGGGTGTGCACTTGGCGTATAGTGAATAGTCCATTCACATCATCCCAGCATCCGTGGATGCGTGCACGATGCGTCATTGCGGCTAAACATACATTGTCATTGTGACGATGAGGGGATTTGCTCATGTGGGGATTCTGGAGACATACAGTGAGTGCGAGGTAATGGCTGCCATTCTGGGGTCTGTTGAAGGGCCAAATCGCGCATGATGTTGGAAGAATATTGGAGGGAACCAAGAAGGAAGTTCAAGGAACCAAGAGGGAGCTAAATCTATGCATACTTATTTTCCTTGGAGAGACATTGGGTCCTTGCGTGATTATTATTCTTGTTGATCAACGGGCCATACTCGTCTTTATGCCCTTCCTGTAGAACGATTATAAGCATCTGAAAAATGGAGAATGTGCGAATTGGGTGTGAAATGAAAGAATCCGAATCCAGCGGAGTTTGGTACATCACATGCCTTCGACTTCATAGCATGTGTCATTCGAATCACGGGTATCTCCGAAATGATAAGAGATTATCTCTCCACAAACCTTTTCTTTTGGTTCTCAAAGAAACAGCACTGGTCGTAGCCGCGACGTCCGCCAGGAGAGACAAAGTAAGTATCACTTCTTGCTCTTGAGTGACTTAAATGTAGCAATGATAGACCGTTCTCTAGACCAAGGGGGCACCGGCCCGGGAATCCCATACCAGTACCCAGTTAGTTAGTCCAGCTACCGGCGGTGAAAAAAAAAAATGACCCCTGAAGAACAGGGCCTCGCAACCTCAAATTTCAATCAAATTTGGTATATTAGAACATGATACAGTATCTACAGATGACCCATGTTGTAGTATGACTCAAATAGATCATTTTACGATGGGTATCAGCAAACCAAGCACCACCCCAAGAATCATGTACCAATAACCCCAAAAAAAAAGACACCTTCAGGACAGAGCCTCGGAAGATGTAGATTCCATTATATTGTAGCTATATACAGATGATTCATGTACTATTACAGCTCAAAGGAAGTTTAAAAACAACTTATGGACTTGTCGTAGATATTTCGTTATGTATCTAATGCGAGAAGTGCTCGCGGTTAGTGTTGTGCCGGCTTGGCTCGGCCTGAAAGCCCTGGCTACAGCCTGGCTTAGAAGGGCTCAGGCCTGTCGAAATTGAAGCCTGGGCCGTTTCCAGGGCCTGGGGCCAGCTTGGGCTCGGCTTGGGCTTAGGCCACGGCTCATGATGGGGAAAATGAATGCACTATGAAATAGAAATCTGATTAACCGGTACATTACATTCACATCACAGTGCATTCCCTCGTTGTCATGGCCGTCATCTGTAACAAAGGGAAAGAGTTGAGATGAGTGGGGATTATCAAAAAAAAACAGGTAAGAAAAACACACTGGCTTCATTGTGAGCACGTTTTCATTTACTCTTCTTCGATTTCACAGGCACCAAATCTGAAAGGACTTCCTCATTGTCATCTGTGACCGTGGCACTTGGCGGATGCTTGTTGGACTTGGACATGGGTGGTGTGATATGTGGCGATGCTGAGATGATTCGGAAAGTTGATGGCACTGTCGCGGTGGGAAGAAAGAACGAGAGGCCATATCAGTAAGCTTTGCTGCTGGAGACTTTGTTTGCATGGGATGTTTAGACCTTTTTTTCAGCAGGAAATGGATTTATAAGTAAAAAACAATAAGATTTTGCAACTATACAGTACCATCAATTCAGCCACAAAAAGCCGGGGCTTAGGCCACGGCCTGGGGCTTCGCAATACCCAAGCCCAAGCTGTGGGCCGTCGAAAGCCTGAAAGATGGCCTAGAAAAGCCTGGCTTACTGCGGCTCGGCTTCAACGGCTTACGGCTTCAAAGCCAAGCCGAGCACAACACTACTCGCGGTAGCATGGTAAACGATCGCGGAAAATGGTGTTAAGCCTACATTGATAATGCGGGTTCACTAAGGCCGTTCGGCCTTGCGTTGGGTCGATCGACCTGCCATGGGGTCATTTGCCCTAGTGTTTGCCTCGTGCTGGGCATTTCAACCTTGTTTTGGATCTTTTGGCCTCGCGTTGGTTCGCGTTCAGCCGCCGTATGCCAGTGGGTGAGGCGGTGATGTGGCATGCACACAAATGAACTGATGCAGCTGCCTGTGTCCGTGGTGGTGTGCACAGCCTGATTGCCAAGGTGCTGTGTTCACGATGTATGTGGGAGTGCGTAGGTAGTCGGTTTGGGCCCTAACATAGCCTGGTTGTCAGCAGGTAGGGGTGAGGTGAGGAGAAAGGACTGAGGAGGTGAACCATAGACGGTTCGCCTCCTTACACAACTGGTAGGTATCCCACACCCTGGGTCTCCCTCGCATTCTCTTACGCCACCCCTAACCCCCCATCCCTGTGCAGAGCCCTTTGAGGATGCCAACAAACAGCCTACATCCCTTGTTGCAGGGGAGAGGCCTAGAGGCGGCTGCTGGTGATGAGTGCGACTGCTGTGGGACATAAAACATAAATATTAGTGTAACATACTATGTAAAACTAATTACCTACATTTTTGACGTGTCCTGGCACGCAGGTTGAGTGGGAGGGAGGAGGAGAACTGGTTGGGAGTTTGAGGGTGAGATCAACTGTGTCATGCTTACAAAGATGATGTCATATTACCATATTTAGACATGTGCCTAATTACATTAGTTAGTTAGTCCAGCTGAAGTGGCCTTAGCAAAAAAATCGACCCCGGGTCTTTTTTTTCGATCCCAGTGCCCCCTTGCTCTAGACACCATCATGGCAACTATTGTTGAGTATCTTGATCCCGAGAAATGGGCAGCTATCTTAGGTGCAGTGATCTGATGCAGAATTTCTCCTAGCCCCCAGTAGTCATGGTTTTTCTCTAGGTCTTAATCCGGTCTCGGATTCATATCTCCATATTCATAATAAAACTGAAAGGGAGCTCTTGTTTCAAGAAAGATTTGTGAGCATATCACTACTGATCGAGTGAGGCTGTCCTAGCTTTGCATTTATTCATAGCACCACCCTACCCGAATCCATCAGGATTTGGGAGAAGCTGCAGTTAGACTTCAGAGGGTTTTGTGGGCTACATTCACGGCCAAATATCTACCCTTGCTCGTTAATTGAATTCTTGATCTGCCACCTCATAGAACCTGATCAGCAGAACATTACGGCCTACAAAACATATATCACACTACTCTTAAATTCGCAGACATTGCTTACTTGGCCAAATTCATGGCATCTAACCGCCCAGCTACAAATGGTATGTCATATCAAATTCTCCTGGCCACCATTGCTTCAAGTCCATTGTGTTTGGAACAAGGTGGGAAGCACCTCACTATGGTCATGGTGGAGCACCTTGTGGAATACAGTCCCATTTGGCTTAACAGAGATACAATGTGGGCTAATGATTATGACAAGCACAAGGGGTGTACCCATAAGGCTGTCACTACCCTTATGATGTTGGTGGTTGCAACAAAAGGTCAGGGCATACCAGAGCCCACCAAGACCGAGCTGTTGAGGTGGCTGGACACATGGATTGCATATGATTCATGGTCCTATATGGCACCCAACGACAACGTGTGAGTAGTATGCATCACCTTGGGCAACATGCTCAAGTACAGCGACGATAGATTAAAATCAATCTTGAAGCAGCGACGCCGTGCTCTTAAATGTATCAAAGTCTGCATGCTGCCTACTTGCAATGCAGAGACCAATCTCAAAAATTGTGCCAGGTATGCATGTGCTTATGTTTCAAGTCAATGCCGAGTTTAACAAATGATAGATGCAAGACAGTTGCATACGTGAGTTCGACCTCTAAGACCTATGCTTTTGCTTTAAATTCCAGAACAGTGCTCAAAGGCTCATCAAGTTAGCCACTGGAAACATGCTGTTGCTCTGCACAAGACTTATTGCTATGAGACCAAATATTAATTCGAGGTTATTGATTGGCATTGATGCATTTGAGTATATATATCCATTGTACTCAATGACTATGTTATGCGGCCTTAGCATCTATCGAACCTCTTCTCAATGTTTATCATCCTCTATGCGCCTCTTATTTTGTTGGAGAATCAGCAAGCCCCTCATAGTAAGGTCCACTGCTAAGGGTTGTTTTGGTTCATACATGAAACTTTACAATCTAATACTATTATCTATGATCTTACAATTGGAATAATAAGGATCATTAGTGAGACCCAGACTAGTTGATCAAGTGAACACGCATGTACATCAATAATGACGAATTGCGAGCACTAAAGAGACTTGCGTGCAGCTTATAATTAAGTCCAAGCAAGTGTACTTGATATGCGAGCACTCTTAGAGTCATAACCTTAAGTCCCACTATCAATAATGAAGTGTGGCCGCGTTGTCTAGTAACTACAAAGCATATCAATGGGTGTTACTACATATGCGCACATGTAACAAAGGGAAGGGGGACAAAAAAAACTCAAAAACGCAAGCAGAATGAAGCCAGACCCTGATAGAGCTTAGGGGCCGCTGTGCGCACGCATTTATGTCCAAATTAGGCAATGCGCGCAGGCACCAGATGATGATCCAAGTTGAGGATGGATCACATCAGACAAATAATGATTGCAACCAATCAAAAAGACACCCGCATGGGTTCAACAGCCGCGCCCCTATACCAATAGCCATTCTATTGAACTGGTTAACTATGCTTGCAATAACTGTTTTGTATTGTTCCTGTTTCTCTGTTTCGGTTCCATCTTATTTCACATTCATCATCTTATTTCACGTTCATTTGTAAAAGCCTTGGCTCGTAAACAGTATAAATACACTTGCAAACCAAGTAGTACAGTAGTTAATTGCCCCCTGCTCACATTTGCGAGCAGTGTGTTCAATTAGACTCTAGTAGAGTGCAGTTTGAAGTGCAGACTAGTGTGTGTTAGAGTCAAGTTGTGAAGCGTCATCAGGAAAAGGCCACCTAGCTCTGGCTGTCTTTAGATGCTTTAGCTGTCCTAGAGCATCTAAAGATAGCCAGAGCTAGGTGGCCTTTTCCTGATGGTTGTGCTCGCATTTTGGATCAGTCCAAGTGCTCGCATTTTTGTGATAGTCTCATTATGTTTCAAGACTTTAGCTTAATAGGCTAGTCTCTCATTCTCATAGGCGCACTAGATGCAGGTGCCAGCCTCACGTCACGTACAGACTCACTAGACGTAGGTGTAGTCTTCGATCGTTCGCGTGCGCGCTCGTACTCGTCATTGTTTCATAATCAAAGTGTCAGCACTTGTGATTCTCACATATTGTCCATTGTATCCTTGATACATTTCGAAGTCCCATAAAACAAATACATATTACAATTGTGTTCACACTTTTTCTTACCAAGCAATAAAACATTTATTTGCAACTCTATCAAACTGTAAGGGGAACCCCCCTTACCCTTTCACTTGTTTATACTCTATATCCTTTATTTTCACTTTTCACATTGATCTACCATTTGTTTATCCTTTATACTTTATTTGAGCCCATTCTGGGCTCCATCATTCTCGATTACCTGTTTTGGTAGCTAGGTCACATGACTTAGTTGGTATGTAGTCTAGGTCACATGACTTAGTTGGTATGTAGTGACACGTCACCTTGGGGATCCTTAGCCTTTTCTCTTTGGATCCCCCAGGTGCGTCATTGGGGGTGCCCTTCATTTGAGTTCAATATACTTATCTTTGGATCCCCCAGACACTTGCATGTGCTCAGCGTGCGCCCGTTCGGTCATGCCCTTCCAGTAGAAAAGGCTCAAAACCCGGGAACCACTCTTGCAAGGCCCCAAGAGACCCGACGAGGCGACGCTAGGGATTGGCACGGGTAACCCTGGGGTTTTCCAGGGCTACCCGCACCCGTACCCCAGAAAACCCATACCCGTGCCCAAGGGTACGGGTTTCGACAGGTACGGGTACGGGTTTCCCAAGAACCCGGGGTACTCCAACCTGTGTGCGGGTATGGCTCCAAAACTGACAAAGAAACCTCACAAGAGCAGTGCAAGTGTCAAAGGACACTGCTGTGCAGACTTGCGAGGATAGCAGGGTCGTTAATGGGGCTTGTTGACGTGGAGGTTGACACTGGGGTCGTTACCGGGGCTTCTTGATGTGGCGGTCGACGCTGGGGCCATTAACAAGGCTCGTTGACATGGGCTCAATGCCATGGCACTCCACCAGCCTTGTCAACATTATTGAGGCAGCGTCGCAGTTGAGATGGGTGTCAACGGGCGGTCGCAGGGCACGTAGGCAGTTGTTGGGGTGGGCAATGTTGCTGGCAGTCCTCAACGTTGCCCACGCTTGGCCCATCATGGGCGTTTGTGTGGAATTGGTGATGGCAATGGCGTTCAGTACTTTACAGTGCCCCACAGATTCCATCCGGAATCCGGTAATTCCGCCGGAATGGCACCGGAATCCGCTGGAATGGCACCGGAATCCGCAGGAATGACCGGAATCCGCCGGAATGGCACCGGAATTGCTCAATTCCTCCGGAATGAGACCGGAATCCGTCATAAAAAACCCAAAGACAGTCCCGGAATTCACTTAATTCACTGAATTTGATATAAAAAACATATTTATAATATTTACTACATTTACATATAATTTGAATTAATTTACACTAATTAATACAGTAAGAAATACCCCCCTCACTGGGGGGTAAATGAAAAGAAAGGGGGCGGCGTGTGGGTTTCACACTGCTCTTGTTTCTCGATGCTGCGAGGAGGAAATACCCCCCAAATGAGGGGGGTAAACACAAAGAAAGGGAGGCGGCGTGTAGGTTTCACGCCGCCCCCCGTTTGTCGATGCTGCTGGGAGGAAATACCCCCCGTGATAGGGGGATAAACGAAAGGAAACGGAGGTGGTGTGTGGGTTTCACACCACCCCCGTTTGTCGACTCCGCAGGGAGGAAATACCCCCCATATTCGGGGGGGTAAACGAAAAGGAATGGGGGCAGCTTGATGCTGCCCCCGTCGTCTACGCCGTCAGACGCGCTGGAAACGGAGCGGCGGGTGGGTATCCCCCGCTGCTCCATCATCGACGCTGTGCGAAAAAAATCCCCCCCCGCCGTTCGGGGGGGGAATAATCGAGCTCGAACGAGGCGGCGCGTGGTTTTTACGCCGCCTCGTTGGCTTGTGGAATGAAAAGAAGGGAAGGAGGAGGCATGCACGGCCTCCCCCTTCCCCCGCCGTTTCCCCCTGCCTCTTCGTTCCCCATTCCCTTGCATCCTCTCGTTCCCCTCACTCCTCCTCGCTCCCACCCGTCGATTTCGACGCCTACATCCCTCGAGGAGGGGAGAGGCAGCCGTCCGGAGTTGGTTGGGGTCGTTTTCGTCGATCACGTGGCGCGTAGGGGGTCGTCGTCGACGGTGACGTGGCGGGTGTGGGTCGTTAAAGACGGTGAGGGAGGGTGCGCGGATGTTGCTGATGGTGACGCGGCGTGTGGGGATCGTCGTCATCGATGACGTGGCATCGCCGGCGGTGATGAACGGGGTGGTCGTCGTTGAGCTTGGCCCTGCTTAGCCCATTTAAGGGCACTCGCGAGGGAACGACGGTGGTGGTGGTGGCGGTTGGGTCGTCGGTGACGTGGCGGCGCCGGCGGTGATGAACGGCGGTGACGAACGACGGTGGCGGTGGCGGTGGTGGTTGGATTGTGGGATGGTGGTGGTGGGTGGAAAAGAATGTGATGGACAATGTTTGGCAACGGGTGGTAATTATTAATAATCAATGTTTTAATTATTAATTAACCCGTTAATTGAATTAAAAATTAAATACCATTCCGGAACAATCATTCCGGTTGCATTCCGTTCCGGTGAATTCCGGGGAACATTCCGGTATCAATTCCGGAACGCAAGGAGTCCGCCGGAACGAGAAATAACCGGAATGACAATATTGGCAGAGCCCTCTGCCAATTTCCATTCCTCCGGAATCCACCGGAATCCACCGGAATCACCGGAATCCGGCAGGAATCTGTGGGGCACTGATAAGACCTCAACCCATGGCTAATAAACCGTTTTGCGCATTTGATTTTTGTAGTGCCCAATCCGGAAGGTATTTCCTGATTAGAATGTGAGGCGGGTGCATCCCAAGAAGGCAGGCGCGCTTGATGCACAGTAGGCCCAATGGGGCACGCTGACAATTTCATTTGCTGAGTTTAAACTGAGACATAAGGCAGAAACAGTGCCGAGGGATGCAAGAAGGCAGGCGGTATGTAGTGTGATATATCAAAATGTGTATGTAGTTAGACCGATTAATGTATCAGGGTTTTGATCTAACTACATATCTGTGATATATCAGTCTGCCAGTAGGTGGTGACGACAAGTCCGTTTGTGTGCCTCCAAGCTGCGGGATTTATCAAAAGTAGCATGGCAACCGATGCAGGTATACACCATGAAAATTATCAGCCAAAAGATAGGACAGAAATGCATTGAGGTCCTGCTGAGCCCAAGATTGCGAATGCCCACGATCAATATGTCAGGTGACCGAAGCGCGTTGACGCGACTGAAGGATTCTTTCCATTGCATTCTCTCTCTTTCATGTACCACAATGCCAACACCGATCCCTGAGCATGTAACCGCGGCCGTCGATGTGTTTTGTAGGAGAGCAGAGGTCTCTCGTGGTGGGTAAGTTCAATCTATAACATGGATCTCAAAATTTGTGACCAATAACTCTTGAATAACTCCAAGGCTTGACCCTGTCGAGCCGTTTTTGTCCAAGGCTCGGCGGATTCCACAGCTTATAAGTCCATTCATCAGTGTAGATGTAATTTATTCGATGATCCCAAGTGACCAACCATGCATATTTTATTTTCCTTTCTTACTACTTGCTCACAAATTCTCTTGCTAGGGCTGAGGCAATCGACATTAATTTCTGCACCAAGATCATGCAGCTGCACCCAGACTTTCAGGCCTTCATGCGCGGCCTCAGTCAGGACGACGAAACTGAGGGATTCGATCGGTTTTTAAGCTTGGTAACTATTTGATATGGACCATGGTGCATATATGCGCTGACTTTGCTCCAGATGGGCGCAGCTATGCGGGCAGCTCGAGCCGAAGACAGTAATCTCCTCAAGAAACATGTTGTGGCATATCTCCCATTTGACATGACGAAAGAGTCGGTGATGCCCCCAATTGTCGGCAAGGATAAAAGTGACCGAGGTTGGAACCACTCGTGGACGGCAAGGGCGCTTTGCCCATTGAGCAAGATAGAAAAGTTTGACGAGAACCCAGCGTGCGTTTTTTCCATCTTTTTATGCCCCTTGATCTTAAGCACACATATATCCAGCCAATTCATGAAATTTGTCCGCGAGGGAAAGGACGGCTACAAGATGAAAGCCAACGATTTACCGTCATTTCTCTACCCCCACGGCACCCAGTACGATAAGGATCATCTCGACAGTGGCCTTTTTCGAGGGCATGTCCTCATCCGGGTGCGTTATCTTTCTTTTCCTGTTTTCAAAGTTTAACTGTGGTTCATGCCAGGGATTACGATTAATTTACACAGGTGATTCGCCAGTCTTGACAGGTCATCGCGCGGCATCAAAGCCGTCCAAGGCTGAAAAATATAGTATGCGGGAAGTCACCCCAGAATCTGTCGCATATATTGCGACGCAAGTCAGTTTTTCACCCCGCTTAGCGTTCGTTATCATCCTTTCCTTTTGTTCCTTTGCAGATATATTTTAGTTTGTGTTGCCTCGAGTCGTGGGGCCCGAAGGATGGTTACTTCAATCTCGAGCGGTTTTATAACGTGTGTCTACAACTCTTCACAGTGGATCCGGGCGATGAATGGGTAAAAGAAACACTTGCCTTCCTTACCCGGTAGTTCTCATCCTCCTCTCATACATATAATGGCCCTAGTTCACGACCTTCAGATCTCTCCCCGCATTGAAACGCAAGACAAAGCATAAAGGACCACCGGGCGCGGCGTCAGATTCTGAAGAAGACCCTGATGGAGACGTTACAGGTATCCTTGGCCAGCGAGCTGCTCGTCGAGCGGCTGCAATCCAGGTAACCGTCTCTTTTTTTTTTCTTTACCAAGTCATTTATTAATACTGGATCCGGAGGATGCGACACAGTCAAGCTCGCCCACTGTGGAGTCGAATTCGCCTCCGTCTACATCTGCGACCACCATGTCGCTTTCCAACTCTGGATCTACGCCGTCACCTCCCACTCAACCTACACCATCGTCTCCCACTCAACCTACTCCGTCGTCTCCCACTCAACCTACTCCGTCGTCTCCCACTCAACCACCATCCTCGCCTCTTCCATCCTCGGGGCTTCCATCGCTCCCAGCAGCAGCCGCCATGTCACACCCTACGTCCACCAATCCTCCCTCATCTACATCTCATGTACGTTCGACAGCTCCACCTTTATTCATCCCTCGACCTCCTCCCACTTCGATTTCGAGGCCAGTAAATCGAGCCTATACTCGCCGGCGTATCCCAATAAGTCCGTGTAATTCACCCACTCCAGGCGGCTCTGGGTCGACTCCGAATGAATCCGACATCCCAAGTTCTGGAGGACAGCTGAACCTTCCGGATGATGATGGAGAGGACGAGGTGGACTCGCCGGTGGTTGCTACCGCTGGAAAACGGGGAAGAGGAGGCATTGCGAGTGGCCGAGGTCGAGGTGCCGCATCAAAACCAACCAAACGTCGCAAGTATTAGTAGTTTATTGTTCATTCGATTGTCGCTTTTCGTGTTCTGTTTCTTTGTCATTTGCTACGCTGCTGTCAAGTCCTGTTGTTGAATTACCTGATTAATCGTGTGTATTGTTCTGTCCAATCCTTGTCCCTTGAGTTTGACTATGCAAGTGGTTTGGAACGCGAGTTGCATGGGCTCCTGCTTATGCAGTGTATTTCCACTACCGAATCATTTACATTGTTCTAAAACATTGTACTAAGTTGTATCGTAGTTGCATACCCACGAATTAATTTAACCACCTTTGCGTACATCTACAGGATTGCATCAGCTTGAAAGAAATGCTTCGGTCTGTAAGAGTTTTTAGCCCTGGCTTACATTGCATCGTCACAACTCTTGTGGACCATCCAATTTTCTAGTCCGTTACAGGGTACGTACCAAGGTTTGCCGACAATACAATATATTGTGGACGTTGGTATTATATTTCGAGGGTATGTAAATATGAGCGCTTTTTAGTGATGTTCACTGATATTGCTCGTGTTTTCGCCTGCCTGGCCTTCTGGGATCCTTATCATTTCTGCCCGTTAATAAATTTCCATCGCCATTTCACTGTTAATTTGGCTTGCGGGAACAAATCGTTACCGCCTACATGCGGACAAATTCGACAAATCGTTCCGACCATGAAAAAGACGTTAGCGTGGTCTGCAATATCATCAATATTAATTTGTAAAGTATAGGAAGTGAGCAACTAACGTAGTAGTACCAACTCTCATTGTCGGGAAAGATGGGAAGTGCACTAGGTGGTCCGTCCAAAGGAGCTAGAATGCGCTAATGCATCCCCAGGTTGAATATCAGTCGCAATCCACTAAACGAAGGGTCGATCACCTACGTGAGGAACAATGGTATGGTTTCCCTGCAACCTGAGTTTTGCCTTTCGAAGGATTTCGTTTAGCCCTCGCTTCTTCAGAAACATCGAGAAGGGCTTCGAGTTTTCATATAAGGCGTCCATGTCGTCAGTTAGCAAGTACATCGCATTCTGTAAACCCACTAAACCAAGATGATAAACTCCTTTGTATGCGAGTTGATATGACGAAACTATTTGACGTACTGGATTGTGGCAGGCGGCCTTTGACCTTATCCATCGCGATAAATCGGTTCTCAGAATGTTTGAACTTTGTGCGGGTATGCTCACCATCGCTTTGTCCATCACACGTCGCAGGATACTTCGAGCGATAGTTTCGCTCGCATTTTGAGCGCGGCCATCTTCCTGAATAGTAAACCAGTTCATGAAGTATCCTACTATAACAGAAGTGTTGCTTTCGGCCATCAAGGAGGACCAGTTAAGGAGAACGTCGTTTATTCCAACGTAATTCGCGTCCAAGATGTTGGACACCTCGATACGGTCAAATCGGATGGAAGGAGGAATACCACACCCTGAGATTAGCCCTTCATGAATATCTTTTGGGAGAAGACGAGCATCGGAAGCGAAGAGACTAAAGGACATCTTGATCTTGCAGATCCGTCGCGCGCACATCCGCAATTGTTCCGAGAGGAAAAAGTAGAGACACCCGTAGATGTCCTCCGGGTGGGCTCCATGTGCCTTCCCGGTTTGAATAACGGCACTGACACTGGAGTATTTTAGCAGGATAATGAATCTCGATAAACGAATGAACTTACTCCCATCCTTCGAGTGGGTCCGCATAGTCCGTTTGCAACCACTTTCCATCGGGTGAAAAAAGGGAAAGGTTTGGGGAGTTAAAATGCGTGTTCACAGCACCGAAGGGTAATACAATCCCAAATCGACGATATTCTTGGAATGCGACACGGTGTGAAGGATTCAACCTGGCGTACATTCGGTCTCTCAAATCACCTCGCGCCGGTGCATTTCTAACACGATCATATTCTTCTTGAGCGTCGCCGATTGATATAGAGGCCGAAATAAAATGGTGGAAGAAAAAGGACGCCTCCTCCGGAAGGTAGAAAGATAAGGTCGAACACGGACCGAGTGGAATGATGATTTCGCCTTCCTTGGTTTGCAGAAGGAACTTCAACAACAGGTGTGAGATTTGAAGGTGATATTCCATTGGAATGAAAGCCGAATACCAAAAATGAAGGGCTATATCGGCGGCAACGACCTCGTCTGGGATGTTTCCCAAGATAAGCAGTAAAAAGATATTTCGGAAAACTATCACTGGGTTGATGTCATTGAGCAAAATTGTGAGCCTTCCCGAATACGTAGGTGGGAGGCCGTTTACTGTGCTCAAGACATGGCGCAAGTCACCAGACGCTGCAACAAGCTGTCAGGGGAGTGGAACCAGCATTTCAAAATCAGCGTTGACGCACCAATAAAAGCCAGGGAGAAATCCTTCTTCTCATTATTTTCGTTGTTGGCCAGGTTTATTACATCGGTAGCAGGTGTATTCCCCCATCTGCGACTTGTCAGCATTACAATACCGTACTGAAAATCGAGAGGCGTACAAGGACATTCCGACAGAAAACTCCTCAGCTATCTTCTGATGGAATTCTTCTTCCAACGTCGTGTTGGTAACAAAAGAAGGACGACGGCCTTCATGATTCCAGGCGGGCATCCAAGTGTCGGACCTCATCGGATTCTTGCAATCTCATATATAATCAGTTTATTAAATGCTTTTTTGTAAATAAATATGGCTTTACCTTTCTTATGCACCTTCCAGTGGGATTTCTGACACTCCTACGTTGCCATTATAAAATTTATGTAGAATGAGAACGAACGGAACTTACTTTGGAACAATACGACACGAGCTTGCAAGAGCCGCAGGCCATGCTACCCCGTTTATTACATGCTTCGTACTGACCAGCCTGCACACCATGATTTGCACACGGCAAATTTTCTGGGGGCGGAAACCGCACTTTGGTGGCACCATCCGTCCAGGATTTCAAAACATCTGCGCGATGGGCGGGATTTGTAAGGTCAAGATTGGTTAGATCAATCGTCGATCCCCCAGCCCGCGGGTCTGGGTCTGGAGGACGTACTACAAGGCTTTTCGATTGCGTCGACATGTCACGATCAAAGGATCTTTGTGCTTCGGCCGTGGCATTCGAGAACGTCTCCGGAGTCAACAAACTAGAGAAGTGAGCAAAGAGTTCGTCCATTCAGAGGCGGGAGGGTGGTGGGAGATGTTGCAAGAAGGGTACGTAAGGATGGAACGGTGGATTCATATATATGTGGCTGTTATGGGCTGAGAGTTTGAATTGAATTTGCCTGCAGGCGGTCATGAGTCAGATTTTAGGTTTGAACCGGGCTTCTGTGCGAAATAACGATCTCCGTTGAGCCTTACTGCATCGCAAACACAAAAAAGGCAGTGCCCCGAGGGTATCAATCAACGTTACCTTGACACACGTCAATCACACCAGTTCTAGCCTCCTCCAGACACCACTGCTGCCTGGCAGCTTGCAACTTGAGGTCCTCCGAGTCGATCCGAAACCCAGCAAAAGGAAAGAATTGGGCTAGTCGAGAATGCTCCATTTCAGTAGATGTTTTGCCTCTGGTCGTCGCCTGGATTTTTCGCACCAAGATTCAAGAAGTAAATCAACTCCTTTATGTACTATTATTTTGATACTTATGATTCGTCGCGTCGCAGTCACGTGGTGGTTGAAAGATGTTCTTCTGCGCTTTTTTGTTCAATTGCCTGGTGCCATGATGACTTCCCCTTTCCTTGACAACTACGAACCTCTGGATGTCATTGGAAATGGTTTCTTTGGTATTATCCGCAAAGTGTGCCGGAAAGTGGATGGTTTGGTGCGTGCTATTGGTGGGATTTCTGTGTTACCGGACTTCACAGCTGTTCTCGCAGATATTCACACGCAAGGAACTTACGTGTGATTTCACAACCGACTAACACCAACGCACAGGACCATTCTCAAGGACCTTCATCACGATCACATTGTACGATACCACGACAGATACGTCGATAAAGATTTTTACGTCTGTTATCAAATTCATGCTGAACCTCAACGTGAGTTTTCCTAATTTCTTACAGATTCTAGTTACCAACTCCGCATCTAGCCTGCTATGTGTCCATCCGCCGCTCAACTCCTCTAACATGAACGACTCGTATTATTCAACCGACTCGCTGACTCTGAGAAAATGTAAGGCCAATCAAACCCCATCGAAGGCTTAGTCTTAACCCATTTTCTGGCTCAGGTTATCAAAGCTCACCATGACACCGTAACAGCCAAGGAACACGAAATTCTTGCGCGAGAACAGATGCTCCTCCAGAACGAACAATGATTCACGCCATTCCTCAACCAGAAGGACAAGGAGATAACGTACCTCCAACAACCCGTATCACAGTTCCAACAGCAGCAAGAGCATTTCTCCGAGGTCGCGGTTAAGGAGGGCGTTGCTCGACGGAAAGAGCTACGTGTGTTGGTGTTGGTGATGAAATGGGAGAAAGAGGTAGCCGTTGCTACTGCGAAGTTTGAGGAGGAGCTATACGCAACCGCGAGGCGGAGGTGGACACTGCGTGTCTCCGGCGCGAAGATCTGATCAAAATGGAGGTCGATGCACGGATTCAGTGGGTCCTTGCAAAGGAGAACGGGTTGAATGCGGCTAGAGGAGGTGAAAAGGGAGTTAGAGGAGAGTGCGAAGGTACAACAGCAAACTGCAGTGGCCATGACAATGGCGAAAGGTTCGTTAAGCTGTCTTGTTCGGGTTTTCGACTGCGCTCATGACTTCGAAATTATCCTGTAGGCCGGAAGGAGAAACATCCTCTTGAAGAAGTAAAGAACCTCTTCGAACCGACGGCACAGGTTACTCCTGTTCAACAACACGGCCAACGAAAGCTTGAGCCTCGAGCCACATCCAAACTCACCCCTTTCATGTGCCATACCACCTCGGTGGAAACTCCCATTTCACACCCCATTCCAATGGATTACATGCCCTCCGCGATCAAGGGTGTCGTTCTCACCTCGACGGGCGAAATACTCGCCTAATTATATACGCGCTCTATTTGACCTACAACTTTGTAACTGGCACCAGTATCAGAGACATGTTCGCGGATACCACGCGTGGACGGTGTTTTCGCGCCCACCGGTAACAGCAAACGAGAAATGAAAAGGCAGAAACAAGAGGGAAGTTTACAACGAACGAGAGGGTTGTACGGCTTACGGCGCATTATCAAACAAGTGGGGCGTACAACCGAGGGGGGGTATTGACGAAGAATGAGACAGCGGAATCACAAGAGTGAGAGCACGGAATCACCAACGAACGAGGGGACGGTATCAAGGATGAACAAGACGGCAGTACAAGAGGCGGTATATATATGGAAGTTATCGTGTGTCCAGAACACCTGGTTGAGGGAAGGTTCTTATATGTCTAGCCCATCCTGGGAGCAAGCGTACGATCCGACTAGCGGGAACCTATCTGCTTCGGTAAGTCAACAAAACGGCTGGAAAATTAAAAGGTGGGCTTGCATTCTGTTCGTTGGAGGACGCGGCAACAAGTCGAAGACCTAGAATGACGAAAATGAGCAACAATTCATACAACATGTATTCTATGGGCGTACTAAAGCTCTATCATTCGCAAAGGTTAATGGAAATGAAATGGTCACCTAACGTCTTCGAATTCGACTCAAATCCCATCGTGAAAAATTTGGGTGGTTTGATCAATTCATTTGGAAATTGGTCTCATTTTGTATCAACGTCAGCAGCGAATATGTACAGCAAGAGGGGGAAACGTCCCATTCAACAGCGGGCACTTACCAGTATTCAGATCCTCTCGTTAACCCCATCCTACCCCACCCCTTCATTTCTGTGGTCGAGTTAAACACGCTGCAACACAAGGTAGGTTGGCACATAATCCAACCGTTGAGGAGCAACAGCTGACTTACCTAGATGAGTTCGTAAGCACAATGCGTCGTTTGGGCTGTCGCAAGCATCGGGCACATATAACAAGAAGGCAGGATTGAAGACGGGAACCACAAGAGACGGTGAGTCTGGAACACATCCTAATCAATGAGGTGCTTACCGTTACCAATCCCTTAGCCTATTGTGCGCAAATTGATGATGAGTAGGAACTTATACTTGGACGACTCAACACAGCGGCATGAAAATGAAGATTGAACTCACCTACAATCTTCGTCAGCGGAAACGACAATAATTCAACCACCTAGAACACCCACGATTAGCATGCGGGAAGATAAGAGCCAGAACAACAACAGCTTACTGGCGCTGTTGTCGCTTTCCGTCCAATCCTACCCGTCCAATCGACCAGGCTGTAAGCTAAGTACGTCTTCAGACCATCGATATCTACAATCAGCTACTGACCTACTTAGGAGAGTTCGGGCTTCGGTAACGGCCAGCGAGAAGAGCGGGATCGAACGTGTGGGTGGTATCCAGTGGGCGGTATCCAGTACCAGCGAATGAGAAGGGCAGCATGAAGGTGTGAGCGTATCGTACGGGTCGGGCAGATCGAACAAGGGGGTGGTATCGAGAGGCTACAAGAGACACATCACTAAGTCCAGAAACACCTCCGATTGCGAGTAATACTGTATCTACCAAATTCCCTTTCTCCCTCTCATTAGACCCCTCTTCATCTTCCTCACGTCCATCAAATCGAACAGGATAAACATAGGTACGTTAGCAGATCATCTCATGCCCTTGGGAGGTGACAACCAACCTGGCTGGGTAACAGAGAACGAAGGGGGAATCGATGACGGCGGCTATGGGGGGATATGGTGAGTACAGAAAATTTGTTGGAGAAGTTTCTTACCAGTAACTCCTGCTCTAGCGCTGGTGTATGACTTTGGGAGCGAGTGCACACGTCGACGAGGAGGGTATCTACCTCAACGGGTCAAGGCGTCGGTGGGGAAATCATCAATGGGCTTACCTACGTTCTTCTTTGGAAGACTCGGCAGCAAGTCGAGAAACTAGAACAACAACAAGCAAACTGGAAGACAAGAACAACACGAGAATGACTTACCATCGACAAGTCGAGCACCTAGCACGTCGACGATCCGTACACCATAAGGTTCGAACCAATAGGCAGTGCCAGCAACAGCAATAATGAGGGTAAATGTTGTAACAGAGAAAGAATAGGCGACAACTCTGGTTGCGGCGAAAGTGGAGAAGAAAGATAAGGTTTATCTACTTCCAGAGAAGGTGACGACGGGAAAACAGGTTCAGGTTCTTATACAGAAGGAAGGGTTTTTCACAGAATGAACCCGGACCGGGCCCCGACACCGACTTTTGCCACAAGATCACGTGTGGCAAAAGTCGATATCGGGGCACGGTCCGAGGTCAGCAAACACAGTGCATTCGTGAATTGGAAAGTGCGGCGAAAAAGTGCGGCGATTGTGTGCGGCGGGTTTTGCCGCCGCACACATAACATGACGATAGTATGACCGATTTCTTTCCTCCCTAAGTTCCCTCGCTGTGATACTCGCATTCTCTGATATCCTCATGTAATAGTATGTACCCGCCAATCAGTATGTCGACGCTTCTCGCGATTGAACAAAAACGCGTTGGTGGAAAGTTATTATGCTCCTAATTGAGGTTCCCACAAAGGCGGGTACATGGGCACACACAACGTCGGTGACATGACTTGTTTCTTTCCCTACGCCCTCTATAATATGCTTGTGTACGTATATATTTGGGTGTGGACTTGTGGAAATACGCCTTATGATTGAATGTTCCACAGAGGCGGGTAAGCTGCAGGCGGTTCCCTGAACACTACTAGCTTCATAATCAATTTCTTAACACATTTGATGTCAGCCACATCTACTTAATTGCTTGAAGTGACTCGCAAGCGCAAGGCGAGTCAGAGTAACCACGCCATGTAAGGTACAAAAGGACAGGGTGTGCATTGGGCCACAGCGTTTATTCTCGCCCAACAGTTTTATATAAATCTACTACTTATATCACAATAATGAAGCTATTTTGCGAGACGCGTCCAATTGAAGTCATGGGACTTGGTGAAATTGGTCACGTTATTGCCTGGCGGATTTTGCCGCCGCACACGATCACTTGCTAATTCCCAGATTTACTGGCGTTTGCAGCTTTTTGGAAATTGAGCTCACCATGCAATGTAATCACCCACCGGGCCCTATCTATATTATTCTGTCACTGCCCCCTTCCAGTATCCATCCTGTTCGTCATGTATCTCACCAACTTGAGTGACTAGATGGGCGTCCAGTTGAAGACGGCAGATATCACAGCTATCAAATGCAATGCAAATGGTCATCGTTCAGCCCAACCTCGCTACAAAAACAGTGACCTGCCACTCAAGAACTCCAGCCGCGATCTGGAGACTTGGCGCGAGGCTGTCTTGCCTCATATCCTTGACTGGGCCGGTTCACTTGAGGAACCTTTTTCCATCAGCACCCACCCCGACCTGGAGGAGCTTATCAAGTACGCCTGGGATGAGGAGTTCCCAGCTGACGATGCTGTTTATTATGTGGTGTGTTACCCCTTCTTCAATCACTCATGAATGCCATTCTATAATGCTTTTTTCTCTGTAGGCAAATTTTGCAATCAGAAATTGGCGTAGCAGAATCGGCAAGCATGCCCTTCAGCGACTCACAAAGATATTCAATACCGAGCCCTTCAAGAATTTGAAGAACCAGCGGAAGGAATACGTCGCCGACCAACTCAGGGACCTTAACTACACTTACCGCAACCCGAAATCTCGGGTATGTTTCTTTGTTGCTCGTAAAAATAATAATAACCGATTCTATCTACTGGGGGATATCTCTCCTCGGCAATCATTGAGGTGTTTGGGTTCCACCACCAAATCGTCAATAAAACCGAGAAGTGGTACAGATATCCACCAGGAGCCTTGTCCCTCTCCGCAGCTGCAGTACACCATCTTAACCATTTCTATTTCAGTGCTAATGTTCTTCCAGAACAAACGCGCCCTCAAATTGTGGCAAAACGGTGATGCACCAACCAAAGAGACCAAGAAGAATTTTGTCCGACAACCTTGGGCTGCTCGGGCCACCCAGCACCTGAAAGTCGTGACCAAGTTATCCGAAAAGAAATGGCAGGAGATTTACGAGGCCACCCAAGAAGTCGTCTCCTCTGTCGACAATGATTTCGGCCCAGCAGAAGACGGCGAAAACAGCGACAACGACGACCCATCTGAATTGGTCCAGAGTCAGAGGCAGAGGACTAGTGGGATTATGGTCGTAGTTGGCGCTGTGCGTCTCTCCAATTCTGGGTGCGTATCCCTTCTCCGTCACTGCTCAATACCGCCCATCGACCGGGTCTGTTCAGCGTCATTTTTACTTCAATCGTCGACACGTGTCACCGTTTTCCTCATTGCGAGTAGATTTCTGTACCTAATCATCTCGTTTGAGAACTAGTCAATACCAGTACATCTTCGGTTTCCTTTATGTGGATTCCCTGTAATGCGAATACTGTTCTAACAACTATTTTATTGCCCACCGTCGTGTAAAAATTCAGATGGAAAAAAATTATGAAGAGTCTGACGTATATGATCACCTAGTGCCAGATCCATTTATTCTCCCACAAATGCCGTTATGAAATCAGAATGAAATTATGAGACCAAAAAATCTTATGGCATCGGGAGGGTATTATGTCGCCACTCACATTCTGACAGTCTGGAAGCGTCTGGCTGGTCTGGCTCCAGACCAGCCACACGGTTGGCCTTCCCCATGGGCCATCGATCAATCAAAAGCCATATGGTTACGGATATACTCTAAGTAAGATACCAACCAAGCTTGAAGTGGAATGCGCTAAAGTGGTGGTTTGTACTAGTGTTGCGGGAAATAGCTCTATCTAATTTGCACTTGCAAATTTGCAGGCCTCAAAAAATCGACCAAAAAATGATGCAAATTTGCACACATTTTGGGAAAGGAAAAAATAAATAATAGGGCACCGCTAAAATCAATTAGGCGAGTTCTTGGGTAGAAAGTCGCGGACGGAGGCGGTATCCGTAGTATCCCAGAAAAAAAAGTTGGTGGAGTGGTTCTGTAGCTCGGCCTAGTTGCAGATACATCCATGATCATCGGAGAGACGAAACGCGGAATTGCCGTGCGTACGTACCATATTGAAACCATCAAACACCCGACTCACATTCAGTATAGAGAGAACGTACCTCCCTTACATTCCGACCACCAACCGGGGCTTGGGCCCTATGATATCCGCGGTTTCCTCCGAAAACAGGTTGGGTGAAAATGTGCATTACTACTACGCATGAAGGCGAGTGGGTGACAGTGATTGGTGGCGATGACGGCCATCCTTGTAGATTAAATTGGGATTCCACGCTCGGGGAGACCATAATAGCTTCCTCAAGTGAACGAAAGCATCGAACAAAATAAGAACGCCTCGAACCGGACAATGCAGAAATAAAAATGGGACAGATTTGGAGAGGCATGCGACGGCAAGTGGAGTTGGTGGTACAACCGGGAGTTGTAGTGGTCTCGTCTCGGAAAAAGAAATAGTATGAGTGTCGCAGTAGTCAATGTGGATCCATGGAGGATTGTGCCAAGACGGAGGCCATAAAGTCTCCCCGCACTCAGGCGTAGGTAGGCGGATCAACGCCTGACCTGAGATTTTCCCGTGTTTCGCGTGCGAGGCTAGAGGATTGTCTGAGAATCAGGACCATAAGGAGGATGTTGGCGGATTGTTGGAAGACAAGAGGAAGGAAAGAGGTGGTGGCCGAAGAAGGAATAACGCTAATGACGTACCTAGGTGCTTCTTGTACGTAATCCATGCCATCCTTCTCATCGGAACCACCACATCGAAAAATGCAACGCCATCCTCGAGTGCCTCTACTTAGACTCCTCTGCCCACTACAACGTCTTAGAAGGATAACAAGAACACCACCAGAGGTTTCGCCTAAATTTGAGTAAATTTTTGCTCAACCTTGAACAAACGAGCGGCTTTACCTTAACGGTTGGTTCTCGTTGTAATCTTTTCCAAGCTCACGATGATCATTGGACAATCTAGACGAGGAGGGCGAAGGAGCTGGAGAGAAAGCTGAGCAGAAAGAAAGTGGGTGGTGTTGACGACATTGAGGACGACTACTGGTCAAGCCTGTTTTTTTTTCCCCTTACTTCAACTTACGACGCGCCTCTGCCTCACCGTATAGATCCCCACCCTCATTCTATGCCAGATGGGTCTTCCCTACTTGACTGTCGGTATAGGATGCCCTGGACCCTGAAGACGGAGCGACAAAGTTTGGGTTCACCAGTTTCTCCTACTACCATCCAACCCGCTTCATGCACCTAACGCTATCACCGGCACCTACTCTAGAGTGTGCAGCCATCCGCTACATCGGTGTGAGATCACAGTGCCGAAGCATGTGCGAGAATCATACGTGTTTACTTCTATGCGCAGTCGACTTGCACACCCTCCCGCCTGGAGGGTGGGACTCTCTCGCTATGGAGCTCCCATCGACCTTCTCCCGTTGACCTCCGTCACTTCTATTAGTTGCCCTGGCGCCACTGGCAATTCTCCTACCGATTTCTCGCCACCTTGGCCCCACCATCTTTCCTGTTCTTCACCTCGCCCCATCCCACCTGTCTCGTTTCTGTATTCTCTCGCGTCCCCTAACAATCTCCGAGTAGGAGTGTGGGTCGTTCACTCGCTGGGAAAGCGACGGCAGGTGTAGTGGCTTAGTGATGGACGAGGGGTCCTATCTGTAGGCGGGAGTAGGGCTAGAGCTTGGATGAGATACAGCCGATGGGACTGGAAGCGGGGTACCGTTCGTAGGAGCGGGATGTCCGAGATGGAACTTACTAGGCGATCTCTCACACAGCAAGGATCTCAGACGCAGGACTATCAAAAGATCCGCCTCATACACGTCACGGATGTTGAGGCTATCTCCAATCGCTCCTCAGCTCTGCAACGTCAACCCTCTCCAGCGACCGTTGACGCACCAACTCCCCTCGCCTATTTTTTCCCATCAGTTTTTCTCTCTGGCAATCAGCGTTGGTAGTCTAATTCACGTATACCGCTTCGAGCCCCACCGCACCACAAATGAACAAATCTAGTATTCAAGCGTCCCAAAATCCGTGCGCTGCGCATTGAGCATAAGACTCGGTCTTTTGAATCATATCTACTCGTTTTGAACCCATCGCTCAGTCGACGGTCTTCCGCCACGGGGATGAAGATACTGAGTTCATCCACACCTCCAAGACGCGTACATCATCCCCTCACTCTCGCCTGAAGGCTGGAACGCTAGCGTCATATTTCTCTTCTCCCCTTGGCCTTCGTCGGTTTCTACCCTAGCGCCATCTATCGCGATGACCCCGGCTGATTCATCTCGACCTCAACCTTGACCTTACACCCTAACGACCCCTCTCCTCCATGTATTTTCTGAAAAATCCTCAGCATTGATATCCCAATTCGCCTATACCGCCTTGAATCCCACCGCATCACGAATGAAGGAATAAATCGAGTACTTACGCGTGCCAAGTTCATGCGCTGTGTATCTCTTCCTTTCGAACTTATCGCTTCGTTAACGGTCGCCCGCCATACTGATGAAGATGCCGAGTCAGAATGCGTAGCTCCAAGACCCGTACATCGCCGATCGCAATGACCCATTATCTTATCCACCTCCACGTCAACTTTACCATCTTCGTCATTCTTTGCGTTATCATTGCAGGATCTTCCTATCCGCCTGGCACCTGCGTTGCCTAATTCCCCACGTCACCTAACAAGCTCGAACTGGAAAGTATGCGTCGTTCACTTGGCAAGACAGCGCGTCTCAGGCGAATGGGCGAACTATCAGATACTTGGAATGGATACACACTTTTTCTTAAGCCACTCCATCCTGCCCCTCTCCAGCGATCATCAAACTCCTTCCAACACAACAACCTCCTCCCTCTCCTATTTATTCTTCAATATCGATATCTGATATCCTAGTTTTCTAATCTATCCCTACTCCATTTGGACGAGCCCGCCGACTTTTGCTCGACAACAGCCGTGAAATCGACAATGACATGGGCGGCTACTATTGACCACGTCCTCATAGGCCTTGGCGTCGGGCGGAGGACACGGACTTACTTGTTCTCTATCCGAGCTTCTTAACGACACTGAGGGGAATCGGGAGCGAGGGAGCAGGAACATACTAGATGGTGCTTTTGACGATGCGCTAAAAATTAGAGGTTCAGTGCGGAGATCCATGTCCTCGACGCGAAAAACTTATCACTTTCACCATAGGATGCGTCGAGGGCAAAGTGAATGGAATGGGATGATGGGAATGCGCCCAGCGATAGATCCGCTCTAACGCTTTTAGATTCGTGGACAAGGAAGCCTGCGCTTGTTCTAGGAGTTGGGCGATGGACGACATGGATGGCAGGGTGTGAAATTCAAAAACAGAGTAAAGGGACACGCGTCGAGGGTGTGGGAATGTAGCGCTGACGCGCCTTCCTCCTCCTGGTCTCCTCACAATCCCCAACAATGGCCGACGAAGTCGTATTCCCCATTCCCAATTTCACAATCCCACAAAACCAATTCATGCTCTCCAACCCCGCTCTCAAGCACCTACACGACAATGCGCGGCAAGATCTCTTGGAGGGTATCAAGGCCAATTGTACGCATTCTCTCATATACATAGCATGGATTTTATATATTGACTGGGCATAGAAATGGGCCCATACTACAGATCCGTAACCTCCGCATCTAATATCTAACCCCTCGACAAAACCCTTTTCGCCGAGATGGAAGCGGCGAATGAGGAAGAGCTCAAGAAACTCGACGAACAGTTGGCAGAAGCGGAGAAGATCGAGGGCGAGTCAGATATTTCGGATGCGCTGAAAGCTCGAGCGAATTATCTGACGAGGATTGGGGATAAGGTACGTTTTCTGTTCCCCCATTACTTTATGCGTTTACATGAAATAAACTTAGGAACGATCCTTACAAGCCCAAAAGCTCGCACTCGAAAAGATACCCGGGCTCGGGTCACATACTGACCATCCTCCATCTCGGGTTCTTCTCCGATACCGAGATTGTGACGACCAACGTGGACAAGGCAGAGAAGTGCATCGTCTCTCCATTCCTACTGTCTTTCTGGCCAACTTACCTTTTCACAGACTTGTAGAAGGAGGGGATTGGTGCCGTCGAAACCGCCTCAAAGTCTACGCCGGCTTTCACTTCCTCTCCGTCCGCCAATTCAAGCGCGGTGGCGAGCTGCTACTCGATGCTCTTAGCACATTCACAGCCACGGAATTGCTTAGCTATAACTTCGAGTTCGTCGGTTTACCATTCATTTCCAACACACTGGGTTTGAAGAGGGTCGACCTAAAGAAGGTGTGTGTCTTTTCTATTTTTTATCCCATATACCCCAGCCTTATGCGTACACTTATAGCTCATCAACGCCCCAGAAGTAAATCAAGTCCTCCCCGAAATACCAGTACTAGGTGACCTGGTCAAGGACTTATACGAATGCCATTATGGCAAATTTTTCGTTGCCCTTGGTGTGATGAATCTCTCGTCCACACACCGCATATGCTAACCATTCCATTTCCAGCAACCCTCGAACAAACACATTTCATCCCCTCGCGCCTCCTCTTCAGTCTGACCCTGGACAGCCTGTGTTCAGCATTTGCGGTAGGCAAGAATTGGGTCGACGCGTGAGTGTTGTCTCTTGTCATCCGTTTCGTCTCTCTAGTTTGCTGCCTTGATTCCTTTTTCGTCTATCTTCGTCCCTGCGCCTTTCGTTTCAAGACAAGAAACGAGACTAAATTGGCGAACAGCCTCGTTCCTTACTTTCTTTTTCTTTTACCCCACCTAAACCCATTTACCGTCATTGCTAACACCCCCAACCAGTGAACTCTCCCTTTTCATCGCCGCGGGGCGACTACACGCCTCCATCGACAAAGTGCACGGCATCGTCGAGACCACCCGTCCAAGCTTCAAGAGCACGCAATACGAAACAGTGGTGAAACAAGGCGATGTGTTGTTGAATGAGGTACAGAGGCTGAATAAGGTTTTGTATTAAGATTTTTTTTTTACATTGTGGGTTTTGCATGAGGTGTAATGGCGTATGTCGTGTAGCCGCCTATACATAACACGACTTTGATGCGAATTTGGCGAAAGTAGGGGGAGGTTTGAATTCATTCAGTTTGGATGCTAATCTAGAAATTAATTCCATGTTGGGGGGCGATCATTCCATGTTACGTCCTTTCTCAGCAACACAAAGAAAGGCATCCCAGTTTCCAAAATGGGATATCGACTTATCCTTGCACAAGTGTGGAGGACGAAAATGTGGGCGCCGAAAATATCCCTGATATCAATCTCAGTTACTCTCTATTTCGCGGCGAGCGACAATGGGCCGTGGACTAAGCGATTTTTCCTGCACGTACTACTGCATTTTCCTGGGAAATATCACGTTCAACTGCGGCGAATCCTTTTCCCAGTTAATTATAAATATTCAATTCGATTCTGTGCTGCGCATACTACTCACAGAAAACAACCGTTTTGAACTGCGGAATGTGGGCCTTTGAAACACTACCCTCTCATAGTTCACCCGCACTTCGGATAGTGGAGTACAAGTTGGTTGGTATGGCATTCTTATATGCGCAGTAAGTCACGGAATTTACTGTACCACTCATTCTCATCTGGGGTTGCCTCGCCGTCGCCTGGTGGCCCCAACGAGTGAGCGCGTACTGAATCACATAAAGAAGTGTACGGCGGTATTAATCGACACTCAAATCAACGAGAGAGGCGAACAACGGCTCAAACGGCTGTGATATTTTTATCTCAAAGAAACCGTATAAATCCTGGTCAACTCGGGAGGTTCTCTTCAAACCAAAAATCCTTTAACATCCTCTCAAGTCTACACACCTCACCAAAAATCAAAAACCATGAAGTTCTCAGTTGCCTCAATCATCGCCCTTGTCGCTCTCTTCTCCCAGGCGTCAGCTGCTAGTGTCATGCATTGTACGTCTTATTTCCATCCTTTATAAATCTAACACTGGCACTAATAAATATATATTCTCAAGGCGGCGGGCCAAATGTACGTCCATGTTGACTTACACCCACTTGATGTAGCTCAACTCCTCTTCTTTTCAATATACTCAAGGACTTGAAATGTGAGTTCTGCTTGCTCGATTGACCGCAATAATTATACTGAAAATACTCGCTAGGCCCTGAAAGCTTGACTTGCTGTGGTCCCCTTGTCGACGCAGTAGGAACGTGAGTAAATCTGTTTGCAAACTTTGACCACACGCATGCAAATGGCTAATCTACGTCGATGTAATTAAGCTGCGTCCCTGGCGTCTGCAAGGTCCCAATCACTGTTCAGCCCGTCAAAAATCAGCCCGCTACAAACCAACCCGTCAAAGATCAGGTCGTCAAAAATAATTGTGCGTGTTTTCTTGTCCCTTGCAGATCAAAGGAAGCTGACGTGAATATTCTGAACAGAAATCCCTCTACGAAACTGCGGCTGCATGTCTATTTTGATTCACAACCGCGAAGCCTTCATATACCCTCTTTTATAACCCCAGATCTATTATGAAATATGTGGACATTGATGGTCAATAAATTATTTTGATTGGGCTAAGAAGGACACTTGGTTCACTCCTCACCGTTGCTGAGCAATCAATGTTAAGTACGAAAAGCTCTTTACTGATCTCACTCGTATTTGACGTCGTTCAAGTCGCTTCAACCGCAACGAATCAACGATTTCAGTTGATAGAACTGTGGTTACGGTTTGAGGCTGGATTCCATCTTTCATGAACTCCCAGTCTCTCCACCAGCGTACTATCCACGAATCTCCTTTCTTCAGGATCACCCTGGCCTGTTACACCCATAAGTGTTCCAATAATATTGATATACACTTACCTGAGCCGTGGTTCTAATGGCTTCTTCATCAATGTTCGAGCTTCCATACGCCTAACCGTATTTGAGTGATTTTTAGACATATAAAGTAAAACTTGCCTCACTTTCACTCTGAAGCCCTAGTCACAGACCCATGAGAGGGGAGTAGACGTTTTGTCGCTTCCAAATCACAGCTGTCGCACACATTCAGACGAAATAAACCAGTTGCGAGCACCTACCCCATGTGCGAGAGACCTGCGAGTAACTTTCGATGCACTTGCATGCATGTGTACTCGCAGATCCAAGGACTTGCGAGTCACTTGCGAGTATTAGCGCCCTTGGGGATTAGCTATGACATGATTGAGCATGGAAGGTGGGGCGAGTTGTAACTTGTGACCGGATTCATAGCATTCGTCACGCTGGAATTCTGGCAAACGATGCACAAATTGCACGGCCACAGCTGGGCCTCTACAAAGAGTGCATAAAAGCTCTATTATGTATCTGTAATACCCAGAAATTATTATTTTTTCACTTCGATAAACTCCCGTGTCAGAAACTTTCAAACTTATATACATATATTAAATTTCGAGTATTTGCTAATGTTTATATCCTCACAGTGGCTTCTGTGACTACAGATACGTTGCACAATGATTATAACAGTTAAGATGTCCCCAAGATGCCCTCCGGATGAAGGAGGTTGGAGGGAGTCAGGACGTGTGCCCTATGGACTTGCGAGCCACTTGCGTGCACGGCTGGGTACTTGCGATCACTTGCGATCAGGTGTCTCGCAAGTGATCGCAAGTGCCTCGCACATTTCTGTAATCTGTATGCCCGTTGCAAACACATTATTTAACTTTCAACATGAGTCTGAGGAAACACATGGAGACATGGGACTTGGAACGTCAGAGAAGGATTGTAATCGCTACATGCGGTCGTTTCTGACAGAAACCTCACCCCAAAGTGTGCGTCTGCGCCACCTTCGTTAATTTCCGGTTCTCTTCACACCGCGAAAGACCAAGCTGTCGAGAATGCCACCTCTGCCCCACACTGCCTTTCGCTGCAGCTCAATATCTTTATCCCCAATTTTAAGCTGCTTGGGTTGTCCGCAGATACTTTCGTCTCAACGCATCCGGTTAACCAAGTGCTAATAATAGTATCACATATTAATTGGCAGAAAACGAGCTCGCATGAGAGCACAAGACCCATGAAACCGGCTGTTTGGCCGAAAGCTGAGAGCGATGGACATGGATGGCTGTGTGGTGTACATGAACCATCCTGCAGGAATGGTGAGTTCCGGGGAAATTCATCCAACCCGTGAATTTACATGACGGGGGCGGGAAAGGGCTTCCATATCTACACTGAGTCTCGGAGTGAGGGAGTGACGGCTAAAACGCTGAAAAGATGGAAATGGGACTTGATAATGTTTGAAAATATTTTTTAGGCTGGCTAAAGCGGCGGTGGGATGTCTTTATCTGTCCAACGCCAGTGGATGGCCCGAGTTGAGGAAATTTCATAAGATGGGCCAGTCTAGTAAAAAAATGAGAACGGGACAAGATGCTGAGGGCATCACTATCCATCATTTTCAACCTTGAAGGCAGGAAAATGATATCCGGCCTGAAACGTGTCATCAGACCCAAATGGTTGGGCGTATCCAATAAGTCAGGAGCAGGGTCAATCGAGAGCTTGAATAATATAGCTGGAGTTTAGACGCAAAGAAATTGAGAACCTCTCCGATCTTTTGATTGTAAACCTCATCAATACCATCAAAGGGCTGTTCCCGGGCCATGTGTAGCGTTGGCGGGAACTCTACGGCAGGATTTTGATTTCCGACGAACTCATTTCTTCCATCAGCGTCCGCGATATGCCGAATGTGCTTCCGCATATGGTAATACTCCTGCATATCGCCCGTCATTCG
>Ga0307513_10001357_pt1 | contig 35358 bp, 29 predicted proteins | sample 15_EM_MG_FD_202174 | JGI IMG/M metagenome (GOLD analysis project Ga0307513, IMG submission 202174) | Populus trichocarpa ectomycorrhiza microbial communities from riparian zone in the Pacific Northwest, United States - 15_EM | ecosystem: Host-associated > Plants > Roots > Unclassified | place... | reverse complement strand
GAATACCATCACTATTCTTTGCTCGCTCATATTGCCACTGGTTGTTGCTGTCGTCATAGTTCACTTTTAGTGCGAAGGTACCTCACCTCCGGCTAGCGGAGGTATTCTTGGCAAAGACACACGAGTACAATACTTGGTTTAAGTATCGCAAGGCGCCTAACTTCCCTCGGCTATCGGGCTTGCTGTCCCGCTCATGAAATTAGCAGGCTGTTAGACCGGCCGGATCCCTCTCGTTGACAGCAGTGTAGCAAGGGAAACGCATCTATGAATACTGTACAGTCCAAGAAACCCAGTCCCCAGTCACTGGGATAGGCTGGCATTTAATTCTCACTAAGTTAAACCAAACGAGCTGCTTAATAACCAGGACGGAATAAACGTAATACCGGATACTCGAGTACTTGTGGACAAACCTTTAGTGATAGGTCTCTCGGTCCCATAGACTTTAAACCCCCTACACCATGGCCCCCTTTCGAGCGCAAGGCTCAATATATCATGGAACTTCACCTGTTGTCACCATTCCTATCAGAAGGGTCGGGATTTACAGAGTTGTGTGTTAGTCAGCAGGGGTTTATCCATCACACTAACCACTACCCTGCTTCACCAGACACCGACGTTCGGCAATCACGCGTCAGACCGAACCAAGACTACTACAATGAATGGCAACCATAGCCCAAATGACCTCTCGCAATGCAGAAAGCACCGGTGCATACCGGTATTCATACGTCCTCTTATTCCGCCCACCAACCTACACCTCTACGCGCCTCACCAGCCGACCACTCCTCCAACCAAAATACAGTTCTAATCTACCTCTATCCTCCTCACCTCCGCCACTCCACTGCCCTCCCTCATCGCGACTAACACCACTAGCCTGAGCCAACGGTTGAAGAAGCCGGAGCCAAGTGTGGACGCCAAAACCAGGAACTCCAGTGCAACAGCGATCCAACCACTTTCTCTAAGAGATTGCTACCCAGACCTTGTATGGAGGTCTCACCCAATGCAACACTATTCCTATAAACGTTGCTACTACCGAGGCCCTTCCCGCAAACTCCAGTTTTATGAATGATCCCCAAGCTTAACTTTAGCGATTGATGTGGTCACCGTGGTTCCCGTTTCCTCAGTCCTCCGCACCTGCTGCATGCTATCCTAGCGAGACTGAGCAAGTTTGTTTTTCACTCCCGGGCGTTAGAGAGAGGGGTGGACTCGGCATGGAGTCGCGAATGTTACGTTTCCTTGTGGCTTTATCGCTTAATTTGGCATCAGGACTGACAGTTGGCAGTCCCACGGATGGATAAAATGTAGTTAGCGGTTGGAGGGTACTCGAGCAGAGACACATAATTTAACTCCTAACATCCATCGACTACTGTTGGTCAACCTGAGCTACGCGCTTGTTTGCGAAAATACAAGTACAGTGTGGGGGAGTAACAGCAACTGATTGAGTTATTATACATCACGATTCTCCGAAGTGGTAATCCGTTATATTCCACGACCGCAACCGGCAGCGACCCGCTGGTAGGTAGGGAAGCCTGATACCGGCCCACGCTTATACCAATTTTCGCCACAGGCCGGCTCGTGGACTTATCCCTAGAGCCAGTTCCAGCTCCAGGACAGTCAGATATTCAGATTCACTAAACCCCCTGGTAGCAGAATCTGTCGAATGGGTATGAGATGAGAGGGATGACAATGGAGTCGCTTAATTAGTGATTGAGGAGATAGCCGATATGGTAGACACAAAGAATAAAGAAACGTGAAGACCCCGAACATTGAATGCCTCCGAATACAACCAGAGTGGTTCGTAGCCGCGCATCGTACTCTAAGTCAAGACTCATCCTTCCAACTCGATCTCGGATGAATCCGATTCTAGGGGGCTCTCCCACTCGAGCTCTAACAGAAAATCGTATTCGATGTTCTCCTCTAATTACCATAAGAGCCAATAAACGGATCATATGCTAGGTAGCCCAAATTCTCCTCCCCTGGAGCAGCGGGGATGACCCCCAAAAAAACTGCCCTCCGATAGGGGGTTCGATCAAAAATGATGGAAGGACCAGGAATGCGCCTTCTCAAACTGGGGGGTTATCTAAGTTAGAATCCCTTCTAACAAATCGGTAAACAATAATATCTGAAGGCAGTGAGAAGCAAAGAAACAAATGAAATGATAGGAAAAGCAGGCAAAATGTAGCATAGAAAGCAAATAAACTAGCACCGGCACTCCACTTCCCCTGCCTCTGAACAATAAATACTCGCACAGCTGGGGGGAAAGTAGAAATTCGCTACTATTTTTGCTTACTAAGATATTAAAGAACCCCCCCTTCAATCCACACTTTCAGAAGCCCCGATCCAAACCCCCCTTTCTAACCCCCCGAGCTCGATTATCGAAGGCCTTCTTTGCGACACTGGACTACTATTCCATGGCAAAGTGAGCCCACACCATAACAAGAATGCCCTGCAAATAGTCCCTGTTCTATAAAAGTTTTATGGACATTCTCGCCTCGCCATGGGTCACTGTCCAAACGGAAAAAGAAAAGAGGCCGGACCTTATGATACTGCCTGTACGAGAAGTAATTTCAACCTCCTACGAGTAGCACGAGGTTTACCTTACGTGAGTACATACCTATCATATGGCAGTTAAAGTTACCAGTGTAACGAAAGAGGTGAAACATAGCGCACATAGAAGAGATTGCTAGATAACACGGTAGACAACTAATAGATACGAGGGGTGGGGGTGAAGTATTGGGACAAACAGGGATAGCAGAGCCTGTGCACATACCTTAGAAAGAGTATCAAATAAGCAAAAAAGTAGGTACCACCCCCTGCCTATCCCAATACTTTCCTCCTCATCCGAGGAAAGCACGCATTCGAAAATGACAATTAGCCCAGAACAAACGCACACGGGCTCTCCACTCTATCTTCCAAAACCTGGATGAATGTTCCTCAGCTAGTTTCCGATTATTATACGAGATCCAGCAGACCGCCGGAGAGTGGAGCCCTGAGGGCCTAGACCACCGATAGACACCGTCCTACCCTCATGTCGACTAGTTCCTGCTGTAGTTTCCCTTGGCTCAAATTTGCGCCGGACTCGCAATCTCCTTGGCTACTAGTTTACGACAGAACCTTGTTGACAATACATCCGCGCTCCTCCTTTTTCAAAAAAACCCCGGACCGAATGATACTTGTGTTGCACAGGTACTAACTCTCTGGCCAATCTGGTATTCAAAATTCGAACGCTGTTAAACCTCGCCATCTGAGAGATACTGCCGGTACTCGAGTACTCGAGTACTGTACAAATACTGCAGTCCCTACCGAAATGCCTTAGCAAATGTACCGGCCGCCACTGGCGGAATGGGTAAAAGGATAAAGTTTTGTCTCTGAGGGGGGGTTCCAACCTTCAAAACCAATGGCCGACCCTAAGAACTAACAATTATTCCAGCGATCATCGCTTAATCTAGGCGTAATGGCGTGGGAAGACGTCTGAGACATAAGGAAAGACCTTTTTTCCCAATTTTCCCCTGTTCCTCGTGCGCCTCTACCGGCGGAGCCGCAACAACATTGGTTCAAAAGCATGGTACCGGCAGCCGGCAGCGTGAGTGCCGCACTTGGACATCAGGGAAATGTGCTAGCTCGTGAGAATTCCCCATCTGGGATAGGGGTGGAGAGATCGCCGCAAACCTAGAATTTGGTCGGGACAAGAGAAGAAAACAGACAGCATCTTGCTGCGGGAGCGTCCTGGCGCATCTTTCTTGTACGAGAATTCGAGGACAGTCTTGAACAGAGGCACAATGAAAATTGCCGAGTGACGAAAAGGGGTATTGGCGGGCGAAAGGGTGATTTCATCAAGGTAGGGTAACAGGGAGAAAAGCCTGCTCCAGTTGGAGGATGCCCCTATGGCACTTGTCCTGCGATCAACACTTTCGCTCAGCCCCCCGCTCTTCTCTTATCATATGTCATTCCATCAGGGCATTATAACCCTTCAATCTCATCCCCCCTCCCCCCTCCCCCCTCCTCCCCCGCTTCACTTCTGAGGTCGGTGTCGCCGTATCGCTGCAATGTGAGAATCCTCTGGGTGACCGCTCTACCAACCAGGTTTTCCCGGAGTACGCAAATCCCGGGCACGCTCAGGGCCGGAAACTTAGGACTACTGCTCACACCCTACAACTCTCTGAGCACTCATTATCACGATCTTTCATCCCCTAGCAAAAACCTCGTATTCAATCTAACAACCCCACCCCACCATTCCGCGAACAGCCATCCAGCATCATTTGTACCACCACTCCTGCTTCTCGCTGCCACTTTCGTCTTCTCGAACTACGTCAGAACATGTCCGGCTCCTCTACGATTACACAACAGGACACACATTGCACACCATTAAACTACACTACTTCCGGTTTCTCTTGAGGGGGGTTTTCGTTTCTTGTGCGGCGAACTCTCCGGGGTTGTTGCAATGAAGGATACCGTAGCTGATTTTCCGCAATGTCGATATTGAAGGGGGTGGATACGAGACCAGATTGGGGTGGGGTGTGCTCTTGTGAGGTCTTGCTCCTTCGGGCAGGGGATTGCTGGGCACTGTGCTAGGTGCTGGTGGGATTGGTGAGAGTTTAAAGAGCTGGAGAAATCCTCCTGAATCGAGTTTCGGTAGCTTCTCGCAACTTGCCTTAAAACATTACGTTCATTATGCTCTGCCAATCTCTCCTACAGTCTTTACTCTTCTCCCCCTTCCTCCCCCTCCTCCTCCTATCATCCCCCGCCGCAACAACCGCCCAAAAACTCGATGAGACCAACTTCAAGCTCAAAGAATCTGGATACAACCCCCACATCGCCACCCTCTCCCAGCTCCTGCCTAAGGCCAGCGTTCTCGATGTTCTCGCCGCAACAAACCACGACATGGTCGCCGAGGACGTGCGCGCAGTCGGCATGAACTACAAAGCCACGCGTTGGGAGAACTCCCCCTCCTTCAATGACTTCGGCACGACCTCCTGGTACCCACAAGGCGTCAGTACCTCTGCCGACGCGTACGACGTCGGCACGTATGAGGGCAAGCACGTAACACTGGTCAGCTGGTACGATCATCGCGACGTCCCCAATGCAGAGAATAAGGGTGTTAGGATCGCCTTCGTGGATAGGGATAAGAGTCCTGATGCCTATCGCTATGTCTTGCTTGTGGAGCCGTATTCAAATGCCGGGACAGCGGATTTTAGGGCTGTCGTTGTGCATTCAGGGGGCATTGCCTGGTATGGAAATTCGCTATATATAGTGGATACGGATAATGGGTTTAGGGTGTTTGATCTTACGCAGATTTGGAAGGTTGAGACGGGAGATGGGATTGGGAGGAAGGCTGGCGGGGGGTTCTCAGCGGCGAATTATGCTTATGTTTTGCCGCAGAGCCGGTACAATTCCCTTTCTTAATTATCTTCTCACAGGAATTCGTGCTAACAATTTAAATAGAACGTACACCCCGACCAACCCCCCCTCCCCAGGCATTCGCTTCTCCTTCGTTTCCCTGGACCGCACCACGACACCGGACAGCCTCCTCGTGGGTGAGTATCAACCCGCCTCGTTCACCGGACCACGTCGTTTCGTTCGCTGGAGCATCGACTACACGAATCGCCAATTGACCACCGACTCCGCCAATGTCGCCACCGCCACTTGGGCGTACCAAGTCAACATCGACCGCATGCAGGGCGTCAACTCTGTCAATGGGAAGTTCTACATCTCCAGGAGCAATGGCGGATCGAACGGTGATCTTATTTCCTGGGTTCCTGGCAGTCTTGCTAAAATTGCCGGTGGTGCGTTGCCGGAGGGACCGGAGGATCTAAGTTATGATAAAACTACTGGGTTAATGTATACCGTCACCGAGGCTATTAATGGGAGGTATATTTTGCCGTTTGATCCCACAGTTTTGCCATAGTGGGATACGCGCAGTGGGTCTATGAGGTGGTAGATGGATTGCGGTGCATCTTGTGTAAGATTGATCATAGAGAATTGAGATCTGTGATGGTAGCTCTGACCTGGAAGCATTTATATAAGTGGCTTGTGGATGGGGGATCGCTGTTGATTCAGAACAATAACATCAGTGCCCGTCAGGGTGGAGCGATTATTTGCGAGTGATTTACTATGACTGCTTTGACAACTCTTCCCTCCAGAAGCCTGAAGTTTGAAGCAGTAGTTGGGGTGAACACCATGTCATTGCCCCGTCGTTTAAGTCTCATCATAAAAACCTTCCTCACCATTTTCACTAACAACCAAGCCCCGCCGGCCTCCCCGGCTCAAAAAGAAACTTGGCGTGCCGTCTCAGCAAATAGCACCCCCGCGGTGTTATACCGCTGCTTAATCTACTATAACATCGGAGAATTTTCCCGCCCAGAACGCCTTTCGGTGGTTCCTGTCATTGGCGCCGGGCCGAGCAATTCAATCACTCGCTCGGCGTTGACATCCTCCGACCCACCCCCTCTGCCGAATGGCGCCCTGTCCCCGGCGGCGCACCGGCCTCCCACCACTTCTATAACCGGATATAGAGCGCTCGCTTCCGCCATCCCCGCAGAGGGCCCGATACAAACCCGGGCGATTGTCTTTTCTGGCTGCGGTGAAGCGGCTGAGATGAAACTTACAATTGCGTCAAAATGTGAGAGAGCCTTGAAAGGCTTAGTCCTGGCTCTAAAGAATTACAAGTACGAGTACAAGTACTAGTACTCGCACGTGGCCTGTCCTTGCTAGTTTATGCGGTACGGTACGACCCCAAGTTTACCGAAACCTTCTTTTTGAAAAGTCTCGCATAAGTTAATGGCAAGCCTCCACTTTTTCTCCCATACTCGAGTATACTTTCCCCCCTTATTTCTTCATCGATTTTCTATTTTCTACTGCTTTTCTTTCTAGTAGGTGTTTTTCTTTTTTCTTTTAACTCTAGGAATGGTTCTCCCCTTTCTTAATTGGTATCCTTCTATCCGGTCTAACTTGACCCCGAACCGATCGAGTGTCTGCTTTTTTCCCCTCTTCTCGCTTGGTGAGCCCTGCCTCTTAGTGCTGTCCGTTTTCACTGGCGAGCGTGCTCTCACAAAGGTCTATGTGGGGTGTTACTCAGCTTGAGTTGATTGGACACTTTTTTCCATGAGCACTCGGCGTGCATCGCTCACGAACTGGGCTCTGATCTCCCTAAACATCCCATCTTTCCTATGTCGCCATAATCGCCTGAGCATACCTACCTTCGGCCAACACTTTGGACAAGTCTCCATGGACCACACAGCACATGCATTCTCGAACACCGGTAATATCAACTCCTTCAATGTAACGAATAATTATAACACCATCATAGCCGATGACCCAGAAATTATGCGGTGGCTCTCACCACTTGACTCCGGGGGAAGGCATCGCGATGTGCGTACCGACAGGCACGATGGCGTGGGAAATTGGCTTTTAGAAACAGGCCAGTTACGGGAGTGGAGGAGTAACCAAGGCGGGGCAGACAAGGCTGTGCTATTTTGCTACGGGAGTCCGGGAGTGGGGAAGACATATTTAAGGCAAGCGTCGCGCTCATTTGGAAGAAATAGGAATTATTGCTGACTGCTAGCAATCCTAGTTCACTGGTGATCGATGACTTGTGTGACCACCGCACGGATGATACTGCTATCGCAATGTTCTATTGCGACTTCCGCGACCGGCAGGAGCTGACAGCTACCAACATCATGGGAGCCATCCTTAAGCAGTTGTTTCGAGGGAATGTCCCGGCGCACGTGCGATCGGCGTTTCGGAGGGCGGAAAGAGACGTCGGTGGTCGGGGTCTGCGACTTCCGGATATGGTGCAGATGCTGAAGCAGGCTGTCTCCACATTTCCCCAGGTTTTCATCTGTATCGATGCCTTAGATGAGTGCCCCTCTAAGCATCTACCTATGCTCCTTAAGTCGATACAGGATGTCCTTGAGGAGTCACCAAGGACGCGAATATTTGTCACCGGCAGACCTCATGTTGAGGCCGAAATCACAAAATGTTTCGCCACTAGGCTTATGGTACCAATCAGTCCGAAAGCACCCGACATAAAAATATACCTTGAGAAGAAGCTTGAGATGGACCCCGAGCCTGAGGTTATGACCGATACCTTACGGGCGGATATCTTAAGAATTATTCCAGAAAGGTTTTCTGAAATGTATGTACAGGCACAGTCCCCATTCCATGCATGATCTTATGTTGACTCATCATCTGTAGATTCCTCCTCGTTTCATTAACCATCGACGCTATCCTGGGAGGGGTCACCATCTCTGAGAGGAAGCGAAAGTTAAATGAGATGATCGAGGGCAATCATCTGAGCGATGTGTACGCAACAACCCTAGCTCGAATGATGGCACAGGATGGGGGTAGATCGAGACTCGGTATGGCCGCCTTGATGTGGGTATCAAACTCGGAGCGCCCATTACAGAGTCGCGAGCTGTGCCATGCCTTAGGAGTCAAGAAAGGTTCCGCAGGTCTAGATCTTGAAGATATTCCTGAAATTGGAACTATCTTGAGATGTTCTTTGGGTCTTATCACGGAATCTTCCTCCACCGTCTGGCTTGTCCACTCCACTTTGAAAGATTATCTATCCAGTAATCAAAGTCTATTCCAAAGTCCACACTCCATGATGGCGGAAGTTTGCTTGACATATCTCAATTTTCGATGCGTTCGGGAACTTTCGCCGACCGATACTTCGGCCCCATTGACATTCCCGCTTCTCGGGTATGCTTCTTGTTATTGGGGAAAGCACATAAGAAGGGAAGAGACCGCGAGTCTGACTCCGCTTGCCCTCAGCCTTCTAGTCGGATTCGAAAAGCATATATCTTCTCGACTGCTCTTGCTGCATTACTGTAAGATCATGCCTTGGTGGGAGCTGGGCCTTTATAGGGGAAATTCCCCCAGGGGCTTCACCGGGCTCCATGGAGCGGCATCTCTCGGGATTGCGGAGGTGGTCGCTGCTTTGTTGGCGATGCAAGAATGGGATATTAACGCTGTAGATACCAATGGTCGGACGGCTCTTTCATGGGCGGCCCTTGGGGGCCATGGTGACGTCGTGGAAATACTGTTACAGCAGAATGATGTTAACCCCGACGCCGCAGACACCGGATATCGGCGAACGCCTCTCTGGTGGGCTGCGAAGGGCGGGCACGAAGAAGTACTAATGTTGATATTGGGGCGTGAGGATATCAATCGCAGCCCTGCAAACACCGAATATGGTCGAGCCCCCCTCGGGTGGGGTGCAAGGGGTGGTCATGAGGGAGTGGTAAAGTTGCTATTAGAGCGAGAGGATATCGACCCTAATACTGCAGACACCTTCTCTGAACGAACACCACTCTCCTGGGCTGCGGAAAACGGGCACGAGGGAGTAGTGAAGTTGCTGCTAGGACGAAGAGACACCAATCCGAACACTACAGACACCATATATGATCGGACACCACTCTCATGGGCGGCAGAGAGCGGGCACGAGGGGGTAGTAAAATTGCTATTAGAGCGAGACGATGTCAACCTCAATATTCCAGACTCTACCGAAAAAACACCCATTGAATTAGCTGTGTCCTGGGGACACGCTGGTGTTGTAGAGCTACTCTCTAAACCTAGACTCTCCCTCCCGGTTCCAGGAGATGCCGGCGCAGTCCCGGAGCACCCCTGGACCGGCCTACTACCGACCACGCCCCTCTGCGGAATAGAGATTTCTTCATTGATGATTACTGCCCTTTTAATTTTTCTCCACCTTTTACTACTTCCCTGTAGATAACCGCAATATTGTGCCGGCAGAGTAGGTGTCTGCAAAACTGTTACGTATCTACGCTAGATATATGGTACATGTACAGCGACGACACGAAAGTGAGTCGAGTTATAAGGATGATATTACTTGTACCGTTCTAATCACACAATAGCCTTCATCCTTTGCGTCAGATCTAATTCAGACAATGTCCGGTAACTTTCATGTTGCCACTCCACGCACTGATTCACGAGCACTGATAAATGCCGAGGGTGAGAGTGTGGAAGGGTGGAGCATGGAAGGAAGAGGAGAGTAGGAAGGGTGGGAGATTGGTGGTTAAGTTGGCGGGTTATGGTAGGAAATTGGCATGAGTGGGGAGGAGAGGGAGGAGTTTTATAAGGAAGGAGAGGAATAGGGGAAGGGAGAGGAGAAAGAGGCTTGCCCATGAGGCCTCACCCATTATAAGTGTGGCACCGGGGGTGAGAAGAATCTCGAGGAACATGCGGGAGGAAGGGTGGAAGTGGGAGTGACAAGGAAAAGGGTTTGCCGAGAGTGGATGGGGAGGGTAGGGTGGTAGAGAGGGAGGAATAAAGTTATCAAAATTACTATGATAATATTATTATGATATAATTTGTTTTTACAGCAATGCCTGGTTTAGAGGCTGTAGGCTTAGTTTAGATAGGGCAGACGAGTTTGATGGACCGACAGAAAGTCCGAAGAGAATGTACATTAAAAAATAATAAATAATAATAATAAATAAAAAGAATGCCGAGGATTCTGTGGCGGTCTGTGGCGCTTTCGTGATATATGATATCATACCAGCAAAAAATGATCCCAGATCTGATCGGTCAGTGTTCACATCTTATGCATCCTGGGTTGCCAAGCAGCCTCCCTGTCCACTATCAGGCCTGTCCCCGCGAAAAGCCTGACGCGACTGGCCGGTTGCGAAACATTGTGGCTTGGTAACTTTGTTTATTTATCTGCTATCATGGTTCCTCGTTCATTCCCATTATTTTTATTATGATACAAGTACTACTTGTACCATGCGGTCCCGGGAAGTTGTGTTGGGAAACTTTCACTCATTGCCATCATCATCAACGAACACTCGTTCTTGACTTGCTGCTCACTCAGCTGTTGTGAGGACCAGTCAAGCTTCCTAACAACCCACAATTGGATTGGGGGGATGAGTGGAATTGTATGAATAATCGTGCCACGGTTCACAACCGGGGGCACTTTTTAGAGTGCCTGACAGCTCAACGCTACTGGACAGCTCAAAATGCGTATCATAGAAGTATAATATTATTATCAATAATATTATTATTTAGTAAATTACTCATAACTCTATTGAGACTCAAGTAAAGCTTAGTCGCCATGTTGCTATGGTAACCCACAAAGTAACGTTGAGCTCTCCAGTAAGGGTATTCAAAGTTAAAAACTGTAGCTTTCAGTTGAGAGTTTTCTTCACTATGACCTGTCATATCAAGACTAAATTGACCAATAGAATCAATTACTCAAAAATGAAAGTCATCTATACTCTGAGGACACCGGGCCTCTGATGTGAGAATTGAAAAAGAAGGTCTACGAAGATGTTTATCCTGCACACCGGATTTAACCTTTGGACACCCTGCATTAGCGATCATTCAAAAATGCCGAGAAGATCCTTCAAGTTGGATCTTCAAGCCATATGACAATTTTTTCTATCTCCTGTTTTGTCCGCTCGCTACTATTTCCCTCCATCATATTAGCAGATAAAACAGAGACATAAAAAAACTAGTCCAAAATAATGTATGAAAAAATGAACGGACAAAAAAACAAACCACACAAAAGGAGAAAAAAAAACAGAGTTCAAGAAAGTATCGGCTATAATTCAAATGAAATAGATGAATAAACAAGGAAGAAGAAAGGTCAGACAAGCAGATTGTAGAACTGAAGCTGAAGCTGAAGTAGAAAGGAGGACATGAAATATTAACAGAAACAAGATGGTGTTTGAGGAGGTTGCGTTGTCGTCAACTTTGTAGTTGACAAGAGCTTGGGCAGAAGGGAAATGAATGAAGAGAACTTGGACTCATGGTTGCCAACTGATCTCTCATCACCCATCCAAAACGTCATCCTTTAACCATCAAGAAAAAGGTCCATTAGCTGCTTTTGGCCTACACCTTGCACTAGTGGACTCCGGTTTGCAATGCCGTTTTTGACGCAAATTCTTCGTTATTAACTTTGAATACCCTTAGTAGCGTTGAGCTGTCAGGCACTCTTTAGAGTGCCCCCGGTTGTTCGCCAGCGAACATGCGGGGGTTGCGGCCGCTCGCCGCAACCTTGGCACGATTAGACTTCAATGTCTGAAATAGTAACTGGTGAGAAGGTTGGGAATGCTTATTATATAGAATAGCAGTCTACCCGCAACCTTGAGATTAAGAAAGAATTCAAGGAATGGGTAACTTATTCTCACGCTTGCGGAACTGTGTCTTTTTTTCTTTATTTTCTACTTATCGACGGGGTCAAAATTACGCGACCGTGAGCCCGGTACCGGTAGTCAGCATTGCCACCCATGGGAGGTACTGTTGAGGGAACTGTTGGGAAACACCTAGTGTGCTTTGATATTTTTAAACTTGCACAGTTGTTTTTGTCATAGCTGGTCATCATGTTTGGTAGTTAAAAAGGCAGCTCTGGGGACATGGACAAGCGGGAGATGACGAGGTCTGGAATTGTCCTGAAGGTGGGACTTGATCGGACAGTTCTTTTTATCTTTGTTTTCCTTTGATCTTCGGCCTATTGTGAGATCGACAAAGCCTTCTGCCAAATACCCACAAAAGAACACCCGTAACCGGAGGATATCCGTCGGTACCTCGACTTAGGATTGTAGACTATATGGGGTGGTAGTAGCGGTATTGATAAATAATAATAATAATAATAATAATAGGATCGCTTGCCAGCGTTTACCACCCCAGGCATGCTCCTAGCTAAACCCATTGAAGAAATCAAAGTCCAATAACCTAGGCTATTAATGCAGTGAGAGTTTTTGGCAGTAATGAACTGGTAATGTAGAGTCGAGCAGGGGCACAATCTCTTCCACGATTGCGAGATTCTTGTACTGCGAGTATCCGCACAGAAAATAGGCATTACAAACAAACCTCGACCAATCAAACTACAAAGACAGGGGTTATTCTCGCGAACGCTGGAAGAGACTGTACGAGTACTGTACCAGTCGTGTAACAAAAGTCCTGGCACCCCGGATTGAGTGATGGGACAAGAATGCCTCTAAATTTACCACTTTGTCATGTCCTCTCTCAGCCTGAATTAATGATGAAGAATAGAAATCACAAGGTTCTATTTCTCGTGATATCATTTCTGCTTTGAACACGGGGTATGTGGGTGGCTGAGGTGAAGCAAGCCGAATAATAAATTTTTGTCAGGGTGCCAAGACTTTTGTTACATGACTGTACTTGTATTCTCATCGCGTATTCGGAATCTGGTTGCTACAAAAGTGCCGGCCAGTATGTCAGTATTATGAGAAATATCAAATGTATGATAGAGTTAATATAAAGGGGGGAAAGCAGCCAATGGTAACAGGTTAGCCGATCGGACTAGGGGATGGAACACTCCAGTTTTATGTTTTTAGTGGTGATAATTGTGGTGCTGGTGACCACAATTGTGACGATAATATGAGAGGAGTGAGTTGTGATTTCTAAAAGGTTACTTTAGGCATAATATAAAGCTGGGGTGAAAGAGTCTCAAAAACCTGCAGAGTTTTTATTACAACTATCGTGAGCTGATACTTGGGCAGGGGCTGTGAGGAAAAACTGTAGGAGCACATGGTAGGGGCCCTGTCAAATGTAGGGAACTGAGCAGAAGCTTGACCCAGACGAGACTAAATAATACATGTAATAGTGGCTCCTTCTGTCCATATTTGGACATAGCACTAAGGTATAAATGTTTATTAATACCAGATTCCGAATACGCGATGAAATTACAAGTACATGAGTTGCAGCCCTGGCTACCGGGCTCACGGTCGCGTAATTCCGACCTCCGCCGATATCCTACAAGGGGAGGGTTAGAAGATAGAACTCCTTGGAACAAAGATGGTAAACAAGGTAAACAATGACATTTGGGGGCAGTTGCGAGCAAAGGAACAAATATAGTGATAGGAAAAGGAGGTAAAATGTAAACATAGCCTCACGGTCTGATGGCGATACGGTCTGATGACGATTTTGATAAGATATACTGGATTAAATACAGTAAGGATTTACATTCAAAAGAAAAAAGGACACGACAACCCATTCAGAAAAGGAGAAACACAAGGAGGAGGAGTAAATATCATGCCCTCTTTTATTGCCCGCCCCCTAGCCAGTTTTCCTCTATTTTCCTTCTTCTAGACTTTGTACTTTGAATTTCTCGCTTTCCCCAGCAGTTTTTTCTTTCTCTTTTAAGTGAAAATCCTTACTGTATTTAGTATATCTTATCAAGATCGCCACCAGACCGTCAGGCACTTTAGCAGAAGAAACAAACAAACCAGCACCAGTGCCGATACTCCTCTTTCCCTGCATCTGAGCAATAAATACCGGTACTCGAGTACTCGCACATACCGTAGAAACTTGAATCAATAGAACCGTGTGCTATGTGTCGTTGGACTTTCCTCTCTCAGTAAGGTCGAGAAAAGTTTTTTTTTTCTGTCTCGGAAGGGGGGAAGGGGCTGTGTTTTTGCTGTTTTTGGCCCCGTTCCGGAGAAGGAAATTCTGGACTCCATAGCACACGGTTCAATTATTCGAGTTTTTACGGTATCATACGGGTTGAAGGTAGAAATTCTGATAAAAAGTTCCAGCTATTTTGGCTTACTAAGGTATTAAGGAACCCCCCCTCCCTTCGAACCCCATTTTTTCAGAAGACCCAATTCAAACCACCCCCTCTAACCCCCCGGGTTCGATTACCGAAGGCCTTCTTTGCAACGCTACCCCCCAGAGCCTTTGTTGGCAAAGTGAGTTTCTTGTCGCGCATCAAGGGTCTCGACGATTGTGCTTTTAGACGTGGATCGACGGCGACAACGAAACGAAACGAAACGAGGGCTGCGAAACACCAAGAGAGTTCTCTCTCACAACTAACTAATGGCAAAGACAGAAGTATATACCCACCACAAAAACCTTCTACCCATCCATGAGCCATCATGCTATCCCATGCAAGTCTCCCCTTTCCCCTCCATTTGCCTCACTCCCGGGCTAACAAAGGAATGACAAACTCCCACTGCCCATAGCCTCCGGGCATATGGCATTCATGTATCCGGCTCTTTCACACTTTCCTCATGGCGTTCCCGCTTTTCTCATAGCGCTCGCGGCGGCTGCACAGCTCCCAAAACTCTCGCGCATTCCTGCATCCGAAATGCTTTCCCGAAACCCCATACACATGCCCGAAGCCAAAACGCGACCCTAAGCGAGGCAAACGATAACCCCACTATCCGAACAACAAGGGAACTATCATGAGAGCGTGCCGAACAGCATGCCATGGTTTCCAATATGTGTGCAGGCCCATCATCACTGATCTGTCTAGAGATGCTATGAGCGAAAAGTGTGATATTGCTGAATTACTATCGAGGGCATCATCCGTGATATCATATATTGTAAGGGACAGACCCCAGCGGGCAAGGCACGGTATGATCCTAAGATCGAGTACCGTAGGAACTCGAGTAATCGGACCATGTGCTAGGACGTTGGAGTTGCCTCTCTTAGTATGGTCCGGTGTTTTTTTCTTTTTTCTTCTCTCTCAGGGGGCAGATTTTTGGTGTGTTTTTCGCCCCTTTTCCGGAGGAGGAAATTTCGGACTACATAGCACATGGTCCGATTATTCGAGTTCTTACGGTAGTCTAGAAAAAATATTCTACAGAATAGAAGAAAATGAGGGTCCAAAACAAGAGAGATAAACAGTATTGCTAGCGTTTTCGGCATTTTGGTTGCGAGAGAGTTTGTGCCATGGCACAACCCTCTAAATCGATGTGCTCGGCACGGCACTATCGTGCCCAGGCAATACATGTACAAATAAAATGACTTTATTATAAGAAAAAGTGGAGAAACTATCTACGCGCCCAATTCCCACCGCGTCGAAGAACCCGAATATTTGCTTCCTCAGTAACAGAAACCAGCCCACGGAAATTGAATTGTATCAGGTTGTGCCATCAGCTAATTTCACCACACTCTGGCATTTCGTAGTGCCGTGCCGGGCACATTGGCATAGAACAGGGCACTTCAAGTGCCAACAACGCTAGGTATTGCACAGCTAAGTGAGAGGGGAGAGGGAGAGAAATAATGGAAGAGAAAGTGAAGGGGTGTGAAGGGGAAAAGTAGGGATCGTGCCTATATTCTGCTATAGGGCTCCCTGGGCTAATTCGGATTCACACTCATACATGAGCCCACCCTTACGTACCGAGCGCAGAGCAGTAACGTTTTTGTCCCTACCCACCCCACATGTAGAATATAGCATTCATCTAGAAAGTGATAATGGGTAGAAAGTGATGGCAGTGAAACGGGCAGTAAGGGAAGGGCTAATGAGAGCGAGAACATAGAGGAGAAAAGCGAAGAAGGAGATAATGACGAAGGGGAGAACCGCTCTTAAGAGGAGGAGTCGGGTATCAGGGGGAAATGGGCGCAGTAGTGAAAGGCAGGCCCACGTCTCAGGTGAGTGGTGCTCTGGGACCTTTTTGGAATTTATCGGGAGGGGAAGGCGGGGTTTAGGTTTGGAGAGCAATTGAACAACTCCTGCATGCCCTCGGGACGCAGCTAGCCCAAGAGCTGTTTCACCACCGAGGTTGGGTGTGTCTGGACTGAGATCTTCTCGTTCCAATAGCAACTTTACTATTCCCTCATGTCCACCCATCGCAGCCCACAAGAGAGGCGTTCGACCGTATCTGGTGTCTGCAGTGTTGGGACTGACACCCTTTCGTTCCAATAGTAGCCCCACTACTCCCTCATGCCCACCCGCCACAGCCCACCAGAGAGGTGTCAGGCCATATTCGGTGTCTTCGGCGTTAGGATTGATATCCTCACGTTCTAATAGCAACTTTACTATTCCCTCGCGCCCACCCATCGCAGACCACGTGAGTGGTGTTCGACCATATTCAGTGTCTGCGGCGCTGGGATCGATATCCTCTCGTTTCAATAGCAAATTTACAACTCCTGCATTCCCACCCCTCGCAGCCCATCCGAGTGGTGTCCGGCCATATTTGCTGTCCGCAGCGTTGGGATTGATATCCTCTCGTCCCAATAGCAACTTTACTACTCCCTCGTGCCCACCCCTCGAAGCCCACCAGAGTGGTGTTCGGCTATATTCGATATCCGCAGCGTTGGGATTGATATCCTCTCGTTCTAATAGCAACTTTACTATTCTCTCATGTCCACCCATCACAGCCCACAAGAGCGGTGTTCGGCCAGATCCAGTGTCTACAGTGTTGGGATTGATATCCTCTCGCTCCAATAGCAACTTTACTACCCTCTCATGTCCACTCCTCGAAGCCCATGAGAGTGGCGCTCGACCATATCCGATATCCGCCGCGTTGGGATTAATGTCCTCCCGTTCCAATAACAACTTTACGATTCGCTCGTGTCCACCCATCACAGCCCACAAGAGCGGTGTTCGGCCAGATGCGGTGTCTGCAGTGTTGGGGCTGATATCCTCTCGTCCCAATAGCAACTTTACTACTTCCTCATGGCCACCCCTCGCACTCCACCAGAGCGGTGTTCCGCCATATTTGAGATCTGCAGCGTTCGGATCGATATCCTCCCGTTCCAATAGCAACTTTACTATTCTCTCATGTCTGCCCATCACAGCCCACAAGAGGGGTGTTCGACCAGATCCAGGGTCCGCAGCCCCAGGATTAATATCTTCTCGCCCCAATAACAACTTCACTACATCCTCATGCCCGCGCTCCGCGGCCCACAAGAGTGGCGTCCGGCCATATTCGGTGTCTGCAGTGTTGGGATCGATATCCCTTCGTTCCAATAGCAGCCTTACTATTCGCTCATGTCTACCCATCGCAGCCCACAAGAGTGGTGTCCGGCCATACTCGGCGTCTGCAGTGTTGGGATTGACATCTCCCCGTTGTAATAGCATCTTTACCACATCCCCATGGCCTCTCACAGTTGCCCATACGAGCACCGTTCTACCCACAGTGTCTATTGCGTTAATATCCCATTCCTTCATCACCAGAAGGGCAGCAAATATCTCCACAATCCCAAGAAATGCCGCTCCATGGAGCCCTGTAAAACCATTAGAGCCGCCCCTCTTGTAAACATGCCGGTCCCACCAAGGGCCACTGTTAAAATAATGTAGCAAGAGCAGCTGAGAGGACATATGCTGCTCAAATCCAACCAACAGCTCCAGTGCAAGCGGACTCACAATCCGGGGCTCAAGCTTATCGTTATGTGAGATTGTTTCTAACTTCTTCCCTCTTCTCACGTGCTCTCCCCAGTAGCAAGAAGCATATTCAACAAGGGGAACTGCGGACGGGGCCGAACGGAGAGCTGACGAAAGCTGTCGGACACACCGGAAGTTGAGGTACGTTAAGCAAACCTCCGCTATCGTCGAGTGTGGGCTCCGAAACAGGCTTAGATTATTGGATAAATACTCCTGCAAAGTGAAGTGCACAAGCCTGAAGGTGGAGGATGGTTTCTCAACAGTGACAAGCCCCAAACAAGACGCCAGGATAGTTCGGATCTGAGGAACATTCTCATAATCCAGATCTGCGGATCCTACCTGCACTCCCAAGGCATGGCATAGCTCGCTAGTGTGTAGCGGCCGCTCCGAATTCGATACCCACATCAGGGCTTCCATTCCGAGTCGAGACCTACTCCCCCTGTGTGCCCTAATTCGTGCTAGGGTTGTCGCGTATGCATCCCTCAGATGATCGCCCTTGGTCACCTCGTTCAACTTTTGCCTTCTCGCAGAGGTGGTAACCTCTCCTAGGATAGCGTCGATAGCTAAAGAAACAAGAAGAAATCTACGGACAATAATGAGTCAATATAAAGTCACAGCGGAGTGGGGACTGTAGCTGCTCCCACGCACATTTTAGAGACCCGTTCTGGAATAATTCTGATAATATCCGTTCGTAAGCTATCGGACATGGCCGCAGGCTCGGAATCCATCTCCAACTTCTTCTCCAAATATCTTTTTATGTCATGCGTATTTGGACCGATCGGTAGTATCACCGCTGTGGTGAAATATCTTGTTACATCGGCTTCAACCTGAGGCCTCCCAGTGACAAATATCCGCATCCCCGGTGACTCCCGAAGAATATCCCTCAATGACCCAAGAAGCTCCAGTAGATGCTTAGGAAGACACTCATCTAAAGCATCAATACAGATGAAAACCTGGGACAGGGTGGCAACCACCTGCTTCAGCATCTGCGCTATATCCGGAAGTCGCAGACCCCGACCCCCGATCTCCATCCCTGCCTTTTGAAACGCCGACCGCACGTGCTCCAACATTTCCCCTCTAACCACTAGTTGCTTAAGGATGGCTCCTATGATATTGGTAGACGTCTGTTCATGCTGGTCGCGGAAGTCACAGTAAAACATGGCGATTGCAATCCCCTCCTTGCAAGGTCCATCGCACAGGTCATCGATCACTAATGAACTAGTATTGCTGACCATCAGCGGTGATTCCTGCTCGCTCTAGATAGGAACTTACCTTAGATATGTCTTCCCCACTCCCGGATCCCCGTGGCAAAATAAGACAGCCCCACCCGCTCCACCTTCACTCCTCCACTCCCGGAACTCATTTGTTTCCAAAACCCAATCCCCCACACCATCGACCCTGTTAGTACGCACATCCTGATGTCTTCCCCCAGGGTCCAGTGGCGAGAGCCACTCCATAATTTCTAGGTTCTCATCGGCTATGGCTTTGTTTGTATTGACGATTATTCTATGACTATTCGCTATGGTGTGGTCGGTATTGCCGGCATTAATCGAATAGGGATATGCTTTGTGGTCCATGGTATGGCCAGGGTGTTGGTCGAAAGTATATATGCGATAACGATACTCGTGGTGGTGATTGTTCAGGGCTGATGGAATTTGCAAGACAAGGGCTGAGAAAAAGGGGGGGTGCGGCTCCCGTTGCGTACCGGTGGTTTCACGCTGAGTAACCACCAGCGCTTCTATGACTGAGATAAGGCCAGGGGACACCACACTACCACTCTCGTAACATCAGAAATACCGGTACTTGAACGGTGTGCTATGTGGTTGGAGTTACTTCCGTTGGCAAGGTCTGATGTGTGCTCGTGTTTTTTATCTTAGGCTGGAAGAGCAATCCTTTCCTAGAGGTCTTATGGCATCTGCGACAGTCCCGGCCGATGATATGTGAGGCTCCCACTATCCATATTGGGCAGGAGGGAAAAAGCGGATGGACACGAACAATTTTACACCAAAAATGGGCTACACTTTTGGACTTCGACTGACAACGAACGAGTGACACGCTGTGAAACGAAACGGAACGCCAAGCAACCCACACCTAAAACGATAGCACTCAGGCGCGGAGAAACCTCTTCACTAACTTAACAACAACCACGGTCTCTCGCTCAACGATACCGCTATCGACTGACTCGATGCTCTCTCTCTAACTAAGGGCGATCGCAGGAGTATATATTAATCACAAAGACATCATATCCATCCATAAGGCACCACGCTATGTGAATCTCTCCTTCCCCCGTGAGCACCCCCGGGCTAACTAAAAGGAAAACAAACACTTTCTCACCTCCTGGTTTCCAGCTCTCTCACGCTGGCTTTACAGTGCTTCCGCCTTTCTCCCGGCTTTTCTCCCGGCTTTCCCGAGAGCTGCACGATCCCAAAACTATCGCGTATTCCTGCATTCGCGATGCTTTCCCGAACGCACAAACCAAACGCCCAAAGCCAACCGCATATCCGAAGTCAAAGCGAGTCTCCGAAGACAAACCCATGCCCGATGCCGGAGCCATATGCCCGGATCCTCAGTGCATATCCGAAGCCACAAACAAGCGCGCTCCCGGAAGCTATCTAAACAAAGGAAGTGTCGTGAGAGTATGGCGAGTAGCACCATTTTCAACATATACTTAATTCCCATACGAATACCGCATCAACCCGAAAAACCCAGCCCCCCCAGGCAAGAGCGTAACCTGCAGAGGTAGTAACTGCCCAGCGGCCTAGCGTTCGAATAATACGGTACGTTACCGTACCCCACACGATTGATACCCTAGCTCCCCCGGCACCCCTCCACCGAGGGAGTGAGGGACCGTGAAGCCTGCTTCAAAAAAAAAGAAAAAGTGATATATCACATTTCTATTTACCCGCCTCGGCAACACCTTATCATTAAATACTTCTCAGGAGACAACAAATAATCCGATGGTAATTTAGGTATCTCAAGTGGAATATAAAGCCAACAACCTAGGCTATTTACTGAAGTAGATTTAGCAAAAAAAAGTATGAGATTTTAATAAAATTGAAAGGGAGAAAGAGAAGACGAAAGGCCCCATTAGGAGACTAGTTGAGACCAGTGCGATTGTCGTGATTTGGGTTGTAACAACCCTTTGTAAAGTACGAGTACTAGTAGTTCGATCATGAGTGAGGAAAATCATAATATCGGTCATAACTCAAATGACCCAGATGGGCCATGGTTGCTAAATTTGCCTGGAGTATGCTGGGGCACCATTCCACTTTTGTCAATGGCGGCTCTCTTGCCGAACTAGCTAAATCCCCTTAATCATGAGTCATCGTTTGATGGATCCCAGGAGCTTTTGGCGTTGCGCAGTGTTGCGATCAGCAATGGCTAGTCGGCAGAGCAAAGTAAAAGTCGGGTGACGAAAAGCTCGGGCCGTTAACTACCGTAAAAACTTGAATAATTGAACCGTGTGCTATGAAGTTCAGAATTTCCTTCTTGAAAACCTAAAGTGGAGCTCCCGGATTCATTGGGGGTGATAAATGGATGGTAAAAAGTGCTTGGTTTTGGTGTATCATAAAATGGCCGTCGGCTCGAGTTTTTTGTCCCCTGGCTTTATACCCTAAACCGCCATGATGTTTAGGCTCATTCACATTGTTGAGAACTAGTCCATTTTGCCTAATCATGATATAGAAACCTTCCCGCTTGAGAAGCAGTGTAGTGCTCAGAAAGGAGCAAAGTCGGTTACACTCAGAATGCCCATGATGAACACAAGATTGTCTGCGTATATTTGCTCCTGATCGCTCAAATGGCTGGGGTCCGCCGTTTTGAACCTGGGTGGGTGCCAGAAGCCAAGAGGATAATTTCAGCCGCATAGCCAACAATACTCTGATTGGAATTGCGCTCATCCAAGTGTGTTGCCACACTACTAGGGGCAAGTAGCGAAATTAAACGAAGGGATGGGTTCTTTAGTGGTCCGCCATTCTCAAAGTGTGATATCGGAGGTGCTGACTCTCCGGTAATATGATGGGACAACTTGGGAGAAGCTCTGCTTCTCGTAACTTTCATGGACAAAGTAGTAGCGTCGATGGGGACTATTTGCAATCTTCTGCGTTCGCGATGCACGACGAGGCACTCACTTTGCTAACAGAGGGAAAGCCGCGTAGTGCATTCATATAGTTATCTAAGAGAAAATCTAGAGAGGGGGACAAAGAAACGGTGTCCTCGCTAAGAGAGTACCGTATTATAAGGCACAACCCGCAGCCGGAAATTTTTTTGACCATAAGAAGGGAAGAAAAAGAAGAAAAAGAGTGAGGTATAGATCATGTGCCATAGACCACCACAAGACTCCCGACATTAATTTCCATTCATGCTCGTAGATGAGCTCCAGTTTATATATCTAACCTAGACCGGTTAATGTTTCGCCCTCCCACCCCGCATGTGTAATACCGCGGCCACCCAAAACGATAGGCACGATGATAAGGAGGCAATATAGGAGAAAAATCAAAGAGTAAATAGCCGTTAAAGAATAAATCGCTACCCCGAAGAGGGGTCGGATATGGGGTTTCAGCAGAGGGGGGCAGGGTGACGGGATAGGCTGAGAGGAGCTTTGAGGTGAATCAGATGGCTCAGGCGAGGAGTGCTCTGGAACTTCATCAACACCTGCTAGGACGGGAGAGGAGGGTCTGCGTTTGTGTTTGGAGAGTAGCTCCACAATACCTGCATGTCCCCCGGACATAGCTAAGTCAAGGGCTGTTTCGCAGATGAGGTCGGGGATGTCGGGATTGACATCGTCTCGTTCTGATAGCAACCTTACTACTCCCTCATGCCCTCTCTGAGCCGCCCACCCGAGTGGCGTTCGACCATATTTAGCGTCCGCAGTGTTGGTATCAATATCTCCCCGTGCCAGTAACAAATTCACAACTCCTTCATGTCCACCCATTGCGGCCCACCCGAGTGGCGTTCGACCACATTTGGCGTCCGCAGTGTTGGGATCAATGTCCCCCCGCGCCAGTAGCAAATTTACTACTCCTTCATGTCCACCTTTCGCCGCCCACCCGAGGGGTGTTTGGCCGTGTATAGTGTCTGCGGTGTTGGGATTGACGTCATTTCGTCCCAACAGTAACCTTACAACTCCTTGATGCCCGCCCTCTGCAGCCAACGAGAGTGGCGTTTGACCGTAATCGGTGTCTGCAGCGCTGGGATTAGTATCCTCTCGTTCCAATAGCAATTTTACTGCTCCCTTATGCCCGCTCTCCGCAGCCCACGAGAGTGGTGTCCGACCATAGAAGGTGTCTACAGTGTTGGGATTGATATCCCCTCGTTCCAATAGCAATCCCACCACTCCGTCATGTCCGTGCTCCGCAGCCCACGAGAGCGGTGTTCGACCATATTTGATGTCGGTAGTGTTAGGATTGATATCCTCCCGTTTCAATAACATCTCTACTACTCCCTGATGCCCGCACCCCGCAGCCAATGAGAGTGGTGTCTGATCATCCACGATACCCGTAGTGCTAGGATTGATATCCCCTCGTTCCAATAGCAATTTTACTACTCCCTCATGACCGCCCCTCGCAGCCCACAAGAACGGTGTCCGGCCATATTCGGTGTCCGCAGCATTGGGATTGATATCCTCTCGCTCCAATAGCAACCTTACTACTCCCTCATACCCACCCCTCGCAGCCCACCCAAGTGGCACTCGACCACATTCGACGTCCGCAGCGTTGGGGCTGGTATCCTGCCGCTCCAATAGTAGCTTTACTACACCCTCATGTCCACCCTTCGCGGCCCACCCGAGTGGCGCTCGACCATATTCGGCATCCGCAGCGTTGGGGTTGATGTCCTCTCGCTCCAATAGCAACTTTACAACTCCCTCGTGTCCACCCCCTGCAGCCCACCAGAGTGGTGTTCGACGATACTTGGTGTCCGCGGCGTCGGGATTGAGATCCTTTCGTTGTAGTAGCATATTGACAACATCCTCATGGCCTCCGACGGCTGCCCATGCGAGCGCAGTTCTGCCTCTGGCATCTGTTGCATTAATATCCCATTTCTTCATCGCCAATAAAGCAGCAACTATCTCCGTGATCCCAAGAAACGCCGCTCCGTGAAGCCCTGTAAAGCCCTTAGGGGAACTATTGCCATCATAACCCGGGCCCCACCAATGTATATCTTCATGGTAACGCAGCAAGAGCAGCCGAGAGGATATATGCTCTTCGAATCTAACTAGAAGCTCTAGTGCAAGCGGATTCACACTCCGGGTCCCCCCCCTCCTCATGTGCTCTCCCCAGTAGCAAGAAGCATATCCAACAAGGGGAACTGTCGGCGGGGCCAAACTAAGAGTTGGCGAAAGCTTCCGGACGCATCGGAAATTGAGGTACGTCAAACAAACCTCCGCTATCATCGAGTGCGGGCTTTGGAACAGGCCCGGATTATCGGATAAATACTCCTGCAAAGTGAAGTGAACAAGCCGGAGGGTGGAGGTAGATGGCTCAACGGTGATAAGCCCCAAAGAGCACCGCAGGATAGTTCGAATTGTAGGAATATTCTCAAGATCCAAATCTGTGGATTCCTCCTTTGCTCCTAGGGCATGGCACAACTCGCTAGTGTATAATGGCCGCTCCGAATTCGATACCCACATCAAGGCTGCCATTCCGAGTCTAGATTTACCCCCCTTTAGAGCCTTAATTCGTCCTAGGGTTTTCGTGTACGCATCCCCCAAACGATCGCCCTCGGTCATTTCGGTCAAATTCTGCCTTCTCTCAGAGACGGTAACCTCTCCCAGGACAGCGTCGATGGTTAATGAAACAAGGAGGAATCTAGAGACCACTATTAGTCAATATGAGCTCCTGGATGGAACGGGGAATATGCATGCTCCTACACACGTTTTCGAGACTCTTTCTAGAATAACCCTTATGATATCCGCCCGTAAGGTACCAGACATTGCCTCAGGCTCGGGGTCCATCTCCAACTTCTTCTCCAAATATCTTTCTACGTCATGCGGCTTAGGGCTGATGGGTACAATAACCGCAGTGGGGAAATATCTTATAATTTCGGCCTCAACCTCAGGTCTCCCAGTGACAAATATTCGCATCCTCGGCGACTCTCGGAGGACATCCTCCAGTGACTCAAGAAGCTCCGGTAGATGCCCAGGAAGGCACTCGTTTAAAGCGTCGATACAAATGAAAACCTGGGGTAATGTGGTAACCGCCCGCTTCAGCATCTGCACCATATCCGGGAGTCGCAGACCTTGGCCTCCCCGCTCCTTTTTCACATGCCCCAGCACTTCCCGTCTAACCAACAACTGCTTGAGGATGGCTCCCATGATGTTAGTAGCCGTCTGCCCCCGTTGGTCCCGGAGGTCGCAGTATAGCCCCGCGATCGCATGCCCTTCCTCGCCAGCTTTATCGCGCAGGCCATCGATCACTAACGAGCTAAGATTTTCGGCCATTAGCGATAATAATTCCTACCTCTTTTAGATGAACTAAGCACTTACCTTAGATATGTCTTCCCCACCCCCGGATCCCCATAGCAAAATAAGACGGCCCCACCCGCTCCACCTTCATTCTTTCTCCACTCTTGAAACTCGTTTGTTTCCAAAAGCCAATTCCCCACGCCATCGAGTCTGTCGGTGCGCACCTCCTGATGCCTTTTCCTGGGGTCCAGTGGCGAGAGCCATTGCATAATTTCTGGGTTCTCATCGACTCCGACTCTGTTCATATTGATGATCTTGTTATAACTATTCGTTACCCCGTAGTTCCTGGTATTGATCGAGTGCCCATATGCTGTGTGGTCCGAGATGGTTCGTTCAAAGCGTGGGTGGGAGGCAGCGACGCTATGGCGATAACTATGGCAGGGATTAGGAAGGTTTTCGGGAAATTGCAGGTGCCGAGCGATGAGGCTCCTACTATTCTTAAGGTAGTTAAATATCCGGAAGTAGCACCAGCACAAAAAACGGCTCTAAAGATACGGTACTAGAAAAAGGACAATATAGCCCCTGGCGGAGGAGGGCCAAATACACCTACCGTAGTCGAAAGGCTCCTACCAGCCCAGCCGCAGGTGGCCTATTCCGGATACTCAATTATCTCTCAGTCAAAATGTGCCACCCCCCCCCCCAACCTCAGAACAGTCGGCTGGAATAATTCAGTTTCTTTCTTCATCTTTTTATTCGAGTGCTGGTTGATGCTGAAGCTGATTTTGTGATCAGTCATAAATCTTCGATGTAAAGAACACGGTCGAGGTGCATGCCAGGGGTTGATGCCGATGCAGATTTTGTGATCAGTCATAAACCCTCGATGAAAAGAATGTCATAGTGGTGCATGCCAGGATTGAGTGCAGGTTTGATGCCGATGCAGATTTTGTGATCAGTCACAATCTTCCATAGAGAATACTCTACTTGTCACCTGTGACAAGTAGTGGTAAAAACTGGAATATAGTCTCCACCGACCACGGCGAAACTGGACCGGTGGCGAACAGGGGTATTTTCGTGGGCAAAAAGTGAATCATTGAGGTTAGGGTTACGAAAAATTACTGGTAATTAATCCCTGTTCGCCACCAGTCCAGTTTCGCCGTGGGTACGGTGGAGACTGTAATCCAGTCGTGTGCTGTGTAGTCAGAGTTGCCCCCTCTGGTAAGGTATGATGTTTTTTTGTTTTTTATGTCTCTGAGAGGGGCTGAGCCGCTCTTTGCCGTGCCCTTCGCCCCCTTTCTAAAGTAGGGAATTTTCAACGACATAGCACAGGAACTCGATCACTCCAGTTTTTACGGTGCCTACTGTACTTGTACCGTATCAACTCTAAAAATTGATCATCTCCGTGCAGGGCTCCAAACTCCATAGCTGGGCAAATGACCCACAAAAATGGAATAGGGAGATCCTGTGAGGTTTTTTTTTTTTGTTAAATCATGGGATCTAAGGGGATCCTGTGAGCCACTGTACTAGTACCTGTACAGTAGGGGCTGGTAACTTGAAGCTAACAAGATCTCCCTATGCCTTTTTGGTTGACTGCTGGGCTTCATTAGGCCAACTACTGCACGGAGATAATCAATTTGTCTAGTTAATACGATACTCGAGTAGGGTGCATGCCAGGATTGTGAATTAAATATCATACGATTTCCGCTGGTGGGCAGCACAACCCTAACCCTTATTCTAACTTCTTCGACCATAAGTGTTTTGTATTCCCTCAGTAAACGCTCGGGGCATTCGGGGCACTGCGAGGAAACTAGGAGGGTCTAACGAATAGGGATCAGTTGCCAGTAATTTTTTGCAATCCTAACTTTGACGGAATGCCTTTTTTGCCTACCAAACACCCCTGTTCGTCACCCATCCAGTTTTATCCCGAGCACGGTGAAGACTGTACAAGTAGCTATCAGAAAATCACTACCCAATGACTCCCTGCCGAGTAAACACCACTAGATGGATGACGATTGTGAGACATAAGCTCAAGTATGGACTTGGATGATCGGACAGACAGGGTTTAAAAAATATATATATCCTCATAGATTTTTAATACCTATCTGTCCGATCACCCACGTCCATACCCTAGTACAGCTAGTCTCGCATTATTATTATTGCGGAATTCTTTTACCTTTTTTACCTTCTTTCCTTCCTTACTACGATTGTTCAACCTTCCTTGCTAATCCTAATTTTCGTGTTTCTACGGCAACGCCAGCGAGGTTTTTAGTTTGGTGGCGATTTGGTCGTTATGGGTCTCCGTTGGGAATCGAAAAAAATAAGGGCGGGCGGGAACAAAAAAGAAGTACTCGTACAAGAGGAAACTAGAGATTATGTGCCACCTCTCCCCACCAACCTCTCAACAATGTCCTGTCCAAACTGTCCCATCCCGTCTGTCCCCTTCGACAGACCTTTGCTCACATCCTAGTACTCGACACTGTGCCGTCTATTCCATTATGGCGAGATTCTCGCTCTGTGAGTACCCGCACAGAAAATAGGCATCACAAACAAACCTCGGCCAATCAGAGTGAAAAGACAGGGGTTACTCTCGCAACACTGGAGGAGAATGTATCCCCAGTCTGTGGGAGACGGTACTAGTACGAGTACTTTTTTTTTTTTTTTTTTTTAAAACTTTTTCCATTTCGGGTACTTAAGCTACTCTAAAGCGTGACCCTATTCAACTACATCCAAATCCGCCAAATACCAAAAATCCATCATCCCCAAAAATCAACCACAACATCCCATCCTCCCGAGCGGTGCAATAGCAGGAGACATACATCAACCCGCACACCCGGCCGTCGACCCGAACCCATCTTTCCCCGCAATCAAATACTCTCCGGTACGCTTAACAGGTGAGGTGGACCTGTACCTGCTGCTCGCCCTTTACCACAAAAAATCAAACAACAACACACACCAACAAAATAAAACAAAAACAAAAACACCAACACATCACCAACCATCATCACTCCCCATGCACCGTAGGTCAACCTACACGCAAGCCCCGAGCCTAATCATGTGAGTCTTTAGCGCCCACGGTCTCCGCCCGCTGCGAATCCTAAGCCCCTCTTGACCCCGGTCAACAATCAACGATACGGCCTATTTCCTCCACCTCTAAATCCGCCCCTATTCACAAACGGCGCACGGGCAAAATTCCCTCTGGTACGGTAGGTATCCCCCACCATCCCATTGCGCACCCCCATTAAACTCCGGTCCACAAACCGGTACTCCCTCCTTACCACATTCCACCCTCTGACTGCAGGTCCATCCGCCAACCTAGGGCCTCGGGGCACCGCCAACGTCTGTAACCTCGGCCCCAACGGGGCCACAATCACCTCCCTCTCTTCCTCAACCGAGACCACCGTCATCACCTCGGTGTCATCCCCACTCTCATCCCCATCACCCCCCACAGTCAACCTCCTCTTCTTACCCTTCGGCAGCCTCACCATCGCCACCTCCGGGCCACTCATCTCCAACGCCACCCTCGACTCAGCCTCCGCCGGCTTCGCCTCAGTCAACGCCACACTCACCACACTCGCCACATCATCCGACGCCACACTAGGCGCCACCTCTTTATCCACAACAGGCTCGGGGGGCTCAGCCACCACTTGCGGCTCAGGCTCCTTATTCGAAGCCACCCCCTCACCCACAACCCGTAACCCGTCCAACTCTTTCTGAAGACCATGATTCCGCCTCGAAAGAACAGAAACATGGTGCCTCAATCTCGACACTTCCTTCTCCAGGTCGATCGTCTTTAACATTGCTGCCGAAACAGCCAACCCTTGTTTGGCAACCTGAGTTGCCGAAAACGTTGTAACATCTCGCTTAACCATCTTAATCGATACCGGACAGTGATGGATAGATAAAGGTAAAATAAAAGTAGATAAAAGAGATAAACTTATCTCACAAAAACCCAATAAAGTCAAAGGAAAAACCCCTTGAAGTTAAAGACTTGAAGCCGTCGTGAAGAGGGGTCCAAGGATCTCGATTGGTCAGAAGCCAAATGTGACGAGTTGAAATTTCAATCGCTGTGGTTGTAACCGACGCGGTGGATGTTGTTCGGGTACTTGTTGCCTGTGACAAGTAGATTCAGGCATTGCCAGCACACTAGCATCCAATGGATTATGATCTCTAGGGGTCCGAGCAGAGGTGGAAGGAGGAATTGATCTGGGTTTATGGTGTTTGTTTTTTGAGATGTGTACGAGTACGAGTAGCCTTAATTCTTTAGAGTACGGTAGCAGAAGAAGGCGAAATGGAAAAAATGTCTGTTGAAGTCTGGCCTGGTTGGTCGTGAATTCCTTAAATTTATCCTACACTCCCGTCCAAAAAGTCCCCGCTGACCTAAAAGTACCCCAGCCGGGCTTGGCGGCAACAAAAGTATCCACAACAGTACGAGGCTCCGTTAAAGATGCTCCCCGGCCCGGAAGACCAGAAAGAACGCATATTCACCAAGTGGAAAGAGCAGTCCTTGCCAATCCTCATTCGCCCTTAAGAGAGGGTACGGATAAGTCGGATATGAACTACTCCATATATGAGAACCGACTCGTGCCAAAGTACTTGCACGAGCACCTCTGTTGCCGCCAAGCCCCTCCAGAACTCCTTGGACGGGAGTGTAGTAGTACCTAGCCGGTTGGTCGAAATTACTCGTGACAAAATTCGTGGCCCCCCCCATTTTCCACCCAAATGGGCATTTTCACTTCATTAGGGATGTTCAGCCGTGTGTGAGAACTTGAACTTGAACGTTGCTTGGCATTATCTCCTAGACCGGCAAGACAGCGAAATTTCGTGCTACCCCTGTCAGTGCTCAGACATGGATGACTAAATGGCGATTAACAACCCCTGCCTCAGCATTCCTCAGTGGTAGCAGCGTAAGTGTGGTCATGCGGGATAACGAATCCCTGGTTATGAAGAACAGTGCCACGCTAGTGAATTTACTGCAAAGTGCAGTTTTGCTACGGAGATAATATAATATTATGATACAGTGGCTCCTAAGTTCCACAAGAGGTCAGGACAGCAAACCCCAACCTCGAGCAAACCTTTACGAGTAGAATACCATGCGCTTGGCGGTCAGCCCTTTCGGATACGATCGACCGGAATCATACTAGGGTATGGATGTGGGTGATCGGACAGACGGGGATTAAAAATCTATGTATCCTCATATACCTCCGATCCCTGTCTGTCCGATCACCCACGTCCATACCCGAGTACGTGTAATGCTGTGGGATCAAAGCCTGGATTGGCACGGTCATTTTCCATACAGTCGCACCTGTATTATCTCCTGGACCGGCAAGACATTGAAAATTCCGTGCCACCCCTGTTCATTTTTAAGACAGCAGTTAATTAGCAACTTTTTGTTGATGACCAAAGTTCTGCAGATGTGTAGACTTCAGAACACAGCTATAACGAGGTTCATTGGAACCGGGTGCGACTGTACTCGTAATTTTCTGACGTTTGTAAACACGACTGCTATTGCATCATACGGGCAAAAAATTGACCAGCCTCAGGATTTTGGTGGCATGTAGTAGTAGTCGTGTTTACAAACGTCAGAAAATTACGAGTAATGTGGAAGAATCCCCTGGGGACCGTTCTATCAACTTGAAAACCCCGGGAACGACAGCAGAGGCCTGAGCATATACCTTGGAAGGAGTATCAAAGAACCAAGAAGTAAGATAACCACCAATTCGGTTCCACTACCCCTTGCTTGTCCTAATATTTCCCTCCTCACCCGAGTACCAGCACTCCCCTTCTCGCTGCCGCCTTCGCCTTCTCAAACAATATCAGAATGATTCATGCCCGGCGCCCCTGCCCGTACACAGCAGGAGACACTTGACGCAATACGGTAATAAATTCGACTCCTTGTGGTTTTCTTTGAGGAGGGGTTTCGTTTTTTTTGTGCGGCGAGCTCTACGGGGTTATCTTGAAGGGCACCGTAGCTGATTTTCGGCAAACCGATATTGAAGAAGAAAATGGATACGAGGCCGGGCGCGGGTGGGATGGGATGTGCTCTTGTGAGGCCTTGCTTCTTTGGGCAGAGGGATTGCCGGACGCTGCGCCAGATATTGCTCCGCGGAACGCGGTGGGGATTGGGGAGAGTTTAAAGAGGGGGGGAATCCTCCTGGGTCGAGTTTCAGTCTTCGTGCAATACCGGTAGCTTCTTGCAGTTTGCCCCGGTTTTTTTTTTTTGTTAAATCCTTGAATTTATTTGTAAAAATACGGGAAAATCCCGGCAAGCACCCTAAAGTATGGCCTAATTGCAGTTTGCCCCGGGACACTACGCTCGTTATATTCTGCTACTCTATCTTACAGTCTTTACTCTTATCCCCCTTCCTCCCCCTACTGTCATCCTCCGCCTCAACCACTGCCCAAAAACTCGACGAGACAGCCTTGAAGCTCAAAGAGTCCGGATACAATCCCTACATCGCCACCCTCTCCCAGATCCTGCCTAAGGCTAACGTTCTCGATGTTTTCGCTTCAACAAACCACGACATGATGCCGAAGATGTGCGCGCAATCGGTATGAATTACAAAGCCACGCGCTGGGATGACTCCACCTTCTTCAACCACTTCGGCACGGTCTCCTGGACCCTACAAAGGATCAGTACCTCCGCCGACGCGTGCGGCATCGGCACGTACGAGGGCAAGCAAGTAGTGCTGGTAAGCAGGTACGATAATCGCGACGTCTCCCATGCGGAGCGTAAGGGTGTTAGGATCGCCTTCGTGGATAGGGATAAGAGCCCTGATGCCTATCGCTATGTCTTGCTTGTGGAGCCGTATTCGAGTGCCTGGACGGTGGGTTTTAGGGCTGTCGTTGTGCATTCAGGGGACGTTGTCTAGTATGGATGTTCACTATATATAGTGGATACGGAGAAAGAGCTTAGGGTGTTTGAATGATCTTACGAGATTTGGAAGATTGAGGCGGGAGATGGGATTGGGAGGAAGGCTGGCGGGGGGTTCTCAGCGGCGAATTATTCTTATGTTTTTCTGCAGTGTCGGTGCAATTCCTTTATTTATCTCCCCACGAGAACATATGCTAACGGTTTAAACAGAACCTACCCCGACCAATCCCCCCACCCTAGGTATTCGCTTCTCCTTCGTTTCCCTGGACCGCACAACGGCACCGGACAGCCTCCTCGGGTTAGTACCAACCCGCCTCGTTCACCGAACCAAATCGTTTCGTCCGTTGGAGAATCGACTATACCAACCATTAATTGACCACCGACTCCGCCGGTGTCGCCACCCTCACCTGGGCGTACCAAGTCAACATCGACCGCATGCAGGGCGCCAACTCTGTCAATGGGAAGTTCTACATCTCTAGGAGCAATGGCGGGTCGAACGGCGATCTTATTTTCTGGGTGGTGCGCTGCCAAAGGGACTGGAAGATATTAGCTATGACAAAATACCGGGCTAATACATACCGTTACCGAGGCTATCAATGAGAGGTATATTTTGCCGTTTGATCCTACAGTTTTACCATAGTGGGATGAGGCCGGTGGATATGTCATCGCTGGCCCTTAATTCGATATTTTCTCCGACCAAGCCACTCTCTGATGGCCCTTGATCGGAGAATAAGTTTCCCGATGGCGGCGTCCCTCGTTCGGCCTATCCCTAGCGATTTCCTGTGTTTGTATGAATGACATGCACATATATACTTGCTGCGATTACGACTCACCGACAATTAATAGTACATTACCTCCGGCATAACAATACCAGCAGGGGCATCTGTTATCATTGTAGGGTTAACCCACCCCACTTTTTTTCGCCCTCCCCAATCTTGCCTTGTCGGTGAAAAAATGGAGGGCAAGTCTGGACATGTAAAATCACTCGTTACAGGCTCTGCGTGATTGGTTCAATTGTGGGCAGGGTTTAGTTTGGTTGGGGCGTCCTGCATGCGTTGTCCAATGTCGCACAGTTCTTGCGATCTATGGTGAAAACATGGGAGAGGGTGTACATTATCATTCGTCATAGACCTGGGAATGTGGTGCCTCGCTACGGCAGATGGGCGGTGGGTATGCGGAGGAAAAGGGAGTGGGAGCAGGGCAAAAAGAAATAATAATTCAAAAAAGGAGCAACAGGGATAGGAAACAATAGTGGCGGTCGTCTGTAATGCCTTATATAAAATAATTCCGAAAACCAAACTCTTGCCGTGAAAAGGTGTGCCGTAGAGTGGTGGGGGAGGGTAAGGCTCTGCTTGCGTCGTAATGGTTGAGGGTAGATATCTGCGCTGCAATGAGGATCTCATGGGACTATGTCTCGGTATTGCAGTGACGCCTTCAAAATGGCGGGCCTGTCCCGGACATTGTTCTATCCCTTACTCTTCATTTATGGAGGGTGAGGGTTTTATTTCATTCACTATACCCCACGATGGGAGTGGCCGTGGTATCGCGGATGGGGAATGGGGTGGAAATCCAGTAGTTTCGCAGATACCGTTCGTATATAATTTCGTGCCGTACTCCCACCATGTATAATGGGTTTTGTTCACGCCATAGCTTGTACCTGCATGCGATATTCTTGTACCTTAAAAATTAATGAAACTATGATTTAAAAAAACTCCCGCCATGTGTAAGGTTTATAAGGGGTTTAGATGCTCATCAATCATAATTCCCGTAGCCGGTTTACACATCACAAGTTAAAACACTTTTTATCGCGACGATTATAAAATTCCTAGCCATATACTTCTTGTCCTAGTATAAGTATACTGTGCCTGAATAACTTGGTATCTGACGTAAACTGATGTTTAGAGGAGAGACGGGAAGGGGGAAGAAATAACGAAGTAAAGAGAACGAAGACAAAACAGATGGAAAGCAAAATCTATTGTAAACTGGGAACCCGGGAGAGGATTGGATATTGGAAAAAGGTGGGCCTGAGCTTCGTGCCGCGACCGCAACCCTAGAGTGCAATTCCTCACTGTGGCTTATGTCGCAGCGAACTCGAAAATAGAAAAAGGGAATGGTGGGGTAAGTGTTCTGGTACTAGCATAGAAAGTGAAGGGCCTTTCCGGAATAGGCATGGGAATAATTTTGCAAAGGACACTCCAAAAGGTGGTAGTTATATGGCTTCGGTATTAGGCGGCGGTGTGGGTAGGGCTTGGAAATCCGTTATCATCTTTGTGGTATTTTGATCACTCCTCGTAGCACGGTGCGAGTGTGCGGTGGGCCTCACACGTCGGGCCAGTCAGGGCTGACGTCGTCCGGCCAATGAAATAGCTGCGCTACTGCCTCATTTCCACTCTCGACAGCCCACCAGATTGGTGTTCGGCCCTTACTGTCTGGCCTGTTGAGGTTGACGTCTCTCCGTCCCAATAACAGCTTCACCACCCCCTCATGCCCATTCTCGGCGGCCAGCGAGATTGGTGCTCGCCTTCTCTTATTCGGTCTATCGGGATTGACGTCTTCTAGTCTAAGTAGTAGCTTCACTACTGCCTCATGCCCATTCCTGGCGGCCGACGAGATAGGTGTGTTGCCGCCTTTGTCTGGCCTATCGGGGTTGACGTCTTCTCGCTCCAGTAACAGCTCCACCACTGCCTCATGTCCATTCTCGGCAGCCAGCCAGATTGGTGTTTGGCCCCAATCGTTTAGCCTATCGGGGTTGATGCCTTCCCGTGCTAGTAGCAGTTTCACCACAGCCTCGTGTCCATTCTCGGCAGCCCGCGACACCGGTGCTTGGCCGTAAGAGTCTGGCTTGTTGAGGTTAATGTCTTCCCGTCCAAGCAACAGCTCTACCACTGCCTCATGTCCGTTCACGGAAGCCCACGAGATTGGTGTTTGGTTACAAACGTCTACCCTATTAGGGTCGACGTCTTTCTGCTCAAGTAATAGCTTTACCACTGCTTCATGTCC
>Ga0307513_10001356_pt1 | contig 35371 bp, 21 predicted proteins | sample 15_EM_MG_FD_202174 | JGI IMG/M metagenome (GOLD analysis project Ga0307513, IMG submission 202174) | Populus trichocarpa ectomycorrhiza microbial communities from riparian zone in the Pacific Northwest, United States - 15_EM | ecosystem: Host-associated > Plants > Roots > Unclassified | place... | reverse complement strand
AGAGAAGAGATTTTCCCCCGCTTCTGTGTGCGATCGTGTCGTGTGTGATTCCTTGGCGCCGTTTCGTTTCGCCGTTTCGTTTCGCCGTGCAGTATATCGTTTCGAGCCCAAGTCTAAAAATATGCTCTGACCATGAACTCGACCGTTTCGGCTACCGTAGTACCCTTCTTCCCCTAATCTCCCTATGTTGAGAGTGTTGAGAGCTATCGGGTGTGAAGGAGTGGAAGCGAGTAGTTCCACAAGTCCAAAAGGAGAGCAGTTACTGGAGAAAGCGAACGACTTGTATTGCTTATTGAACAAGTGGATTGAGTGAGAAAAAGAAAGAAGAGAAGAGACAGAGAAAGAAGTGAGAAGAGGGACGAAGATTCTGAGAGGGGACAGGGGGTGACGCAAGTGGGAACGAGGTATCACTCGTAACCACAGCAACATGTTGGAAATGATCCGGGGTTGGCCGAATACTTTAAGCGGTAGGCAGAGTAAAGTGTTTGCAGACAGCTCAATGGGTAGAGATAGTGCGGACAGAAATTTACTAAGGGTGAAAACAAGAGAGATTCAGTGTCAAAATGAGAGGCGCGTTAAGAGCAGTTTCGCTGGTTTTAGTTTATTGTGTAGAAAGAACTTGTTGAGTGGAGAGAAGAGAAGAGAAGTGAAACGAAACAGAACGCAAAGAAGACAAGTGGGCCCCATAGCCGATGACACCAAGTCAAACATATGGCTAAGCTTCGGCCAACAACCCAAGATATCCAACACAACAGACAAGGGAGAGCACGCCCGTGACTACAGGTTCCAACTCCCTATCTCCTCCTATCTCCTCCTCTCCTTTGCGCCGCCATCCTCACTAACAGTGTTGTTGAAATTATGACTATTCAGGACGTTTCTTTTCTCTACCTATAGTCTCTTGGCTTTCCTAGATTTTCTATCATTTCCAGGTGCCTAAGTGAGACGGCCCCGATGTCTAGATTATCTAGCTGTTGTAGAGGTAGGAGCCCGAACCCCTAGGATGATTATACGTGGTTTTCTTCCCTCTAAGATTAGAGACTAGTGATATCATTAGGGAAGTAGTAGTCTCGGCAATCATTGAGACGTAATGGTGGACTATTTGGTGGATGATTGCAAAAATGCCGAGGAAGGTATTAAGAATCCTTGGAATTCCGGGGGGTGTGAAGGCAGAAGGTTTCCCCCACTTCGTAAAAGAGGCGGGTGACAAAGGAAAGCAAAACGTCGAAAAGAGAAAAAGGGCAGAGGGAGAGAGGAACAACAAGTTACCAGAGCCGGTTGGGTTTTGTGATATCATAGGTTATCGATCTGAAGCCGTCCGGCGGGGGCGCAATCTAAAGACCAGAGAAGAGACGAGGAGGGGATATGAAAGCTTACCATTATCATACCCCGTGCAGGCGGGGTTACTTGGGTTGCCGGCAATCGAAGAACTAAGGAATAAGGGGTGCTGAGGTCGCAGTATCGGTCTTAGGGGGACCAGAAAAAGCATACCAACATTCCCCAGGGGGACCAGGGCACTCCACCCAGAATACAATCATCAAATATCACTCAGAGCCTAGGATTTGAGGTGTTTGATGATCGACTCATTATGCAAGGGCACCCATTCATCCTATGCTGTCGTCGGGTTTATCGCCTTTACATTTTCCGCGATAGATATGATATGTGGAAGAATAGCCATTATCCTGTATCTATCTTGATCTGATATCATCCTCTTAATATACCGTATCTGTCTTCAGGGTCCTTAACCTCTCATCTGGCTATGGATCTATCTCCTAGACCCCCACTCAAGGCCTTAGAAGGTATGATATGATATCATATGATAGCACGATGGGCTTCCAATCTCTGACCCACTTTCTGCAATTCCAAAACCAACTCTCAGGGCAAGTACTTTCACCAGCGAAATGCCCATAGAGTCGTTCGCTAGGGCTTGCATTTTCAAAAAACAAAAAGAGGTTCGCCCTAAATAATTCCCGCCAGATACAGCCCCCAGCCTTTCTCCGTGAGTGCCAGTGGTGGGCGGCGGCTTAAACGGGTATGATACTGGTTGATGGTGCTGGGGTATTTGGGGGGTGAGGGGATGGATTTCCCAAGGCATTTTTTGATTTATGTGGTTCCGAAGGGTGGGGGATGGAGGGGGCTTGGTTTAGTTAGGGGATGCAATACGGTATGACAGGTGTGTGAATGAGTACTGCATTTGGGCTATTGAACACGAGCTTTTTGTTAGCACTACCTATCAAACTAAACCCATTCCTCGCATTGTACTGTACTTATCCTGGGCAGGCCGATTATTTTACCAGCGTGTGTCGGTGACTTGCCTCGAAGGCATGATTTACTCCCGCAGCCGAGTTGAAGTTAGACACTTTCTATAGGAATTGCCACCTTAGGTGTCCAACTTCAACTCGGCCGCGGGAGTATGTGGGCTCGCTAGGCAGAAGCCTTAGTGGAATGAGGCTTCACTTTACTAGAAAGTAGTAGTGCTGTATGTAAGAGGAACCGTATTGTGCGATTGGTGGTTGGTGTTGGAGGGGGGACATTCACGTGGCAAAAAAGAAACCCCATTCACTAAATTTTGTCTAGTTACTGTGCTACTCGTATTGCAGTTTGCTATAATATTATAAGTAAAATGGAGTAAAATATATTGGGATACACCTGCGAGTCTGGAAAATCTCCGAGTTCGGAGGGCGGGGTTAGTTATTGGGGCTGATAAACTGCACCCACGTTAGAGGCTCGAGTTTTCGATACTCGCGATGGGATGGTGTATCGCTTCTCTAAATGAATATCTTGGACTCTGCCATTCATTAAATTCTGTTTCCAGAAACCTTATCGCCTCGATAGGTTTTGGGTAGCCGTTAGATAGCCTAGCTTGATCTAGACACTATCTGGAATTGTGGTATATGTTCACATAGTATCACTCCAATGGCCTTATGATGAGTCCTAATACTCGCAGATGCTCAGACTATATATTATAATATGCGTACAGGAGCCATCGGCAAGCCCCGGTATCAATTAAATGTAGAAGACTGGCCTGGACTTTTGTTCTGAATTTTCCTCAAAACATTAAAACTCCCAACCTACACGGAACATGAAAAACGAGAGAAGCGGAGATAAGAGGGGAAAAGAAAGAAAAAAACCTTTTACGCGATCTCCTCTTCGTGTTCGGAGATGACCTCCTCGATAATCTCCTCGACGACTTTGTCTTCCTCCTCACTGGCAGCTTCTCTGAGAGCCTCCTCTGGGTCCTCGGGAAGGCCAAGGTCGAGGCGCTCCCACCTGACCTCCTTCTCGATTCTTGCTCTCCAGGCGCGCCATTCATCGAGTTGCCTCTTGCGAGCTTCGAGAACTTCCTTGTTTGTGGCCTCGGCTTCGAATAGGTCCTCTTCATCGAACTGTTTGCTGTACTCACGGAGGTTTTTGCGGATTTGCTTCTGCTCTTCCTTGGAGAGCATGGTGGGGGGGCGGGGGCGCCATAAGAACTGCTTGAATTTTTCGATGTGTTCCTCACGGAGGAGAGAGCCCTTGAAGTCCCAGAGGTGGTAGCCATTTTCCATCTGTAATCGTTAGTGAAAGGGGATTAGGCAAGGTATAAGTGACTGTGAAATACCGCGTGTTTCCACATGCTTGCGCTAGTAGCGACGTATCGGCCGGTAGGGTCCCACTCAACGTCAGTTAGACCATAATGCTCGGATGTGCCCATAAGCATGAGGTTGGCAGCAAGGTCCTTATTCTTACTAGCCTTATCCTGCTTCTGCTTCTCACCCTCGAAGTCGAAATCCCAGAACTCGAGGTCGAAGCTCTGTTGTGAGTGAACGGTAGCAATGAGGGTGAAGCGGCCCTTAGGTGACCAGTAAATAGCGTTCGAGTTCTTCTTTTCCACTGTCTTGATTAAACAAAACTCGCCGACACCATTCTTGAGCTTCTCCGGTGCGTAGAAGTGGACTGAGGTCTTGGGTGCAACTTGGGCTCCCTGGATAGCTTCGTCGACGGTAATGAAAACAAACCTGTTACCCTTGGGCTCCCAGGCGAAGTTGATGACAACTTGCTTTAGTTCGACTATCTCAACAGGAATGTTCTTTTCTTTAACACGGAAGAACTCCAGGGAGGTGTACATGGATTTCTTGGTCTTTGTGTGTCGGTCAACTTTGACGCAAAGGTATTTTCCCTCTGATTGCCAATGGAGTTTGCAATCTGAAACATTGACAAGATTTCGTGTTCGGATGATTTCTTTTGAAGGGATGCTCATCAAACCCACACGTGCGGTTTGGTTGTTCATCTCGGGAGTCCAGTAACAAAGCAACTGCTCTGGTTCCTTCTTACTCTTCTCTGGAGTGGGAATAGATGGTGACCATTCGAAATCCACAACACCCTCAATCTTAATGGCTTTCTTTCCAAGCAAAATCATGCTCGGGGTTTCGAAAATCTGGATAGACTGCTCGGGCACAACACGAGCAACGTACTTGTCGTCTGGGGACCATTTAAACACTGGCCACGAAACTTTCTTACGTGATTTCTCGAATAATTCGGCATCACGGTCGCCGGTAACCTCAACAGAGGTGAAGGATCGCAAAAGGTTACCAGTCTTGATATCCCAGATAATGAAGCTCTTTCCATCTTCGTCAGGCCCCAGAGGGAAATTTGGGGGCGGGTTCTCGGGGATGGAGATGGGTTTGTTAGACCACGTAACCAGATATCTTTCGTTCGGAGAGAAGTCCACTAAATTGACCATTGGATGGGCAAAGCGCATAATTCTTTTCCAACCTGGGCCACCCCATAGCTGCACACCCTGTCCGTGAACAGATGTTAAGAAAGTGCCCTGTGGCGACCATTGAACAAATGACTCTGTCCACCCCGCACGATCAACGACAGGCTCCGGTACATCCTTCTTCTTATTCCAGAAGACTCCAACGTTTTCACCGCGGTACATGATAAACTGGTCACGGGAGTTGATATCACTGAGCCAGGAGCGTAGATGCTCTTGTTCGACGAAAGGCTCAATCTCGGGTTCAACATACTCCTCCTTGATGCGTCCTTCTCGCCCAAAGTGTTCGATATCTGTAAGCTTGTTGATAGAGACGGTATGCTTTTTATCGAGGGCCATTCCATTGAGCTGCTTGCAAGCTAACAAGGCCTGGTCGGGGGTGTCGTATTCAACGAAGGCATATCTATTGGCCTTTAATATTCAAACCGGACGGTGAAGTGTGTAAGTAGTGCTTACCCTTCAGTCATATTTGTCTCCTCGTTAAGAGGCATAAAAACAGAGTCTTGGCTGATACGCCCAACCTCCGCTAAACGTTTACACAAAAACTTGATCAGCTTCGGTTTGCTGTCTGCCGGAACCTTCGGGCATCCATCGACGACAACGAAGGTATCAAGTCCTTCATCAAGTTGAACTTCGTACCGCTCTCTGAGATCTATACAAGTGGGTCCCATTAGAACCTATGCAAGCCTAGAACTCTGGAATGAATGGGTGGAAGAAAATTTCCTACCAGAGAAATCAATCTCTTCGTCGTCATGCTCATCTTCACGATGGGGTGCCATATTTGCGGCGTAGTATGAGGATTGGTGTGTGATGCCGGTACGGGAGTCTCTTTTGTCCTAATTTGTGGTTTTGAGGCGGGGTGGTGGGGTTGTTTGATCGATTAGTCGTTCTCACCTTATTTTTTTAGGCTTCAAATTTTTTTGTGCCCAGCAAAAGGCAGTCATCCCCACAACATTTCACATAATATGATACATGAACAACAACCTAAATTTTATCCAAATCAACCAAACTCTACAAAACTGCAATTCATCTTTATTTTATGGCTTGCTACTATGGTATCGTCCGGGAAAATAGCTTGGATAAGGGAGTTAGATGCGGTGAGGCTCAAAATTTGGGCCCACAATCCGTAGGGCAGGTAGGATCAAGTTGTTGGCAAGGTTACCCGGCTTATGATCCTCACCATCCTTCACTTCGCGACGATGTTACTCGGGTGAAGTTATTCTATGGTGGTGTAACCTTTGGTTTGACTGGCAATATGTGATCCACTGCCCCAACCTGGCCCCAAAGTGAAAAAGAGCTCAGATGAATGGTATCATACCAGTACACTTGGATTCGCAAAAGTTTTTGCGGGAAGGCGAGTACTTTGTCAATGTCTTGGCAGGAACAAAGGTGCTATCATAGTATGGTATCATACGGGAACTTGAACAGTAAATGTTTGGCAGGGCCTTGTGGGCGCATTATACTCCGGCCGCCACCAAGATATTGCCATAGTACCTTTCATTCCACAAAGACTTTGTGAACAGTTGTATCAGTGCCATGTTAGAGCTTCGCTGCCCTCAATAAAATTGTGGAGAATTAAGTATAAGTTATCACTAGGATACTATGATACTTATTTCCCGACATTAGAAATTAGCCCCAGTGCTAATCAAAGCCATTTATTAAGAGACGGTCATCCCTTAACCTGGTACTGATCTGAGTCTTGGCCTCCTGATCGGGAAGAATACTGTAATGCCAAGATATCACTCAATGGCTAGCCTTATGATGTTAGTTCATTTGACCCCTTCTAGTAATCTTAAAATCTGCTAGCTGCTGCTCAAGTTAATATCCCTAAAGACCTTTCCACAAACATCTGGGAAATTATGAATTGAATGTGTGATATTCACTTAAATACTAGCCTCTACTGTAATTTCTTAACTCAAGTTCCACCTATTGCGCTTCTTGAACCTGGGTATGGCACGCTATGTCGTGTTAATTCAATATTCAAGTTGGTTTACCTTTGATACAACATAATATTATTATGCCTAAAAATGGAATGACTTAGGGGCTGTTTGGTAAACCGTCATTTGAAGTGTTTGTCATCTCAAAACACATTTTGAGATGATGGTGGTGTTTCGCATGCCATCATTTGCAAAATGCGTTTTGCAGATTTTTTGGTTAGGGTTTAGAACTATATGACCTAGAATACTATGCAATAATAATAATATATTATTATTATTAAATTTTATTTTAATAGGATTCTAATACTGAAAATCCCTACCTCCATGTGTAAATGCTAGTTTCTAAATGACATGCCGTTGGCACGACGTTGTTGGCAAAACATGTTTAGGGATTTTCCGAAAACATGTTTAGCAAAACGTGTTTTGAGATGACGCTCATCTCAAATGACGGTCTGCCAAACAGCCCCTTAGTATGATATGATACCAGTATTCTTCCTTGCGCAGTCGGCACATCTGCAGGGATGGCAGTTGGCTGAGGTTGGGGCTCGCCGACAAAAGCCCTCATCCTACTTGGCTTATGTAATCAAATTCGCAAACTTTCCGGGCATACTGATACCAGTATCTGTGTCACGAAGACTCGTATCATATATCCTCTCCGCCCACATTTGATCCTCCCTTTCACCTACCCTTTCTTGGGGAAACCGCTAAAAAAAATGACTACTGCTGAATGGTCATTAGTTAGTGGTCTTGATTCGAAATACTCTTCTCCGACAGATCCTGAACAAACCGATGCCGACCCAGACCTAGAATTATTGCATGAACTCAGCGAGAGTAACTTCGAGCGCCTTTTTCCATGGAGCCTGCCCAGAGTTGCCATGGTCGCTGATCTTGCAATTTGCAGTGGCTCGGATGTCGAATACCTGCGGAGTACCAAAGACTATGCTGGGTTTCTTGAAAAAAGACTATCTACTACAGATATATCCGGCTTCGCTCTGATGTATATGGGGGTAGCTGGGGTTCGCGCCTTTATCCAGTCAAACATCACCGGGCCTCCACTCTTGTTTTCCCCCGAGAGAGTACTTCTCCCTAAAGAGCTAGCCGAAGAACCTGAGTTTTGCAAAGAACTCTCCAAGGCTATTATCGCTTCTCTATCTATAGACGGAGAAACCGCCTACCACCTGACCCCAAATGTGCTCCTCTTGGCTTTCGGAAAGGTTGTACTAAATTCATCAGTGCTCAAGAAGGGTTTCGAGCCAGAAACGCTCCCATGGTGGAGAGCTCGAGTAAACTTCCTCCACCAGAGGATTCTATCCGAAGCGACCGCAACTCTACACAATATTATCTACGAAGATATAGAGAAACTCCTCGATCGTATATCTAGTCAAGATTCAGATCTTCGAGCGAAATTTCTGATCGAAAAAGCACTAATCGACACTTATTTCAACTACGATTCAAAGGCGTTGAATGGGCTAGAGGAGGCAGCAAGCATTACGGGACTGGAGTACGCCATCACAGGAGTGCTGGGAAAGCGAACCAAGTTTCAGCAAACCGATACAAGCCAATTAGTCGTCCTAGCAAGGAGTGCGGACGTAGGGTCCAGCAAGGCTACCGCTAAGCCGAAGACTCTGGACTTAAATGACGATACAATCCTAGAGGCTATTTCCTTTACGCCAAAGTCAACCAAAGTTCAGGTAGAATCCGCCTTGTCTGCGGAATTAGCCTCACTTGATCCAGGAAACCAGCCCCAATTACAACCACTGGACGCGGCAATCCTATTACTAATTACCGAAACTATCAAGAACACCAACCCCGCAGATGGTATCACGAGAGAAGAGATGTTACCCTATGCCGAGCGGGTTCTGCAACATAGCGTCAATTGGGAGATCTATACTTTAGGCCTGCTAATACGTAGCCGCATCGAGGGATATAAATCCCGGACGGTGGAAAGAGGACTCCTGCAGCTTCAAGCAGTTGTTGATCAAGTCATCGCAGATACTGCTGGTACGGATATCTCGTATGACTCGAACAATGCTGTTTCAACCTTCTTGCCAAAATCGAAAGAAGATGAAGTAGCTCCGATAAAAGAACGCCTTCTCTACATCCACCAGCTGTCAGTCCCAACCCGCTGGGAACTAGAGGCAGAGTTAGCTTCAAGGTGGATATCGCTTGGTGGAATAAGAACAGCCCTTGAGATCTACGAAAGGCTAGAGATGTGGGCAGAGGTGGCATTGTGCTGGGCGGCTACCGAGAAGGAGGACAAAGCTCGGAAAGTGATCCGGGATCAACTATTTCATCCTCTCGAATCCGGAGATGACAGTAGGGATAACCGGAAAGAGATTGAGCCCATACCGCCTAATGCGCCTCGCCTATGGTGTATTCTTGGTGATATCGATCAAGATCCCAATCATTACGAACGAGCGTGGGAAGTGAGTAAGGGCCGTTACGCAAGGGCGAAGCGATCACTCGGACGCCACTATTTCTCGCAAGGAGAGCACCAAAAGTCTGCTGAAGCGTATATGGAGTCACTTAAGCAGAATCCACTAAACGGCCCTAGTTGGTTTGCGCTAGGCTGTTGCTGGTTGGAATTGGAAAATTGGGAGGGGGCAGTTGAGGCATTTTCCAGGACTGTTTCGCTTGACGAGGCTGATGCCGAGGCTTGGAGCAATCTTGCAACCGCATTACTGAGGCGAAAGACTGAGCTCCCCGCTCAGGGTGAGTGGAGAAATTCCGACCTCGACCAAGATAGGCAAGATGAGAAAACAAACTACGAGAATGGGGTCGAAGGCCAAATGGTTGTGGACAAAGAAAACAACAAGAGAAGCGCCCTGCGAGCTTTGAAACGGGCCAGTAGTTTGAAGAACGACTCCTGGAGGTTATGGGAGAATCTCTTGTTGATTTCCGCCAGCGTTAGTCCACCGGCGTACTCAGACGTGGTTATTGCGCTACGGAGAATCATCGAGATAAGAAAGGACTCGGCGGGGGAAGCAGCAATTGACGTGGATGTTCTTGAAATGCTTGTGCGGCACATCATCACGTCTGATCTGGAGAGCAATAATCCCACCGGTTACGACCCCAAGAAACCTGGGTTACAAAAGATGGTGGTCGAACTGATGGAGAGGGACGTCGTCCCATTGATCACCAAAGAAGGCCGCCTCTGGAAAATCTACGCTAAGCTAGCGCTTTGGAGGAAAAGACCTAAAGACGCTCTCGATGCGGAAGAAAAAGCGTGGCGAACAGTTAATAGCAGACCGAACACCATTGATGGCACAGAGAGGGAGTGGGACGGGTTAGTAGATGCTACAATAGATCTTGTTGATGCGTATCAGAGCCTGGGGGAAATGGAAAGGACCGAGGGGCTAGGTGCTGGTGAGCCTGTTGCGAAAGACTGGCGGTTTAAAGCTAGGACAACGGTGAGGGGGGTTATGGGGCAAGGAAGACAAAATTGGGAGAACACGAAGGGTTGGGGGAGGCTGCAGGAGTCGTTAGAAGGGTTGAAAGCCGGACCCCCCACTGGATTCTAGCTACCGTATCGTCTTTCTTAGATGTTGCTCCTATAGTCCTATATACCTTACTGTTTATAGGGATGGCTCTTGCTAGCAGTGTTTCTATACGAGACCGAGTGGTGCAGATCGGAGTATAAAGTTCTTTATTCCAGGAAATAACGAAAATCCCCTCATGGGCCAAATCGCCGTAGGTGCCGCTTTTACCGTTCGCCCTAGCCCTAGGAACTCTAGGAACCAAGTACAGCTAACTAGCGGAGGTCACTCAAGACTCCGAGAGATCCAATTTAGGAGTAATTTACCCCACTTTCCTTGCATTCTTGATACCGTATATTATACTATTATACACTAGAGCGAGCCCTAAAATAGGAACTTCGAGTGATATCACATGACCTCATACCCAAGTCCAGCCCCAGGTACCGGTATCATACATAATAATAATAATAATTATTATTATTATTATTATCAGACAAAAAAGCTATCCCATGGACTGATGAGACACGCAGATTCCGCACCTTCCGTATACGGTAGCTCTATGCTGTGGCTCAGTGGCTTTGCCTCACGAAAAGTCATTCATTGTCAAGCTTTTATTGGTTGAAAGTTCCTTAGCCACAGCCTAGAGCCACCATATACGGAAGGTGCGGAATCTGCATGTCTCATCAGTCCATGGGTTATATAAATCTAATTTCAGGCCCTAAAATCTTAACCATATTTATAATCCTAGAGCCTGTTTCCCTTCTATCATATCATACTAAAAGAGGCAATCCTTTTGACAACTTCACCTCTGTATCCCATAGTCCGTCGGGTGCTGCGCCCAAGAAATCTCGTTAAGAAAATGACGAGATCTGAGATTTACTTTTCCTTAATTGGGAATGGAATAATGGCATTTGGAGAGTGTCCTTCCTTAACTGGAAATATGTTCCTTGGCGTTTCAAACTAAGACATATTCCACCGATTTCTTGGGCGCACCGACGGACTAAGGGATAAAGCAGCTTCCTCTTTCCTTTCACTAATAACCTTTCTCCTTCACAACCATATCTATAAATGCAATTTCTACCTCACTTTGCTTCTCCTAATTTCCGGGTATTTTGCTAGCACCAGTGCAAGTGATAGTATGAATCCAGAAACCAGTCCCAATTTAAAGGCAGTGTGCATTCACGCTCAACCACTTTTATTTCCCGATAAAATTAATAGTACCTGGCTTGGTTCATAGCATTTTTATACCGACCAACTCTCTTTCAATAAATCAGGAACTTGAAGATAGGACTAGAGAATGCAAACCATGTTTTCTAATCAGCAATTCAGGTTGCAGCCCAAGGCAATGAATTGCTATGCCATGACTAAATGGAAAGGGGTACAATGAAATACTCTTGTTACAGTTCAAGGTTGATCTACTAGTACTAGAGTCCCCTTGCAAGTACATACTCCTATGTGAGAGGTCAGGGGAGGGGAGCCTGACTCTCAGGCCCATATTTGATAATGTACACCTAACTTCTAATGATGGTTGGGTATGAATACAGTACATAGAGGCATTATCCGACGTTCGGAAAGGTAATTTATTGGGTATATTCGTAAAGATATTTTTACTCAGAGTTCCCTCTTACAAATTGTGTTGCCTGTAGTAGGTGAGAGATCAGCTGTGGTTTAGTGAGTGATCCTTTTAGATCCAGGGGTAGCAGAGGAAGTTTGTAGAGAAAGAAGAGGAGAAGAGAAGGAGCGGAAAGCAAGGCACTAAATAGAGAAGCAAACATAAATCATCAGAGTGCAGGAATGCATACTCGGGATACGTCTTTACAACAGCAAGAGAAACACTGCGCAGTATGAGTATCAAACAAGGACAAAGGTCAACGGTCGATAAGAGCAACTCCCAATCTATATCATAGCATTCCCACAATAATGTTTGCACCGGTAGATCCCTGGTGGTTTTGTTGGATTTTAAGATAAGGAGTCGGTGGCACTCTAACATCACTCCCATGTAATATCACTCGGATAGATCTCCAAATCGGGGTCTTTTAGTAACCAGACAGAGGCCTGAACACACCAAATTGTAGGGGTTCGAGTTATCATCACCCTACCAATATATGGTATCATAGGTGAAACAGCATGGAAAAAATTCGAAAAGTAATCTGCTATAATAGTGCCCGCACAAAAAAGTGTGAGATTTTTTCCTTCAATTCTCCTAGAGTACTAGTAGTGAGGAGTAGAATGTTGTTTCATTCAAGGTGCATGCCAGGACAAGTGTTTTTGTACGTATGGTAGAGGAACTCGAGTATGATACTTATCATAGTACATTGCACTACACCTTACCTAGTTCATATGCCCACAGATCTATGCAAACTCTGGATAAAAGCCTGAAATAAATATATATTGTTATACTTTAGACATTCTATATTTTTTCCAAAAATTTCAAAAGCCGGGTTCCAAGATATTTATTGAAATATAATGGCTTGAAAACCTGTAATTTCGGAGTGTTTTAGCCTCTGTTATATACTAAACGCCCGCTATTGCCGCCAAGTTGGATATCGATGGCAGCATTGCTCCAAGAAGGCACTGGCTAATCTATTGATGTGAATTTATCCCGGGTAAGCAAGACCTGGGTTGAGCACACTCCTCTGGTGCCAGTACCTTAATGGCAAAGTTACGTATTTCTGGATTCTGTTGATTAGGTTGGGTATGGTACTGTACGAGTACCATACCACAATCGCGGAACACCCAAGTCTGCACCCCGTCCAAATACCGGTACACAGTTCGCTGTTGATTGGGCTTTGGTAATTCTAGCGCACAGGCCAACCAACCAATGGGAATTTGTGTATTGGGACGGGATGCGCATTTCGGTGCTGCGATTGTAGCACATAAATTTACAGTATGATACTGTACGCAGTCTCACAGGCTTCCCAGGCCTCAACTCTGTCTGATCTTAGACCAAAACAAAGATGGGGGTAATTCTTGCTTACGTAATTTTTAAATGGCTTACTGCCAAATCTGAGGACTGCCAAGGTGCACACTGCCCAACCTCTGGGGGAACCTCACCAAACTTCAGACTCCAATTCTGCAGACACCCCGGTCCCACCTCAACATCCGGATCGCGCGCGAATCACGGAATTGACGTCCGGACACCCCACACCGAAGCGTTGAAAATCCGCAGAATGCATCCACGACTGCGAGTCCCTATAACTCCGACCTCAGTGTCAAAAATTAGTCCGCCAAAACCGGTCCTTAATTTCTACCGGGCGTATGCGGCGGGCCCTAAGGGAGCGGGGAAGAAGGATGGTAAGAAAGATAAGAAAAAGAAGGGGAGAGCTGATTTTATCCAACATGACTTGAAGGATGCGCTGCAATTCAGTCTCACAGAGGCCGTGCGGTACATTCGAGCGATGGAAGTTGGACAGAACCCTATCAGTGCCAAATACGATCTCGCCGTCCGACTCAGAACACCAAAGACGTCCCCGATTATCCGGAACAGGATACGACTGCCCACGCCTGTGAAGACTGATAAGAGGGTTTGCGTGATCGCAGAGGGGGAGCATGCTGAGGCTGCACGACAGGCTGGGGCTGCTATCGTCGGAACGGACGAAGTCTTTGAGCAGGTTGGTGGAGATGTTCTTTCTTATCGTGGCTCGGCCGTTCCAGGTTTTCCTGCTAAAAATCGATCTACAGATCCGGAGGGGGAAATTGGATTTTGAACTCTGCATTGCTCACGAGGATTCCTTTAAGGCTCTCATGGCTACGAAGCTAGCAAAAGTGCTCGGTCCTAAGGGCCTCATGCCATCCCACAAGCGTGGTACAATTGTCAAGAATACCAGCGCCTCCATTAGAGATCTCGTTGGAAAAGCCGATTACAAAGAGAGGATGGGCGTGGTTCGAGTGGCGATTGGCCAGCTTAGATTTACGGAAGCACAACTTGCCGAGAACATCAAGGCTTTCATGAGTCATCTAAGGAGGGACATTGCGGCGTTGGATAATGTCACGAAAAGCATTCATGAAGTAGTGTTGAGCTCGACACACTCAAGCGGGTTTTCATTGAATGGACAGATCGAGCCAAGGATGACGAGCGGGGGGCAGGAAAGCAATCAATAAACCATCCCTGTCAACCAAAAAAATAATCTCTTTTCTCTCTCTTTGATTAGGCAAATACCCCCTGTTCGATCGATTGTACTTGTAAGGGTTTCGGTCCAAAGGTTTAATGCATGTAGAATACGGTTCGTGTATCACCGAGAACATGATAAGAAGGTAGACAACCCCATATTTTTTTAGAATCCCTTTTTTGTCAGACTTCTATTCTCCACTTCTTGCGTGAAGAGCCCCGGGAACTCGGTCAGGGTGAAGAACTACCCTTGGGTGCGAGAGCACATGTCGCTACTCGAGTGTGCTGTGCCATATGCTTGGCTTACCCTGACAATAGCCGATGCTTGCAAGTTTTTCTGACAGGGGGCAGGATCTATTTCTCGGCCTCTGAACATTGCCGTTGAATTCGTTACTTCAACAACGTGATAGGACAACAACGGATATAATCCTCCACACCAGCCAATAGATCCTTCTCGAGGAAGAAGCACTTGAAGCAAGGAGAATCACAATAGCCACACGTGGTCAGTAGGAGCACGAATCCTGGGAGAACAATTTTTGCATTTCCGGATTTTGTCACCCAATGCCAAGCCAAATGCCCAGGAATGCCTAGAAATACCCATGAACGCCCAGCATTGCCGAGGAGCGTGCCCAGAAATTCCGTTGAACAAGGAAGTTCTAGGCGTCATGTGATCCCCGATCGCTGCCGGAAACGGATCTTCCCGCTGGAAATTTCGTCACTTGGATTGGATGTCAAGTTAGGCTTCTGAGGCTGTGAAATACTTTGGCGGGGAGCTCTCCGAGAAGCTGATGTTGAAAAACACTTTTGACATCGGCGGGCGTTTTTTTGTCTCCTTCTCCCTATCGCATCCTTCCTTGCTTCCCTCCCGGTTATCATGGAAAGGATCTTTCCGAAATTAAGGTTATCAATCGAGATTGGACTACAGGTACAGTACTGATATCTTGCTCTAAGGGTGATACGTGCATTAGAAAGGCAATGATAGGAGAGGGAGGAAGACTATGGTATCGTGATGCAATTTAATCTAACTATAGCAAAAGCTCTTTGGATTCTCTTCATATTACTCCCCTTTTTTTCTTCCTTCCTGCACGCTACTATATCACATTGTACCCCGCGGCAAAGGAGCCTTCTTTTGTTAACTTCGTGCGAGCATACAGGCGAGGCAGACTTTGGCTAGCCTATTGAACTCGACATAGTGCACCCATGATGCGCCCAAAGAGCTTTCGGCCAAGATGGAGTCCAAGACTTTATAAAGGAAAAAAGCACCGTTATCTACGAACTTCCCCTCCAGAAGCAATTGCCAAGGGGTAAGCCTACCCTGCCGCTCTTTTTTTTCGTGGGAGCTCTCATCATATCTCTTGGAAGTTTGGCTTGGGAGTTCTTGGGGCTCTTGGAAATGCTTCTGGATTGGTAGGATATTTCTGAGGGGGTGAATACCCTTAGACCTTAATATCAGTGGTCATTCTTAGTCGGTATAATCCGACACCCTGAAGGGTTTATCAATTTTTACTTTTTACCGGTGTGAGTCTTAGCTGCTATCTTTTCCTCGATGGCGTCAGTTTGGGTTGACTAAAAAACTTCCCTAGTGGGAACATGGGACTCCGGGCTTGTATGATACCATGGGGGAGGGGGAAGCTATTTCGGAAGCGGTCCCGGATGGTGGTGGGTGGAAGGCACTTTGGGCTTGCGTGTTCTGGACCTTTTCGTGTATAAATACAGTTCTATTCCCCCCGCCTCTCTCTTCTTGCCCCTCTTCTCTCTCCCATCTCTACAGACCTTATGACCACCAACTATGGCCCCAAAGAGATATCGCCCTCAGAAGCCCTCATTCTCCCGGCCACCTTACCAGCTCTCCGCTGACGAGGTCGCCCAAGAGTTGGGGACGAACCTTGAAACAGGACTTTCCCCCTCCCAGGCCAAGCAGAATCTCGATCAGTATGGTGAAAATAGGCTTGAAGGTGGTGAAGGAGTTCCGGTATGGAAGGTATTCATCAAACAGGTCAGCAATGCCATGTAAGTGCCTTTGTGTTTGATACTGTCTGCCGTTTAATTTGAGTTTGACACTGACATGTCTCAGGATTCTGTATGCCTTAAACAGATCTTCTCTTATCCCAATGTTTAGATATACTGACAAGCTGTTAGGGTACTTATCATCGCTATGGCTTTGTCTTATGGAGTCAAAGATTGGATTGAGGGTGGCGTTATTACCGCCGTTATTTTCCTGAATGTCACTATCGGCTTTTTCCAGGAATACAGAGCGTATTTACTCCCTTCCCCACCACCGCCGACGGATAGAGCTAACCTTCGATCGGCTCTGCTTAGTGAGAAGACTATGGATTCCCTACGAAGCCTTTCCAGTCCTACTGCTGCTGTTTTGCGAGATGGGAATCTCGATCATGTTGCTAGTATCACAGTTGTGCCTGGTGACATTGTTGAGCTTAAGACTGGAGATGTTGTCCCCGCCGATTTGAGACTTTTCGAAGCACTGAATTTTGAGACGGATGAAGCTTTGCTTACAGGAGAATCTCTTCCTGTCTTCAAGGAACCTGAGCCCCCGATTGAAGGTGAGGCAGGCGTTGGCGATCGAACAAACATGGCTTTCTCTTCGTCTACTGTTGCGAAAGGCCGTGCCCGTGGCATCGTGACTGGTACTGGAATGGCTACCGAAATTGGTGTTATTGCCGAAACTTTGAGGGGCAAGACCAAGAAGCCAAGCAGGTCAATGTCTCGAAAGAAGCATGGAAATTTTCAACCTGTGAGGGGGGCAACCCTCAAGACTTGGGATGCCATTGGAAAGTTGCTTGGACTTACCGTTGGAACCCCCCTCCAGAAGAAGCTTGCGAGATTGGCATATTACCTCTTGTTTTGCGCTGTCATTCTGGCTATTATTGTGTTTGCAGCGAACAAATTTAGAATTCCTCACGAGGTCGTCATTTACGCGATATCACTTGGTATGGTTTTCGATTTATCCCACCTTGTGGCACCTAGTTCCTAATATGACTTTCAGGTATTGCTATCATTCCCGAATCCTTGATTGCCGTCTTGACGATCACAATGGCTGTTGGTATGAAGACTATGGTTAAACGCAAGGTTATCGTGCGCAAACTTGATGCACTTGAGGCGTTGGGGGGTGTGAGTAATATTTGCTCCGATAAGACCGGAACTCTCACCCAAGGGAAAATGATTACCCGCAAAGCTTGGATTCCGGGTGTCGGTATCTACACTGTCGATCGGACCGAAGAAGCCGCAAACCCAACTTCGGGTGTCGTCCGTTTCGGAAAAGCACCAGCAGCCGCATCTGAGCCCATCGACGCCAACAAGACCTTTGAGCGCCAGCAGGAAGCCCGCGACCAAGCCCGTTCAGCATTGGCACTCAAATTTGCGGATGGAACTGAACCGAGAGGACGCAAGGGAATTGATCCCGTAGACACTCCGGACGGAGATCATTTCCAGGGTGGTGCTCTCCCAGAGGTTGTTCCGGAATTGGAAGCATTCCTCCACTCTTCGGCTCTTTGTAATCTAGCGACTGTTAGATTTGATAATACTAAGAGACAGTGGCAAGCTACTGGCGATCCAACTGAGGTAGGATTTTTCATAGCCTCTATGGATAGGTTTTCGTTGACAACTATTTAGATTGCTCTTCAAGTCTTTTGTCATCGCTTCGATTACGGAAAAAAGAAACTCATCGCAGACGGCTGGAAGGCACTTCAGGAATACCCATTCGACAGTGACGTTAAAAGAATGTCCGTCGTGTTTCAGGAACCCAACAACGGGCGATGCTTTATCTTTGTCAAAGGTGCTGTTGAGAGGATTATTGACCTTTGCACAAACGTTGGATTCGGAGATAAGCAGGCGCCGATGACCGAAGAAATGAAACAAGAGATTACTGGGCAGATGACGGCCCTCGCCGATCAGGGTTTAGTAGGTTCTATAATGGAAGTTAGAGAATTTATGGTAGCTAATTTTGGGGTCCAGCGCGTCCTCGCTATCGCTCGCCGCACTGCCGATATGCCACCGCCAGACTGGAACGAATTCTCGCGCGACGAAGTTGAGCAAAACCTTACGTTAGTGGGCCTTGCTGGACTGTACGACCCACCTCGACTTGAAACCAAAGAGGCCGTTAGAAAATGTACAAATGCCGGTATTCAGGTTCATATGTTGACTGGAGATCATCCAAGTACTGCCAGAGCCATTGCCCGTGAAGTTGGAATTATCCCCGCTGATTTCGGAACACTTCCTGCGGGTGTTGCACAGAGTATGGTCAAGACAGCAGCAGAGTTCGATGCCTTGACTAACGAAGAGATTGATCAACTCCCGGCCTTGCCATTTGTTATCGCACGATGCGCACCAAATACCAAGGTTCGAATGATTGATGCTCTTCACCGACGAGGTCGATATGCAGCAATGACGGGAGATGGTGTCAACGATTCCCCAAGTCTTAAGAGAGCTGATGTCGGAATTGCTATGGGTCTTGCAGGCTCAGATGTCGCAAAATCGGCTTCTGATATTGTGCTTACCGATGACAACTTTGAGAGTATTGTTAACGCTGTCGAAGAGGGTAGAAGGATGTTTGACAACATTCAAAAGTTTATCCTCCATCTGTTGGTTTCTAATGTCGGAGAAGTTATACTCTTGATCATTGGTCTTGCGTTCAGAGATCGAGATAACTTCTCAGTATTTCCACTCGCGCCTTTGGAAATCCTCTGGATCAACATGCTTACGAGTTCCTTCCCTGCTTTTGGATTGGGTTTAGAAAAAGCTACTTCGGATATCATGAGACGTCCTCCCCATGATGCCAAAGTCGGTGTCTTTACCAAACAGATTCTGGTGGATATGGTTGTATATGGTACGATCATGGGAGCTTGCTCGCTCTGTACTTTCGTCATTATTGTCTATGGAGTCGGAAACGGAAATCTTGGTGTGAACTGCAACTCCAAATACTCTCCCGAATGTGATCTTGTTTTCAGGGCTAGAGCCGCTGTCTTTGCACAGTTGACATGGTTGATCTTGATCTCAGCTTGGGAATTCAAGAGCATCCGACGAAGCATGTTTAGGTTCGATCCCTACCAGACTGAGTGTAGGTTCCCGTTCTTTAGAGACGTGAGTGCTTCCCAACCCCTTTACCCTTGGGCTGCACTGACTCGTAATAGGTTTATCGAAACAAGTTCTTGTTCTATGCTGTTGTTATTGGCGCAGTCTCAGTTTTTCCTGTCGTCTATATTCCTGGTCTCAACACCGGTGTCTTCAAACACAAAGGTATTACTTGGGAATGGGCACTCTCCTTTGGCGCTATCCCCGCCTTCGTCTGTGGGGTCGAGGCATGGAAGTTTGTCAAGCGAAAATACGGGTTGTTCAACAATCGCGAGTCCGATAGAGTCAAGAAGGATGCCTCATTGAGCCTCCGACAAGGGTTCTTCACTTTGGCAAAGACCACGACTCGAGCCAGTTCTGCGGGTATATCTCGAAGTACCACTATGGAGAAGCGATCTCCAATTAAAGGTGACGAAGTGGTTTGAAAGTCTTCCCGCTTGAGAGCTATTACTACAATTTATGAATCCTTTTCTTTATGGCAAAATATTTTTCTCCACAGTTTCCCTCACATGGGTTCATTTTTCGGGGGTTGGTTTGCGCTTGCTTAGGATTTCTTTTAGCCCCATGGCTTGCGTTTCCCTTTTATGATTTCTTGTTCTAATGCCGATGGGGGAGGGGGCAATGGCTAGTGTGTAATATTTGGTGTCAGTGCTCTTATACCAGAGGGCTTAATGTATGATACCGATTATTTTCGTGCTTTAATTAGGTTCTGTGTTATATATCATACCTCACGCGTAATGCAATTTGATGACTTTATTAAATTTTGTAAAAAATAAGTGAGAGGCACAGTAGAGTATCGTGCGATCCCCATTACATCCACTCGAGGAGCTACAAGCATCACTAGCGATCACTCGTGAGTGAACAGCAAACCTGCCACCTAACTTAATAATCAACAAGTAAACGCGTAAATCAAATTGCCATCCTAGCCGCCAACTCCTCCCTAATCAATCCAATCTCTCTACACTTTCTCTGCCTCTCAACCCCATCCACTAGAGAAAAAAACTCGTTATAGAAAGCCTCTAGGCCACCCTTCCCTCCCAACCGGCCACCAGGCGTCACCCCAGAGCTCGCTGGGCAGATGACGTACCCATAACGCTGTAACATAGGCAAATCAAACTTAAACCCAGTCCTCCTCCCGCAGAAAACAGTATTCTCGACGAAGAACGGCGGCACATAGACCAATTCCCATGTCTCTGCTCCCTCAATCGTCATTAGTGCAAACTCCCCGAGGTACAACAAGCTGAGAACATACGACTCTCCCAGAAAATCTCCGTACCAAGCCTAGTCAGCAAGTCGACAACGCGCAGCGCAAGCTTCATTCCATCCCACACGATCTGCAAGAGCGCGACTACGTCCTCGTCCACGCGGGTGACTGCAAGCATCTTGTCGCCGATGACGTTGACTCTCTGGACCCATCTCATCTCTAGCTCTTGCAGGTCTTTCGTCATGTTTTTTCGCAGCTGCGGGTATAGCTCTGGGGGTGCGCTTATTGCGCGGACGTAGTCTGAGGAGATGGATATTTTTGTGGGTTGTCTCATTTTGGCTTTCGGCTTTGGTTAGTTGAGTAGGGTGGGAGGAAGGGGTGGGAGGCTTATATATATATATGGATTCGGGGATCCTCTGATTCCTAGATGCGGGGAGGCTTGTCTTATTTTCGGGACCGGTAATGCTTTTTGCAGAGGGAGGAGCAGGAAGTGCAGGCAGGCAAGCAGGCAGTTATAGTTCCGTACTCCGGACCTATCACGCAACTTATCTTCCCAGGGTGGTACGACACTGCATTTCGTGTGGTAATTTACTCGTACTAGCCGGGTGCCGGATCGTGTGACATTCCCATCCTTCTATTCTATACCTGGGCGCCAGGATAGGGCAATCCAGTATTCGATTCCTACAGTACGCATAGTACAATGTTAGATACAAGCGAGTACGAGCATCCGACTACAGTAAATCCCGAACCCACTTCCTCTTTAAACCAAACCATCTCACCCCTACTCGAGACTCAAGAACGAGTACTGTACCGCCGGTAGTACAATCCACAAAGTTACATCCCCACATACAGAATTTGAGTAATCTACTATAAACACAGCAATAATATGGATTGCGTCACACCTCGTCATTCCTCGTGCCGTAACGTAACGTAATGTTGAAGTGGGCACGTGACAGGTGGTTAGTGGCTTGTTTAGTTCCTCTCATGAAACCGTTGGAAGGCCCAATGCTCGAACGTTTGGACATGGGCGTTCACCAGAATTCATCCTCAGGTGCGGGAACACTTGGATTTCGTCAGGTGAGGCCATGGACGGGTGGGTGGTAAGGGCGATAATGCGGGTTGTCACGTTGGCTAGGGAGGCAACAAGCCAAACCACACGAGAACCGGGAGTTCTTGAGTGACCACTTGTGCACAGATTCTGCTACAATAGGCTCCAAAGAACCTTTGGAAAATATTCAAGTATCCGAAATAGTCTGCACGGTGCGAGTGCGATTTTTGCAGATTTCCATCCACCCCATATCGGGGTGGGAGGGGCATTCAAAACAATCGAGGCGGGTGGCATGTATCCCGCATGCAAAATGCCTGTCTTGGCGGATGCGGCGGGGCCCGCCAGGAAAGTATTGATCGCTGCGCTATCCTGGGTAGGCAGAGGAATCTAAAAAGTTATCCTGGAATTTTGTTGGGTAGTGTTGGGCTAGGGGACCTTGGGGTAATCCGTCGATTTCTGATTTCCTTTTGTGATGGTTTTCGATAAAACTCATTGAATTTTGGCCTATCGGAAAAACTCGGTTTAGCCTCTATCTCCCTGTTGGAAATGATCTGTGGTTGGCCAAGTACTTTAGGCGGTGGGCAGAATAAAGTCTTTGCAAACCGCTTGATGGGTAGAGATAGTGCGGACAGAACTTTACTGAGGGTGAAAACAAGAGAGAGATTCAAGGTCAAAATGAGAGTCGCGTTAAGAGGAGTTTCGTTGGTTTTAGTTTACTGTGTAGAAATAACTTGTTGAATGGAGAGAAGAGAAGTGAAGTGAAATGAAACAGAGCGCAAAGAAGACAAGTGGGCCCCATAACCGATGGCGACCAAGTCAACCGTATGACTAAGCTTCGGCGAACAACCCAAGATATGATACCTATCCAACACTCCCTGTAAGAGGACTCGCATTGCGGCATTGGCGAGTGACATTTTGTGATGGGTTTCTCTTAGGTCGTTTGACTTATCCTCAATAATACCAAAGACTTTGTCATTCCCTACCGTTCCGGGTGTCATATGCTCTTACGATTACTACGAAATACCTGTGGGGTTATCGCGTTATCTCTTGATGGATGCCACCACTCTATCTGTTGTGCTTGAGAGATCGCTCTGTCTGACTCGGTATCTGGTTCTATCTATTTTTTACGGTGTGAAGATGTTCACTTATAGCCGCTTACTTTGGCAAATCATGATACTTCCATAGAATAGGGATCTAGCAGTGATAGTGGTCTATCGGGCTAGGAGAATCGGCTGTCGGGACCTACTAGCGGCGCGGATTTCGCTTTGGCTCCGACGGTTTGTTTTGCTGCTCACCAAGCCCGCGCTCCCTCGAACACTGGTATCCAGAGCAACGTATGACATCTATTACCAGTATAGAATATCCTGAGAAGGGACAGTAGTACTGAATATAAAAGTCCATGCCGAGGGTTGCCAGTTGCCAAAGCCTTAATAATCAAAGTGGGCAATTTGTTAACGGTGTCTTAAATAGTGGCGAGAGGAATAGATGCTGTGCCGTATTACTTAGAAAGATTCGCCTCCTGCTGGTACAGTACAGTGCCCGTACGTTGAGGTGGGGTGCGGGTGCTGCAAGTAGGGGAGATGCTTTTGTATAAGATAGGGATTATTTTGTTGATTAACCACTGTATCCCTGTACGAAAACATCACTTCAGGTGCTTGTGCGGGCTGAAGTGAAGTGTCTGCCGTAGTCTCCAAGGGGTTTGGTCTGGGCCGTGGGGCGTTAAGTAGAGGTGCTTTTCTCCGAACTCTTACCGGTACAGTACTTGTACAGTGCCGGTAGTAATTGTAGGAAAATATGGTAAGGTACCGCGATTCACCTGTAGTACAAAGATTCTGGCTATCTTACCGGTAGTGGGTGTACTGTATGGGGATTCTCTGTGTAACTGAGTCGACAAGAATCTCTATGAATATCTTGGCTAGCTACCGTATAGTAGTTCGCGCGTGGGATCTTTTATGCGGTTGCAAAAAGCCGCCCCAGACTGATATGGTCCGGTGTGCCCTGAGACGTTTGGTAGGGCACCGCAAAAACTCAGTATGATCCACTATCGGGGATCTTGACATGAGTCGCTGTCTAAACCACAATTGGTTTAGCAGAGTGGGTTAGCCAAATCACGAATACAGTTTAATGAGGTCCAGAAAGCTCCCAACCTATACTCGAGTACCCCGTCTGGGAAACAGTATTCCTTCTCAGAGTGTTTTGTCTCTAGTCGGTGTGACCCGAGGCCGATGGGCGATAGTGGATCTACGAGTACTGAGTTTTTGCGGTATCATAGTTACCGTATTAACTTGAATAAGACTCGCAGCCCTCTCAGTCGTCTAGTCGGACGGGCGTCGACGGCAGTCCGACTTCGACCCCACAACCTCTTCCTTGCTTCTTTTTTTATATCTTTTTCCATTTTTGTTTTCATTTTTAACCTTAACTTATTTAAGTACTGGTATTTGACTCATTGACCAATTTTGCGCGTTTGTAGTCGAAGGACGAGACGGGACGGCTGAATTCGCTGAATTATTACAAGAGCAACACGTCTCAGGAAGTCTGAGTTTCCTATTTTGGCCGGGACGGGAGAAAATACCAGCAAAATAAAACCACGCGTTACTGAGAGAGGAAAGTCAGACGTCCTCAGAGGTGTTGATCTTATTCAAGTTAATACGGTAGAGTAGCCATGTAGCCCGATTGGGACCCACAGAAAATCTCTGTTTGGTAGATAACTTGGCGCACACACTTTACCATAAGCCGCCTCTCATGTATCCTAGCCTACCAGCAGTACCGTACGAGTGACACGGGGATCAACAACTTTTCCTTTCTTCTCAATTGGTTCAAGCACTTCAGTCTTTATCTTATCCTTGTCCAGGCCTTTAGGCAATTCATCGTCCAGTCAAATTTCCACCGATTTATTGTTCAGTTTGCCAAGAGGTCACAACTACACACAGGATAGGATTCGGCAAGGTTACAACACCATCCAACTCAACGGGTCTTACGAAACAGCCCGACACCGGTATCAGATTGGAGCCGCAGGCAGCTCATGCACGCCAAGCCATTTTTTTCTCTTTCTCCAGGAAACTTTTAGACAAACTCAGCGAGCAAATTCCCACTCACCAAAGGAGCTTTCCCTCGTTTTGACCACGATAGACGCAGCGCCGAGTGAAAATGGATTGCTCAAAATCCGATCAAAGATTCCTATCATCACCGTTAATATCATCTCTTCCGCCGGACGCAATTTCGATTATTTCCGGCTCAACCCGAGTCGACAATGGCCTCTACCTTGATACCCTCTCCAGGATTGCGGTTAATCCTAGTTTCACTTCGCTAATACTTATTTGCTATGAACCGATATTTGCTGACCTTGTCGCAAGATGGCGGGAGTTTGCTACAGTGGAGCAACTTGCGGCGGGGTTTGCAAGAGTGCTCCCGGTGGTGCCGTTCCTGGCAGACCTCGCTGAGGAGTTTCTGCTGCACTCTGGTCCGGGAGAAACCGCCCCTGGATTTCCTACTCGGATGGAGCGTTTGTCGGATGAATTGCGCTTAGAGGAGCTATCGGCGGTGGGCCATGGCGAAAAATCACTTGATATGCTGTTGTCACTTCATCGTTTGTTGTGTTTTAGAAGGGAGGGGTTTTTGGGACTCGTCAATGCGGATGTTTTGTTTGGGCTCATGAGGCACAAATATCTTCCGGTACGGTATCTCTCGGTTAGGATACTGTCGATATATTTGAAGGCTGCCGATCGTGCACAAGAGGCAATGTTTTCCCGTTTCGGGGTTGGAGGTACTGCGAAAGAGAAGGTTCTTGGGCTATGGGAGGGTAGAGAGATAGACTATGGGTTTTTAATGTCAGGGGCACTCTCACCGCTGATACAGAGCATTTTATTGATACCTACTTTCTTAGGCTACTAGAAGCCGAAAGGCTAGAGAAATTATCAAAGGATTTGGAAACAGCAAGGTTTGCGAATGGCGAGATGAGCATAGCGAATTCACGAGTCATTCATTCTAGTGACCTGTCGCCATTGACGGCCAATCTGTGTGGGGTCTTAATCCCTAGGCTTCGAGGTATGGTGCGCTATCCTAGAGGGGTATCCAGTCCTGATAGTTATTTTAGGACCTCCTTCACAATCCTCGAGTGTCGTCGATACGCACACTACGCGGAAGAACATTAGCTCAATTGCCCAAGCACTCCGTTCTCCACGACCGTTACTTATCACTGGGCAATCTGGCTCTGGGAAAACGTATCTCGTTCACCAGATCGCACAAGTGCTTAATACTTTAGATGACATGATTTCGATACATCTCGGGGACCAGACCGATGCGAAGCTCTTAATTGGAGCTTACACTACTACGGATTCCCCAGGAAGCTTTGAATGGAGAGCGGGGGTTTTGACAACTGCCGTGAGAGAGGGTAGATGGGTTCTTGTAGAGGATATTGACAAAGCACCAAAAGACGTTTTGAGTGTATTACTCCCATTAATGGAACGAGGTGAACTCGTAATCCCTTCAAGAGGGGACAAGATCACAGCAACTCGTGGTTTCAAATTAATTGCTACTATCAGAACTGCACCCTCAATAAAGTCAGATATTGTGGCTATGAGCGGTCTCGGAAGTCGACTTTGGGAGAGAGTAAATGTGGAGATGCCCCCTGGAGAAGAATTGAATACAATAATAGATTCACGATTTCCCCTGTTGGCTGGAATTTCACCAACTTTGATGGACGTCTATCACGCAGTTCAGAAAACGTACTCAGAACCATCATTTTTTGCCATCAGTAAGACAAGTCTTGGGAGGTTAATATCTCCTCGCGACTTGGTGAAATGGTGCAGGAGAGTTTACGCTCTTTACGTTTCTGCTAGCGTTGCCACAAGTCATGAGCCATTATCTGACGGAGTGTTCGATGGGATATTCATGGAGGCAGTTGATTGTTTTGCCGGAAGTTTACAAACCAAGGAGGCCCGAGCTCTAATTGTCAGAAGGGTTGCGAGCAATATGCATATACCTTCACAACGTATTGACCTATTCCTCGAAGGAGGTCATATTCCTGGGTACAGCGACTCTGAGCGAATATTGGTGGTTGGGAGAGTGAAACTTAGGAAGCGAAAGAAGGAGCAAGTTGGACTGGGGCGACGGGGGGGATATTCTCAGAGAAGGCCATTTGCGACTACAAATCATGCAGCACGGCTGTTGGAGCAACTTGGCGCAGCAATTAGGCTCACGGAACCTGTCTTATTGGTAGGAGAAACTGGCACTGGGAAGACAGCTGTTGTGCAGCAATTGGCAGATATGATGCGGTTCAATCTTACGGTCATAAACTTGTCGCAACAGACCGAGAGTGGTGATCTCCTTGGTGGATTTAAGCCTGTCGACATGAAAACATTAGCTGTTCCGCTCAAGGAGAGATTTGATAGTTTATTCGAGAAGACTTTTTCTTTGAAGAGGAATAAGCGCTTTCTGGATGCCTTGAACAAGTTCTGGTCGAAGCAGCAATGGAATCGAGTTATGACGCTCTGGGGTGAAGCTGTGAAGATGGCCGACCAGTTCTTTGCTACACCCAAAGCGAAGGAACCCGAAGACAAGCCCGCCAAGAAGAGAAAGCTAGACGACGTGGATAGACCAGCTCTTCAGGCGAAGTGGACTAATTTTGCGAATGATTTGTCGAATCTTGAGAAACACAGCTCACAGCTAGCCAAAAGTTTTGCCTTTTCCTTTGTGGATGGAAGCTTGGTGAAGGCTGCTAGAAATGGAGACTGGGTACTTTTAGATGAGATAAATCTGGCAGCCGCAGATACTCTGGAGAGCATCGCCGATCTGCTCAAAGACGGCGGCGGTGGCTCTATACTTCTGAGTGAGAAGGGTGATGTGGAGAGGGTGGAGGCACACCCAGATTTTAGAATATTTGCATGTATGAATCCGGCCACAGATGTGGGAAAGCGGGATTTACCGCCTGGGTTGAGAAGCAGGTTCACTGAACTATACGTTGCCAGTCCAGATCAAGAACTGAGTAATCTTCTCGCCATTATTAGAGAGTATCTCGGGAATCTGGCGGTTGGGGACGACATTGCGGTTGCTGATATCGCAAATGTTTATGTGGAGGCTAAGCGCTTGTCAGAGGATCAGCAGCTGGTCGATGGCGCGAACCAGCGCCCACATTATAGTATGAGGACTTTGACAAGGACTCTGAGTTACGTTTTCGAGATTGCTCCAGTATATGGCTTGAGGCGGAGTTTGTATGAAGGGTTCTGCATGAGCTTCTTGACGCTGCTCGACCAGGCATCGGAGGGCATACTGTTACCGGTTATCGAGAAATATATTCTGGGTAGGCACAAGAATGTACGAAGTCTGATTTCCCAGGTTCCTCGATGTCCAGGGGCAGACTATGTCCTGTTCGAGCATTATTGGGTACATAAGGGAGCATACCCGATCGAAGAGCAACCACATTATATTATACCTCCATCCGTTCGCCGGAACATGCTTAACCTGGTTCGAGCTACTGCGACAAAACGGTTCCCCGTACTTATCCAAGGGCCGACAAGTAGTGGGAAAACTAGTATGATTGAATACCTTGCGAGAAAGACAGGGCACAAGTTCGTGCGGATCAATAATCACGAACATACCGATCTTCAAGAATATCTCGGGAGCTATGTTTCGGATGACGATGGACGACTACGATTCCAAGAAGGTATACTTGTCAAGGCTTTGAGAGAGGGCCACTGGATCGTACTTGACGAACTCAATCTTGCGCCTACGGACGTACTCGAGGCTTTAAACAGGTTGCTGGATGACAACAGAGAGCTTTTGATTCCGGAAACACAGGAGGTAGTGAGGCCGCATAAGGACTTTATGCTCTTCGCAACTCAGAACCCGCCTGGGCTCTATGGAGGGAGGAAGGTGCTATCTAGGGCATTTCGGAATAGATTTTTGGAGCTGCATTTCGACGATATCCCCGAAGACGAACTGAGGACGATTCTAGAGGGAAGATGCCAAATACCACCTAGCCGGTGCAAGGTGATTGTGGCTGTTTATAGGGTAATTCTAGTGGTTATTCGTGTAGTTTACTGAATTCTGCTAACCGTTGGATAGGAACTCTCATTGATTCGTCAAACAACCAGATTGTTTGAACAGAAAAACAGCTTCGCTACTCTTAGAGATCTCTTCAGATGGGCTAACCGTCAAGCAGCTCGTGCTGACCAGAGCTATCAGAGTTTGGCCAATGATGGGTACATGCTATTGGCGGAGCGGGTTCGTGATGAGAAAGAGAAACTCACTGTGAAGGAGATCATTGAGAGAGTTATGCGAGTCAAAATCGACCATTCATCTCTATATTCGCCCGAATCCACTCCAGAGTATCAGTACTACATTGGTAAACTTTCCGGAACCAACAGCGGCGTGGTTTGGACAAAAGCGATGCGCAGACTTTACGCACTTGTTGCAAATGCTCTACGTAACAACGAGCCTGTTCTTCTCGTTGGCGAGACTGGATGTGGGAAGACAACAGTGTGTCAGATGTTGGCAGACGCCTTCGGAAAATCATTGTTTGTTGTTAACGCTCATCAAAATACTGAAACTGGTGATATTATTGGGGCTCAGCGACCAATTCGGAATCGGCAGGCTTGCCAGAGCCAACTTACTGAGGACCTGTTGACCGTTCTTAGGGAACGCTCGCCTACTGAGATTACCGATAACAACTTGACTATATTGCTAAGGGCTTATGATTCGTTGGATCAAGATGTCGCTACGAAGATCGCCGATGATGTCCGGGCTCGAATCCAAACTAATCGCAGACGGACGAAAGCTTTATTTGAGTGGGCCGATGGAAGCCTTATCCAGGCTATGAAATCCGGCCAGTTCTTTTTACTTGACGAGATATCCTTAGCCGACGATTCCGTCTTGGAGAGATTGAACAGTGTTTTGGAACCTGCACGGGGTATCCTACTCGCAGAGAAGGGAGCAAGGGAATCAGAAATTATAGCAGCAGATGGGTTTCAGTTCATGGCCACAATGAATCCTGGCGGCGACTATGGTAAGAAAGAGCTTTCCCCGGCATTACGCAATCGGTTTACGGAAATTTGGGTCCCGTCGATGTCGGATCCAGAGGATGTCTTGCAGATTGTACAGGCCAAAATTGCGCCGTTTGCATCAAAGTATGCTAGAACCGTGGTCGAGTTTTCGCAGCGGATTTCTAAACCTTCTAGCTCCCTTTCATCCCCGGCGATCTCTATTCGAGATGTACTGGCCTGGGTCAAATTCATAAACTCCGGCCCGCCCGAGAACCCTGCCTTTGGGTTGCTTCATGGCGCAGCACTCGTGTTTATTGATGGGATGGGGGCGAGCCCTTCCGGGGGTTTGTCAATTGCCTCTGAAGATTTGGAAAAAGAGAAGCGACAGTGTATCTATGAATTGTCACAACTGTGTGGGGAGGACTTATCTCAAATATACGATCAACCGATTACTGCGAGCACGGGTGGTGAGGCGATCCAGCTCGGAGCGTTCTCCCTACGGAAGAATAAGGATGTCGCGGTAGATATTTCTGAATCATTCAATATGGCCGCACCGACAACGGTTAAGAACGCTATGCGAGTGGTCAGAGCAATGCAGTTGCAGAAGCCTGTGCTACTGGAAGGTAGCCCGGGCGTTGGTAAAACGAGTCTGATATCGGCCCTTGCGCAGGCCAGTGGAAATCTCTTGACACGAATCAATTTGTCAGAGCAAACTGACCTGATGGACCTTTTCGGTTCCGATGTCCCGGTTGAAGGTGGCCAGAGCGGGGAATTTGCCTGGCGAGATGCTCCGTTCCTTCGGGCAATGCAAGCCGGACATTGGGTGTTACTAGATGAAATGAACTTAGCATCACAGTCAGTGCTAGAGGGTCTGAATTCTTGCTTGGATCATCGTGGGGAGACGTACATCTCGGAGCTCGATCGTACCTTCAGACGGCATCCGGACTTTGCAGTTTTTGCGGCGCAGAATCCACACCAACAAGGCGGAGGGCGGAAGGGACTTCCCGCGTCTTTTGTCAACCGGTTTACAGTTGTTCATGTTGACACTCTTGGTCTTGAAGATTTGCAACTTATCGCTGGCCGCTTGAATCCCTCGGTCTACCCTAAATATGTTTCGAAAGTGATCGAGTTCATGGTTCTTCTGGATCGTGAGGTATCTCAAAAGAGGAGCTTCGGAAGTCTCGGAGGGCCCTGGGAATTCAACCTGCGAGACACCCTGCGTTGGCTTGGGTTACTATCGTCACCTGCCCGGTCCATAGCCGCTAGGGAGCCTGAAGAGTTTCTAGGTACCATCAAACATCGATTTCGGACTGCGAGGGATAGAGAGAGGGTGGACGCGCTATTTGGCCAGGTTTTTGGGTCTGTGCCTAACAGGAGACATCTTTATTATCAACTATCTAAGGAGCACTTACAAGTTGGTCACGCGCTTCTCCACCGTGGGAGTGATCTGTGTTTTGTATCCCCTCAGGATCTCGCAATTTTGAAGCAGAACTTGCCTATTATGGAGACAATGATGACTGCAATTACGCAGGAGACCCCATGCATATTGGTTGGGCCCTCTGGCGTTGGGAAGACCCGTCTATTAAGGCTTTTGGCGAGTGTCGCTGGTGTCGAGCTTGATGAGATCGCAATCAACAGTGATATTGATACTACAGATGTTGTTGGTGGCTTTGAGCAAGTAGACATTACTAGGAAGATTTCCAAGGTTTTTGCTCAATTCGATTGCTACTTGAAGGATCTGGGAGTTAAATGTTTCTGTGGGGATGGGCATCCGGAGCCTCTTCGAAGAGCGCTCGGGCTTTATGAGCGTACCAAGTCCTCAAATTCTGGACTTGGAATCGATTCACTGCAGCGTCTTGCTATGGAACTCAGGTCGCTTGAAGAGGAGTTCCCGTTCGGAACGTTCCACCCATTCATTGACTGTTTCGAGGAAGCAATTGCCGATGCCCGCGAATCCACATATGCTAGGTTCGAGTGGGTTGATGGGATGCTAATCGATGCTATTGAGCAAGGGAGGTGGCTGGTCCTAGATAATGCGAACCTATGCAGTCCGAGCGTACTAGATAGGTTAAACTCGCTCCTCGAACCAAATGGATGCCTCATAGTCAACGAACACAATGGCAGGGATGGCAGACCAAAAGTGGTACGCCCGAGCCCGGGGTTTCGGCTCTTCCTAACGATGGACCCTGACCACGGCGAGCTCTCACGGGCTATGAGGAATCGTGGGATGGAAGTTTTCCTGGATCCGCTTCCAATAGAGAAGTGTGCCGAACAAGATGATAGAGAACGGAAGGAGCTTGCTAAATATTCCCCTTCGACAGAGTCTTCAATGGGGATCTATCAGATCATCGGTAAATTGCTCAACAACGATATTGATATGTTGGTGTTCAAGCACCTTGTTTACATCGCTCTCGACCACACGCCTGGGGAGAAGAAGGAGACCGATATGGCATTATTGACCAGATGGAGAGATCATATAGCATCATCGTCAACGGGGATGGGAGCGCGGCGGATGGGAATTGTACGGGATGCAGTAAACATTTACCTAGATTTGTATAAATGGGCCTGGGCCCTTCGGGAAGATCGTATAGAGCATCTTGCGAAACTGTTGCCAGATAGTGATGGATTCAAAGAGGCACAGGTAAGTGACTCGAAGTAATTGATATGAGTGCTGAAGGGCTCGATCTTGAAGCATATATTTACTAATAATTTAAATAGCCTATAAATCTACCGCGCAATACGCCTTTAATGTTTCTTGGAATTAAGGCATCCGGCCGAGAAGCAGATAATTCGCAGAGGATACTTGAATGGACTATCTACACGCGGGTACATGACTGTCTGAGAGGGATACTCGAAATCGGGCAAGTAGAAGAAGCAATCGTTCAAAAAGCGACGGCAGCAACGCTAGAAGGGTTAGAAAGCCTGAGTTTTTTGGAAATATCGGCATCTAAAAAGAAACTACCTGCTTCAATGCTTAAAGCCGACTTCGGCCTACCGGTATTCGAATTCTTGTCAACTGTCCGGGAAGAACTATACAATTGGGCTGATCCCCAGGCGCCCAGTTCTACGTTTCCTAAGAGAGCGTGTGAGGGTAGGAAATTGCAGGCTTCACTTTTACGCATTCTGGAACTTCTGCGGCTATGGCATGATATTGTTGGCTTGAGTAGTGTTGTGGGGAATAAACTGGATGAGAGCGTACTCCACGTTTATGTGGAATTGCTTGAGGAATGGGCTAAATCTTCTAGAGATAGCCTTCCTCGTACTCTGATGCAGCCAATTGGACAAGCGTTAGACGGATTTCGGGCTCCTTTCCAACTTACAACTGGATTCTCTATGGAGTTGGTGTGGAATGCGATGCGCCCATCTGTGCCTGCTTCGCTGGCTGCCTGGACTGCGTACAATAAGTTGAAAGAAATTGCCGATCGATTTGATGCTGTGACGTTGAGATTTAAAGGTTTTTTCCGCCTCCCAAGCCTATTGATCAGGCCACTAACTCTACGAATAGGCTCGTTTGAAGCGGTCGCTTTCCAGAAGAGATTATTTGTTACGGCACTCACTGACGTCTTGACTTTCTCGGGAGTGGATAATATCCGGAAATTAGTCCAGGGGCTTGGGGCAGAAATTGACCAACTTGAGGAGTCGCAAACGTTGATCAAACCTGAGCAGCTTGAGTCGGTTTTCAGGCCAGCATTCGATTATTTGTTTCGGTTCAGAGCTCTCCGGGTAGCTGTATTTCCGGATGAAGCGAATGTAAGGATTGGTTTTATGACTTTTGATTTCTGGTTAGCTGACCGTTTCTTACAGCTCGACGACAATATGCTCGCTATTGCACATTTTGCTGGCAGACCCATATCTGGACTTCTTGGATACCAGGCTCCAAGCATTGGGCTCCGTGAGTTCCCTTAGAGATGCTTTTACGGGGGTTTTGTTGACCGTGATTTTTAGGCACATCTTACGAGCAAGTCCTTGAGGATATATGGCGACTTGAGGATTCTGTTGTTGATGGCCCACGTGGTCTCGTAGAGGCTCGGTTCATACCCAAAATATTGGGGTGTAGGTATGTGTATCGTTGATCTGATATCTAGTTCGTACTGACCTAAGTAATAGCTATCAAGTGAGGCAATCCGCCATCGGCCAGACGAGCCAGCTCAATATCGATTTGAAAACATTTTCGAAGCAGTTGTTTTTGAATATTCAAGATATGACTAGTGATAGGACACTCCAATTGACACAACTCTTGGTTTCTAAGATTCATAAGGTATTTATACTCTGAGGAGCTAGCCCGCCAGGATTCAAAGCTGATTATCTTCGCAGATTATTACTCTGCATTCTGGGTCTTATGATGGGGAGATGTACGAACAGATTACGAATTGGTTTGGTATTATCGATCAAGCTTTATTAGGGGAACCAGTGGGGCTATCGAGGATATCTAGTCTTCCGCTTTCGCCGGCGTCAAATGATAAATTCAAGACAGTAGCTGACACTCACTTTGCCCCCGCAATCCGCGCTATCTGTTCAGATTTGTCTCGAGTCGGAACTATTACTTTGGAGCACCTGGGCTCTGCTTGGACACACTATGCCTTGGGGTGTCTAAAACTATATGTTCCCAATTGCGCCTTCGATCCAGCCATGAAACTGAAGGTACGGCGAGAGAGATATCTGCATCAAAAGGGCGACATAACCGCCAGGATTGAAGCGGAAAAGATTTTTGAATCTGGGTTTACCGGTCAAACAAACGACTTTCAACTACAGTATCTACGGAACCAAATTGAAGAGCTTGGCGGGGAGCCCCCGAACTTATTGATGGAGCGACCCGAAGAATCGAAAATGGCTCAGTTACAAGGGGATTTCTCAACGTTACTCAAGGTTATTGTCCAGAGCAATCCGCACGAGCGGCTTCTCACATCTATCTTGAAGCACGGGAATGAGGGCCGTGCCGAAGAACAGTTATTCCAGAAGAATTTGTCTCAGATCGCTGAGAGACTTAGCAGGAATTACACTACTTATAAAGATTTGGTGGATCCGGTGCTTGGGTTTTTATACTCTTTGAAGCTTGGGTTGGGCCTTGCCGCTATTGAGACCGAGAAGCCGGGGCATAATGGGTCACTTATTATTCCGGACTTCGGAGGAGATATAAATTTTGCCAATTTTGCCAATTTTGCCAGCGGTGGTGACCAGGATGATGCTCAACTGCTTTTACTATGGAGGCTTGCGACTTGTAGAGCGGTCGAAGGATTGGATAAAGGGTCTCACAAGGTTATCAACAAGATTTTGCTTTGTTTCTTCGATAATTGGAAGGCCAAGACGGTAGAAGAGCAGGAAAAGGCCGCTGCAGATACAAGCCTCTACCGATACGAGGATGGAGACGAGGACCACGACGAACAGGAACTAAAGGCCATGTTTCCGGACTACGAGCAAGAAATCGAAAAGCCAGAGAAACCAACCGCGGATCACCGATCCCTCGCTGTTCACCTTGCAGAATGCCATTCCGCTCTTTACTTTCCGAGAGATAATTCAAGATGCGACTTACCCTCCCTCATTCGCCGTGGTATAAATGCTTTCGTGAGGAGAAGGAGCAAAGCTGATGGCTTTTCCGCTTCTCAAGCGAAGCTTGAGGCTTTCCTACCGGCGGTTGTGCTTTCCCTTGGCGAAACGTCTAAATGGATTGACGGGCGCGAAGGGAAGCCTAGCTCTAAAACATATGACTTCTATACCGATGAGAACCTGGAGCAGGCTCAGAGACTAGTTGACGCGATTGAGAAGTGCCAGGCTCGTCTA
>Ga0307513_10001355_pt1 | contig 35381 bp, 31 predicted proteins | sample 15_EM_MG_FD_202174 | JGI IMG/M metagenome (GOLD analysis project Ga0307513, IMG submission 202174) | Populus trichocarpa ectomycorrhiza microbial communities from riparian zone in the Pacific Northwest, United States - 15_EM | ecosystem: Host-associated > Plants > Roots > Unclassified | place... | reverse complement strand
TCTCGAGTTCGATACCGTGATCATGCTGGGCGTTGAGCGACAGACCTACTGGGGCAACCAGACGGAAGAACGTGCCGCCTACTTTGTCGGTGTCTCGCGTGCGAAGCGTCGACTCTGGCTGACCGTGGCCGGGCACCGGGAGCGTCCCGCCGCTGCGCGGCGCTGGGACGAAGCACGCACCGCCCACGCCGAGTTCCTGGGCTATGCGACGGGCACGGCATGACAGGTGTGAGGCCGAAGTCGGTACCTGACTTTGCGCCGCCCTCTGGCCGATCGTCCGGACGGTCATAGGCCCCCACCGGCGCAGCAGCAAAAGTGTTGCCCCAATGCGGGCCTGGTCGCCACCTTGAACACATCGACTCGCTGGTTGGCGAGAAGCTCGCAAGTTGCCTTGATCCCCTCACCGCCGCAAACCCCTCTCAAGAAGGCGTCACGCTTCACCACCGCCGCGGTGTCCTGCTGATACGCAGCGGCGCCGTCGAGTGGATGGCAAGCCTGCGTGCCTTGGGCCTGCGCGTGCTGCACAACGAGCACGTGGTTCTGGATCACGACGGCTCCCACCTGGTGATGGCGGGCGTGGCCGACTTCGGCGCCCATCACTTCGACCCCAGCCACCGCAGCGACCCGCAAGGCGCGTTGGCCGGCGCCCCCGCAGCGGCGGGCCTGAAGGTGCTGCTGGCCCACCAGCCGCGCAGTGCGCCGGCCGCGGCCGACGCGGGTTTCGACGTGCAGCTCTCGGGCCACACCCACGGCGGCCAGTTCTGGCCCTGGAACCTGTTCGTGCGGCTGCAGCAGCCGTTCACGGCGGGTCTGCATCGCCTGCGTTCGCTGTGGGTCTACACCAGCCGTGGCACCGGCTACTGGGGGCCGCCGCTACGCCTGGGCGCACCTTCGGAAATCACCCGGCTGCGCTTCGTGGCGGCGGTTCGCTAGACCCGTCCCCGGTGGCCGATCTCGATCCGCGTCTGAGCGGCAGGCGGAGATAGAGCCTTGCCGCTGGCGCGGCAAAACGAGTACTCTTGGGTGTCGTAGCAACTATGAAAGGAGGTGATATGTCTAATCTCTCTTGGTCCGGGGCGGAGCCCTACCTGATGTAGTTGGTTCTGTAGCCAGACCCGCGGGCGCTCCACACCACCGGTGGGAGCGCCCGCGTCATTTTGCGGATCGCTTCAAGCGACGCGCTCTTCCAGCCAGTGCGTCCCTGCCCCAGCGACCTCGCAGCCGCTCTCCACGATGATCAACAGGTCCCGTCGATTCGGCGGGGTGTCGGGAAACCAGACGCCTCCATCCGTCGGTTCGCCACCGGCGTCTTCGTGGAGTCCAAACTGCCACCGCACGCGTATCTCCTTCATCTCTCTGCTGACCTGATGCTCCATTCCATCAACCTCCAGTTTGCGTTGAGGTCCCACCGCACGAGCAAGACGCCTCGGTCCGCCTTGCTCTCCGGGGCTGGCAAATCCTTCAACTGCTCCGCGCTCGGCGAAACCTTCAAGAGAGGACTTGCAACGAGAACGCGATCGACGGCGGCTACGCCATCAGGTTCATCAGTCTTCCGCCGAACCCGTCTCGCGTCGAACCTGCACTGTAGGCCTTCTCTTCTCCGGCAATCAGCCAAACCGCCCCCAGCCCCGCGGCACCTACCGCGCTCGGGAATCGCTGATGCAGCGCGACGACGGCGCACGAATGGTTGGATTCGATGTTGCGCAAGTGCATCTGCTATGTTGAGCAGCGATCTCAAAGACGTGCCTGCCTCCTCTCGTGTGGCGTGCCACGCAAGTTCGCGACCTACGCATAGTTGTGATCCTCTGCATCGGGGTCGTGAAGAGATGGACGGCGCGGTGCGTAGCCCGCCCGAAAGCAGTCAGCGGACGTCCTCGCCAGCGTTTTCCAAGAGACAAAGAAAACGGGGCGCCCGACTCCCGTCGAACGCCCCGCAAGAGCTTGCACCGGCCACTCATCCCTTCACGCACACTACCTGCTTCAGCGTGTGCACCACGTCCACCAGGTCGGTCTGCGCCGCCATCACAGCGTCGATGTCCTTGTAGGCCGCGGGCGTCTCGTCAATCACGTCCTTGTCCTTGCGGCACTCGACGCCCTCGGTGGCCGCACGGTGATCCGCCAGCGTGAAGCGGCGCTTGGCTTCGCCGCGGCTCATCACACGCCCAGCGCCGTGCGAGCAGGACTCGAACGAATCCGGGTTGCCTTTGCCGCGCACGATGTAGCTGCGCGCGCCCATGCTGCCGGGGATGATGCCCAGCTGCCCGACCTTCGCGCTCACCGCACCCTTGCGCGTGACGTAGACTTCCTCGCCGAAGTGATGTTCCTTGCTCACATAGTTGTGGTGGCAGTTCACCGCCTCGATGTGGCTTTGGAAGTTCTTGTGGATCACGGCCTTGGCGGCCTCGATCACACGCTTCATCATCACCTCGCGGTTGATGGCCGCGAACTTCTGCGCCCAGCCAACGGCGCGCACGTAGTCGCCGAAGTAGCGGCTGCCTTCTTCGAAGTAGGCCAGGTCGCGGTCGGGCAGATTCGCGTTGTTGCGCAGCGCGTCCTGCTTCGCCAGCTCGATGAACATCGTGCCGATGAAGTTGCCCACACCGCGCGAGCCCGAGTGCAGCATGAACCACACGAAGCCGGCTTCGTCCAGGCAGACCTCGATGAAGTGGTTGCCCGTGCCCAGCGTGCCCAGGTGCTGGATGTGGTTGGTCTTGGCCAGCTTCGGGTAGTCGCGGCACAGCTCGGTGAACTCGGGCTCCAGCTGCGCCCAAGCGGTGTTCACCGACCCCGGCGCCCTTTGCCAAGCACCGGGGTCGCGCGAACCCGGCTGACGGCCGTGAGGCACGGCACGCTCGATGGCCGCGCGCAGCGGCGCCAGGTTGTCCGGGAGGTCTTCGGCCTTCAGCGTGGTCTTGCAGGCCATCATGCCGCAGCCGATGTCCACACCCACCGCGGCGGGGATGATGGCTCGCAGCGTCGGGATCACCGAGCCGACGGTCGCGCCGATGCCGAAGTGCACGTCGGGCATGGCCGCGATGTGCTTGAAGACGATGGGCAGGCGCGCGGCATTGGTCAGCTGGCGCTTGGCCTCGTCTTCCACCGGCACGCCGCGGGTCCACATCTTCAGCGGCACACCGCCGCCCACCTCTTCGTGGATGTAGTTCTTGTCCATGATGAATCTCCATTGTGAGTGCCGCAGCGGTGCTTGTGGCACCACCGCGGCGGGCACTCAACGGAGCTTCACGAGACCGTTGAGCACCTGGTCCAGACCTCCGAACACGGAGATCTTGTCGATGCGCTCGGCCACGCGTTCCAGCGTCTCGAGCTCCTTCATCCGCAGGGCGATGGGGTTGCCCTCCATCACCTTGGCCGTGTTCAGCAACGAACGCGTCGCTGCCGTCTCTTCACGCCGACGGATCACGTTGGCCTCAGCCGCCTTGCCGGCTTCCACCACCTGAGCCAGGATGGTCTTCATCTCGCCCGGCAGCACGATGTCCTTCACGCCCACGCCGTCCAGCGCCAGACCGTAGTCCGATAGCTTGGCCTTGACCTGGGCGCTGACGACCTCGTCGATCACCGTCTTGTTCTCCAGCAGCTCATCGAGCGTGCGCGTACCCACGGCCGCGCGCAGGCCGAACTGCAGCTCGCGGTACAGGTGGTCCGCGGGCTTGGCCAGCTCCTTGTAGGCCTTCAGCACGTCGGTGTAGCGCCAGGTGGCCGACAGGTTCAGCCGCAGCGACACCTTGTCGCGGGTCAGGATCTCCTGGCCCGTGACTTCCAGTGCCTGCAGTCGCAGGTCCACGGCTTCCACCGACACATTTCGGTTGAACTTCCAGAACGCGTACGAACCGGGCGCCAGCAGGCGTTCGACCTTGCCGTCGATCCACAGCATGCCGGCGCCGTGTTCGGGCACCTGCAGTTGCAGCACACCGGCCAGGCCGGTGACCGTACGCTGGCGCAGTTGGGTCTGCACCAGGCGCGACACCACAGCAGCCGCCACCTCGGCGGTGGCGGAGATGTCGATCACCTCCACCTGCACGTCAACCTGACCCTTCCAGTACAGGCGCCGGGTGGCCGGCGCCAGCACTTCGACCAACGCGCCGTTCTCGCTGCGCAGGCCGACCTGGTTTTCGTTCAACTCGACGCGCTCGAATTCGGCCGCGACCACGCCCGGCTCCTTGGCCATCAGGTAGTCGGCCAGGGCGTGCGTGAACGCCGGCTGTTCCAGCGCGAAGAGTTCCACGCGCAGGGTGTCCAGGCCGGCGAACAGCCAATGCGCGCCGGGTTGCAGCACGCGTTCGAAATCGCCATTGCGCAGCAGCAGGCCGCGCTCGTTCTTCTTCACGGTGACACGCTTGATCGTCATGGTGTTCTCCTTGTGGTGAAGCGTGTGAGGGAAAAGGTGCCGTTACAGCAATGGCCGCGGACGACGGATGCCAGGGACCGGACTCCACGGTGCGCGTCGGCGATCGCCTCCCTGACGATCACCTCGGCTGGCCGTGGATAAAAGGCCCCGCTTGCCCGTTGCACGAGCGGCCGCCACTGATGCATCCCGGGCTTGCGCCCGCGATGCACGTTCGGCGTGGTCTTTCGACCGGTTGTGGATGGAGCGGGAGTCGAACCCGCGACAGACGACTTATCAGGTCGTTGCTCTACCCGACTGAGCTATCCAGTGGTGGCCACCTCGGAATCGAACCGGGCACCTTGCGGTGCGATCCATCGATGGCCGGGCATCAGCCGATTCCAGCGGCGCGGCATGTGCGGCACCCACGGACGGATCCGGATGCCGCACACCGGCGGGGCGGGCTTGCGCCCGAACCCCTGACCTGTGAGCGTTCGCCTTCGACGGCAGACTCATGAGCGCCCGAGCCTCATCAGCTCAGGCGCGATCCCTTCGGCAGGCGTGCGGCCAGCCAGTCGTGCACGTCGGCACGGATGTGCCGGCCTTCGAGCAGAAAGTCCTCGAAGCGGCTCGGCACGTACGGCAGGTACACCAGCGGCATACCGGCCTGCTCCGGCGTGCGGTCGGCCTTGCGGCCGTTGCAGGTTCCGCAGGCCGTGACCAGGTTCATCCAGGTCCAACGGCCGCCACGCGCCTGCGGCACGATGTGCTCGCACGACAGATCGCGTTCGGCAAAACGCTGGCCGCAATAGGCGCACGTCATCCGGTCGCGCCGGAACAGCTTGCCCTTGCTGAAGGCCGGCACCACTTCGAACAGATTGACCTTCGAGGCACCATGCAGCGCCATGATCGGATGCACGTCGATGACCGACTGGTGGCCGCGCGCGACGTTGAAGCCGCCGCGCAGCGTGGCCAGCGGGCCGTCCCCGTCGACCCATGCCACCGAGCCCGTCGCCAGGTGCGTGGCGGCGTGCTCGAGCGAGATCCACGCCTGCGGCGTGCCCTGGATGTCGAGTTGCAGCACGTGGCTGTGGTATTGGTAGTGCATGGGCGGCCTCCTTTCATGGGCCATGGTGGACTACGGATGGATGGAACGTCCGGGTGGGCTCGAACCACCGGCCTCGGCCTTCGGAGGGCCGCGCTCTTGTCGCTGAGCTACGGACGTGGTGACTGGTAACCCCTGACGATTTCGAAACGTCGACCTTCGCTTTGTAAGAGCGTTGCTCTGCCTCTGAGCTAAGGGGCTGGCGGAGGGCAGCGGCGGTTGGATTCGAACCAACGTCCCCAGCTTCAAAGGCTGGTGTCTGAGGCCTCTCGACTACACCGCATCTGGTCATATGGAGCGGGCGCGGGGTGTCGAACCCCGACCTGCCGGTTGGAAGCCGGCTGCTCTGCCCCTGAGCTACGTCCGCTGGGTTGGTTGGCGGAGAGCGGGCGGATCGAACGCCCGCGGCGACGAATCACCGGCCTTGGCTTAGCAAGCCAGCCCCTTGCCACTCGGGCAGCTCTCCGTGTTGGTCGACGCCGATAGGTCAGCGCCGGTAGTGGTGACGGTTCACGCCGTCAAAAGCAGCCGCTGCGCAGGCAACAGCGCTTGAAACGACCTCGCGGAGCCGCACGGGCACGGATCGTTGCGGCCGAGTTTCTCGGCCAACTCCTTGCTGCCGCGCACGATGCGGTCGCCACGCTTGACGCCCGTCTCAGACGGGAAGCCCTTGCGCCGCTTGCTCGTGACCTCGAAAGCAAACTTCATCTTCGTCGAACGGTTTCATGACAACCTCCAAGGGCTGGTTGAGGGAACTGGTCGTCCGGGGTGGGCACGATCCACCGACCTTCGCCTTATGAGGGCGCCGCTCTGCCGCTGAGCTACCGGACTGCTGATTGGTCCCCTCGGTCCGAGTCGAACGGACATGCCCGTGCGGGCACCGGTTTCTGAGACCGGCGCGTCTGCCTGTTCCGCCACGAGGGGTTGATGCTGGTGCGTCGCCAGGGGCTCGAACCCTGACTCGCCGGGTTAAAGGCCCGGTACTCTGCCGCTCGAGTTCGCGACGCATCGAGCCCATGCGCTTGGGGGTGACCGGCCGGAGTCGAACCGGCACCGGCGGGGTCACGACCCGCAGCTCTGCCATTGAGCTACGGCCACGCCCAAGCGCACGCGCTGACTGGTCTCGGTGGCAGGTCTCGAACCTGCGGCCTCGTGATCCCAAATCACGCGCGCTCCCAATTGCGCCACACCGAGATGAACACTGGTACCCGCGGGTGGGAACGATCCACCGACCCCCGCCTTATCAAGACGGTGCTGCGAGCCCGCACTGCCGACAGCCCCTGCGGGCTGTCGGCAGGGTGGCGAGCGCCTTCGCGCCTGCAAGCGCGAAGGCTGCCGTTGAGCTACGCGAGATCAAAGAACTGGCTCCGCGACGTGGCTTCGAACCACGGACCTCCTGGTTAACAGCCAGGCGCTCTGCCAACTGCGCTATCGCGGAAGAGAACTGGTACTTGGCGCCTCGTGGCCGACTCGAACGGCCGACCTGCCGGTTAGAAGCCGGCTGCTCTGTCCATTGAGCTAACGAGGCACTGGACTCGACGGTCCGATTCGAACGGACGCGGGCTTGATGCCTTCGGCTTTGCAGGCCGTCGCCTTCGACCACTTGGCTACGTCGAGATGTGTTGGCACCGGACCACGGGATCGAACCGCGAACCTTCGGCTTTGGAGGCCGCCGCTCTGCCTGTTGAGCTAGCCCGGCATGCTGGTGGGTGCGGATGGATTTGAACCACCGTGTCCCGAAGGAAACTGCTTTACAGGCAGCCGCAATCGACCTCTCTGCCACACACCCATGTTGGTACCTCGTGCACGACTCGAACGTGCAACCTCCGGCTTCGTAGACCGGCGCTCTTGTCCCGTTGAGCTAACGAGGTGTTGTCTGGTGCCGAGAGAAGGATTCGAACCTCCGGCGCACGCGCTTTCAACGCGCCGCTCTACCGACTGAGCTATCTCGGCGATCTGGTCTGGCGCCCCGTGCGGGAGTCGAACCCGCGGCTTCCGGCTAGACAGGCCGGCACTCTGGCCACTGAGTTAACGGAGCATGCTGGTGGAGGTGACAGGGTTCGAACCTGCAGCCTGCCGCTTGCAAGGCGGCTGCTCTACCGGAAGTTGAGCTACACCCCCAATGAAATCCATCCGGTCACGGGTTCCGGCGCCGCCCTATCGTTGCGGCCGATTTCCACCCTCGAAGCGTGAGCTCGACGAGGGTTCCTTGCTCTGGTATCGCGTGCGGGATTTGAACCCGCGTTCCCGGATTGAAAGTCCGGTGTCCTTGGCCGTCTGGACGAACGCGATGTGACTGGTGCCCTCGGCGACGGTTCGAACGCGCGGCCTGCCGCTTACAAGGCGGCTGCTCTGCCTGCTGAGCTACGAGGGCTTCTCTGAATCCACTTCGGCTGTGCCCGAACGCGAGCATCCCGTCGGATGTGGTGTCTCGCTGCACGTGGTCTGGCCAAGGACCGCGCACATCCCGGGCCACCAACACCATGTCGCGTGGCCACGGAGTGCAAGGACACACCCGAAGTGGAGCGGATGACGGGTCTCGAACCCATGTCTTGGCCATGGCGTGGCCTTGCTCTGCCTATTGAGCTACATCCGCAAAAGGTGCAAGGCATGCCGTCGGCCAGTACCGATGGCGGCCTTGCGGCAACTTGTTAAAGAGCGTCCACCGCTGGGATGGTGCGATCTGTCGATCGCTGGCCTGTGCCGATGCACACGCCGGTTGGAGTTGGAAAACAAAAAGGCCCGGATCCTTTCGGAATCCGGGCCTCTGCGAACAGAGCTTGGAGGGTGCGCGCCTATGCGCTTCCCTCTCCCGGATGCACCTGGTCCTCGTTCCGATCAAGCTGCTGATAGCTCGTCGGAAAGGCCGGATGCGTGGCGGCGCCGCACGTCCCCAGCGATCCCATCGCCGCGGCACGTGCGAACGCGACCAGACCCTTCATGGGTCGGCTGGTTCTGACGGCGTTGCGGGATGTCACGATGAGGTCCTTGGAATCGTTGCTCACTTGGAGCGGGTTGGGGTACGACAAGGCGGACTGTAAATAGTCTTTACCGCGTCGTCAACCCCCTGAGACAATGACGCATCGAAATCGTTGCATCAGGCACAACAACAGTGGTCAACACCACCGTCACCCGAAGACTCAACGCGCTGGCTCTCTTCCAGGCCTACGCCGAGCAGGCACTCGCAGCAGGCGCCTCGCCCAAGGGGCTGGAACAGGCGTTCGCGGCGACGCTGGAGATATCGCCCAGCATGTGGAGCCAGATCAAGTCATCGCGACCGATTGGCGACAAGCTGGCCCGGCAAATCGAGCAGCACCGCGGCAAACCAGCAGGCTGGCTGGACGAGGCCCGCGAAGACAGTTCGCCGACCGCTGCCGAGAAGGCCCTGATGGAGCTGGCCCTGGCCGCATGGCGGTCGACCAACAGCGCCGGGCGCAAGGCCTTGCGCGCGCACCTCGACTCGATGGTCAGGTCGAACGCGTAGCCGAACGCACTTCAACGCCTCCGCCCATCAAGTGAACCGTGCGCGCAAGCACCACCACCATGTGTACGTGGTGGTGTTGTCTGACAGGGTGTGGAACGAACCATCGTTCCGGAAGGCGAACCCGGACTATCAACTGAGCAAGCCCCTGGTGTACGTCGGCATGACGGGGCTCGACCCTGATCTGCGCTTCGACCGGCACAAGGCCGGCGTCCAGGCCAACCGGTTCGTGTTCGAGTACGGGCTGCGTCTCCTGCCGCAGTTGTACGAGATATACAACCCAATGCCCTACGAGGCGGCCCGCGAGATGGAGGTAGAACTGGCCATCGGCTTGCGGGAAGCCGGGTACGGCGTCTGGCAGGCCTAGGACGCGAGGGACGGCTTCCGCACGCGTGAGTGCATCAGGTGCTCCGTCACGCCGTCGGTCGCTGTTCGAAGGCTTCGAAGACACCCCCGCTCTCGAAGACGTCCACCGCTTCGACCACTGCCGAGCCCGGCCCTCTTCGTGCCCAGACGATCAACCTGTCGACCGCCTCCCGCGAACCCGCAATCGTGGCCTCCACGGACCCGTCGCGGCGGTTGCGAACCCAACCACGGATGCCCCATCGTTTGGCTTCTTCGGCCATCGACCAGCGATAGCCGACACCCTGAACCAGGCCGCGGATTTCGAGTCGTACAACGGTGTCGGTCATGATCGACCTCAAGCGCCATCCAGGTGACGGCGATCAGCAGTCTTGCGCGATCAACTCCAACCGGTATGTCCGAACGCAATGACCACGAGGGCGGCTGCCAGGACAGCGACGATCGGCAGAAGGATCCGCACCCGAGACCGCCGGCGGAAGAGCTTGCGATCCGACGGCCAGAACAAAGTTGTTGACTCCATCCCGAGCCATCCTAGGGCATCCGGCGATTTCCTTCGATCCCCACTCTGCGGGAACCGTCACAAGTCCCCGCGCCTCGCGCGCACTGCGACACGGCGGGTACCGCTTGCCACACGGAATACCCGCCGACTCGCGGGCGTTTCGCAGGTGACTGATCGACGGCCCGACCTCACCGGGCACCGGTCTTCATACTGAGCGGGCACTCGGCCTCGGCCACGCGCGCTCACCAGAGCGCTCCCCGACTCTGCGTCGGGCGTTGCGGACGTTACCCGCCTCCGTGGACCGGCAGCACCTTGCCGCCGCGTCGTTCCGCGCCTCGCGCCGAACAGATTTCTTCGCCTTGAACTGCCGCGCGTCCATGCACGCCGGCGCCTGACTGCGGGTCGTCCACGACCCTCATTGCCCAACCCACCCGGGGAGCACGCCTCCCCGACGGGTCGCCGTGTTCCCCATTCACTTGGAGAACACACGATGGCTCGCACAACCGCGCCTTCCCTGTGGCTGCCCGGGTTCGACCCGGACACGCCCGAGTCCCCTGCCCCGTTGACCCTGACGGCGGACGGTTCATCAACCACCGCCGGCCAGGTCGTTGAGCTGGTCGAAGCAACACCCGTAGCAAGCTCTTCGGACGCTGATCCGGAGCAAGGCCCGACCAAGGTCCGCGCCAACTGGCGCGTGGTCACCCCGACCACCGAGGCCGTTGCCCGCGCTGACTGGCCGCTGCTGACGCGCTCCGATCTGAACGGCCTGACCGGCGCAGTCGCCAAATTCGAGGCCAACCTGGCCGCGATCGACACGCTGCGTCAGATCGAAGCCGAGTCTCGTTCGGCCACTGCGAGCGAGCGGCAGGTCATGCTGCGCTACACGGGCTGGGGCGGGCTTCCCGCGAGCTTCAACCTCGAAGCCGAAGACAAGGGCTGGGCAAAACGTTCGCGTCACCTGCAGGCCCTGTTGACCGCCGAGGACTACGACTCGGCGCGTGCCTCGGTCAACAACAGTCACTACACCGAGATCCATGTGATCGAGGCCATGTGGCAGGCCGTGGCGCGCTTCGGTTTCACCGGCGGGCGCATCCTGGAGCCCGCCGCTGGCATCGGCCATTTCATCGGCGCGATGCCGCGCATGCTCGCCGAGCGCAGCACGACGACGGCCATCGAGATCGACCGCGTGTCCGGCCGGCTGCTCGGGGCGCTGTATGCAGCCGGCGGCGTGGACGTGCGGATCTCGCCGTTCGAGAAGACGGCCCTGCCCGACAACTGGTTCGACCTGGTGATCGGCAACGTCCCCTTCGGCAAGTACAAGGTGGCAGACACGAGCAATCGGGCCTACGCCCGCTACAGCATCCACAACTACTTCTTCGGCCGCGCGCTCGACCTGCTGCGGCCCGGTGGGCTGGTGTGTCTCATCACCAGCAGCCACACGATGGATGCCCAGTCTGACGGCGTGCGCGAGTACGTCGCCTCACAGGCGCAACTGCTTGGCGCCATCCGCTTGCCCAAAGGCGCGTTCGCCGGCATCGCATCGACGGATGTGCAGACCGACATCCTGTTCCTGCGCAAGCGGCAGCGAGCGGAAGACGTCAGCGTGGACTGGATCTCCTTGGGCATGGTGCCCGAGAGCCTCAAGCATTGGCAGTGCTACGAGCGCTATGTCCCGATCAACGCTTGGTACGCGCTGCATCCCGTGTTCTGCATTGGCCGCATCCGCCGCGAGAGCAATGGCTACGAGGAAGTGCCGGTGGCGGTGTTCGAGGGCGACCTCGAGCCTGCCCTGCGGGAGCGGATCGCGCTGTTGCCCGCTGGCGTCTACCAGCCGGCGGTGGCCAAAGCCGCGCCCCTGCGCGTGGTCGTTCCGGAGCAAGCCGGGGCACGACCGGGAAGCTATCGCCTCCACCAGGGGCGCGTGCACAGGGTCGATGGCAGCGAGATGGTCGATGTACATGACCAGCTCAATGCCACGCAGCGCGCCCGCGTGACGGGGCTGTGTGCGATCCGGGACCACGCCCGGGCGCTGCTCGATGCGCAGCTTGCAGATGCTGACGACGGGCGGTTGGGTCACCTGCGGGCGATGCTCAACGGCACCTACGACCGCTATGTCGCCAGGCACGGATGCCTGTCCACGCGGGCCAACGCGCTCTCGTTCCGTCGCGATCCGGACTATCCGTTGCTGCTGTCGCTGGAGCACTACGACGAAGAGAGCGACACCGCCCAGAAAGCGGTGCTGTTCACCCGCCGCACGCTGACCCGCGTCGTGGAGCCGACCACGGCGGGCGAGCCGGTCGAAGCGCTGGCTGCGTCCATCCAGTGGCGTGGCCGGGTCGAGCCGGCATACATGGCAGCGCTGCTGGCCGCGCCCGAACAGGCGGTGCTGGACGCGCTGGCCGAAGCGGGCCAGGTGTTTCTCGATCCATCTGATGGCGAGTGGAAGACCTCGGACGACTACCTGTCGGGCAACGTCAAGGCAAAGCTCAAGCAGGCGGCGATGTCCGGCTCCGCCTACCAGCGCAACATCGACGCGCTGGAAGGGGTGCAGCCCGAAGACCTCTTGCCGGCGGCCATCGAGCCGCGTCTGGGTGCCGTATGGATTCCGGCCACCGACGTCGAGGGATTCATTCAGCAGGTGCTGGACCTCAAGGACTGCCAAGTGAGCTACTCGGCCGAGGCCGGCGCCTGGTCGGTGAAGTACGGCGAGTGGGAAGCGCGCCAGAACGTGAAGGTGACCCAGGAGTTCGGCACCTCGCGGATGAATGCGATCGAGCTTGTGCAGTGCGCGCTCAACGTGCAGGTGCCGACCGTGCGGGACCGCGATCCGGAGACCGACAGGTACTTCGTCAATCCCGACGAGACGCTGGCGGCACGAGAGAAGCTGGGGCTGATCAAGGAGCGTTTTGCGGCCTGGGCCTTCGAGGACACCGAGCGTCGCGAGAAGCTGTGCAGGATCTACAACGATCTGTTCAACGCGACACGGCCGAGGCGCTTCGATGGTTCGCACCTGAAGCTGCCGGGGTTCTCGCGCTGCTACGAGCTGCATCCGCATCAACCAGATGCTGTCTGGCGCATCGTGCAGTCCGGCAACACCGGGTTGTTTCATGTGGTCGGTGCCGGCAAGACGGCTGTGTGCGTGATCGCGAGCATGGAGCTGCGCAGGCTGGGGTTCGTCAACAAGCCCTGCCACGTGGTTCCCAACCACATGCTGGCCCAGTACACGGCGGAGTTCGTTCGGCTCTACCCGAACGCGTCGGTGTTGATGGCCAGCAAGGAGGACCTGGAGGGCGACCGCCGGCGCGAGCTGGTGTCGCGCATCGCCACGGGCGATTGGGACGCGGTGGTCATCACGCACTCGAGCTTCGAGCGCATCAAGATGTCGCCGCAATTCACCGAGACCTTCATCAAGGAGATCATTCACGAGATAGAGATGGCGGTACGCGCAGAGAAGGGCAATGACCGGTCCAACCGGATCATCAAGCAGCTCGAGGCGATGAAGAAGAACTGGGCGGCGCGGCTGGAGAAGCTGCTGTCCGACAAGAAGAAGGATGACCTGCTCACCTGGGAGCAACTCGGCATCGACTGTTTGTTCGTCGATGAGGCTCACCTGCACAAGAACCTGTACCGGTTCACGAAGATGACGCGTGTGGCAGGCCTGCCGATGACCAGCTCGGAACGCGCGTTCGATCTGTTTCTGAAGACGCGCTACACGATGCAGATCCACGGGCACGCGCAGCGCGGCGTGGTGTTTGCAACGGCGACGCCGGTGGCCAACACCATGGCCGAGATCCACACGATGATGCGTTACCTGCAGCCCCGGCGGCTGGAGGAGCTCGGGCTGCAGCAGTTCGATGCCTGGGCGGCGACGTTCGGCGAGAGCGTCACGGCGTTGGAGATTGCGCCGGACGGCAGCGGCTACCGCATGCACACACGGTTCGCGCGTTTCATCAACGTGCCTGAGCTGATGGCGGTGTTCGGCGAAGTTGCCGACATTCGCACGGCGGAGATGCTGAACCTGCCGGTGCCCAGGCTGCGTGGCGGCAAACCGCGCATCGTGGCCTGCCCGGCGAGCAAGGCGTTGAAGGCCTTCGTGCAGACGCTCGTGCAACGGGCCGAAGCGGTCCGCAATGGGCTGGTGCAGCCGCATCAGGACAACATGCTGGCGATCACCACCGACGGCCGCAAGGCCGCGTTGGATTTCCGGCTGGTGGCACCCGGTGCGCGCTTCGATGAGAACGGCAAGGTCGCTGCCTGCATGCGCGAGGTTCACGCCATCTGGCAGCGCACGTCAGCGTCGCGCAGGGCCCAGTTGGTGTTCTGCGATCTGTCGTCGCCAAAGGACGGCAGGGGCTTCAGCGTCTATGACGATCTGCGGGAGCGGCTGATCGATGCCGGCATCCCGGACAAAGAGATCGCCTTCGTGCACGACGCGCCGTCGGATGTTCAGAAGGCAACGCTGTTCAAGGCGGTGCGGGAGGGCCGGGTCCGGGTGCTGCTCGGATCGACGGCCAAGATGGGCATCGGCACCAACGTACAGACCCTGCTGGTGGCCCTGCATCACCTCGATGCGCCATGGCGTCCCTGCGACGTCGAACAACGCGAGGGACGGATCCTGCGCCAAGGCAACGACTGCGATGAGGTGGAGATATTCAGGTACGTCACCGAGGGGTCGTTCGATTCGTACATGTGGCAGACCCTGGAGACCAAAGTGCGCTTCATCGCCCAGGTGATGAAGGGAGACAAAGGCATCCGGTCGGTAGAGGACGTGGAGCTGGCGGCGCTGTCGTATGCCGAGGTGAAAGCCCTGGCATCAGGCAATCCGCTGGTGATCGAGAAGGCCGGCGTGGACGCCGAAGTGGCCAAGCTCTCGACGCTGTTCTCGGTGTGGCGCAACCAGCGCTATGCCAACGAGAGCGAGGTTGGCCGGCTGCCCATGATGATCGAGGCGCTGGAGAAGAAGATCGGGCTGTACGCCCAGGACATGGACCGGATCGAGCCGCAGACGATGCAGGGCATCTGCCTTGAGGTGGCCGAGCGGAAGATCGTGGGTCCGGACGCTGCTGGCGACGCGCTGCGCGGATTGGTAAGAGCCGCGAAGTCAGAGATTGGCGCAGGCAACCGCATGATCGAACGTGTCGTGGGCCGCTTCGGCGGCTTCGACCTCGGCATCAGCGCCGCGCGCGGCGAAGAGACGCCCAACCTGTACCTGGTGGGGCACTGCATCTACAACGCCGAACCTTGTCAGACAGGCCCGGCGCTGGTGGCCGCGATGTTGGAAGCACTGGAATCAGTGAACAGGCTGCATGCCGATGCCATCGTTCAGTTGGAGGTCCGCCGCAAGCGGCTCGAAGACATTAGCGTGGAACTGGCCCGCCCCTTCGAACACGAAGGGCGGCTCACCGATCTGCTGGTCAAACAGCGCGAGCTGCTCAGGCAACTCGACCTGGACAAGGACGAAGCGGGCAGCATGAAGGTCGACGCCGAAGAGATGCGACAGGCGGCCTGAACCACATCACCCCCACGGCTGCGAAGCCGTGGGGGCTTTCTTATGGTTGGCCAGCTTCGGGCGCACAAAAGAAAGCGCCCCGACCGTGAAGCCGGGGCGTGAAGCCTGACCGCTGTCATCACGGCCACGCTCCTGCTCAGGGAGGAAAAGCAGGAGAGCCCGGGAAGCCCGCGCTCAGTTTGGATGGTATGCCATGAGCCAGCGGCGCAGCCTGTGGGTTCCCCCAAGTCGCCAATCCGCACACTTGGCCGGGTTGCGCGAGTTCGCCGGCTTTGCGGCCGTATCGCGGCTCAGCGGCTCCGACCAGGCGCCCGCGCCGCCAGTCGGTCGAGCTGCCTTTGGATCGCAGTAGCCGCGTTCGACAGTCGCTCCCAGGTGCTCGCCGAGTTTGGGTCGACAAACTGGAAAGCACGCGCACGTCTGATGTCGTCCAGCACGGTATCGACTCTCGCCAACATCTCGCGCAACCCCGCCACCTGGTCGAGCACCGGAACTCTGTCAGTGCGAGGTCTTGACTGGCCAAGCTCATTCGCCTGAACCGGCGCGACAGGTACGGTGAGGACCACCGGGCCTGGGCGCTTGTCCACTGCGTACCGCCGCCTGCGTCCGACGCCAGTTCCCTCCCCGGCTATGTGTGGACCGTGGTGGTGCGTGTGAGGCGCAACGGCACTGGTCGAAGCGCCTTGCGGTGAAACGACCCTGAACACGCGTGCCACCTTTTCCGCCGGAGGCCCGGGTCGGTCAGACGGGGATTCGACCGTCTGCCCGGCAGAAGACAGGGCCCTGCCCTTGCGGACAATCACTACGGCCGGCTCACGAGGGGCCGGCCTTTGCCCCGAGAACGCCTGCTGCGCCTCCAGCCACGCGGTAGACGGCGGGCCGTCGATCACATCGCGTCTGATCGCGCCATGGCGTTGGTCGCCGCCCGTGCGGGTCCTGTCTCGAAACTGCATCTGTTTGCCCAAACGTGACTGTGCCAGCAAGCCCGATGTGGGATGGCCGGATGGCCACCCGCCGACACCACGCCTTGCACGCATCCACAACCGTCTCGCGCCCAAGTCCTTCGCACCGACCTACGCAGCGAATCCCGTAATGCTACGCCGCCGCAGCGGCAATGCCGCACTTGCCTCGACAAGGCCGAGGCGCCACAGACCGAAGGCTTCCGGCCGCAACGTTTGCCTGTGGCAGTATCTCGCCACCCGCAGTTCTGCTTGTCGTCCGGGCTCCGCCCGCCCACGATGGACCTCCCCTGTTCCTTCGCCCTGAAGCGGTCGGTCGGACTTCTACGCGCCTCTGCGTCAGTCGTCTTCCGTAGAAAGCTCCGGTTCCTCAAAGCTGAATCGACCGTCAACTTGCGCACCGCTCCAGAAGAAGAGCCCCTGGAACGATCTGCGTGCAACGGGGCGATAGTTCGGGGCACCTGCAGCGTCCATCTTCTCGCCGTGGACCGCCCAGCACACGACGAGTGACCTTGCCCCTGGAATCCGTACCCCATAGCCGAGTCATGAATTGGCTTGCTTGGCCTGAGCCGTCAGCCAGTTTTGCTCGAACCGCATCGGGCTGACATAGGCCAGCGTCGAGTGCAGCCGCGTCTGGTTGTACCAGAGCATCCAGGCGATGGCTTCGTCCTTCGCCTGGCGCCGTGTCAAGAAGCGCTGCCCGTGCAGCCGCTCCACCTTCAACGACCCGAACAACGTCTCGCTGCAGGCGTTGTCCCAGCAGTTGCCGCGCCGGCTCATCGAGGCCGTGATGCCGTACTCGGTCAGGACATCGCGGAAGTCCTGGCTGGCGTATTGGCTGCCTCTGTCGCTGTGGAATGTCAACCCGGCTTGCTTGCTCGGGTGGCGCTTGAACCAGGCCATGCGCAAGGCATCGATCACGATGTCGCGCGTCATGTCCTCGCGCAGCGACCAGCCCACCACTTGGCGGCTGAACAGGTCGATCACCACCGCCAGGAACAGCCAACCTTCGTCAGTGGCGATGTACGTGATGTCGCCAGCCCACACCTTGTCGGGCTCGGCCACGGTGAACTGCCGGTCCAGCAGATTGGGCGCGATGGGCATGTCGTGGTTGCTGTCCGTCGTGACCTTGAAGCGGCGCTTGCCCTTGGCCCGTATGCCGTGCAGTTGCATTAACTTCCGCACCCGCTCCTTGCCCACCCGGATGCCCCTGGCCAGCAGTTCTTTCCATGTCCTCGGCCAGCCGTAGCCGCCGCGCGTCTCCAGGTGGATGGCCTTGATGTGGACCAGCAGCGCATCGTCGCTGAGATGGCGCCGCTGCGCGCTGCTGGCCCGGCGCACGAAGTGCTCGTGATACCCCGCCACGCTGGCCTCAAGGACCCGGCATTGCACCGAGATCGGCCATATCCGCCGATGCCGGCTGATGAAGGCGTACTTCAGCTCCGCGCTTTCGCGAAGTACGCCGTCGCTTTTCCCAATATGTCGCGCTCCATGGTCACGCGCGCCAACTCCGCCCGCAACCGACTGATCTCCATCTGCTCGGCGCTCACAACCTTGCTGTCAGCGCCTTTGAGCTTGCCCAGTCGAGCCGCCTTGACCCAGTTAAACAGCGTCTGATCCACCACGCCCAGCGACCGAGCTGCCGCCGCGATGCTCTGTCCGCCCGTCACCAGCCGCACAGCCTCTTGCTTGAACTCCAGCGTGTAGCTGGCCCGTACCGTCTTCTTCATTGCCGTTCTCCTTGCTTGCATTGAACCACTCGGCAAGGGGTACGTTTTTCGGGGGCAAGGTCAGAGGTCGTGGGTGCGCATTGCGTGGAGAAGGTACTCTCTGCGCACAAGGAAAGCCGACGGGCCACGAGCGTTCACGCTTGGATCGAAGGCCACCACCGTGCCGGATCTCGTCCTGTCGACGTAGGTTGCGGAGACCCCGCTCCAGGTGGCGCCGAGCAAGTCGAGCATCTGCCCTGAGGGCATGCGGAGTTTGATTGACTCCGACGCGAGGGAGCAGTCGAAGGTTCCGCGCTCTCGCATGTATCCCTGCGAGGCGGTGATTGCGCTGATTCCCTCGCGCTCTGCGTCCCGTGCCCATCCCAGGTTCCCGTAGTAGGGGTCCAGGAAGTGTCTGGCGGCCTCCGACCATCCGACCTCCCCGAGGTAGATGGAGTGGTTGTCGTTGCTGTTGTGGTCGCTCTCGACAATCCGCTTGGCGACGGCCTTGGAACTGAGCTTGGCGACGTCGGACCGCTTCACCAAAGCGCCCTCCGCTCTCATCCAGATCTCTCGACGGCCATCCTTGTACGAAGCCTCATAGGCCGGCCGCGGCATGGTCCATTTGAAGTCTGCGTAGAGGTTCACCCAGTCGCTTTGCGACGGTGCATCCGTGCAGAGCAGGAGATCAGCCGGGAGCAGGACCTCGTCGGTCCTCTGCACCCAGGCCTTGGGAGTCGCAGTTGCGCTCCAATCCGTGATGCGGGGAACACCCCAGAACGCCGCCGCTCGCCCGGACTCCTCATCACTGTCGGCGAGCGGCGGCGTGACGTTCGAAGGGTCGATGTCCCGGAAGCTGTCCTGCCAGCTGCCGTGGTAGACGGCCCCGATCTCCTTCGTGCTGGTGCCACCTGCGTCTGGTAGTGATCGGCCATGAATGCCAATATCTCGTAGTAGGCGATCCACTGGTACTTCTTGCCCATGCGCTCGGCCTTCGCTTCTTCTCGGCCGCTCGACTTGATCTCGCTGTCGAACTTCTCAAAGCGCTCGGCGGTCCAACCAAGCTCGAAGACGCGGCACACGACATAGCGTTGAACCAGCTTCAGATCAAACAAGGGCGCGTGGCGCATTCCTGTACCTTTGATGATCTGGTCCATGAGGGGCGCAAGTTCCCCGGCTCGGTCGGAGCCCACCATCTCGAGCAAAAGATCTCCGACCGGATGGGGTGCTGGCGATTCATCGCGGTCCTCCGGGCCGGCGGCCGACATGCGCCTGTTCAGCCGTGCAATGCCAGCCCTTCGCTCGGCTTGCTCGAAGATCTCCCAGGCGCGACGCTCGTCCGGCGACAACTTCGCGACAGCTTGCTCGACCCGCCGCTCGAGGGACATCCATTGCGGCTCGTTCAATCGAAGTGAAAGCCAGTTCGTCGACCAGGAGTTCGTGCCGATGATGTATCGGCCGAAGTCGTCATCCATCACCGAGTAGCGGATTCGTTTCTGTCCCCAAGAGCTTGACCGCGCCCCGCCACTTAACCGGTCAGGCACGATGGCGTCGATTGCGGCCTGGTCGGGAATGACCGGCCAATCGCTCGCATAGGGCGGGTCAACGCCCTTCCAGGTCGATCCGCTCGACGCAAGCAGATGCTCCGCCCGCTTGATGATGCCGCGCGCGTACTCGCGCAGGAGCAGATGCGGGCGAGGGCGGCCGCCTGCAAACACCGCAAGATGCGTTGAGTCGGCCACGACCTTGACACCCGCTGCGTCGACCGTGCGCATGGACGCGCCATACGCAGCCGCAAGCACCCGCTCGGCCACGTAGACGTCGTCCAACCCCGAAAACCGCTGGACGAGATCAGCGATGAGCTCAGGTCGCCATGTCAGAACTCTCACCAGCGACTTGCTCGCATGGTCCCGCAGATAGCGATTCGACGATGTCAGCAACCATGTGATGGCCGTCGCGGTGAGGCCAGCGGCGTCGTCGTCAAGGACGCTGTGGGGCCACAGGCGGCTGCTCCATTGAACCAGTCGATCGACGGCGCTCCGGTCATCCCAGAGGGCATGGAGTCCTGTGCTCCACCAAGCATCGCGATCGGCCATGCCTGACTTGCGAAGCTCCTGGTCGAGGAAGTTGGCGTTCAGGGGGTGATCCGGGATCGTGGCCAGCGTGATCAGCGTCTCGATGACCTTTGCGCTTCTCGCATGCTTCAGTTGAAGAAGGAGTCGAACTGCCTTCTCCGTCACCGCCACGGGATCCCGCCAGACGATGCTGTTCAGGAAGGCAGCCACTGTGTGGTGGTGCTTGGTTAGGGCGGGAAGCAGGTCGAGGAGCTCACGGCCGATCCGCTCCGCGACCAGAGTGTGAAGCGCCTCATGGAAACCGGGCCGGGTCCACGTCGTGCTCAGTGCGCTCAGATCTAAGGGGCCACCGGTGGCGAATGCAGATTCCGGCTCGGTGGAGGAGAGCGCGTCCCCGAGCAGGACGCCGACGCACAGGTAGTCCGACAGGCGCTCGTACGCAATCATGACCACGGAATCAGCTGCCTTGTCGTGCCACGGCCTCTCCTCGATCAGCAGCCCCTCGGTCAGCAGCCTGGGCATGAGTGAGCGCGAATAGTCGCGACCCGGAAGCAGCGCATCAACGATCGTTTCCGCATCTGGGTAGCTGAGCCAGAACTGCCGGGTTGCGACCATCCGGCGGGCAAGGCCGTCCAGCGCTTTCGAGGTGAGCTTCTTCCGGGCGTCGAAGTCCAGTTCCTTGGCCAGTCTTGCGTTGACCCCGGAGAGGTACAGGTCGAACGCACTGACCACCCCGTGAAACCCTCTCGGAAGACGCTTCTCACCAGCCGCCTGCAGGCCCAGGCAGAGCGTCTTCAGGTAGAGGGGGTTGCGAAACTCGGGTGCAAGCAGGGGCGTCGACGGCAGGTCGATCCCATAGTGCTCGAAGAAGGTGCGCGTGGCGTCGAACTCCACATTCTCGAAGCCGTGGTGCTCCACCCACGCGGCACGGTCGAGCACAGCCTCAGGGAGCAGGTCATCGGCATAGGAGCTGCGGACCGAGAGCACCACCCCGACCCAGTAAGACCCCGCAATGCGCTCCAGGAACGGCGACAGATGCGCCGGCCAGAGGCGCGTACCAGCGCCCTCGTTGATGGCGTCCACGATGAGCAGGAGTCTTCTTCCTGCGCGCCGGGCGACAACCTCGAGCGCGGCCACGAACTCGCGGGAGGTCCAGCCGGACAGGTCAAGCTGCTGCAGTGCCTGTGTCCAGGGGTCGCTGACATCCAGGAAGCGCTGGCCCATCAGGACGACCGTTGGAAGCCCGGCAAGCAGGCGCTGGCCCGCGAGGTCGCAGAGCAAGTGAGTCTTCCCAGTGCCTGCCTCGCCGGTGAGGATCAGCAGCCGCGTGTCGACCACTTCAATGAACTCGTTCACCAGGTTCAGGGCGTCTTCGAGACTCGAGCGCAGTTGTCGCAGCCCGTACGCGACGGGATCGTCCTCCTGTCTCGGGACAGGGCCCTTGGGGGCTGCCGGCGTCCTGGTCTTCGCTGCCTCGCGCTGCCGGCGGTGTTCCACAAGCACCTGATGAGTTGCTTCGACCGCTCTGCCCAAGGACGTCTGGAGAGCAGAGAGTGGGCTTTCGATGGTCGGGTCGTCGGACAACGCTTTGAACTCGTCGAGTGCCTGGTTGCACGCCAAGCGCGCCGCAGCGATCAACGGATCCAGCACCGCATTCGGGCCCTTGCTCACGCTGAAGGCGTGGCTGCGCACCTGCTCGCGAACGCCACTCGCCACCGAACGGATGCGGTCGAAGAACGCGGGAGTCCTCCCGAAAGCCTGAAACTGTTCGCCGATGGACAGTTGGACGTTCAGCTCGGCCGTGTACCGCGGCCCGGCAGACTCGTGAGCCTCGACCAGACGGGCGCGGAGCCAGGCGTCATCGAGGTATCGAGCGCCGAAGAAGAACTTGGCCAGGCCTTCGTTTTCGGGCTTCGAGATCTCCGCCAACAGCTCGTGGCTGCCCTGCCAGACGAACTCGACAGTCATGCCCTTGTCGCTGGCCCAGCGCTTCCAGGTGGCGACGCGATCGCTCCAGCGTTGCTGCGCCGACTTGCCGCTCCCCGACCGTCCATCGGGCAGATCGAGAGGGACGCACGCGATGTAGCGCGTCAGCTTGGGGTGCCCCTCGAGCGCAGCCCTGACGGACTCGTCGAGCTGCTTCCACTGCGAGCTGCTAAGGGCGTGAAAGTACTTGGACTGCCATGCCCACTCTGCTGCGTCCGCCAGGATCGCATAGGCTTCGACGCCGGAGTCGGGTCGCCCCTTGCGGTGGAACGAAGCACACCGGCTTTGAAGAGCTGTGCACGCAGCTCGCCCGCGCCGCAAGGCCGTCGGGCTCCACGACCCGCCCAAGGGGCGAATCGAGGTCCAATCCAGGTCCAGCGACATCGAGACGAGGTCCTTGCTCCGAGGGGTTTTGAGTGCTGCCCGACGGCCTGTCGAAGCGAGCACTGCAACCACCGAGGTACGTGCTCCGCACGTGCTCAGGTAGGACCCGAGCAGATTTGCTTCCACCCACGAGGAGAATGTCGTTAGGAAGTGCGTGGGCCCGACTAGTGTAGTGCGCCACTCTTATGTGTACTTATCGAGTCGCCCGTGCCAACGCGGCCTTGGCGCGCGAGACCTTTGCCAGGATGTCCGAGGCGCTTGCGGTCCAGATAAATGGTTTGGGATCGATGTTGTGATGGGCAACGTACAGGTCGATGGCCAATTCCAACTCCGCCACGCTGGTGAAGCTGTCGCGCCGGATGCGCTTGTCGGTGATGTCGCGGAAGAAGCGCTCGACCATGTTCAGCCACGATGCGCTGGTGGGGGTGAAGTGCATGACGAACCTCGGGTGCTTGGCCAGCCAGGCCTGAACGTCGGGGTGCGTGTGGGTGCCGTAGTTGTCCACGATCAGGTGCAGTTGCAGGTGCTTGGGCGTCTTGCGCTGGATCAGGCGCAGGAACTGCAACCACTCTTCGTGGCGGTGCTGGGTTTGGCACATCGAGATCACCGTGCCGTCCAGGACGTTCAGCGCTGCGAACAGGGTGGTCGTGCCATGGCGCTTGTAGTCGTGGGTGAAGGTACCGGCGCGTCCGCGCTTCATCGGCAGGCCCGGCTGGGTGCGGTTGAGGGCCTGGATCTGGCTCTTCTCGTCGCAGCTGAGCACCAGCGCTCGCTCGGGCGGGTTCAGGTACAGCCCCACCACGTCCAGCAGCTTGTCCTCGAAGCGCGGGTCACGCGAGAGTTTGAAGCTGGACTGGCGGTGCGGCTTCAGGCCGTTGCGCTTCCAGACGCGGCGGATGGTGGTGGGACCCAGGCCGAGTTGCGCGGCCAGCGTGCGTGTGCTCCAGTGTGTGGCAGCGATCGGTTTGTCGTGAAGGGTCTTGTTCAGGATGCTGGATTCGATTTCAGCGGTCACCGTCGGCGTGCGGCCGGGCCGCGGCGCGTCGCGCATCAGGGCCTCAACGCCGCCATCCAGGAACCGCTGCCGCCACAGCGCGACCTGACGCCGATCCAACTTGACCTCAATGGCAATGTCCTTGTTCTGCCAGCCCTGCGAGGCAAGCAGCACTGCTCGGGCCCTTTGCTGCACGCGCGCCTCGACGCTGCCGCGTCGGGTCAGCGCAGTCAGCTCCTTCTCGGCAGTGGCATCCAGTTCGATCTTCGGTGCAATGCGCATGGCTCCAACCTCCGCGCAGGTTGGAGTGTGCCGCATCAATTAAGTTCTGTTATTTCGAGCGCACTACACTAGCGGACCTTCGTCCTCAGTTCTGTGGATGCCCCCGAGAGCATTGATCCCTGAGCACCGCGAGTGCACGTGCAGACCTTCCAGCTGTCGGTGGCCAGCGACGGCTGATGGTCGAGTTGAGCCATGGGGAGCCGCCACGCGGCAGCCTGCTACGCGCCACATTACTGACGTTGATCGCGTCCGACTCACTGAAAACAGCGCCGACGAAGGCACCTATCCTGGGCGCTGAACACGCGTTGCCCACCGCCACGATCGTGCGTTGTCGCAAGCGATGCCGGCTCTCCGCCGTGGACACCTCTGGGCTGAAGGGCGCCCCCGTGGTTCACTCTGGCCACACAGAGTGGCACCTTCGTTCGAGGGCTCCTGCACGACTCAATCGCTGACCGCCCGGAACGCCGCCTGGACTGCGCGCACCAGCGACGGGTGCAAGGTGCCCAGCTTCGGTGTCTGCCCATGCGGCGCGGCTGGGGGTACCGAGAACCACTCTGTCGTGTACGGAAGATCGAGGACTTGTCTCAGGTCGAACTTTGTGTCGTAGCTGAGGCCTGCGGCCACGTAGGCAGCCGGATTGCGATCTCGCAGAATGGAAAACTCGCCCCGGTGCAGCGTGGTAGTTCTCTGGCTAGTGCCGTACGCGACACGCACTGTGAACTGCGGCGCATCGTCATCGAAGACGGCCAGGATCAGGGCCGGCCGCGGTTTCGGTCGTGGGTGGATGTCGTCGGGAAAGTGGCACCAGACAATCTCGCCGGCGGTGGGCTCGGCCCACCACAGTGCGGTCATGTCGATCCAACGTCGAACAGACTCGAACGCACGGACTTCTTCTTGGCCTGGGGAGCACGCTTCTTGATCTGCCGGACCTGCGCCGCCGTCAGCGGGCCGTCATCGGCCTCGTACTGAGGCAGCAGTCTGACCGCCATGTCGTGCAGAGCGAGATGAATGGCCTGGGTTTCATCGACGCCCAGGCGTTCTGCCAGACGCTTGGCGGTGTCCCGGGTGACGCCCGTCGTGCTGTCGGCGGGACGGTAGCGGAACGCGATCTGATCTGCGAGGCTGCGCGCGGCCATGGAGGAATCTCTGAACTTGGATATCTATAAGATATCCACCTTCGGGCCACGTGTCAAGAACGACCCGTGCGCGCTGCTGCCGGGAGGTCTCTGCGCCAAGCGCCACGTCTACGCCATCCGAATTCGCCACGACCTCGCTGCCGTTCCGGGTGGCAATGACGTGAACGCGCCGGAGCCACCTTGAGCCGCGTCAGCGCCGCAGCGAGACTGTCAGTGCTACCCGTGGGCATCGCGCCTGCACAGCCTTCACGCGAGGTCTCGGCCTCCTGAAGTCCAGCTCGCTGGCGTCGCAGTCGTTACCTGCCTTGCATTGACCGGGCATCGCTCCGGTCCGGCCCTGTCTACATCTATGCACAGGGCCGTGTGATTCGTTCGGCCCTTGGGCTGAACACCGTGGCTTCATGCCATCGAGCCGCTCGGCCCTCACCGGCTGGAGCATCCCGAACGGGGAACCCCAAGTTCCCCACCGGGATGGGTGTTCCCTTTCTTTCGCTGAAGGAGAACACCATGTTCGCTGTCCACGTGACGAGAGTGCTGCGCCCCGTCGGGGTGCTGCTGGGTGGTTCCGGGCTTGCCCGCATGCTGCCCGTTCGTGCGTCGCAAATCGCAGCGCTGATGAGGCCTCCGGTGCCCGCCTCCGGGCAAGCGCACGAGGCTGTCAACCGCGCAGGCGGAGACGGGTCATGCTGATCAGTCTCTACCGCAAGCGCATGGCTGCCCTGGCGATCCAACTCGCCAAGGACGACCCGCAAGTGGTCAAGGCAGTGATCGCCCGGCTGCGCAAGTCTGGCGAGATCGAGCCCGACGATCTGGTCTACCTGGACGAGATCGCCGACCGCTGGATCAGGATTGCCGAGGAGAACCGACGGAAGGAGCGTCGCTGACCACCATGGTCAAACGCGCCGGAGGGTTCACGCCCTTCACCTTCGCCATTTCCAAGACGATCCTGTCCAGCAGATCAGGACGTTCATCGGCAAGCGTGCCGGCCCATGCGGCCAGCGCCTGGTCGATGTCGTCCTGTGTTCGCGCTCCGTCGAAGTCGAGTCCGAGCGATCGGAATTCCTCGATTTCGCCGGGCGTGAACCGTAGCGCGTTGCCTGCACGAAGCATCGTGTGGGCCTTGTCCGTGTTGGGTTGGTCAGCGTACCAGCACCACATGCCTTTGCAACCCTCGGGGAGTCCACCATCTCCCCGTTGGGGATGGGTGTTCCCTCTGTCACCGGAGCCAACACCATGTCCCCTGAGAAACCTGAAAGAGCCCGTCCTCGTGCCAAGCGCTTCGGCGTCGAGTTCGAGGAAGAGAAAGCCTGGGTCACCTTCTACCGGCGCGTCGGCCACGACGCGACGATCGCAACGGAGGTGATGTCCCAGCTCGAAGCCGACCCGGAGATGAAGCGCAGCCACATGGCGCTGTACCTGTCCTGCAAGGAATCCCTGCGCAGCCACAAGGCACGCCAGGCGCGCAACAAGCGGGTCGGCCAGTTCGTCCGTTGGCTCTGTCACGGGCTGTTCGTGAGAATGCCCCTCGCAGTGCGCCGAGGGCTGCGTCAAGGCGGCGACCTCGCCGTCGAGTGCCTGCCGGAGACCATCCGGGAACCGGCCATGCCCCAGGTGCGGCAGCTCAGGCGCCGAGGCGAATTCGCGCAAGCGAGATCGGCCTTCGACGCGCAGGCCGCATCGTCCACCGTGGCAACCGCCACGACAGAACCCGACGCCGCCGGCGCGGGTACGCCCCGGCCTCAAGCCGCCACCAAGGCGGCTTGAACCGAAGCGCCACGCCGTCCATTTCGGACGGCATGGCTTGGGCAGTGCAGCGCGCGCTGCACTGTCTGGATCGTCGAAGGCCCACGCCCACCACCTGGTGACGCGTGGGTCGCTCGACCTTCTCCTCAATTGTTGAGGCACGTCGCGATGCCACCGATCCCCGAGCACGGCCGCCGGCCCGTGCCATTCCGCAACCCCAAGTCGACCTGCCTCGGGCCGGCCGCCATCCCATGAGAGGAACTGCCATGGCTTCTGTTGAAGAAACCCTGCGTGCCATCGAGTCGCGTGCTGAACGTGCCATCGCCCCGTCTGGCGCGTCGACCTACAAGGTGTACTTCTACGACCGGGAGTACGGTGACCTCATCGACGCCGTCACGACCGAATCGTTCGACACCGGCGTGCAACTCGTGCGCGACCGCCTTCCCCGCGAGGCCGACTACGTGGTCCAGGCCACCTGGACGGCTGGCGTCGGCGAAATGGAAGTCCGCACGCCACGCGGCACGGTGCTCGCGCGCGTCGAGATCGTGGGCGACGTCGACGTCGCAGTGCAACCGACGGTGCTCCTGGCCTGCACAGCCCTGCAGATCGGGGACTCCGCGCCGCTGGAGCACCTGTTCATCCCCTTGCCGGAAGCCGCCTGACGCGGCCCAGCAAGGAACCGAATCACTACCACCCCGAGGGGCGCGTTCGCCCCGATGGGGCGGGTCGTGCCCCTCTTTCGTTGCAAAGGAAAGAGATCATGAACACAGAGACAAGCATGTCCGTCATCGAAGGAACGGACCACCCAGCTGCGTCCTTCGCCCTGGACGAGAACTCGGTGCTCGCACGCAACAAGGCAATCCTGCTCGCGGCCCTTGCGCAGCGCGGCGCGAGCCGTGCGGCAGTCACCTACGTTGGCTCCGGTGATTCCGGTGCCGTCGACATCGTCACGTTCGAGTCCGCCGAAGGCGCGGTCATCGACGAATCCACCCCACTCACGGTGTTCGCACAGCGAAGCCAGTTTCAGGACGGCGAGTGGCTTCAGACCATCGTTGAGGAAGAAGTCCCGATCGAACAGGCACTGAGGGACTTCGCGGAAGAAGCCATCGACCTGGTACACGACGGCTGGGAGGATGGTGAAGGCGCCTCCGGCAGCATCATCTTCGACAGTGAGACCGCCACCGTGCGGATCGAGCACATGGCGTATTTCACCGACTCCGACTACGTGGAGACGGCGCTGTGAGGTTGCCAACAGCCCATGTGTCGCTCGCATGCTGGCCAGGGCTCCGCCACGATGACGCGGCGCGGCAAATGGCGGGTGGCGTGACGGAGCCGCTGTTCGGCGCCTTGTCTACGGCCCATGTCCAACTCGTGCCGCAGAGCTTCGGCATCGTCACCGAAGATCTTGCAGATCGACTGCGAGCTGCCTCTCAGAGCACGCAGTTTCGGCTGCATGCCAACGTCCGCGTCCTGCCCCAGCATCGTCTGGCCGACCTGTCGGGCTTCGACACCCACGGCGACTGGTTCCGCCAGGCAGCACGCATCAGCCAGCGCCTGGCCGCGCCGGCTTACACCGCCCACCCCGGGCTGCGAACCGAAGCCTCCATGGCGCGAATGATCGACAACGCCAGTCGCTGCGCCGATCTGTTCGGCTGCCCCGTGGGCATCGAAGGGCAGTACCCTACCAAGGGTGCCCCCTGCCTGGTGTCGACCTGGCAGGAGTACCGGCGGGTGTTCGAGTCGGGCGTGCCCTACGCCATCGACCTGTCGCACGTGCACATCCTGGTCGCCCGAACCGGCATGCGAGACGACGCCTTGCTGCGCGACATGCTCGCCTGCGAGCGTTGCATCGAGGCTCACGTGAGCGACAACGACGGCCGCGGTGACTGGCACCAGGTCTGTGAACGCCCTCCCTGGTGGCTGCCCTTGCTGGCCCACCTCCACCCCAAAGCGGTGGTCTTCTCGGAAGGGAACCACCGCAGAAGAAGGACACACCCATGAGTGATATCCATTCGCCCAAAGAAGCCGACCACCTTGTCGGCGCAGACGGTTGGATCGTCTTGACCGAGACCGGCAAGGACATCATCCAGGCGTACCGGGACGCCGAACGGGCCCACGATCGCCTTCAGCAGTCCTGGGCCGGGGCCTACCTGGTGGCGCTGTTCAAGCGGCACCCCTGGCTGCAGTCGCTGCGGATCACGCTCACCGCGACGGCCGAGTACAACGACGAAGGTGGCAGCTACCGCTCGGTCAGCAATTCGGTGGCCAACGTGTTGCCGGTCCCTGGTGCTGAGTTGCCAGGTTCGGTGCTCTTCGACGGCGTGTTCGACAGCATCGAAGCCACGTCGGTGATCGAGGCCGAGCTCGACGACAACGACCTGGACCTCTACACGTCGTTCCGCACCGAGTACGACGACTTCGGCGAGCTTGAACTGGTGCTGAACCGGGACGCGGCAAGTACCCTGCTGCAAGGTTCCACGGTCAGCGGTGCCCAGGCATTCGATGCCTGGTTCCCTCCGCCGGTGGCCGAGCCAGCCAACGGCTGAGACGATGATCAACGCCCGGTGCCCCGCTTCAGCGAAGGCCCGGGCGTCCTTCCTTGAGGGTCACGCCACCTGCCGGCACTTCCGAACTTCGCCGTCGATCAACCAGTGCAAGAACTGTGTATCGCGGGACACGCCCCAGTAGTACGCCTTGCAGCGAGCCACGTAGGCGTCCAGATCGCCGAGCGACCGAATGCCCACCGGCTCAATGGCGGTGATCTGCGTGAAGCGTTCGACCTCGCGGCGGGTCAGTCGAATCTGTTGTCCAAGGCGGAGCATGAAGCGGCGAGTCAGGGTCGGGCCCGCATCTTGATCGGGTTTGAAGGCGTTGTCGTCGGTCGGCGACGCCCGGGTGCAGAGATTTCCTGGCTGTCACTACGCTCACATTGCAGTGACACCTGACCCGTAACGCGGTCGCATCACCCGCTGCCTTGTCGCTGCCAGACAACTCCAGGCGCATCGGCGGCGCTGTGAAGCTTGAACGCCAGCCCCCGAAACACCCACCGAACCCACGCCGTTTGGTGTGGCGTCCGCTCGGGCAGTCATTGCCTGCTGCCACCGCTCACGCCACACTTCGACGGCTAATTGCATTCCATCCCGGAGTGCATTCCGGCCAGGCCGGCGTCGCAGTCGTCACCTGCCTCAACCACCGCGCAGCCCCGATTGCTGCGCATCCCCAGCGGGAACCTCGTTCCCGCACCGGGAAGGGCGTTCCCGCTTCACATTCCTGAAGGAGAACGCCATGGACATGTCCACACTGTCGCGCGCGGACCTGGAGAGCGAACTACTCTCGCCACCTGCCAGCAGCGGCCCCGCACTGCGTGCCTGCGATAGCGAGTCGCGCTACGACACAGGGCCCAGGCAGAGCGACGCGCTTGCCCGCAAACTCTGCGTCGCGCGCGAACTGCTGTTGCGCGACCTTCGCGCCCGGATGCAGGCTGGCCCCATCATGACCGCACCGCAGGTCGTTCGCGACTGGCTGCGCCTGTACTGCGCCGGCCTCGAGCACGAGGTCTTCGTCGTGCTGTACCTGACCGCGCAGCATGCGCTGATCGAGGCCGTGCAGCACTTCAGCGGCACGCTGGCGCAGACTTCGGTGTACCCGCGCGAAGTGGTCAAGGGCGCGCTGGCCCGCAACGCGGCCGTCGTCGTCTTCTGCCACAACCACCCCAGTGGCCATGCCGAACCGAGCCGTGCCGACGAGTTCCTGACGCAGACGCTGAAGAGCGCGCTGAACATGGTCGACGTCCGCGTGCTCGATCACTTCGTGGTCGCCGGCGACAACGTGGTGTCGTTCGCCGAACGCGGGTTGGTGTAGGCATGGCGACCCCATCCGCGCCGCCCTGCCCCCTGTGCCCCGGACATGGCGTGCTGCTGGGCGCCATGGGTCGGCTCATCTGGTATCGCTGCCGCGACTGCGGCTGGGACTTCAACCGGCCCGCCCGTCCCCTACGTGCGAGAGGCGTGCCGAGTCCCAGCAACGCCGCCGCAGTCGAAGGCTTGCCGGTCTCCCAGAAGGGTTCGGCCGGCTGACATTCCAGGCACCACCGCAAGGTGGTCCCAAGTCCCGCGGGGCGTCGTGCCGACAGGTCGACGCCCTGCTTTCATTGGAGCATCCACATGCACACGTTTTCGGAGGTCACGCCATGGACGCGGTGACCGTAAACATGGAACAGCGGCTCTACGTCATCGCCGCTGCCGGTGGCTTCAGTTGCCTCGGCTTCGACAACGCACGCAACCACGCCAACCAGATCGCCGGCCGGCTCGGGCGGCCCGAACTGGCATTCACCGCCGACGATGTTGGCAGCACCGCAGGCTATGAGAAGTACCAGCAGGCCGTCCATGCATGGGGTCGGTCACCGCGCTGCCAGGAGACTTACTTCGACCCCGGCACCGATCCAGCCGCCGCGATGGCATTGGAGTCGTGCCGCGAGACGCGGCGCAAAGTGCGCCTGGTGCTGGGCGACACGGTGACTGGGCAGTCCTGGTTCGACGAGTTCGACGTGGTCGGGCAGATCGGCCGCTCCACCGGTTGGCTGAAGGTGCCGCTGCTGGTCGAGGATGGAGAAGCCGGGGGATGCGCCATCCTGACCGCTTGCCTGTTGTGCGTGATCGATTGGCAGACCGGGAAGACGCGGTACCGGCATGCGGCGTACCAAGTGCCGGATCTGCGCCTTGAATCTACTGATGCATCCGGGCATCCCTGGGCGGTTTGGCACCAAGAGAAAGAGCTCGCCCGCTTCTCGGACATCGGCAAGGCCAGTGCCTACCTCGCGTTCATGCGTGGCGAGACCATCGAGCCGAGAGTGTTCAGATGAGTGATCTGCGGCCTGCGCTCGACGGGCTGCTCAGACCGGGATGCCCTCCGCCGACACTTCGCTGTCTGCTCGCAGGGCCTCCAGGTCGATGACCGCATCGGCCATCGCCGTCAGTTCCGGCGTCTGCGACACGAAGAACTCTCGCTCGTAGCCGCCCAGCCGCAGCACCTCGCGCTTCATCGCCATGAACATGCGCTTGCGCTCTGGGTCCAGCGCGCCATCGGCCTCGTCGCTGAACAACGTCGCGTACTGCCGGCCGGAGTGCTGCGCAAGGTAGAGCGCCACGGCCCGCGTCAAACACTCGTTGATCCAGACCCGCTCGCCGCCGCTCATCAGGCCGACGCTCTTGCTGTCACCGGACTCGCCATCGTGCACGACGATGTCGAAACCTTCTTTCTGGTCACCCTTGCTCGTCTCGACCAGCGTGTGGATGGCGACCGTGAAGCGCGGACCATAGCAGGCGAGCAAGAGGTCGTTGGCCAACGCCGACAGCGTGGGGCCTGCGTCGTCGATGGCCAGTGCGATCAGGCCATCGTGGCTCATGCAGCGGGCGAACAGGTTCCAGCCCCCGATCTCGGTCTCGATCCTGCCGACATGCACCGCAAGCACAGCGCGCCGGCCGGCCACCTGTTGCCACTGCTGCATCGCATGCTCCAGCGACAACGCGTCGCGCTGCGCGGCCGCGAGGGCCACCTCTGCGGCAGCGAGCGTTTGCCGGGCCAGCGTCAAGGCTTGCGCTGCCCGTTGCAGTTGTCGAGCGTCGTACGGCGCCGGCAATGCGGCCAACGCTGCGTCGATGCGCGTGAGCGATGCTTGGAACTGCGCGGTCTGCCGATCCCGCTGCTGCGCAATCACCGCCCTCGCCTGGGCGATCTGCAGGCGTTCGGCCTGGTCCTCCGGCAAGTCTTGTGGCGCTTGTTGTGGATCGCCGCATTGGCCCAGCGCCGCCAGTTCCTCATCAATGGCGGACAACGCCGCGGTTGCACTGGCAACCTCCCCCGCCTTCGCCGCCAAACGCCCCCATCGCCGGACACGCTCTTCCGCGCTCTCTGCGAGGTCCTCGGCGTGAGCCAGAACTCCCCGGGCGCTGGCCAGTTCGGCGAGCCGGCCGCGCAGGCCCACCAACGTCTGGCGGGCCCGCAGCTGCCGTTCATGCAGGCGGGCCAGCTGGGCTTGTGCATCCGGGATCAGCGCCTGCGCTTCACGCGCATCGCCCAACAGCTTGCACTGCCCCTGCAGGTCAGTGCCCACGCAAGGCACCTCGCCGGTGAGTCCGAAGCGTCGCTTGAGTTCTTCAGCGCGGAGTGCGGCCTTGCCCGCCTCGCGCTCGATGCTGCCCACACTTTCCTCGGCATGGCGCTCGGCGGCCCGACATTGCGTGTACTCGTCGGCGCGCGTTCTCGCCGCAGCAATGCGCTCGCGGCGTTTGCCCAGCAGCCGCTCTGCCAGCGGCAAACGCTCGGTCGCACGCCTCACGAGGCCATCGGACGCCAACACGGCTGCGCATTGCCTCCGCTGGGCCTGCAAGGCCTCGCGCCGGGCGCGCTCCCGGGTCGTTCGCATCGCAATGCGCTGCTGCAGCCGTTCGAGCCGAAGCTGTTCGCCCTGATCCTGCAGGTTCAGTGCTGCGATCGCCTGGTTGCTCGCCTCCCCGAGGCTGCTGCGTTCGGCCATCAGCTGCGCCCGGCGCGCCTCGGTCGCCTGGGCGTGTTCGCGCTCGGCAGCCAGCCTGCTGTGCCCACCCTGCGCCGCCTCGAACGCTGCCTGGGCCGCGTGGCGTGCGGCCCCGTGCTGCGTCACGCGATCCGTCGCTCCTGCAAGGCGGGTGCGCTCGGCGGATTGATGGGCCAGTGCGTCATCCAGTCCAGTCAGTTCGTGCCGCGCGACCGCAAGGCCTGCCTTGAGCAGCCGGGCAGTCTCCGACGCCTTCTGCCCCAGTGCGATGACCTCGTCCTGCCCCAGCAGGTCGGCGAGCAGCGCCTTGATCTCGGCATTGCGGTAGCTGTTGAGCTGCCGCTTGCCTTGCGCCGAGAAGACGGAGGTGAAGAAGGTCTCTGCGCTGCCGCACAGCGCCTCGACGCAACGCGTGTACGTGTCCAGCTTGCCATCAGACAGCGTGCCGTCGGGCAGGCGAACGGGTTGCCACTGCCCCGCGTCGTTCATCGCATGCAGGAACGCTTCGGTTCTGCGCCGACTGCCGAGCCGGATCACCACCTGCGAGCGGTAGCTGCGCCCCTCATGCGCCCAGGTCAGATCCTTTTCGTTCTCGGGCAACACGACGTGATCGTAGTAGCTGAAGCCGCCCGGCCCGGCCGCCACAGCACGCGACGGCATGGTCAGGTATGGGTGCATGTTGTCCATGACCGTGGTCTTGCCGCGGCCGTTGACGCCGGCGATGGCAATGAGTTCGGCGCCGTCCGCCAGCCGCTCGAAGTCGAGCGTGAGTGCATCGCGGCCCAGGCCATCGCGGATGCCGCGAAAGCCCTTGAGGGTGAGAGACAGCGGGTGCATGGACAGGCTCCATCGGGAATGTCAGTCAGTCTCTCTCGCCTTGAGGCACTTGCAAGGGAGGCACGCGCTACCTTGGGCAGTCGGGCCAAGACCTCACCGTCGCGGCCAGAAGCCGTCGATTGCGACCGTCCGGTCCTCGTGTGTCCGGCTCTCGATTCGAAAGCAAGACTCGGAGTGCGCCGTAGGATGTCCGCTTCGAGTCGAGCGACCGGGCAGACCGGCTCGGGTCGACTCGCGCCGACCATGCTCGCGAGGAGCAGTCGCTCGAGTTCGCTCGATGACGAATGACAGCAACGAAGCGTGCCTGTCGGCGGCTCTTCGCGGCCACAAGCTGACGTCCCATCCGGTCGTGTTGGGCGTGCCGCATAGCCGTCGCTCAGTGCGATCGGCGACTGCTGTTGGCAGCCGCCAGCGCCTCCAATGGTGAGCACACCTCAAGCCCGCCGACCTTCAGCACATGCGTGTAGATCATCGTGGTGGCGACGTCCGCGTATCCCTGCAACTTCTGCACGAAGCAACTACGGCGCAGGCAACAGTCAGTTCTTGGCGACGGTCCAGCTGTCGATGTCGATGACCCTACGCGATGGGTTGCCCTTGGTTTGAGCGTTAGCGGAAAAGTCGATCTGCACCCGGGCATCGCCGATGGTGATCAGACCCCAGTTGTCGGAGTACCGCTCGGGCACGAAGTCGTTTTCCGTGTAGGTCTGGGGAAGGAAGCAGGCAACGCCCGACGAAATCGCCTCGTAAAGGCCGGCTTTATGCGTAACGAACTTGTTGTAGTGAACGTCGCCGCCGAGGAACAGCGCGCGGCGCCCGACGGAGCCGGCGCCCCCCGCTTGAAACGCCAGCCTCGACCGGATGCCGTCTGCCACCGACTTGTAGTCTTCCACCCGATGCCCAGGCTTGCCGATGCTGAACCCCGTTCCGGACGCGACGATGGTGAGCAGCTTCTGCGGGGTCGTGTCCGGGTCCAGCTGCTCCCACAGCCACATTTCCTGTGCCGCGCCGAGCAGGGTGGCAGGCTCCGCCGCCGAACTGGTCCGATAGGTCCGCACGTCCAGCATTACGATCTTCACGTCAGGCAGATCGTCATAGGTGCAATACATGTGCGGCCGGTTGTTGTTGCGCGCGAACCCCATCCAGCGATCGAACATCTCACGGGTCTTCGCTAGGTGGTCCGGAGGCGCCTCCGCACCAAGGGTGTCATCGGGTCCGCAATCATGATCGTCCCAGACCGCCAGCGTGGGTACCGAGTCGATGACTGCGCGGAACTCCTTAACGGCAAACTGCGCGCGGTAGCAGTCCTCCAGCGCCTTGAAGTCCCACTTGCTGCCGTACCAGCTCATGTAGGCGTTATCACCCAGCATGAGCAGCACGTCCGGCTCCGCAGCCAGAATCTCCTTCCATGCGGGCTGCGTGTCGCGGTACGTTGCATAGGCGCA
>Ga0307513_10001354_pt1 | contig 35404 bp, 39 predicted proteins | sample 15_EM_MG_FD_202174 | JGI IMG/M metagenome (GOLD analysis project Ga0307513, IMG submission 202174) | Populus trichocarpa ectomycorrhiza microbial communities from riparian zone in the Pacific Northwest, United States - 15_EM | ecosystem: Host-associated > Plants > Roots > Unclassified | place... | reverse complement strand
TTGGCGAGACGCGTTGAATTGACGTCATGGGATTTAGAGAAATTGGTCACGTTGCTGCCTAGCGGATTTTGCCGCCGCACACGATCGCCGCACACAACGCCGCACTTTCCAATTCCCGGATTTACTGACGCCTTCAAACACAACTAAGTACTCCGGTTGCAAAGAAGACATTTCACCCAGAATAAATCTATTGGTAGTGCCAGGAACTCCTTTGAAAATTTAATAGCCATATAGACGGGTAATGCAGACCTGAATGCCATTTTTGAATGAAGATGACCAGATGCTAAGGAGCCAAAAAGATTGGACGAGAGAAAAAATGTATTTCTCGTCCCTCATCATTCAAAGTCCATATTGTATCTATTTGGATGGAATTTCTGGGAATAGGATGCCTTACCTGCTCCACAGCCTCCTACTATTGACTCAAGTAACAAGTATTTGTCTGCCTACTTAATCTTGTATAACTATGCCACTGATATGTAATTTGGTAAAGCACTCGTGTTTTTGACCCATTTAGGACCAGGAAGAATGTACCTAAATACGAAGGCAACTGGGCAGTAAAGGTCCTTGCACGGTGGCCCTCCTTTTCTACGGTCCTTCTAAGTCCTTAGAACTTCATACATGCTCTCTAGATAACTTTCTATTAATCCAAGATTGTTTCTCTTTAGTCTTGATGTCCTTCTGATTGTTGTTCCATGCAGTCGTTACTGTGTGGGTGGTGGACACAAAGTGGACTCATGAAATTTCTCAAGAAAGAAATTTGTCCTTACAGCACTAGTTAGGGTCCGGGTCTTAGAGCGACTTCAAAGCATTGAATATTATACAGAAGGAATTTCAAGGAAGGGTGCAAAAAATCATGCGAAAACAACGAAATATCGACGTGCCACTGTGTATGGTCTCAGGCTGTTCTCGTATGGCCTGGTTCAGAGTGCATGCTGCCAGGACCTGACAGGGGGTTTCAGAGGCGGCGGAGGGAACATGAGCGGCAGTGACAGGAGGCTAACCAATTGAGAAGAAGTTTGCGAAAACAACAAGTAACTCTTTTGAAAAGATGTCATAACGAGGGACGTGCTCTTTGCGTGCTCTTACATTCATTACGTAAGTACCTTCGATTGAACCGGGCCCCGAGAAGCAGCTCTCACAACTTGCTCACAACTTGACAATTAGTGCTAGCCGCGTTTTTGGAATTGTTAGGCTGGTTCATCTTGGTCGGGCTTTTCACAACTTTTTGTGAGTGCATCCCCAGCTTAATATATTTCACTGCGACTCACTAAGCCCTCTAAGTGATCTAGTATCTATTGCTCATCATTCACCCCACCTTCGTGGGGGCAAGGAACTTCAACGCCAGGGCTGGTGTCCCTATAAAGACAAAGGCACTGAAGTCTTCGCTCTCAGATTGGGGTCGGAAGCTGACACCGTGCCATGCGCGGCCCCAGCTAGTACATGGATGAATCCAAGACTTTATGAGTAGCTAAGTAATACGACATCCGTTCAAGCTTCGGGGATTTTTTAGTGTCAATACAAGGATTCAGAAACTACAGTAGGCTAGAGTGTGAACAGTACATTTGGTAATGTAGGGCCTAGGCCGATGCCTTGCACAATGCACGCCAGATTTGCGCCAGATCGCGTACGGTAGCTCACCTGATTGTCTGCCATTTTCGGCCAACCAAATCTGCTGTAATCTCTCTTTCTGACCTGCACCAAAACTTGAATACGGTCTTCATAAACTCGGCTTAAATCGAAATGCCTTCGGCTGTTATCCTCATCGCCGATGGGACCGAAGAGATGGAGTTGTACGTACTCGAACCATCTCTGCACCAGATTGAACCACTGTCCTCATCTTGGATAAACTTGACAGTACCATCACCTACGACACCCTCGTACGCGGCGGTGTCAAGGTCGTCTCCTCATTCGTTCCAGACCTCACGCCAAGCGCGGGGGGTGAGCCGCACAGTGTTAGTCCACCTGTTGCAAAAGGCTCCAGAGGAATAAATATCATGCCTGATACGTATTTTGATTTGGCGCATTGTGGACCGGTGGGTGTTTCATTCGTGAACCTCTCGCTGGATGAGTGTGTGGTTAATTATATCCGCTGAGCTATTCTCTTGGCTGTTTTAGGACTCATATGACCTCCTCGTTATCCCGGGAGGTGCGAAAGGTGCCGAGACGATGTCTAAGCACCCTTCTGTGCAGGAACTAATAAAGAGGTATATGGGGAATGATAAATTGGTGGGGATGATATGTGCTGGTACGTATATCTCATGTTTATGAAGTCCTCTTGAATATATATACTCAGATTTGAGTCGATTATGTTAGGTAGTCTGGCGGCGAAGACGGCCAAGTTGCCGCGTCAAAAAATTACTTCGCATCCTAGCGTCAAGGCCGAGCTCCAACAGGGTGATTATAATTGTTATAAGACACAGCGTTTTTTTTTTTTTTTGATTTCTTGTGTAGATTTCGAATACATCGAAGAGTCCGTCGTCGTTTCTGGCAACCTCATAACAAGGTAAGTGGTCATATATGAATTTGACCATAGTTCATTACCTAGCTGATGATACACCGCGATATTCGCGTTTATGACGTTCAGCCGGGGACCGGGGACCGCATTCCCGTTTGCCCTCACACTTGTCGAGTTGCTCTGTGGGTCCGAGAAACGAGCAGAAATTCGTGGCCCCATGTGTTTCCCACCGAATACACCGTTCTGATTCTAGGAAGACCGGAGATAGATCCGTGTCGAGAGAGAGATTATAGGCTATGTAAAGGCTATGTATCTTTGAGCTTGCGAAAAAAAAGCAGTTGTTCCAACTCTTCCTTAAGGAGAATTCTCACTGTCCTCGTCTGACTTCTCTACTGGTGCCTTGATGTCAAATTGGAGGAGGAAGGGCAGGAATGGTTCAGGGTTATGGAAGACTGGGTTACAATCATTGAGAGTTTTTTGCAACAGTTACTACAGTACTTGCAGGTGTGTTGTGGATAGTGAAGACCTGGATGATGCTTGAGGCTTGAGCTTGCATTCGGCGTGGAAGCTGGTTCGTTGTCAGAGGTTGCCTCTGTCAAGTATGGGAAAAGCACTAAAGAGTCCGCGAGCCAAAAACGGCAACGAGCCTTATTTGGGCGTCGGAGGCGGGAGGGCTTTTAGAATCTGGAGGGGTACGTACCCCTCAGGTTTAGAAACTTCTTGAAAAGCGCCACCTGACAGTTTTCGTACCTGTATGCATCTGGCACTTCGGCAAAGGACCCTACCTGTTACCAATCTAGAGTTGAAATTTCAAGTTAACCTGATGGAAAGTCACCACCCATTCTTGCCAAGAACCCCGTAAAAACGGAGTGGGGCTTCTCTGGCTCTCACAGCTTAAAAGACTCCGGGGCAAGCATCAGTTGCCAGTGGTGTTTGGTCTACCATTCTACCATCTTCTCTATAGAGACTGTCTTCCTGGTGAGTTGCGACACCTCTCAAGGTTCTTGACGTTCAGTTTACATTGTCACCAGCCGTGATCATACGCCGTCAGTGAGACTATAACAATGGTAGTCGTCATCACTCGTATCACAGTGGCAGAGGCTGCCACCGTCATCAATGCTGCCATCATTGTAATACAGTACACACTCGCACTCGCACTCGTCATTATTTTCGGCTACACCATTCGGCGCAGGCTCAGCACCAACACGCCCATGGCATGGAGTGTTATCGCTCGTATATTGCAGTCGTCTCTCTGGCCTACACTCCTTCGTACAGACTCGGCAGCGTCCAGCAACGCTGGTGTTTCCCTCTTCTCCAACCTCTTTCTTCTCAGCGGTATTCTTATCGCCCTTGCGGGTGTGATTACACCGCTTGGTCTTAAGGATGGCCCATTGGTCCAATTTAGGCACAGCTTCATGCATAGCTTATACATCCCAGATATATCCCCCATTGGCCTTGCGACATCACCACGGGAAGGCTACGAATATAGTCGCATCTGTGGTTCCGTCGGCCCCATGCCTTGCCCAGGAAACGGAGATAATGGCAATACCTCGCAGATCGCACCATCCATCATAAATACCTTCTCCAGCACCTCGCACAGCCCCTTTCGTACGCAATTCCGCCGATATTACAGAGGAGTTGGAGGATATAACTACCCAATGCTTTTGTCGTCATTGACTACGACCCAATCACTTATCCTTCGCGAAGGCATTTTTGCCGTCGAGAGCCTCATTGTTGATCTCACCGAACATCCTGGGGTTGGATTTTGGAACCATACTTTTCCAACTGTCCCACAGGGGGGCACCTGGTCTAATGAGGTGCTCTGGCTTGAACCAGTTTCGTCTTGTGTCGATACAAATCTCACGATCGACTACAAGCTTGGTAGGCCAAATTTTGCTACAGAAGTTAATCTCATCGACCGAGGCGGCTTCGTTGACCTCCCCTACAACTATCCAACTCTCAACCTGTCAGGTCAACATATCAGCATATATGAGCATGCATACAAGGGTGCTGTCCTCAGTAATATGCTTGCCATGCTGTCATTTAACCTCACGGCTCGCAATGAAAGCTATATCGGCAGGACATTTCCTCTCGACACTCAAGCGTCTTTTACGGCCGGATATTTTCAGTACTTGGGAATGGGCTACTTACGGAACACAACGTTTAATGGATCCAACACAGACATAAGTTGCAAGGGTTATGGTGGTGGAGATGCTGCCAACATTACAAATGTCGGCGTTCACTGTGGCATGGTCCTAGGACCCCCACGGCGCACAGATGGTGGCGATCCCAGGGTCCCAGGGGACAACTCGACCTGGACCCAAAGTTTGCATGCCTGCGCGAGCGTTACACGAGCCAGTATACAGAAAGTTGATTTTTCCTTCAATGGCACGTTGGACCTGAGCGCCCTTCGCATCTCTCGGCAAACCACCAATACTTCGGTGCTTTGGGCCGTGGAAAACACTGTCTTAAATATCTCAGATATTGACCTCTTCTGGGGTCGCGTCGCTGATTCATATGAAGACGACCCCTCCCTTACCACCATTCGCAGCCAATTTTTCTACCTCCCTGCCGGAGCAAGCGACATTTTTGAAATTACATACGGCGCAGGTCAACCTACCACTATACCTGCGATTGCCTGGAGTAAAGTTTACAGTCATTTATCGGACATAGATTCTGAAACCGAAGACTACACAGGCCGACACAATTTTGCTCTGGCTAACAAATTTCGATCACTCATCGAGGCCGATCCTTTCCTCGGTCCCGCTCAAATCAATAATCTCATCTGGACCGATTTAGTAGCCAACAATCTCGTAGGCAGCGACACCAATGCCACTCTTCTGGTGACCGAAAACGAACCGTCGGTGTCCTACGATCTTCGATACGGCATACCTGCTGCTCTACTCTTAGTTCTTTGGTTGCCGGTCTTCCTTGCAGCAGCGTTCATGCTTTTGACTGGCACCTTGAATTTCTCGTACATGCGATATCTCCTCAATCATACTTCCGTGGGTAGAATTGTTGTTGGCGGATCGGCTTTGCACGTGGTGAACGGTCCTAGCCCCAAACCGAATGCTGCTACCCCACTCGAAAGTGGTTCTTCGTTGACGGAAGACATGCCAACCACACCTAGCACTCCAGCAGAGATGTTATCCACAGCTGGTTTTGCCAAGGCAACGGAAAGCACTCTCATCGCTTTGAAATCCGCCGGCGTATCTCCTGGAAATAAGGGTGATTCTCACCCTCGCCAATCTAGGAGAAGCAGCAGTGAATTGGCCAACAATGAGGGTGGCGACGAACAAAATTTTCCGCCGTTGGAGATATAGTCCTTTAAATTTTTTTACTGTGCCCTTCTGGTGTGACACTTGCATTAAAAATTTTTTTCGCACTCTTGATGAGGGGGTAGGAGCCAAGCCCATCGTGTGGTGTGGCGTGCTTTTTGCCTGTAGGTGTTGTGTATTAGGTGCATGAAAGAGGAAGTGGGAGACTCGGACGAGCTTACCCTCGATCTCGACAGTAGTACTAGGGAGAGGCGGACAAGAGTGATGTAATGTAGGAAAGGCTTAGCTTGTCAACTTCGCTGATGAAATATGTGAACGTATCAAGAGTGTCCGGGAGCGGCATCCTATGAAAAAGTCGTATGGGATGGTTAAGACGCATCAGTGACTGGCTTGTACGCGCCTCACGTCATTTCCACCAGCGGGGCTTTGGCGAGGCTCACTTTGAGAGCAACGTTGCCCAAGCCAAAGACCTCACGAGATCCACATACACACCTACCAAATGCGCATGTCGCACACGAGCCACCTTGGCAGGAGGCCAACATAGTCGGGGTTAGCTACAAAACGGACACTATAGACACACGTAGACAGCCTGAGCCATAGATACGCGACGCTCGACATAGCATAATTGGATCAAAAAAAAGAAAGAAAAAAAAGGCAAAAGACCTCGAGTAGTGCTTTCAGCACCTCTCATATGCGACAGAAGTGCCCTGTAATAGTATGGAAAGTCACCCAACGAGTGGTGTCATGTCTAGAATACAAGACCTTCTATAAATGAAAGGAATATGTTTATGTCTGCCATACGAAGCCGGAAATTGAAGCTCAACCAGCTTTGTTTCCAGCCCACTGGTCAACGTGGCCAAAGAGGGCCTCATGCTGATTAGTGCCACCATAGTGATCACGAAGGCGGTACGTTCTTGTACCTTTGGGATACTGGAGAACTCGTTTGGCGGCCGCGTAGTGACGAGGTAGAGGTGCTGAGCAGAACTGGGATAAAGTGAGGACGGCAAAAGCGATGTCAGGACAGGTCCATATTTGCAGGAATAACAGAGACCCAACGAGGATTTTGTGAGGTCCTTGATTTCAGGGTAAACACACTGTGTGAGAAAGACCATTAAATATAGCCTTGAACCCCTGTCGTGTGGACATCTGGTGGCGTGATAATGCTTTAAAAAGGTGCTTATGAGGCAGCAGAAAGGCCTTTTTGCTCAGTCCAGCATCCTTTCATTGTATGGATGCCACAATTATTAGGAAAGCGGATGGTATCGTAGCCGCTTCGCCAACATATAAAAATAGGTTGACCAGAGGGGGTGTAGGAACGTGAATCCATTCCCGAACTCTGATTATGTTCGAACCACGAGAAACTGCTCAGGAACTTCCGGTAACCCGTATGGCGAGAGATTGGCTCGCGTTTGCAGCGTGCCACCTTCCCCCTTGAATACGGTTCGTTCTACCTAAGGCGATTCATTGGGGTGAAAAAACCGACCAACGACTTGGTGGAATAACTAACCTGCCACACCCTGGCGTTACATCCGAACTGCGTGACCGTCGAACTGCATTGGTTGATAATCGACAATGCCTCTGTCGCTGCTAAAACGGGGGAGTCTATGAAAGCTTCGATGGGGTAATTTACGTGTATGGTTCGTAGTTTCCTGGAAAACGCGAGATATTTTGCCAATTGTTGCTGAACAAAAGATCAATATCAAGCGCTTCGTACCGTACAGCGAACTCACCAATGAGCTAGGTTCTACAACGATGAATAGTTGTTCAAGATTAGTGCACTGCGTACATATGGTTTTTATTGCTTCTAAGCTGATCAACATCCTGTGGACTGAGAATCGGATCAATCGCTTCCCGTGCGTTAGGATGAGTCGGCTCCAGAGATCGTCCGTCATAGGCGATTCGAGAAATGCTCCTGTCGAGTATATTTGAAACAGTTCGAGAGGTGAATTGCTAAGCAGTTCGATTACACCAGTTATCCACTCTTTCATAGGGAGTTGTTGATGGACTGTGAGTGTAATAGAGCGAAGGCGTTTCAATACCCCTGACAAATTGCATTGTCTAGCGAATTCTGTCATGTCCTGGAATTCATATCAGTTATTGTGCTGCTTGGCGATTAACGGATAGAAGAAATTACAAATCTCGTGGAGACTCCTTCCAATCCGAGACTAACGAGCCCATTCAGATTGGACAAAATAAGGGCACAAACACCCTTGTGGGTGACCCTCGGGCATCCTGTAAGGTGGAGGTGGTCAAGATTGGCTAGATGCGGGGCCGCGGATTCTAAGACGGCATCTGTAACAACCGGGGTGGCCTGTCGCCGGAAAAAAATCAGCATCTTGGGAGGTGGATGTTAAACTGACATACCTTGCAGATCAAGGTGAGGCTTCGCAGGGTATTCCCGGTCAGGGCGAGCCATGGATTGAACTGTGCCATTACGCCTACGCTGGGCGTTATAATCGATAGTCGATGAAGGTGTGAAAAACCCAATAGGAGTTGAGGATCGTAATGTCCTTCATTGTGGCCATTCAATTCCAACTCTTGTAGGTTTGGACAGTGGTGCAACGCTTCGAGAATATCTGAGTTGAGCGAGCCATCTCGCGTCCAGGTACAAGATCTCAAGTTTCTGCAATTCTTCAATCCTCGAAGGACGTGTCCAAGGATATCATTGTCGATGATCGTAATGGCCTTCGGGAAGTCTCTGATCTCTGGAAACGCATAAATTTTGAGACCACAGTCAGACGCATGCTCAACCCACCTAGTCTGTGCAAGAGACTTGCCAGATATAGACTTCGCGAGAGCGTATCAAACAGCTTGATGACCTGATTTAGCACTATCGAATCAGTTGGTTCAATTGTGCTCACCAATGAAACGAGTTAAAGCGCACCTTTGCCTTTCCTTCCTTGTGCCAAGAATATATAGATATCCTCTCATATAGTCGTTGGGTTGCGAACAGGTTGAAAGTTTTGTTGACCAAGCAAGTTGCTGCGAGGTGTTGCGGCTTTACGACGTGTTCAAGAATTTCTGGAAGAATTTCCAGAGGGAGGTCCAATAAAAGCATGTCAAGTACCTGAGAAACGTCAAGATAATTTCCCAGAGTCTGGAGGAGAGATTGAGTGGTCGGCGTTGGTCTGAAGGACAAGGATTTGACGGTCCGGCGAACCCCGCTGTTTGCGAACCAAATAACATCCGGACTCGCAACAACTGCATATTACACTTCTTGACCCATTACCATCAGCATGTCTGACGAGGAGGACCACCACAACTATCAGGCGGGGGACCGTTTAACCTCAGATCCCGCGGAAGTTGACCAGGAAGACGAGGAAATGGACGACGAACCACCAAAGAAAAGCAAGCCGTCACGGCGAGAAGGCGGAGAGGAAGACGATGAAGAGGAAGAGGATGATGAGGACGATGAAGATGAGGAAGAGGAAGCGAATGGGCGAAAAGGGAAAAAACGCGCCAAAGTATGTTACTGAAAACTTTCCATGTTATTATTATGCTTATATTTCGTCCCATCTAGCATCGTCACAAACGCAATGCTCTCACTCGTTTCCTCGATATCGAAGCCGAGGTCAGTGAAGAAGAGGAGGAAGAAGAGGAGGAGGAGGAATACGGAGCCGGTTTGTCTTCGGTTTCTTATTTCATTATTCTTTTTCTGACCTGCAGCTCCAGATGCTTTCATCACGAATACGGATGACGTGGACGAGGATGTATCACGTCGAAACCATGCTCTTCTGGATAGCTCGCGACATTTTGACGAAGAGGACATGAGGAGTCCTGAAGAAATTGCAAAGGCCGTCGCTCGGAGGCATAGAGACCGGGCGGCCCCATACACTGGGGATATGAACGAAATTCCACAACGCCTTCTAATGCCGTCGGTTCATGATGCCAGTCTATGGCAAGTTCGTGTGAAGGTACGACACTTCCAATACTCTGGAAACCTTTTTTAAAAACTGAAAAATTCTCAATAGCCTGGCCGCGAACGCGACATCGTATTCAGTCTCATGCGAAAAGCGATTGATGTCGAATACTCCGCTCGACCTCTCAACATTCTCGCGGCATTCCAGCGGGACTCATTATCTGGGATGATTTATGTCGAAGCTCGCAGTGCTAAACAGGTTCAACAAGCGTGCATGGGCCTTGTCGGTGTTTACCCTAGTCGTGGCATTCAACTCGTGCCTATCGAAGAAATGGCAAGCCTGCTACAGATTAAGAAGCAAGAGCGAACGCTTGTTCCAGGCACTTGGGTTCGGTTGAGACGAGGAAAATACGCAGGTGATCTTGCGCAAGTTATGGATATGACGGAAAATGGAGAAGATGTCGGCCTCAGACTTGTCCCTCGCATTGACATGACACCTCGCGACGATGGGCCCCTTGATCCTCAGACCAAAAAACGTAAAAAAACTGCCACCGGCCCAGGTTCTATGCGACCACCCCAGAGGCTATTTAATGCGGAGGAAATCCATAAGGTCTATGGACGCAAAAGTGCTGCTAAACGGGCCCAGTCCTACCTGTTCCAGAACGAGACCTACCAAGACGGGTTCCTGGAGAAGGATTTCAAAATCAGCGCCTTAATCTTGGACGATGTCAACCCCACGCTCGACGAAATCACACAATTCACGCGAAGACAAGATGGAGGCGATGACAACATCGTCAATCTATCTGTCATCGCGGAGGCCTCTCGAAAAGCAGCCATTGCCGTGCTTCAGCCTGGAGATCACATCGAAGTATTCGAAGGCGAACAATCCGGTGTGCATGGTGTCGTGGACGAGATTGCTGGAGATATCGTAACTATTACAGCGAAAGGGCTGGATATGGAAGGACAGAAGATGGAGATCCCTGCTCGAAGTGTTCGTAAACGCTTCAAACCTGGAGACCACGTCAAAGTCATGGCCGGTCAAAATGCGGATGAAACGGGTTTGGTTGTGTCGGTTTCCGATAATGTTGTGACTTTCGTGTCAGACATGTCGATGCAGGAGGTGCGCCAAATTTCATTTTTAGTTCGATGCATCGACGCTCAACAGCTGCGAATCATTTAGATTTCAGTCTTCTCGAAGGATCTCCGAGAGGCTGCAGAAGTGGGCTCGGGCACCAATGTCGTTGGAAACTACGAGCTTTACGATCTTGTCCAACTGGAGTATGTTTTGCCCTCTTGTTCAACATGGGTGACACTGAACTTTTACTTTCAGTGCACAAACCGTCGGCGTCATTTTCAAGACAGAGCGAGATGCTTTCCGAGTACTTGATCAAAATGGCCAAATTCGTCTCGTGCAACCTCATCAAATCTCCATGCGCAGGGATTCCAGCAAGGCTATTGCCACGGATTCGGAAGGTCATGAGTTACGGGTAAATGATAATGTCAAGGAAGTGGACGGCGAAGTAAGCATTTATTTCTGTCTATATCTTCAATTTCATTTGCTTACAAGGAAATATAGGGCCGAAAAGGACGTGTCCTCCACACCCACCAGTCGTTCTATGCTTTCCTGCATAACCGCGATATTGTCGAAAATAGTGGTGTTTTCGTCACCCGCACGCGTTCGTTGGCATCTCTGGCCCCCAAAAGCAACGTCCTCAAGACCGTAGGTGCTGATTTGTCCAAGATGAATCCTGCGCTAGTGGCACCCACTGGTGGTATGGTCGGATCTGGGAACATGGGTCGCGGTCCTAGAGATCGTCATATCGGATTGACGGTCACTGTCATCAAGGGACCGCACAAGGGTTATGTGGGTACCATCAAGGATACGAATGGACCAATTGCACGGGTCGAACTCCGCACGGGTAATAAGGTCATTATGATCGACAAGGAGAAACTGCACAGACGAGAGTGAGTTTATCTGCATATTATTAGTTTTTCCTTTCACTAAACTTGTTTTCCAGACCCGATGGTAAACTTTTCCCCCTGGACCAGAAACCAAGTAATGCTGGTCCTAGAGGAGGAAACACTAACCCTTACGCGTCGGGTGGATCAGGGTGGGGTGCTCCTCCAACCGGTGGCCGCACACCTTTTGCAAGCCGAACTCCGAACCCATATGCAACCGAATCACGAACACCAGCCTGGAACGCTGCGTCACGTACGCCCAATCCTTACGCGGATAGCCGCACACCGGCATGGAATGCATCGTCTCGGACACCAAATCCGTATGCGGATGGCGGGCATACACCAGCGTGGAACGTTGGCTCGCGGACACCCAACCCATATGCGACGGGTACGAATGCGAGCGCGGTCGGCTCAGGTGCAGGATCTGCATGGGGTGGTGCAACACCTGGAAGGAATGCAGGTGGGTGGCAGACACCTGGGAGGACGTCGGCGCCGGCTGGGGGTAATTGGAATAGTAGCCCGAGGCAGCCTACTTCAAATACGAGTTCTTGGGGAAACGCTGCGAATGCGGATGGTGGATGGGGTGGTTCGGGTGCAACTCCAGCTCCAAGCTGGGATGCCGGAGAAAATTGGGTAAGTTTTACTCCTTTTCTGGATTTGGTTTGTTTTCGGAGTGCTGACCGCGGACATTTATTTTTCTGGATTTTGTTTTAATAGAGTGCACCAACTCCTGCGGCAAATGCAGCTACCCCTGGGTTTAGCATGGGACATACCCCTGCGTATGCACAGACACCAGGACCAGGTGGCCACAGCTATACACCCGCTGGGGTTTGGGGCGCCATCACGCCAGGGGTTTTAGCCGCTGCCACACCAGGGGTTTCGTCAGCATATACACCTCGTCCAGACAGAGACGAGGCGGGTGAGTAATTTCTTCTGAAAGTTGTCGTCAACTATGTTAACATGAATGTTAATAGCGCTTGAACATAACTGGATCTTTGATACCGCGTTCTCGAACTACGTCACCCGTATGAAGATCAGGATCTTTGGAACGAAAGAGTCGCAGTATCTGGACGGAGAGTACGAAAAGAAAACCGGGCGGATCATTAGCGCACAAGAGATTCCAGGCGTGTACGAGCAGACTGCACGAGTACATTTCGAGGAATCTGGCGAGGAGAGGAGCATCGTTACACGGTACATCTTACCTGTAAAACCGTCGTTTGGGGAGGAAGTGCTGGTGCTTGGTGGCAAACAAAAAGGAAGGGCTTTGGTGGTCAGAGATACGGACGCTGATGACACGGTTGTCTCGACCAGGGAAAACCCCTCGGATATTGAAAAAGTGCCGACTGGAATGGTCGTGCCGCTGTACGAGGCAGGGGCGTCATGATAGATTTAAAAAATTCTTCTTTTACTGTTGTACACACCTTTCGCATATTCCGCGTTTGTCTTGCCGCTGTCCTTTTTCCTGCGTAAGGGCACCGCTGTGTTGTTACCATGACTATCTAGTATGTAAATTAGGGCCAACTTTTATTTCAAGCAGGATATTTTGTGAACAACGAAGCGTGACTTGGATCACTGACGCGACGCGCCGAAATCTTTTCCTTGCTCAGCTCATCCACGACCTTGGTTAGCACAACGATGGTTATGAAGCCAAAGCTTTCCCTCGAAGCTCGTCGAATAAAGACAATCATCATAACTCTGCCCATCATGGTTGCTTGCTCATGTAAGTACCCACGTACTACTTGCGTGATTCTGCCGAGTTTTAAGTATTTTTTTCGTCAAGTGGTTTTATACAAACGGCATTATCTCGGAGAAGAACGACGTCAGTTGCCGACAGCTTTGACCACGGAAAACAGGAACGTGAGGCTTTCGGATTCGGAGAAGGAGAGGACAGGCGAACAATGATCTCAAGTCCATCCTAGTTGGAAAAAAAAAGTCTAGGTTGCAGGCGAATTCAACAAACGTCCCTTCACTAAATATTGCCTAAAAACCATGTCTAATCCGCAACGGTCTCCCCAACAATATAGTCCTCCTCCTAGGGCTGCTACGAGGAACCCGCCTATTTACTTGAGGCTAATTCTGACTGAGAGATGACGCGTGTGCCGGGGATTCTGGCTGGGTTGAAGGACCGGTCACAGTCGGCCCATGCTGCTCCTGCGCCAAATCCTGTAGATAGAGCAATGGGCCACGTTCGTCCTGGAATATAAGGTTCAGCGTGACACCGAAAGCTGGGTTCGAGAAACACGAACGGCGAAAGAGAATGACCGATGCGACGACGCCTGCGCCAAAACCGACTCCGCTGTAAAGAAACGCGCTTCAAAAGGATTATGACACGGGTAAATGAATGTGAAACTTACGCTTTCACTAGTAGGTCCGCCACTATAGACGGTTCCGCTCATCAATTGAACATCATGTAGAACACAAGACACGAGACCTACAACACCGATCGTACTGGTCATGCAGTTAGCGCAAGGGCATATAAATGAATATTATAAGCTCACCTTTTGACCAAGGATATCCTCGCTGGGAACAGACTTTTGGGCAGTGGACATTTTGATAGGTATTTGGGAGCGAGATTTAACTCCAGCTGCAGGACGGGAGCAACCGCGGGCACCGTATTTGGATTCGCTGTTGTTGCCAAATATCCGAAATAGTCCCCCCTAAACCGCGATAATGCTTACTGCGGCGTCAGTCATTATTACCATTGTCGTTTGCGCAGCGAGATCTCCAGAAGGTTGTCCTTACACCACCAGGAAAGACTCGCGGACAACATAAGGGGCAGCTATGGCGTACCAATCACCAATGATATCGATACCAAAGAAAACGACGGAAGAGGTGGATTGGACGACACCAATACGCACTTTAATCTCTCAGTCGTACGGTGAAAATCCAGATAATTACGCGAACGAGTGCGGGGCTCTGCAGCGATGTAGACAGGACGCCGTGCGAGGAGCGGGAAGTGATATTACAGGTGCGTTTCTAAGAACATAGTTACGCATCGTTTCAAGAGCCTCAATCTGTCGCACAGCTCGCGATCTACTGTACAAATACTTTGGCCAGCTCGAGCTCCTCGAGCTGCGGTTCTCGGAGATCAGAGTCAACTTTCCCTGGCGTGACGCGTTCACGAATAAGCTGATCACTCAGACATCCATTGCCTACGAGAAGGCATCTGTTCTGTTCCAGATCGCGGGGACGCATTCAGCCATCGCCGCATCCCAGAGTCGATCGGATCCAGAGGGCTTGAAGCGCGCATTCTATTATTTCAGAACTTGCGCTGGGATGCTTACCTACATCAACGAGAACTTCCTTCACGCCCCTTCCACGGATCTCAGTCGAGAGGTGGTCAAGTTCCTCATCAACATCATCCTTGCACAGGCGACCGAGGTTTTCTTTGAAAAATGCACCGACGAGAAGAAGGGAAATGCCCTTATCGCAAAGATTGGCTCACAGGCAGCCGCTATGTATACATCGTTGACGGAGGACGTTAAGGAATTCATGGGCAAGGGCATATTTGACAGAAATTGGGTCACACTCATCCAGGTATGTCCTTCGAATGATGTTGAAATCCAATCTTTAACCCATTGAATAGATCAAAGCTAAATATTTTACCTCGCTCTCGCAATATTACCGTGGTCTGGCAGACAATGCTGCCAGCAAGCATGGTGAGGCTCTCGTCCGCTTCATTCAAGCGGAGACCCTCGCCAAAGAAGCCAACCGGACAGCAACGAGCTTCGCATCGGCATTCGTCTCCAACATGTCTCCAAATCTTCCTGCGGACGCTGGATCGTCCATCCAAGAACGGACCAAAGCCCAACTTGTCATCTGCACAGATAAGAAGAACGAGGCAACCCGCGAAAATGATCTTATTTATAACGCCGTCCTCCCAGCATTCGAGGCTCTGCCCATCATTGAAAAGACAGCCGTGGCTACTCCGATCCATATACACGATGTCTACGGTGCTCCGGATGTGCAGAAGACAATTGGCCAGGATTTCTTTATCCGCCTCATACCCCTCAGCGTCCACGAGAGCGCTAGTGTATATTCTGAGGAGAAAGCAAAACTCGTTCGTGGCGAAGTAGAAAAGGCCGAAGGTGCAGAGGGCGAAGCAAGGAGTGCGTTGGACGGGCTTGGCGTCAAGGAGGGGTTGATTAGATTCAAAGCTATGGCGGAGGGCGAGGTAAACGGAGGAGAGGAAGTCCCATTGGAAGTTCGACGATGGAAAGAAGACATTTCCATCGTTGAAGACCGTGATGGCGTCAATGGGCTGATGGGTGCGCTTAACAAGCTCAAGAGCAACGCCCAGCATGATCTCGAGGGCACCTCGCGAGATCTCGAAGCCGAGACGAAGGAGTGTGAGATGAAGCGCGTAAAATACGAGCATCTCTGGTCCCAAGCTCCCAGCGCAACGTTGACGAAGGTGCTCCGGCAGGACCTCAAGTCGCACTTTGGCACACTGGAGTCTGCTGCAGTGTCAGATCAGCAAGTTACGACTCTCTGGGATTCTGTGCGAAGCGATATCCAATTATTGTTGAGCCCGCAGGTGGAACAACTCTTTAGTGAACGTGGAGGGTCAAAACCGGATAATTTGCTCGACTTGGATGTTGACAACGAGTTGGACGATGCGCAAGAAAGGACAAAGATCAGGGGATACGTCGAGGAGATCGAAGATAGGCTGAAGAGGCTAGACTTGATCTCGAAAGAACGGAACGAAGTCTTGAAGGACCTCAAAGAAAAGGTATTTTACCAACAACTTACTTTGTCATTGTACTCATCTCTTTTTAGATTCAAAGCGACGACGTTTCTCATCTTCTTCTCCTAAATCGTCGCAACACTGGCGTCGAGCCTACCTTATTTGCTGCTGAACTCGAAAAATTCCGGCCATATCAGCAAAGACTCGCTTCGACTCTGCATCATCAAGAGCAAGCACTGCAGGAACTTTCCGTACTCTGGAAGTCGCTCAAAGAACATGCTGGCCGAGGTGCTGGAGCACGCAAGTGGGACGAAAGAGAAAAAAAGAAAAAGGATACGGTCAGGAGATTTTCAAGAGCACGAGATGGATATATGGAGGTTCGAGATGGGTTGGCGTAAGTTCATGCCTCGGTTATTGTCAACAAATCTCTAACTTGATTTCCAGGAAAGGACTTCAGTTCTATACCGAATTGACAGGGCTTGTGTCTAAACTCCGTGGACGTGTTCGCTCGTTCACCTCCGAACGGGCTACAGAACGCGAGGGTCTGGTGGCTAAGTTGGAGGCAGAAAAATTATTGTCTGCAACCAGTCCGCCTCCACCACCTTTAGCCACAAAGCCACCGCTGCCGCCTCCGCCACAGTCGAGGTCCACACTTGACAATGCCTTTTCTTCCATGAGCCTCAAAGAGCCGCCACGTTCTCCTCCACCAGCCCAACCACCAGCCCAACATCAGCAACAATCGTGGCAAAATAGCCCTCCATCCAATCGGTATGGTGGTGGATCTCCGTATGGAGGCAATAACCAATATCAGCAACAACAACCATCATATTCAACCTCGCCGCCACCGCCACCTCCCCAGCAACAACCCTCGCACCATTCCTATCAACCATACGGAGGGGCATCCCAGTATACGTCGGCGCCTCCGCCTCTGCCTCCTCAACGGCAACAAAGTTCGTTTTTGCCGCCCCCTCCACCACCACCTCCAACGCATTCGTCATCATACTCTGCTCCCGCCCCCGCCTCCGATCCTTACGCCAGTCTTGGAATGTTCATCCCCTCGGCGCCGCCACCTGCCCCAAGTCAACCTACACCGTCGGCTCCGCCACAGCATGACACCCGATATGGTGGCTACTATGGCCAACAACAACAACAACCGCCGCATCAACCGCCGCATCAACCGCCGCATCAACCACAGCAGCAGCATCAGCATAATGGTGGGGGTTTTCCACCTCCACCCCAGCAACACCCTCAACAGTATCCTGGTTACCCACCCCAAGGGTTCCCACCGCCCCCTCCACTGCCTGGTACACAGCCGTCATACTCGAATTATCAGAGTCCGCCACCGCCGCCTTCCCAGGCGTCACCGTATCCTCCTGGAGGGTATTCACAGCACGGGTATGGACGTTGAACAGGGAGTTAAGGCGGGGGGGTTGCAATCTGTAATTCTTCGTATACTGTAAATGTCTTCCTGGGGATGTATTTGTCTCGTGGATGTAAGGTTGAACAAGGGTTTTTGGCAATTCTATAAGATTTATTTCCTCAAAAATAAAAAATGCACAAAGAAAATTATGAAGACGAGGGCGAAGGTTTTGATTTCTCTTCCACTGAGGGCCCATACAGCAAGCTTCGCCCCCAGTCGACCGCTCGTTTGTCGAGGTCGTGGAACCCTCGGAACACCGCAGCCACTTCATGATTCCACTGCGATTTGACCTCCGATGTGAATGTGCGTGGTTTAATTCTTGTCGCTGCTGGGGGTGGCGCTTGGACGAGGGTTGGTGTTTCAACCAAACGCACGCTCAAAGCGTGCAAACTGGCAGGACGCAAGGTTTAATTGATAGGACTTATGATCTCGGTTGGGCTACGAACTCTCTAATATGTTGTTCAGTCCTATTACAAGCAAAATAATGTCAATGAATGAATTGGTTTTGGGCGGATGATCGAAGGAACGGACCGCGTCTGCATGAGATTCGAAAACCCATAGTAGACCTAGATTATTGAGGCCAATGTCAATTTAGGTTTCTGCTAATATAGCCCCAGTACTCACCCCGCCAGCGACCAGAGCGCCAGAAATGGGTCCTAGGAGAAAGGACATGCGTCGTCGCTGTTGGGTAGTGGTCAAGTTGTGCAACGCGGAATATTCCCGCGCCTTGTTCACAACTTCTTTGGTTTCCAACAAATCTCACCCAACTCTTTGTCTACAATCGGGCAGAGTTTCCAGCCCTTTATAAAGCTGATTAAAGAATAGCGCAGACCCATTTGAGTTGGGAATCGAAGACAGAAAGTTCGGGAAGGACACAAAATGGGTTTCTACGGGTCAGTGAACCTTGTTCAGGCTACACGACGTCCAGGCTCAATTGTTTCAGCCTGTGTGCAGGGATATAATAACGCAGCGAAAGAGGGCCCGGGATAACTAGAAATGCAGACCGCCGTTTGGCATATTCTCGTCCTCTTGGTTAGTTTCCCCCTGAATATGGAGCGCCTGGTTGATTTATATTCACTTGACGCCCTCTTGGTTAGTTTCCCCTGAATTTGGAACGCCTGGTTGATCTATATTCACTTAATTGGTTTTTTTAGGTGTCTTGCTCTCAGTATGGCAAAGAAGGCCTCCTGGCACCGCCTAAATTCCTATAAATTCCAGGAACGCTACTTGTCAAAGTCGTGAGAATAGGCCATAACTTCGTACCTTCAACCTGTACTCGACAACTACTTACCTGCCAACAATGCGCAGGTGGAATCGAACTTCCTCTACACTTGACGATCTTGCCTGTTGATCGAAATGCCTTTTTTCGCCTTACCCCGGCGCTTGCGCAGAAAAGTAAAGCCTTCTGCCAATGGCACTTCAACCCCCGTTGTTTGCCCAGTAACCACTTCCTCGCCTCAATCCCCAGTACGACCACCGTCCCCGACAATACAAGTTCGTGTTGAAGACGCGGAAGCTACACAAAAGCGTGAAAAGCGTACAATTTTCCATAGAGTCAAAGCATCATGGGGGTCCTCTCAGCCTTCGGTATCGATATCCCAGGTTGTTGAAGCACCTCAGCCGTTGCCAGCGACAACAAACGGTGTTTCTTCGACCACTACCCTTCCTATTTCCCAATCACCCAGCAAGGCTCCCTCATGCACGACTGCATCAGAGGTTGATGGGAAAGATGATCATGGAATGGACGACTGTGTTGTTGATGAGGACGAACTTTTCTTGACTGTTAACTCTCCAACTTCGAACCGGAATAGACGTAAAGCACTGATAAATGCAGCTAAAGCTACAGCGAGTGTGGCAAAATATGGATTGCAACTGGTGAAAGAGTCATCCGACGTGCTTCCACCATTGAAGAGCGTTTCCAGCGGTCTTTGCTTTCTCCTTGACACTTATGAGGCGGGTTTTCCAATATTTGTTCGCGACATCGTGGCCTGACCCTCTTCCCTACAGCAATGGGTCTCCAACAAAGACGACATGACGCGACTCATTCGCCGAATCCAGCAGTTGCAGGAGAAGTTCGAAACCGATGACGATAGCCAGGATAAAGCCGAAATTCAAAGGCGGAGCGCTTTGACAAAGTGAGTCCAACCTTCCGCTTTGAAATGAATCGTCCCTTATTCTGCTTGACGGTTAGGCAACTGCAGGAGATCTCTCAACGGCTGGCTGAAATAACAGAGGAAAACGGACTGAGAAGATTCGCAGAGGCCGGAAAGGCAGCGAATATAATATCTGGATTCATCAATGATATTCGTGACGCCATAATGGAATATCAGGTATACAAACTCTTTCTGCAACACTGGCTTGCCTCTTATGTGTACTCCAGGTATCGCTGCAAATGTTCATGTACAAGCAGAACAACAAGCAAATTGTGGGTTTTATGTTCTCGCTAGCTGGGCCATGAACTGATTCTAATTTTTCCTAGGCGTCAGGTTAGCAATTATGCTACATATATTTTTTCTCCTTTTAACCAGACGTATATCCAGACGAGATGAGAGATCTCATGGCCTTGCCAAGAGCACGGAACGCTGGCCACCTATCGGAGCATCACAGATATTGCCTGAAGGGTACGCGTGTCGAGGTTTTCGAACTCATCGAAAGCTGGGCAGACGACGACGGCGCGCTCCGTGTTTACTGGTTGAACGGGCACGCCGGTAGTGGAAAGAGCACCATTGCCCAGAGCTTTTCCAAAAGAATGTTCGGTGACAAGAGACTTGGGGCCAGCTTTTTCTGCTCGCGCGATTTCGCAGATCGCAGCGAGCTTCAATTCATTTTCCCGACACTCTCGTTCCAACTTGCCTGCCAGTTCCCGGCATTTCGAGCTCATGTCGTCCAAACCCTCCGACTACGGCCAGACATTGGATCCGAATCTCTGACCAACCAGTTAGTCGAGCTGATCATCGAACCACTCGAGGCCTCAAATATTTCGACGTTGATTGTTATCGACGCCCTGGATGAGTGCAAGGACGACAAACCAGCTTCAGCCATCCTTTCGCTTCTAGCTCGCTATATTCATCGCATCCCTCAAGTCAAATGGTTTATCACCGGGCGACCCGAGGCCCCCATCAGATCAGGTTTTCGGATCCCAACCCTTCAACCTTTGACCCAAATTTTCATTTTGCACGACGTTGAAGTGACGGCAGTGGAACACGATATCGAGCTCTACTTGCGGACAAGATTATCTGAATATGTCCAGGAACGAAGTCATATGGATCTTCCGATTCCCTGGCCATCCGATGAGCATGCGCGTATTTTGGTGAAAAAATCGACTGGCCTCTTCATATTTATTGTCACGGCAGTTACATTCATCACCTCGCCAGGTCATTTACCAGATGAACGGCTTGAATTGATTACCTGCCGGCCGGATGAAAACACCTACGAAGGAAGGTCTGGACTTGATATCCTGTATTCTACGATCCTCGAAAAAGGGTCCACGTTTGCTGAAGACGACGAAAACTATTTCCTCAATCTTCGCATGGTCTGGGGATGCATTGTCACTGCATTCAACCCCTTGTCGCTGAATGGAATGTCTTCCCTTCTTAACAAACTTCCTCGTCAAATATCGACATCTCTTCGTCTATACCACGCAGTCCTAAGAGTACCACCATCGCCGTCCGAGCCCGTCCGCGTCTACCATAAATCTTTCCCGGATTATCTCACCGATTCAACTCGATGCACTGACAATCGGTTCTTTATCGATGCGGCGAATTCCCACACCCAAATGGCCATCAAATCTTTGCAGCTTATGCGGTCAAAGCTGAAAAAGAATATATGTAACTTACCGCAATTTTCCATGAACAAAGCCTCTGCGTTGTCTCATCGAAGACGTGGAATTGGAGAAAGCTTGGAGTACGCATGTCGGTTTTGGGCACAGCATTTGGCGGCTTCTTCCAGGTTCCTGGCATCCTTTGCGGACCGGAAAGAAATTATCTCTTGCCTGCACGAATTTTTTGAACACAAAGTCATCTTCTGGTTTGAGGTGCTCAGCCTCACAGAAAATCTCCATAGTTCGGTATACTCTCTTAGGGATGCTAGGACTTGGGTATTATCTTGGGCGAGTCTTCCGTTCGACTCTTATTGAATTTCCTACTCATATGTCCCTTTCAGGCCACTGGTGTTGAAAAGACGTTTCTTATCGGTGCTATTCACGACAGCGAAAGGTTCATCCTCCAATTTTTTGATTGCATTCAAGAGTCGGCGTTGCATCTCTACCACTCTGCTCTGCCGCAATCGCCCACGAACAGCGAAATATACACGAAGCTCCATTCCCAAATCGGGAGTGGAATCACCATAAGGAAGGGACTTGAATCGAGTTGGAAGGCGAAAGCGCGCACCATTGTCACCAGGTTGAACAAGGTCACCTGCCTGAAATTTTCGGGCGATGGTGCAAAGGTTGCAGCCGCAGGCAATGGTGGTCTCCAGGTCTTTGGCACAACGACGGGTGAATGTCTGGCTACTATGCCTAACCCGGCCAACTGTATGCTTGTCGAGTTCTCGCAAGATAATACCTTCCTACTCGCAGCATATGAGGATCGTGGTATTCGTCTCTGGGACGTGCAGACGGGGGGGCTGAGTCGCAACTGCCTTGACCATGACTTTCGTATTTGGGATATTTCCTTTTCTCCGAACGACAATCGCTTTGCCTCAGTCGACGAAGCTGGCCACATCATAGTCTGGAACGTTATCGACGGCAGTATCGAATGTCGATTCTGTGTACCCCGAAGCTCGACACGAATATTTTGCAAATGGAGCACAGACACCACAGTAATCACTCACTCGAGCCCATACGGCGGTACCTTTGCTCATAGTCTTTCTGGAAATAACAGCATGTGCCTCCAGAATCCGACCAAAAACGGGATTTCCATTTTAAACAGCACCCACAACGGCCTCCGCGTTATCGACAGGGATCGGAATCAGCTCCGCATTCTCAATGTAATGGCAGTTAAAACGCTTAAAACGCTTAGCGACATGAAATTCCCTCCGCAGCCCGCGACGCAGAGCGATCGTAACGTCCAGCTCCAGATGACTTCAATCTCCCCTGACGAACGCTATTTCGTCTTGTTGAAACGTCAGAATGAGCTCTGCTTGTATCGTGTCCCCATCGACGAGGATGTTCCATTGATGCAACAAACATCTGCCAACATTTATCATCCTTTTGCTATTACGAGTGCAACCTTCTCACCTGATAGCTCGCAAATCGCTTTTGGCTCAGAAGATGGAACTGTCATCTTATCATCCCTCGACACGAATTACGAAGATTCTGTACCATCCACTGCTATCGTCTCCGTCTGTACCTCTCCTGACGGCCAATTTTGTGCTTATGCAAACAAAAGAGGCGCCGTCGAGATTTGCGAGCTGTCAACTGGGGTCGTAACGAAGACGATATCGGCGAGTGTAACCTTGCGTAACACGGACATCGAAACCATGGCCTTCTCTCCCAGGAACGAATTTCTTGCAATTCACTACAAGAAAATTGTTACCGTTGAAGGAAGCCATTATCTCCGTTTAGGATTACTGATCTGGGATACAGTCAACGACCGACATTACTCTCAACCAGACATGTTGCTGCCAACCTTAGCAATATATCCCCGCTGCATGCTTCAGTATTTCCAGGGCTTCGAGAAAGGATCGGGGATACCGGAGTCCAAGTCAGTCGGCGTCTCATTAAACTTTTACAAAATCATTAATTTCTTTCCTTCCCAGGAGAAATATCTTGGATTCTGTGTTCCTTTTTCGTGCCCTTAATTTCAATAACGCTGTCAATTTCCAAGTGTGGGGAATGAGTCCCCTCCATTTGCGGTGGGATAGCAACGTTCAATATGCACCTATTGCCCCGAAATGGCCGCTATCGCTACATATCAGCAGCCCACGGATTCTCATTCAGGATGAAGATGACGAAGGCTGCCAGGTTTGGGAGATCGAATTCAACGAAAAGAACACAGGGTTTAAGCTCGCCTGGCGACAGCCAAGATATCCTGAGCTAGAACCGCCCTCCGGTTTCGTCAGTGGAAATAACTGGATCCAGAACGAGAAAGGCGAGAGGATTCTCTGGGTTCCATATGACATCGCACTCCCCAACTCTGATTGGCAAGAAAGGGCTCGTTGGCTGAGACAACTGCTCGTGTTGGGTGGGCGGGAAGGGAAAACGTTGGTTGTTGATTTCAATTCAGGGTAGCACGTATTCGTGCTTTCTGATAAGTACTTTAGCTAGTATTGCTTGTCCCTAGGTATGATTTGGGTGATTCAAGTTCGACGGCGAAGCACTCCTTCCCATTCCGATGCACCCACTGTCCAACCTCGACCTTCAAGTGAACACTGAATAACATCTTTTAAATTATTCTCAGTTAGAAATATATTATTATAATGGTTCCAACTTTGAACTTGCTTTGAGCTTTATGTGAAAAAATCTTCTGAAAAAGGAAAACTCCAGTTGTCAGCGGGCTAGGTGCAAGATCATCCCAGTGTACTGAGTTCTTACTAAACCTGAATTTCTTCGAGGAAGGGAGTGGGGACAACGTGGCACACTAAGTATGTTCTCCAATGCCAAAAACGTGAAGATCCAAGGAGGTCAATTCATAGGTACTTAATTTGAACATCATTACCGACCAACTCTCTAATTTTATCATCGATATTATTTTCCAACCCACTATCCTCGCAGATTCTCTCAACCAACCTTTACACAAATACATCGCGCCCGATGCATTCCATGATTCGGTAGGGCAATACGAATCACTGAGATACCACTCCGACGCCAGAGAGGCCGTCTCAACGAAGATCATGGGGTGGCTCGAAGATCCAGTCGTCGAAACACGGATTTTGTGGACACATGGTTCCCCTGGAGTCGGGAAATCGGCTATCGCTCATATGGTTGCGGAGATGTGTACCCGAGCTGGGAAATCAGTCGCAAGTTTTTTCTTCTCGCGAGCTGCCCCAGGCCGCGATGGCGTGGAGAAACTCGTGCCCTCGCTGGCCTACCAGCTCTCACGGCCCATCCCAGAAATTCGAGACAGCCTAACAAGAGTTTTAGGAGAGGATCCCTTCCTTCCGTCGCGGAATACCAATATTCAAGCACAGAATTTAATCATCAAGCCCCTCAACGAGTATGATCTCATGACTGCGCCTGGACTCGAAGACCGCGCCAGAGTTGTGATTCTCGATGGTCTCGATGAATGTCGCACTGAGGATCAGCAAAATATCCTCGAAATGCTTTCGAAAATCGGAGCCGACTATTCCCAGTCCTTTCCTCCTTTCTTCCTTGTGTTCAGCCGGCCTGAAAGTCGCATACAAACTGCCTTCACAAAGGAACCACTGCAGTCTCTTACCTCCTGCATAGCCTTGGATGATTCTTTTACCCGCCACTATAATGAATTGGATACTCTATACGATCACCTTCTCTCATCCATCCCCCATGTCAAAGAAGTGCTCCAGATCTTACCTTTGCTTCTGTTATGCGAATCCTTGCCTTCACGGACGAGTGTCATCGACGAATTCCTTTCTTATATACCGGGATCAACCGCAACGATTCTAAGTGGTTTACACTCCGTTCTACTTGTAGCATCACCAGCGGACAGCGAACTCGGTGGGATGGTCAAAATCACGGATGCCTCGTTCTCGGACTTTCTTTTGGACCGAAAGCGCGCAGGAAATTATTTCATTAATGCGACTGAGGGGCGTTCGACGATAACGAGACGTCTCTTGCAAATTCTTTTGACAGAAGGTATTATACTAACTTCAAATGCTAGTAAATTCTGATCCGACTCCCATCAGGTTATTCTAAAGTTCTCAAAGGCGCATGTCAAGCCGCGCTGCCCGACGTTCTTGAGGATCTTTACGACATGGATTTACCGCGATTTGTTGTCCCAATGTCACCCGCTGATCTCAATAGTACTCGCTTTCAAGACTGGGAATTTGTGGCCAAGTTTTTCTTGTGGATGGAACACCAGGTTTGCACCCTATCCCTGATCTTGGAAAAGCTCCTCATTTTTTGTACGTGTCTAGATCCACCCGAATCGCGCTCAGAATCTCTTCCAGCATCACCTCCCTGCCATTGACAAGTGGATGCGAGGCTTAATTGATCGCCTTCGACCCCACTCTCTGGTAACAGAAGTAAAATCGATAGCATTTTTGTCCCTACCTAAAGTCAAATCCGGAAGGATCGCTCGTGGACGGCCGCAAGAAGTTGATGTTTTGCTGACCATCGCTGAGTTGAAACCAGGAGAAGTTCACTCTCGACCAGCTCGCACTGAATTATCCTTTCACATGTATACGTTACTACGCTCCACTCCGTTCGACATTCTGCTCCGTAAATTCATTGCAGCTCGTTCTCCTGGTGCGGAGTATCTCTTGAGTGGAGAAAAGTGCGCAAGGCTCGCGAGAACGCTTTGGATGTACATTCTCCCATAGTGAGTCATTTGTTATTTTTACAGCTCTATGCATTTTCTCTGACATTCATTTCTCAACATCCCTTTTGAGCAGTAAAGTCAGAAAATCTCTCATGGACAAAAGCTTTGGTCCGCCCTACCCTGCGCCTCTAACCTTCCACAGTTTCAACGGCATGAAAACTCCTCGGGAAGAGGAGCTATCATTGTTCCTCTTGCCAAAAATTCTACCCCAAGTTCCCGAGGCCGGAACCGGTTCTTCTCTCCATGAGCTCCTTAGAATTGTCCAGGACCATCCACTACTTAACTATTTTCATCCCACAAACGAACTTTATTGGCTCCATAAAAGAGTATCGGATGCCGCTGAACTGTACCTAACTCCTGACCTTTTTAAGGTAAGTTGCTTTGTTGAAAGCTTTCATAAAAAGTCTCATTATATTAACACCCTATCCATAGCGATTAGAGGAGCCCAGTGAACCTGAACCAGCTGAACCTAAGAAACATTCTGTCAGAAAATCCAAAGATTAAGCCATTGACATCACCTGGAGCAAGTACGGAGAGTTGATTGATTTACATAAATTGACATTGCTTACAATCTCCTGGAATCGGAAACCCCTCGCGACCCCATGACGAATCGTCCCGGTGGGCATACTAATCGCTACCTAGTCCTGTTTTCACCTTAATTTACTCGCTTTCTTGTGCAATTACTTCTAAATGGCAAACTAAATTAATATCTACCATACGTTACCTATTATCGTGCAAGGGCTCACACAGCCACACCGTTGCCAACGCTTTCAGTACCTTGTTCAGTCTTAACTTTCGGAATCTTCTTCAAATTTTTTGAGGGTCCCCTTTATGTTTTCAAAAGGCGTTAACATTACCGGCGGGACATTCAGATTGGGTTCCGAAAGGCAACAGAGTCAGTCCTCTGATATGCCACTTTCCCAACCTTATGAACAAGCTTCTTTCTGCGATTAGGCATCGAGCTTTTAGGAAACCGCGTCTTTTCCGGTGCTTTATACGACTCAGCAGAGCGCTACAATCCCCCGAAGTGCCATCCTCATACCCGCGAGGTCGTCTTAAAGAGAATTATGGAATGGACCGACGATCCCGCCAATCGTGGTCAAATCATGTGGATTACTGGTGCTCCAGGAGTTGGAAAATCGGCCATCGCTGAGACGATCGCGGCCGCATACTTGCGTACAGGCAAACTGGCCGCTTGCTGCTTCTTCTCGCACACATTCACAGGCGGTAGTTCTGGAAATCCAAAAACCCTTATCGCTACCTTGGCCTACCAACTATTTCATGCCATCCTTGAGATACAGGACGGCCTAATAAAAACCTTGCAAGACAATCGTCACGTTTTCAAACAAGGTCTCTTCGCCCAAGCAGAGGCACTGATTATCAAACCCCTCACCAATGTAGCCGTACCCACGGCAGCGGAATTATGGCCAAGGGTTGTTATTATCGATGCTATGGATGAACTCCCTGAATCACAAGGACAAAAAGATATATTCGAGACGATTGCTATTCTTTGTGAACGTCTTGGATTTCCCCTTGTTTTTCTTGCAACCAGTCGGCCTGCAGAGAATATTCAAGCAGCCTTCGACAGGGAACCATTGCGTTCGTTGACCACCCGTTTGGATTTGAACGCGTACAATCCGGATTCCGACATAAGACTGTTTCTGCAGTCAAAATTCCAGGAAATAAAGCAGAGTCACCCAGCAGGGTACGCATTACCGACTCCCTGGCCATCTAAAGAACAAATAAATGTCCTTGTCGAACGGTCCTCTGGGCAATTCCGCTACGCGACGACCGTAATTGAGTTTGTGGGCTCGTTAAACCACCCACCTTCATACAGGTTAGATATTGTGCTAAGCCCATTGGTTGGGGCCGAAATCTCCAGCTCTCCACTTGAGGCGCTCCAGCTTCAAATTTCCGCCGCCAATAAAAAGCACTCAAAATCTTCCTGGTTCTCCCTTTCTAATATCACGAAATAGGTTCTGACATAAAGTGAGAGGGGCATAACTTTGTAAAGTCTGTGGCGAGGAGATTGCAAGGCTGGCACCGAGTCACAGAAGGAAAAGAGAATTTATTAGTGGTACACTTTGAAAGCCGGATTTGGCAACGGCCCCAGATGTAAATACAAATGAAGAACTTTCTTGCTTACTTGCCACCGCCTACTTAGCTGCTAGAGGTCGCCAACTAGGCCAATAAATAGGACATAATGTTCCTCAACATGTGCCATCGCTTGCTCAACTCTTCTCAGTCATCAATTTTGCCCAAGGTCGCCCGGAGCACTCGGACATTCCATTCCTCTTTACCCCGAGCAGTTGTCTACCCCAAAGCCAGTGCAGAGGTGAGCTTAACACGAGTGTACACAAAAATCAGAGGGTTAACTGATTATAAAGTGTTTTTGAAACTGCGTAGACGTTTGTGAAAGCGACTGGTGTCAAAGATAGGATCACAGTGGTTGATTTTTATGCCGAGTGCGTTTTTATTTTGGAAGTCGTCGGGTGGTCAGGAATTAATTAATTATTTCGTTTTCTAGTTGGTGTGGACCATGCCACCAACTCGCGCCTGTTATTGAGAAGCTAACGAACGAGCCCAATAAATCCGGTTCTGGCCTACCTTTCGATTTGGTCAAAGTGGATACAGATTCTGACGAGGGTCAAGTTCTAGGTGCCAAATACAAGGTCCGTATGATTTTGCGGGGTTTCTGTTTCCTCTACTCATTTTGTGCTTGCTGGATTCTTAGGTTCGCGCGTTGCCCACTGTCGTTGCATTCCGTGACGGTGCTCCGGTGTCGCAGTTTGTCGGGGCACTCAATGAAGCGGGTGTCCAGAGGTTCCTCAACCAGCTTTAATTCTATATAAAGCGGGGAGGAGCGGAGTCAGGACAACAACGCAATTAGAAAGTCGCCTCATTGCCTTTGAAAGGAGAAACTACGAACAAGGTTCACAAAACATTCCAGGCTCTACAGACTCAATTTTCGGATAAAATGTTGTCCACCTGTTGTTCAATCTGTTACATTATTCAAATCATAGAATAATTGAACGATGCGAATGATACTCAAGTAAAGGGAGCGATTAAACCACTCAAGGGAATGAAAAAAGGGACGATAAGAGCAAAAAAGAAAAGTGACGGAAATATCGAGGGTTTCGATCAGAGCCATCTCAGGATTTATGTGGAGATTATTCCATAAATTATCTACATTACAGCGCCCATAAGCAAATCGGACATGGATATAACACCTGTCTAATAAAAAATACTTCGGCCTCATAGCCATCGCGGGACGGTTGAGTTTCCAGTGCCCGCATCACCGCCAGGCAGAGGGATGTCGCCTCCGATTTTATCAACAACGTAGTAGCTGAAAAAGAGGACCTTGAAAGAGATGGCGATCCCTAGGTGAATCAGAGCTAGGATGATAATCAGGAGCCGGGTGGCTTTTGCTTCGGCCTATGAAATAGAAGGCATGATGAGAATTGTTGGAAAATAAATAATTAGAACAAGCTTACAGAAGCGAGGATGGGGTAAATGTTGGCTCCGAGGAACCAACCAGAAAGGCCGCAAGCCGTTGCTACCAGGGCCCATCTGAGGATAGGGACTGGGATGACGCATAGGACCTGGAAATATTAGAGAAATGTTAGATTGCGTTTAGTAGAATAAAGTAATACGAACCGCCACAGGAATCCACACGAACTGAGAATACCCCCAGACCGAGATAGCTTCGATTACGCTCCATTCCCCAACTCCCATGTATCGAAGCGCCAGCCAGAAAAGGACAGGAAGGGCAAGTCCATATGAATACACTATTGTGACGGCAATACTGAGGAGTTGGAAGTTGTAGTCATATGGTTTGTCGCCTTCTGAGAGATATTTGGCAATGGATGCTCCGAGCGAAGAGGAGAGGAAAAGGGCGAAAATAAGGGTGGAAAGGGTCCAGAATGGACCGTAGAGGTCAGGTGGATTGAGATGGGTTGAGATGTATGTTGATGCTTGGGTCGGTATGAGGGTTGTATAACATCTTTTCAGGACCTATAGACAAATTGAATTGTAAGCTCATCGTCGTATGTCTGAGGGGCGTACGGTTTGTGTATCAACGTCAAAGTATGGTTGGTAGTATTCAACCGTCCAAAAGCTTCCGCCTCCCTTGGGTCGATTTGACTCATCAGATAGATATCCTGAATTCCAGCAACATTAACTCTCATTGGTGCGTATCGAATTAGGAAGACTTACGTCGGTCGGTGTTCCCTACTCCAGCAGTTCTGGGCGGGTTTGAAATACCATGTGCTGAAGCATCTGCGCCCAGGAATGCTATTGGTGAGATTGAGTTAGAGGTATTTCAAGAACAAATGAGAAACGCGCATACATTTGAACTGGAGACCTTCTGGACCTTCTTCTAGACGTTGCTATGGGTTGGTAGGGTAAGCAATTGTGTTGAATTAGGGAGAAAAAGAGTGTACTAACGTCGTCCGCCTCGACTTGGACATAGGCCATGGGTGTTGTGGTGGTGAAATGTGATGAGTTGTGATGCCTGGACCCCGGAAACTTTGACGTGCCCAAAAACAAATTAGTCTGACAGCATCGAGGCACTTTATTAAGCGCGCTTTCAACCTTTCAAATGGAAAGAAAGATACCTTTCTCAAAAGCTCGGTTGAAAGGCGCAGGTTTGTTGCTGTGTGCCCCTGAGATGATCAATATGTATAAATCTAAAACCTTCCAATCCCTACGTCCATCCTGGCCCATCCACCCGTACTCTTGCGGTTCGAGCACACCGTGTCCTGACTTTCATTCATGTCGAGCTCGTTAACCGAAGGCTTTGATTGTACTACCTCTTTGCCAAATTCGCTGAAAGACAATGATAGTACCAATGCAGCATCTTCAGGCCCATGGATAGCTATTGAACCACCGAGAATCGATCCAAATCGTACGTGTAAGTCCTTGCTTTTGAATGATCTTGTGTCGTATTCATTTCTCTTACAATTCAAGTGCGTTCACCACGCCATGACGACGAGCAAGATGCTCTCAACCAGCTACCACCCTCGTTTAGAGACTCTCAATTTGCTATTATTCTGCGACGTCAGCGTCTGCGCCCTGCAGACAACTCTGGTCTCAAGAATTTGAACGCGTATCCATCGCGTTTCATAAACCTCTCAAACTCCTTTGAGTTCGCGGGCTGGGGTTCTGTTACGCGTCTAAAACTTCGGACTGACGACCATGAGGCCGGAGTGGCGCGTATAGAGTCAACGAAGAAGAGTCAAGTCCTCGGCCAATTTACTGCAAGTGCTCTGGCAGGGAACGCCGTCTTGGGAAGCGTGTTTTACGCGTTACCCGCGGTCGTCGCTGTAGGAGGCATCTAGTAAGCCTTTCCTACTTTGGAGAATCGGCCGGACCTCATACCTCGATATAGCTCTCCTATTTCGTTATTTATCGCGACATTAGTTCTCTTCTTATGGCGTCCAATCATGGAAGAGTTGGCCTCGGCCCTACCCATTAGTGGCGCCCCCTATACTTATATGTATGCATCCTTTCTTCCCTTTGACTGCTCCTGACGATCCCTTTCCTTTAAAAGATTGAATGTCTCGACCAAAACATTCGCTCTGGCGGGTGCGGCCCTTCTTTTGCTTGATTTCGCGTCAACCTCCATCGTCTCCGCTGCCACAGCGGCAGCTTACCTCGCAGGAGAGGTTCCTGCGCTCCCTTTTCCAGCATGGGTTGGCGCGGTCATCGTCCTCGCGCTTTTTACGATTGTCAGCTTGATGGGCGTCCGCGAAAGTGCTCGAATTGCCCTCGCTGTTCTCTCCTTACATGTACGCCTTCCAACAAATGCATATGCACAGAGGTTGACTACCAGAACGTCTTCTGATCATCAAAGCTGGTCACTATGACCATGCTTATCATAGTTTCTTCCGTCCATTGGGGCCAAACCGGTGTCGCCCAACTGAAAGCCAATTGGGAGCATGGTCGAGCAACCACGGACACCAGTGCCAGCTCCGTTGCCCGACAAATCTACTATGGCATATGTCTCGGAATGCTTGGCCTCACAGGATTCGAATGTAAGCCCGAACAACCTTTTCTGAATTTATGCTTAGTTTCGAACAATTTCCCAGGTACTCCATCCTATATCTCTCGCATCAAACCGGGCAAATTTCCTCTCGTTTTAAGAAACCTGCACATACCTGCAATCATACTGAATTCCACGATTATGCTTCTGTTATTGGCTGTAGTCCCGCTAGATGTGATACTCAGTGGAGCGAACGTTCTAAGCGTTCTTGCTCAAACTGTAAGTCCCGTTCGTTTGTCTCATTTTGCTTCTCCCCTTTTCTGTGAATATATGCATATAATAATATTAACCTTTGTTCTGAAATCTAGTCCGGAGGGCGTTGGCTTCGAACATGGATTGTTGTCGATGCAATCATCGTCCTCTGTGGAGGAGTTCTGACAGGTCCGTCGGCTGCGTTTAGTCGAGTTCATGTTTCCATCGTTCGACCCTTCGGCTAGGTATCCTCAGCGCCTGTGAACTCCTCGAACAACTTTCTCTCCACCGGGTGATCCCCAAAGTGTTCCTCCGACTTTTGCCCAAAACAGGCTCGCCGTACATCTCTGTTCTATCGTTCGTCGCGTTCAGTGGAATGTTGTACGCTACAGCTGGCGCTAGCTTGACTGTCATCTCAGAGATGTTCTCCCTCGTATGGTTGACGGTTATGTCTCTGTTTCCTATATCTTTGCTTCTCCTCAAGTTCAACCGCGGAAGATTACCAAGGACATCCAGGACGTCGCTGCTCGTTGTGGTGGCTGCCCTGCTGGTAGCACCTATTATTTTGGCTGGTAATATCGCTTTTAACCCAAAGACGACTGGGTGCGTTCATTCATTCCTGTTGGAAGTGCGATGAACTAACCCCAAGGCTGATAGCTACTTTGCGGCCTATTTCATTGGCATCGTGCTCCTCTTCTCGGCGACTCAGAGTAAGGTTCACGTGCTGCGTTGGGTCTACTGGGTTTACGACCAATACCCATCTTTGCATCGATGGAAAGCTACCAAGGCATGGGGCGAGAAGTTGATTAGCTTTATGCGCAATATGAGGAGACAGCCCGTATGCATCCTTGTGAAGACTGACGAAGTATATATCACAATTCGTTCCTTGAATTCGAAGCTAACGATTTAACATTAAGATTAATAATTTGTTCCACATGATATTATACGTGCGGAAAAATGAAGAGACGTCCTACTTGAAGATTATACATTTCTTCGAGGAGGAAAAGGGAGTTCCATCAGAACTAGAAGCCAATGCTAAAAGTAAGTGCGATCATCATTCGCGGTTTCTTTTTGCTAACCTCGGCGTCGCATTTTCAGTCCTTGACGAAGCGTTCCCGGAGGTCACTATAGATCTGGTGAGTTACCCCTTCTCAACAGGCACTGCTGTCCCGTTTTTATTTTCGATCGAATTGTAGATCCTCGTACACGGAACCTTCGAACCCGCAAATGTCGCAGCGCTATCCCACCACCTCAATATTCCACAATCACTTATGTTCATGAGCTGCCCAGGACCTAATCTTCCTTACTCCGTTGCTGACTTTGGGACGAGGGTCATCTCGCTTTAGATTCTCCACTCTCGAGCACTGTAATATATCTTGGTTGTTGTGCTACTTGCTATACGGCTTCCTAGCCGATGTTGTCCATCATCACATTTATTTTATGGGCAAAGCATTTGTAATATTTTTGTTTTTGCGGGATTTATTGTGGGTCATCTTGGTTTTAGAATGTGTTCTCCGGTATACCCTCTTTCGGGCTTATGTAGATGTTGTTCGAATCACAGTCGAACTAGATACCTCCCATCAGATCATAAGAAACATCAGTCATCGTCAATTTCATCATCAAACTATCATAATCGAGATTCGGATGCAGGTTGGTTTATACCGGGATGCAGCGACAACAGTGTCACCGACCTAATTAGTGGCTCCTTCCTCGGCTGCAGAAGTACTAGCCGCCGCAGCTGCCTCAGCATCGACCTTGGCCTGGTATTTCTTTTCATTGATACCCCACTCGACTTTGAAGACTGTGAGGTTGAAAGCGGCAAAAGTTAGCCCCATCTTCTTCCTGATACGAGATTCCCATCCTTCCGGTATCCGTTCGTCGACCAAGATGGATTCGAGGTCCTTGATGCGACCTCCAAATATTGTGAGCATGGTTGAAGAACTGTCGTGATAAAATAAAGGTCTAATCAGCAGCCAATTTAAATAATCTAGATGGCGAAGAGAAACACACTTGGAGCTGCCAAATATTTTTTGACCACGAGGCAAGTTGAAAGCGCGATTCGTATGTCTAGCATCAACGCGTCTCTTGGCGGAATATTCAGAGAGATCCTTGGCTGTGAGAAGCGCATTGCCGTCTTCGTCCCTTCCAGAAGCCGATGCCAGAAGCTCCCTGACGAAAGGGAGGTGGGGTTTGGATTGGTCTGGAACGAGCGCGCTATCTTCACCTGACGACGCCGGAATTAATATAGATTTAGATGGATAGGCCTAAAGTAAAGCCATCACTAGTGAAGCAGTACGTACGAGTCAAAGACCCATCGTGCTCGATGCTCTTGTCAGTGTGGAGGTCCAGCTCAGCCAGATCGAACGTGTCCTTCTTGTAGCTTTTCTTCAACATATTCGCAGCAAAGTCGGGTACGAAGAAACAGAAGCTTGGTGCGAAGTTGTAGGTAAGTCTGATCTTTTCCGTAAGTTCGGTAAATTTAATATTTTTGCCGTCATGTGGGAGGATGCCTGGACAGAGATGATAAAGAGGATGGAGCATGATAAGAACTTTTGATAAGGCCTGCAGGCGATCCCCAAACCCACCGTGGTTTGCCATTGCGTTTAAGGCAGGGCACGAGCATCGACTGTCGCCCTCCTGTGCGGGGACCCACTCTGGCCACTTTCCTCCTGCACCTGGAACCCCCTCTGGGGTAACATGACCTATCTTCCGACTCGGCGTCACGAGGTTGACAAGGCCCAATCCAAAGTCCCAAGTAAAGACACAGAGAGACTGGATTCCCCTCAGTACAGGCGTTACGAGGAACATGTTAGTTGGATTGGAATTACTCAGGGTGGTGGTAAAGGAAACATCTCTTGGGTGGTTCGTTTCATATAAATAGTTGGCGAAAAGGAAGCGAACTAGGCTCGGTCTCCGATGTCCGTTCAGATAGGACCCTGCTATATGCTGTCAGAGGTTCGATCCCAGTGCGGACATAAATGGTGCCAAAAAATCGTCCATGTCCGATCCGAATGCGGACACAAGTGCCCAAATTTGCCCAACAGTCCGATCCAAA
>Ga0307513_10001353_pt1 | contig 35411 bp, 28 predicted proteins | sample 15_EM_MG_FD_202174 | JGI IMG/M metagenome (GOLD analysis project Ga0307513, IMG submission 202174) | Populus trichocarpa ectomycorrhiza microbial communities from riparian zone in the Pacific Northwest, United States - 15_EM | ecosystem: Host-associated > Plants > Roots > Unclassified | place... | reverse complement strand
TTCTTATATTGTTTTCCCTATATTTCTCTTGCGCATATGGACGTGCACTTTTCTATAAATAAGGTGCTACCGCCCACCTGGCTTAGAAGAATTAAGAACCGGAACTCCTACCAATCCCTTCTTCACCTCCTCGCTAAGCGTGCCTCGCAACCCCCCTCGTACTTGCGAAGTATTATCCACATAGAATAGATTGTGCCGCATTCACATTTTGAACAGACACAGGATAAAGAGAAAGGGGGCGTGCTGTGGGTCATGTGGATGGACATGGCAGAAACTACGTAGGAGCAAAGGAAAATGTCGTGAATGTTTTGTACTAGTATTTTTTAGTTTAGTTGCATAGCACTGGAGGTATTTGAGAAGGGGAGAACGGAGCGAGAGAACACAGCAATCCGCGACCTCCAACCCCGCCCCCTCAATAAAATTTTCATTGGTTGTTTTTTTTCATTGATCTTTATTTCGCTTGATTTTGATTGTTGGAATTGAAATAAGAGAGGCCGAATTGCTTTGCTTCGGAAGTTCCTATTTCCACTCAAAGAACGCCTGCAGTCACCAGATCCCACGACATTACGGTGTTTGGGTGCGTAAGCTAACCTGAAATGAGTCTCCAGTGGCTGAGTTGGGTTAAGATTGTCTTACGTTAGCCGGGTTTTGTTTGGGCTCACCGGTTAAGCCCTGAACCCTAAGCGCAACGCGAGTTGCAACCACCGCATCCTAGGAACCAGCGTCCTCAAACTTTCTACGAGCTCTAAAAGTAGGCAAAGACGCGCAGACTGAGCTGCTAGTGAACCTCGGGAATTGTAATAGCAGTGGTGCCTCGACCTGGAGAGCAGCCGAGACTGCCGCTTGAACTTCTCAGCCCCAGTTGGAGAGGAACGATATGCCTGGCTAATTGAACCACACCATATCACTCACCTTTCTTACCAAAAGTTATCTCATTTGAGTGTTAAATGTTTTATCAAATGATATGAACTGACTTACGCTGGGTATGACACTTCATATGGTACAACATCTTTTACACTATGGCCTTGTATTGCTTGTTTGTCTCTGAGGTACCGCATCACTTACCTAAGCATCCAACCTACCTTGCTATAGCTAGTCTAGCGACTATCAAACTACGGCATCTTCCTGGGCAATATTGCTGGAGGGAGTGACTCCACGGAGCCCCAAAAAAATAACTTCAGCAGTCCACCCATTTGGCTTTCCGTGAGTGGGATCCTTTCCAGCATGTTCCTTAGCCTAGTCCCCGTCTTAGTTTCCTCACCTCACTGCAGTTGAATGAAGAAGCTGTATACGGAATCTCCTCCAAAAACACTTTAGCAATCTATTGATACCCGGGGATCGCATTATGCGTAGGTGCAAGCTTCGTTATGGGGGCGAAGGTTACCATGAGGAATTTTCACGCTAAGTTTTAATCGTCTTTCCCGGATGCAAGAGGGGCTCCTCTATCCAGACACGTAGCAGCCATGGGGGGATGTGCTGAACGCAGATTAGAGCTCTGCAGAGCTGGCGGTGCTCCTTTGTGCCGTCTTGTTTGGCCAAGGTTTTTCTAGCTAGTCTCGGTAGGGGCCAGGAATGGGACTGGGAGGAGAGGGGAAGCCGGAATTTGCTATGCCGAGGGCCGGGGGCATGGCGCTGGCTGGGTTACGGAATTGTGGGTCTAGGCGACGGGCGGAAGGGCCGCGACGGTGGACCTGACGCTGTGCTACGGAGATGGGCTGCATTCACCCCGGAATGAGTTGGCGGCGTCCAGTACTTGTATGTAATATGATACAATAGGTTAGCGGGGAGGTAGCAGGATAGCATGCACAGGAGAAGGAGGATGGAAATAGGGCTATTTCCAGGGTTCCGAATGGTCGGCGGAAGACTGGACTGGACTAGCTAGTCGGGTCGGAAGTCAAGTCTGGTCTAATGGTGGAAATTAGACCGACTGGGCCGTCAGGATTATCGGAACCGACTCAGCCAGGACTGGTCCGACCAGGCCCGCCAAGCAATTGTCTAGGCACCGCCCTTTGACATATTACGTCCAAATAAAGCTTTTCTTTATTAAACTCATAGTTTCCATCAATTAGGCAGTGGAGGAAGTGCCTCACTTAGATTAGGGGTGGGGAAAATAGGATCTCAAGTACAGAACTTTTTTCCATGCACTAAGTGAGTGATATTACATGACCACAGACCACAATACCGGTATCTGATGCAATTATGCATCCCGTAATCGCATTTCCGCCATATGCTCTCTCCAGGATGCTCAATCAACTTTTGTTGAGGGGCTGTTGATTTATAATGTGGCAAGCACTCTAAGATCCGACTATAGCTATACTTCTATTCTTAGGGAGTGTTGGCCTAAGCGCCATTCCGACTCTCATGAGATCTTTTATAAAGACTGGTCTGGGACCAGTCCAAATCGGACCGGACCACCCGAGTCAGTCGGGTCTAGTCATCGACATCAACCAGGACTGGCCAGCCTGGTCCTGCCTTCAAGACTTGACCGGTCGGACTATTCGGAACCCTGGCTATTTCTGCTATCGGTATTTCCGAGTTAGAAAGGTTATTACTGTAGCCGGGGCTGCTAGTTCTGTGTCTAATTCTCCTATCATAGGAGCATCCAGGAGTTATGATAGGTCTCAGGACATGAATGTTTATTCCACCCCTATCATACCACCGCCCCTGCTGACGTGCATTCCCAGTGGCCCCAGTGCTCCTAAGTTTGTGGGCTCAAAGGACACTCTGCAAATATTTCCTGTTCTTCAATAACTCCGTAGCCTGCGCATAACTAACCTTTTTTTACTAAAAACTCTGCTTGCGTCTTAATTTTCCTATGACACTAGATGATGGACTTCTGAACTCCGCTTAAGCGGTGCCACGCAATCTTCGAGGAATGTATCAAATAGCGGGGCAGGTATTAAAAAAGGACTCGCACAGCGCTGCGGGTATTAGTTTCTCAAATTTCTGCTGCCTTGGGATGTATCAAGCAAAAGTCATTGAGGGATGGTGTGTTCAAGCTCATTGGAGTCAGCTCGTAGTTTTTGAGATGAATTCCGCAGAGGTCGGGCGTTTGTGTAACTATGTCTGTGGTTGGAATGGTGTCGGCAAGGCGCAAGGCTTTACCATCACCATCAACCCTGCTCTTCCTTAATTTCAAGCAACCACCTTAACAGACCCTGGGGTAACCAGCATTTTGCTCTGAACAACTTTCACAGCTGTGAAAATCGAAAGATGTCGCAAGCATTTAGCAATAACCAAAACTGTTTCAATACTTTTAACTACTTCACCCCCGATGATGAGTCTAAAATATTGGCCTGGCTATCTCCGCTAGAGCCAGGGGCACGGCATCGGGACATCGGAGCCCAGCGGCTAGACAGTATAGGATCCTGGCTACTGGAAACCCAGGAATTCAGAAGCTGGCATAAGGGGAACCGGGAAGATAGATCTAATCATCGTACCTTATTTTGCCACGGGAATCCAGGGGCGGGAAAGAGTTACATTATGTAAGAGAGCCTATCACCAGAAGTCAGATAATGGTATTTCTAATAGTCTTGTGTGACAGTTCACTAGTCATAGACAAGCTATGCGACGAGGCCGCGGAGGAAGATACTGCTGTTGCCTGTTTTTATTTCGACTTTGCTGCCCGGAGTGAGCAGTCACCAGTAAATATGCTCGGCTCCCTATTACGACAGCTTGTCAGTGGATTGGATGGCATTCCAGAAGTGGTAGTCCGATCTTTTCGTAACCAGAAAAAGGTGATTGGGGGCAGAGGGCTACAAGTGTCAGGAATTCTGAAGATGTTCCAGGCCATCACAAATACGAAGCGCACATTTATATGCGTTGACGCACTTGACGAATGTGTGCCGGGGAATCGAATGGTAATCCTTGAATCACTAGGACAGATCGCGCGGGAGTCGCTCGATACCCGGATATTTGTAACCGGAAGATCGCATGTGCAGTGCGAGGTGGAAAGGAAATTGGGCGGAGCTGCAGCCTTCATCTTGATAGAGCCTACGGGTGATGGCATCATTGGGTATCTACGTGAGAAGCTCAGGAGCGACACCACCCCGGAGATGATGAGCAGCGCACTGGAGGAAAAGATTTTGGAAAGCATTTCCCAGCTCAGCTCGGAAACGTATGTGGAAACCATTCAAGGGCAATGCTACCCAAAGCTACCTCACAATAATAGCTAACATCCAAACCTAGATTCCTGCTAGCTTCTCTTCACATCGAGTCAATTCTGCGAGAGACTAGTATCGCTCGGCGAGGAAAAAGGCTCAAGGCAGTGAAAAATGGGGCAGGGTTGGGGGATGCATATGGTGCAACCCTAGAGCGGATAAAGGCCCAAGGAGGGGAAAAGACAAAACTCGCAATGGCCACTCTGATGTGGGTCTGTCATGTGGAAAGGCCATTGCATGTGGATGAACTGCGTCACGCAATTCCAGTGGATATAGGAGCGACAGATTTCGACAGCGAAAATGCTCCTTCGATCGGTTCATTACTGAGTTGCTGCCAAGGACTGATTACCATTGACAAGGAAGCTTCGACTGTCCGAGTAATCCACTTTACAGTCCAAGAATATCTCTGCGCCCATGCAGATCTGTTCAGTCATCCCCACTCGGTAATCACAGAAGCCTGCCTGACCTATTTAAATTCACCACAGGTCAAGAACCTCGCCTCCCGCCCTCCCCCTGACCATCGGGTCGTGCCGTTCCTCAAGTATTCTTCGAGATATTGGGGGAAACATGCAAATAGGGGGCTCTCAATCCACGCGAGGGTCCTTGCCCGGCGGCTCTTAAGTTTGTATGAAGACCACCCATCTGCCGTATCACTTTTGGAGCAAGTTCTGCCTGCCGGATCCCCACTGAACCCTTCTTTCCCCCACCGCTTCTCGGGATTACATTGCGCGTCTTTCTTTGGGATTCCTGAACTTGTGGTCACGTTGGTTGATGCAATGGGTTACGAGATTAATCAAGGCGATTGCGCCGGAAATACACCACTCTCATGGGCAGCGAAGAATGGGCATGATGGTGCGGTTAAGCTCCTACTGGAACGGGGAGATATCGATCCCGAGAGGCCAGATAGCCGTGATGTTACACCACTCTTGTGGGCTGCGTTTTACGGGCATGAAGGGGTTGTCCAGCTGCTACTTGGTCGGGGAGATGTCGGACCCAATAGGTCAGCTAGCGGTGGCGAAACAGCACTATATTGGGCAGCTAATAACGGACATGAAGGGGTTGTCAAGCTACTACTTGACCAAAAGGACGTCGACCCCAATCGCTGGGAAAAGAATAGTCGAACACCACTTCGGGCTGCTGCATATGAGGGACACGAGGGTGTGGTCAAGCTACTGCTCGGACGGGAAGATGTTGACACTAACCGGCCCGGGTTGGATGGTGCAACCCCATTCGCGTGTGCTGCAGCGAAGGGGCATGAGGGGGTTGCCCAGCTACTACTTGGTCGAGATGATGTCGAACCCAATAGGCCAGATGATCAAGGCGGCACACCTCTCTTTTGGGCAGCTAATAACGGATATGAAGGGGTTGTCAAGCTGCTGCTTGGTCGGGAAGATGTCGAACCCAATAAGCCGGATAATGAAGGTCGTACACCACTATATTGGGTAGCTAATAACGGACATGAAGGGGTTGCCAAGCTACTACTTGACCGAAAGGATGTGGACCCCAATCTTCAGAAAAAGAATAATCGAACGCCGCTCCGGGCTGCTGCATTTGAGGGACATGAGGGAGTGGTCAAGCTATTGCTAGGACGGGAAGATGTCGACCCGAACATGGCGGGTTTGGATGGTGCAACGCCACTCCTGTGTGCTGCAGCAATGGGGCATGATGGCGTTGTCAAGGTACTACTTGGTCTGGAAGATATCGAACCCAATAGGCCAGATAACGAAGGCAGTACACCACTCTTTTGGGCAGCTAATTTCGGACATGAGGGGGCTGTCAAGCTGCTACTTGGCCGAAGGGATGTTGACTCCAATCGCCCAGAAAGGAATAATCGGACACCACTCCGGGCTGCTGCAGTTGAGGGGCATGTTGGAGTGGTCAAGCTACTGCTAGGGCGAGAAGACGTCGACCCTAACCGGTCGGGTTTGGATGGTCGAACACCACTCGTGTGTGCTGCTGAACAGGGGCATGAAGGGGTTGTCAAGCTACTACTAGACCGGAATGATGTCGACCCTAATCGCCGCGATGCGTTTGGTTTAACACCAGTCGGATTAGCTGCTTACTGGGGACAAAAGGGCACAGCCAAGCTACTGCTGGCACGAGATGATGTCGACCCCAATTGCCTTGATAAGTATGATAAAACACCACTGGGCTGGGCTGCGAGCAAGGGATATGAAGGAGTGGTCGCTCTATTACTGGGACGACAAGACGTCAACCCCAATTGCCCGGATGAGAGTGGCCGAACACCATTCGCCTATGCCGCGATGAATGGCCATACAGAAGTGGTCAAACTTTTGCAAGCCCGGATATCTATGGAAAGCGTAGTTTCGCAGCCACCTTACTAGTTATACAAGAATCAACACTAAGTTAACCCCGGAACACCCCATTGATCACGCTCAGGCCAGACTGGATTCCTCCTTTTCTAGCCCTCTTCTTCAACCTCCGGGCGATTTCTCTACCCTGTTGCCATCATTACCACCCTTCGCATTTGCCCCTTGTGTCCCCCACCCTAGTGCGGGAACGTGACCTCCGGCTCTCTTTGCTGGAAATCCAACCTTTATCTAAAATTATCCCCCTTCGAAACTTTCTAATATATGTTAATGTTTATAAGTGAAAGCACATCAGTCTCTGTTCATTGTGTTGAGTATGCAGCAATCGGAAGACTTCTTCATTTGTCATCTTGTGCGGTTTGTCGTGGTCATCATTCCCCGCCGGAATAACCTGTCTTAAAACATATCCTCTTTTCTATTTCTCCCTCCGTGCCGATATTTATCGCCTCCATATTTTCCCCTACTAGCGATAAATAGATAGGTAGAGCGCAAGATAGATAAACTGCACATATATTTCCCTTTCCGGTGCCAGAGGTTTTACTATAGGTGTTCCCGACGGCTAGCACAAAAAAGATAATCAACTCTCCACCTTCTCTTAACCAGGCTGTACTCACTGGGAATTGTTAAGTTAAACTGCAGCAGACACCTGAAGAATTGTAATTATACACCAGACTCCCAAATATGCCAGAAATTTCGGTTGCAGTAAAAGCCCTTGTCACCCATACTCCCGTATATGGGTGATCTAGGGGGCGCTATTTGAGTGGGTATTTTCCCGGAAAGTTGAAAAGCTCAAATATAGTTCTAATCCACTAGTTGCGAATTCAAACCTCGGCAGCTGGCAGAGGTTTGGACAAGATTGCAGAGGGGAAGGTGTTGAAACGTCTGGACACCTCTGTCTCTTGCAGGGTTCCGAATGGTCGGCGGGAGACTGGACTGGACTAGCTAGTCCGGTCGGAAGTCAAGTCTAGTCTAATAGTGAAAATTAGACCGACTAGACAGTCAGGATTATTGAAACCGACTCGACCAAGACCGACCAGGCCCGCCAAGTAATCGGATATGCTATTTTTATCACAATATATTATGTTCAAATAAAGCTTTTCTTAATTAAACTTATTGTTTCCATGGATTATACGGTGAAGACCGTGCCTTTCTTAGATTAGGGGTGGCGAAAATTGGTTCTTAAGTATCGAGCTTTTTCTTGGTGCACTAAGTGAGTGATATTACATGACCAGATACCATAAGACCTATATTTGATGCAACTGATCCATTGGGTAATCGCATTTCCACCCCATGTTATCCTCTCCAGGATGCTCTATCAACTTGTGTTGAGTGGCTCTTGATTCATAACGTGACAAGCGGCCGTAAGATCCTACTCTCATGCGATCTTTTATAAAGACCGGTCTGGGACTCGTCCAAACCGGACCGGACCGCCCGGGTTAGTTGAGTCCAGTCACCGACATCAACCAGGACTGACCAGCCTGGTCCTGCCTCCAAGACTCGACCGGACGGACTATTCGGAACCCTGGTCTCTTGTAGCTCTTCTTCCAGGGCAGCTATCTAGGAGGACTTCCATGGTGCGGCTGCTGTGCCATCTTGATACTATACCCTAGTGTAAACTATCCGCTTACTCTTCCCGAATTTCCCACCCAGATCCATATCACAGCATTTTGGTGTTCGGTTTTCATAGTAGTCTGGTAGCGGTGGGAGCCACGGGTATTTGTGAATAAATACAGTATATTTGACTTATTTAAAAGCAAACACGATATCGTTCATACAAGTATAACTTAAAAGAGAAAAAGGACAAAGTAGAAGGAAGATGTGTGAATTTGTAAAATGGGCCCCTGCGCGCAATTTGCTCAAGGCAAAAACTCAATGGAGAAAATATTGTGAATCACCGGCACTCATTCCGTGGTCACAGGACATCGTACAATTGGAAGATGAGGGAAGGATGTCGTAATGTCTCCCCTAGAGCGTTTGGGAAGGTGGAAATGGAAAGCGAGGGAAGAAAAATGGAGATGGGGAATTGTGAAAATGGCGTGATTGTAGTCAGGAGACTCCGGGAAGAATATCCGTCTCATGTTTTTTTTGTATTTAAAGACTCTGTCCGCCCATTTTTGTAGAGACGAAGGAAATCCAGGAAAAATTAAAGGTCTGTCTTTGGCATTTTTGATTCGAACGCAGTCCTCTTTGTCAAACTCTGCCCACCTTCGCCAAGGATTTTATTAGAAAAAAAGATCCAGCCAGTACAGCACTCGTAGCCCCATATCACTTCATCATACACCTGGAAACCCAAAGCACCTCCCTGCATCCGTCGGTTCGTACTCAACCACCCCGGTGTCAATGTTGGAAATTATGGATCATGCGCCCGAAGACAATAGAGGAAGAGAATTCAACGAGGCTTAGGCATATTGTGGGAGGGATATGAAATGTAACATCCACAACTCGCGCTTTGTGCTGCCCGTTCATTCAATGAACCTGTCTACAAATCAACGGATAGCGACCTCCCTCAACCGGGCCCCCACGTTATCCCAAAACCTTTCCATCTGGTCCATATATTTCTGGTACCCTTCCACAAAAGTGACACTTATCCTGACACCTAATCACGCCCTTGTTTGCCGACAGGCATTTATCTTGGCCTATCTCATGGACTTTTCTGTTTTCTCATTCTTCTCCCTCCTTAAATACCTGTCAGGCGAGGGATCGGCTTGCGTCAATTTAAGAGTAAATAGGCACTGATAAGAGATTTCTTTTTTCTAGTTTCTTTCACCTCCCCTCTGTTCATCGGCTTTGTCGTTTTTTTACTTCCCCCACCCGTTTTTTCACATTGAGCTTTTATCACTAAATCCCGAGATTACAGAGCTAATGGGGGTCGTGGATTACAAGTGTTCTTATGGGCGTACTCATTATTGACATGGAGGCTTGGAGCATGTCCTCTAGATAAGATTTAATATATTTATCCCGCCACAACTGCTGGTAATGATGAGAACTACGCGTATTTGTGGCCAAGTATAATACAGAATATTGAATGTAAGAAATGCAGTATCACAGCGACACTTGTAGCCTAGAAGAGGAAAAAGCGCAAGCAGAAGGAACAAGAGAATTTGTGGGATAGGCTCTTGATCGTGTTTACCCCAGCCATCAGCAAAAACCTGATGGGTGAAAAAATACAGGTGTCGTCGCAGCACTCATAGCGATAATTCACTTCACCGACCACTCAAACTGCCTGCTCTTCCCGGTCTATCCGGTAGTTACCTCCCTAACCTTCTCCCTAACCCTAAGTAAAAGGACGAAGTGAATTTGTAAAATGGGCCCCTAACCGCACTTAGCTCAAGTGAAAACCCCAATGGAGAAAGAAATGTGCCATTTGTACAAGGCTACCAGCAGCAAATCACTGCATACACTCGGAAACTCAAAGTATCTCCCTTTCTCGATCCATTCATCGATAACCTCCCCAGTGTCAATGTTGCAAATTATGGATCATGCGCCTGCAGACGATAGAGTAATAGGATTCACATTGAACTTAGGCAGATTGTAAGAGGGATATGAGATGTAATTTCCACAACTCGCGGTTTGTGCCGCTCGTTTGTTCATTCGCACTCTATCTAAGAGCAATAACGGTAAAGACAGGTGTTTAAGTAAAACATGAACCATCCTCCAACAGATTACCATACTCACTTCCGCATCCCCCCACATGCCATTATCCCCCCACGCACCCCGGCGACAAAAGAAGGTAAACCCGGTATAATTGATTGTTAAACAATCCGCTGTACCGGAACCACTAGAACTAGGGCCATACAAGCGTTCCAGAGGCTTTTGAAAACGCAAAGCAAGGTGGGAATTACAAGGTGTGAGGAACAGGAGGTTGGGTTTTGGAAGGATATGCTTGGCTTCGATCGTTGCAGGGGTGTGGTGGATCGTTTTGCAGCTCTAGAGATAGTAGTCGTACTCACAAAAGCCAGTGCTGCGACGCCATGAAGTTACCGTAGGTGGGTCCTTTGCCTATTTCCCATCCCGCAGGCTTTGAGAAATACCGAGCGCAGGCATTAGCATTGCCGCCAAAAACCCCCACTCATGTAGCGATCCAATCCTCCTCCGGATAGCTACTCCAGCAACACTCGAACCACCACACCCCTCCAAGAAACATTGCTAGCGCGGGAAAATCTGCCTGGCCCAAAAATCCTAAGCTCCGCAGTCCATTCATCTGGACCCCTATGAGCGAGGTCTCCCGCAGGTTCCGGGGCATCTGGGCTTTCATTGTTTCTCCCCTCACTGCGATTCGCTGAGCTAGCTGCATGTATAATCTCTTCCGAAAGGCTCTTCGTGATCTGTGGCTGACTAAGGGTCCAATCGTGCGTACGAGCTTGGTCATGCGAATGAAGCTCTCCATCATGTTCTATCACGCGAAGTTTCCCCGCCCATCCCTGGGCGCAGGAACACACCAGCTAGTCAGGCACCGACGTTTCGCTTGTGCTCGCCCTAGGCGAGTTAACCTCCGCCAGGATGACATCCCGTGCATAGGTCGAAACAGTGCTCAGATGGGTAGTTCCAGAATGGACAGAAATAGGACTAGGAGGGGAGATGAAGGGCTAGTGTTTGGTATGCGGGAGAGCGTGGGATTAGAGGTCCAGGAAACGAGCGGGGATGTTGCAATGGTGGGTGCTGGTAGTGGAGTCACATTCTGCGCGACGGAGAGGACTAGATCAAGTTAGGAACGGGCCAGCCGTATCCGGTACGGGTAGTAGAATAGGTTGGGAGCGGGGTACTGGGGTAACAGGGTAGGAGGAGGATGGATGCTAGAGGGTCTCGATATGGATTGAGTGAGGGGCGCGGAGGTGGATATTGCGCTGCTATATCTGCCGCGAGCGCTGTAAGTAGAGATCAGTAGCGTCTTAAATTATGATGCCTTGCAAATTTATCACAGGACGAGGGGGCTAGGGGTAGTGCCATTTTTCCTGCCGGAGTTGTAGTTAGGAATGTTATTATGGCTGCCGGAGCCGTTGATGCCCTAGAAAGCTCTCGCTATTTCTTCCTGAATAGCTTAGTTTCTCTTTTATTGTGAAATCCGAGGGGTGCAGTTCCGTGTGATGCAGGGCAAAAACTCTTGTCATCCACCATCCCCAGAATCAGAGACAAAGGTCTTAAAAAGGGGTTCAAAGGGTTTCTACGGAAGTGTCGTAAAAAGGGAGAGGCGATTTGTGGATGTGCCAATCACGTGTTAGCGTAACGGATCAACATTCAGCCGCCATGAAACAGCCCACATCACCACGCCCCACGCTGCCAAGATGGCACAAGTGCGGTTGTTCCCGCTCCCAACTTATTACGTGAGGATTTGCACTGTCTAGATTTAGGCGTAGAAAGCATGCAAGGACGGAGGGTGAGGTATCATACAGTACCATAAGAGCTATGATAATTGAAATCGCTCCTGGCCGGGCGCTTTTTTTTTTTTTTTGCCCGAAGCTTGGGCTTTAAGCGTTCGGTTTTCACTGTGGTTTTTCATCGAATCCAAGGGAGAGAGAATCTTGGAACGCTTATCGCGAGGTTCAATTATCACATCATAGCTCTTATCGTAGGAGCCGGATTGTGCTACTATTTTTCCCTAGTTTTAGAAGGAAAGGTGCTAGGGGCGGGTGTAAGGCTGTGTGATTTACAGAGCCTCGATGCGAGGGTGGTATGGTTAGTTAACCGGAAATGAGGCTCCGGTTGGGTTACCGTAGGCATGAAGTTTGTCTTAAGTTAATTAGCCAAGTTTTGTCGGAGCCATCCGACCAAGCCCTAAACCCTATGTGGAACATGAGTTGAAATCGCAGCACCCCAGGAATGATCCTTCTCAAAATTTTCGCAAGCTCTGAACATAGGCTAAGATGCCCACTAAGCTACTAGTAGACCTTAGGGCTACCTTACCACACCGTCTCGACACGGAACGTAGCCTAGACTACCACTTGGACTTTATAGCCTCACTGGGGCCCAGTCTGGGGGAGGGGCAAGATGAGCGGCTAAGTTGAGTCACTGCGGATCACTCACTTTACTACCAAAAGTGATTGTTGGGATTAGGCTTCCGGATATGCACTCTCTACGCATTAGAGTACGACAAAGCCGGTCATTCGCCCTTAGTTCCCGGTCTCCTACTCTCTGAGTTAGACTTACTGCATTTGACTATTTCTCTCGTGTTGTCGCCTAATCAGTCGACTTGATAAGCAATTCTGTTCTCACTTGTTTTCTCTTGTTTTCCATATTGTTTCCTTTATCTTCTTTTCTACTGCGGATGTATGTTGCTGTTTCACTGTATAAATAGTAGGCCTTCCTGGCCCCCTGAGATTGAATGAAGTTCTTAAGCATCTCTCGCGCGTACATGTTTCCGGTATATGGCTTGACACTTGAACAGTTTTTCAATAGTGATACCATTCCCGCCTGCTAAAGGTTTTGCGAACTTCCTTGTGCAGCGTACGATACTTCATACCGTAGAACATCGGTTACACTATGGTGATGTGTTACTTAGTCGGCTCCGAGGCACCACATCGGTCACCTGACCATTCAACCTACTATTCTATTGCTGCTGCACCAGGAATTAAACTACTTGTATGGTATCCTCCAGCCTCCCAGGGAACATCGCTAGAGGGGGTAAATCCATCAAGTCCAAAAACTGACCTCCGCAGTCCATCCATCTGTCTCTCAGCAAGCGAGATCCCTTTCATCATCTTCCTGGTCGCCGGCCCCTCCTTAGCTGAATAACCAGATGCATGCGGAACCCCCTGCCGACGGATATTGGAAACCTGCGGCTACCCAAGGATCTTATTGTGCGTACGTGGGAGATTCTTTATGAGGGTGGAGCTCACTGTCATGTACAGTCACGTGGGGTTTTCACAGTCTTTCCCTGATGCAGGAGTGCATGCGCTATCTAGGCACCCAACACCCATGGAAGGATGCGCCGCACGGCGGTTAGCGCTCTGCAGAGATATCGGTTGTCCTTAGTGCCCCCTTGTAGGGGCTAGGGCTTTTCAAGCCAGCTTTCGGGAAAGGCTAGGAACAGAACTTGGACGGGAGAGGAAGCTAGTGTTTTCTCTCCCGAGGACCGGGGGCACGGCATTGGCTAGAGTACAGAATTGCGATTCTAGGAGACGGGCAGAGGGGCTGGGACGGTCCTCATGTGGAATTCGGGGTTGTGCTATGAAGGTGAACTGCATTCACCAAAGAATGAGCTGGCAGTGCCCAGCGCTAGAAGTAGAATTGGTCGACAGAGGAGTAGGGGGGTAGCATGGCAAGGAAAAAGGTGCTAGAGGGCCTCGGCGTGGGTTGAATGAACGATACAGAGGTTGATGTTGCGCTACGGAAACTCCTTCAAGTCCTGCAGGGGGGGAGTAAGAGAGTGGGTTCAGTTGTGGTGTTTCAAGAACTCCCGGCCGGACAGGAAGGATGGAAGAAGTGATATTTTTGCTATCCGTGTTTCTAGGTGGAGAGGTTATTACTGTTGTAGGGGTTGTTGGTGCTGTGTTTATTGCTTCCATCATAGGAGCATCCAGGAGTTATGATACGCCTTAGCACATAAAGGTTTATTCCGCCCCCCCACCGCCAGTGATGATGGGTTCCCCATCGCCCCAGTGCTTGTAGGTTTGTGCACTGAAAAGGGTACTGTGCAAATATTTCTTATTTCCCAATAGCTCTATTGCTGAACTTGCACCTCACTAAGCTTTTTACCAAAAGCTGTGCCCGCGTCTTAATTTTCCCATCATACAAGACGAAGCTAATTTTGAACCCCACTTAAGCAGTTGCACGCAATATTCCACGCAATATTCGATAAATCTATGGAATGGCGTGCAGGTGCTAAAAAAACCTAATCGGACGGGGGCTACGGGTATTAATTTCCTTAATTTCTACTGCTTCGGAATGTATCAAGCAAAACGCATGGAGTGATGGTGTGATCAAGTTCACCAGCTGATAGGGTCAACTCATAGTCTTTAGGATGAATAACCCTAGGACGTTGGTGTAACGATGTCTGTGGTTGGAGCATTGTCCGCAAGACGCAAGGCTTTACCATCGCCATCAACCCCGCTTTTCTTCAATTTCAACTAATTGCATCAACAGATCCCCCAAGCTAACCAACACTTTGCTTTCACCAACTTTCACAGCGGTGAAAATCGAAAAATGTCGGAAGGTTTCAGCAATAACCAAAACTCTTTCAACACTGTCGGGAATACCTTTAACTACATCACCCCCACCCCCGATGATGAATCTAAAATATTGGCGTGGCTGTCACCACTAGAACCTGGGGCACGCCATCGAGACATCGGAGCCCAGCGGCTAGACAGCATAGGATCCTGGCTACTGGAAACCCAGGAATTCAGGCGCTGGCATGGGGGAAATCGGGAGGATGGATCTGCTCATCGCACCTTATTTTGTCACGGGAATCCGGGGGCAGGAAAGAGCTACATTATGTAAGAGCCTAGTTCTGCCGGATATCAAATAATGGTATTTCTAACAGTCTGGGGTGACAGCTCGCTAGTGATAGACAAGTTGTGCGACGAGGCGGCGGAGGAAGACACTCCCGTTGCCTGTTTTTATTTCGACTTTGCTTCCCGGAGTGAGCAGTCACCTGTAAATATGCTCGGCTCCCTACTACGACAGCTTGTTAGTGGGTTGGACGGAATTCCGGAGGCGGTAGTGCGATCTTTTCGGAACCAGAAAAAAGTTATTGGGGGCAGGGGATTACAAGTGTCAGGAATTCTAAAGATGTTCCAGACCATCACAACCTCGAAGCGCACATTTATATGCGTTGACGCACTTGACGAATGCGCGCCGGAGTATCGAATGGTAATCCTCGAATCACTGGGACAGATCGTGCGGGAGTCATTCGATACTAGGATATTTGCAACCGGAAGATCGCACATCCGAAGTGAGGTGGAACGGAAATTGGGTGGAGCGGCTGCTTTTGTACTGATAGAGCCTACGGGTGATGGCATCATTGAGTATCTACGTGAGAAGCTCAGGAGCGACACCACCCCGGAGATGATGAGCAGTGCATTGGAGGAAAATATTTTAGAAAGCATTTCCCAACTAAGCTCGGAAACGTATGTAGAAACTATTCAAGGGCAAAGGGACGCAAAGCTACCATAGTGTAATATCTAACATCCGAATCTAGATTCCTGCTAGCTTGTCTCCACATCGAGGCGATTCTGAGAGAGACAAGTATCGCTCGGCGAGGAAAAAGGCTCAAGGCAGTGAAAGATGGGGCAGGGTTAGGGGATGCATATGGTGCAACCCTTGAGCGGATAAAGGCACAGGGAGGGGAAAAGACAAAACTTGCAATGGCTACTCTCATGTGGGTCTGTCATGCGGAACGGCCATTACAGGTGGATGAGCTGCGTCACGCGCTAGCAGTGGATATTGGAGCGACGGACTTCGATAGCGAAAATGCTCCTTCGATCGGTGCATTACTGGGTTGCTGTCAAGGACTGATTACGGTCGACAAGGAAGCTTCGACTGTCCGAGTAATCCACTTTACAGTCCAAGAATATCTCTGCGCCCATCCAGACCTCTTCAGTCATCCCCACCCGGTAATCGCAGAAGCTTGCTTGACCTATTTGAATTCACCACAGGTCAAGAATCTCTCCTCCCACCCTCTCCCGGACTACCAAATCATGCCATTCCTGAAATATTCCTCGAGGCATTGGGGAACACATGCGAATATAGAGCTCACGGGCCAAGCAAAGGCCCTCGGCCTGCAGCTCTTAAGTCAGTACGAAGGCCACCCATCCGCAATATCACTTTTTGAGCAAGCACGGCCTACCGTTTGTGCAGTAGGCACCTGTTCTTCCCCGCTCTTCTCGGGATTACATTGCGCATCTTTCTTCGGTCTTGTGGAACTTGTGGCTTCGCTAGCGAGTGCCCAAGGTTGTGAGATTAACGCACGCGATGGTGTCGGCTGTACACCACTCTTATGGGCGGCGAAGAATGGGCATGATGGAGTTGTCAGGCTACTGCTAGAACGGAAAGATGTCGACCCCAACAGGCCAAATAACCAAGGCAGCACACCACTCTTGTGGGCCGCTCATAACGGACATGAAGAGGTTATCAAGCTATTACTTGGCCGGAATGATATCGACCCCAATTTCTCCGACATCAATGATGAAACTCCACTCGGATATGCTGCTTTCCAGGGACGCATGGGAGCTGTCAAGCTACTACTCAGTCGGGACGATGTCGAACTCAACCGGCCAGGTGACAGAGGCTGTACACCACTCTTTTGGGCAGCTAATAGTGGAAATGGAGGGGTTGTCAAACTACTACTTGATCAAAAGGACGTCGACGCCAATCAATCAAACAAGATGAATTATACACCACTCCGGGCTGCTGCAGTTGAGGGACATGAGGGAGTGGTCAAGCTACTGCTAGGGCGGGAAGACGTCGACCCTAACCTGTCGGGTTTGGATGGTCGAACGCCACTCGCGTGTGCTGCTGAAAAGGGACATGAAGGGGCTGTCAAGCTACTACTCGGTCGAGAAGATGTCGAACCCAATAAGCCAGAAAACCAAGGCAGCACACCACTCTCGTGGGCCGCTCATAACGGACATGAAGAGGTTGTCAAGCTATTACTTGGCCGGAATGATATCGACCCGAATTTCTCCGACATCAATGATGAAACTCCACTCGGATATGCTGCTGTCCAGGGACGCATGGGAGCTGTCAAGCTACTACTCAGTCGGGACGATGTCGAACTCAACCGGCCAGGTTACGGAGGCGGTACACCACTCTTTTGGGCAGCTAATAATGGACATGAATGGGTTGTCAAGCTACTACTAGATCAAAAGGATGTTGACCCCAATCAATCCAACAAGAATAATTATACACCACTCCGGGCTGCTGCATTTGAGGGACATGAGGGAGTGGTCAAGCTACTGCTAGGGCGGGAAGATGTCGATCCTAACCTGTCGTGTTTGGATGGTGCAACGCCACTTTCATGTGCTGCTGAAAAGGGGCATGAAGGGGTTGTCAAGCTACTATTAGACCGGAATGATGTCGACCCCAATCGCCCTGATGAGGATGCTACAACACCACTCGGATGTGCTGCTTACTGGGGACAAAAGGGCACGGCCCAGCTACTTCTGGCACGGGAGGATGTCGACCCCAATTACCCTGATAAGTATGATAAAACACCACTCGCGTGGGCTGCGAGTAAAGGATATGAAGGAGTGGTCAATCTATTACTTGGACGAGAAGATGTCAACCCCAATCGTCCTGATGAGGATGGTCAAACACCACTCGCGTGGGCCGCTATGAATGGCCATAAAGAAGTGGTCAAGCTCTTGCAAGCCCGGATATCTATGGAAAGCGCAGTTGCTCAACCGCCCAACCTGCAATGAAAGAATCGACAGCAAGTCAAACCCCGAGCACCCTATTGATTGCCTTCAAAACCTGACAGCATTCCTCCCTTGCTGGCCTTCTTCTTTCTCACCCTTGGGAACCTACTCTGCGCTGTTGCAGCTATTGCCATCCCCCGATTTGCACCTTGTGTCCTCTACCTTAGTCCGCAAACGCGACCTTGCAGTTCCCTCTGGCACTCCTTTGTGGAAATCAAGCTTTTATCTAAATTTATACCCCCCTCCCAAACTTTCCTATATATGTTAATGTTTATAAGTGAGGGCACATAGGTCTCTGTTCATTGTGTTTAGCATGCAGAAATCTGAGTAATGTTTCATTTGTCATCTTCCGCTATTTATCCTTATCATCATTCCCGGCCGGAATAGGTTCTGTTTTTAAAAATATCCGCCCCTTCTACTTTTCTTTCTCCACTGATATTTATTTACTTCAACTCTTCTCCTACTAGCCGTGGATAGATAGATCAACACATAGATAAAGATTTTCCTTTCCGATACTAGAGGTTTTAAGAATACCGGGAGGCGTTCCCGACGGCTGGCGTGGAAAAGAGAATTAGATTATCACTTTTTCTTTACTAGACCGCACTTACTAGTAGTCGGGATTATTAAGTCAATCTGAAGTAGATAGATAGAGAATTGTAGATATACACCTGCCTCCCAAATAAGCTAGAAACCTTTGCTGCAATAAAGTCGCTGCCACCCATCCTTGTCCGGAATAAGGGTGATCTATGAGGCGCTGTTTGACGGGGTATTCACCGGGGGGGTTGGAAAACTAGAATATTATGCGTAATCCAGTAGTTCATGATACAGACCTTGGCAGTCAGTTGGCGGAGGTAGGAAAAATACCGGAGGGGGGAGCTGTGTTTGGTCTGTTGAAACGTCCGCACACCTCTGCCTCTGGCAACCATTCTTCCCCTATCTAGCAGGACTCGACTGCTTTGCCATCCTGAGATGGTAGAGACCCTATACCCCGGTATAGACTATCGGTTTACCTCCCCCGGATTTCCGACACTGGTCCATATTACATGATTTTGGTGTTCGCTTTTCATGGCAGCAATGTTTCGTAGAGGTGGGAACCACGGGTATCCGTCAATAGATACAGCATACTTTATGCATTTACAAGAAAACACACAAGTTTAACTCAACAAAGGAAAAGGGGAAAGTAAAAGGAAGTGAATTTGTAAAATGGGCCCCCCATCACCCTTAACCCAAGCGAAAACCCCAACCGAGAAAAAAATATGCTATTGGTACAGCACTCGTAGCGGCAAATCACTGCATGCACCCCGAAACTCAATCTGTTCATCGGTAACCTGCCCAATGTCAATGTTGGAAATTATGGATCATGCGCCCGCAGACGATAGAGTGATAGAGTTCACACTGAGCTTAGGCAGATTGTAAGAGGGATGTGGAATTTAACTTCCAGCTCGCAGTTTTTGCCGCTCGTTTGTTCACTGGCACTATATCTAAGACTAATAATGCTAAAGATAGGTATTCATGTAAAATATGAATAACACGCCCTGATTCTTCCACAGATCACCACACCTATTTCCGTATCCCCCACATGTCATTATTCCTCCCTACACTCCAGTCATAAAGGAAAGTAAATCCTGTATAATCGATCGTTAAACAATCTGCTGTACTGGAACCACTAGAACCAGGGCCACTGATCCACTAGTGTTTCGGAGGCCTTTCACAACGTTAAGCAAAGTGGGAATTACAAAGCGCGAGGAATAGGAGATTGGGTGTTGGAAGGATATGCATTGCTTGAATATTTGCGGGAGTGTGGCAGATCGTCTAGGAGCTATGGAGATGGTACTCACAAAAGTCAGCGCTGTGGAGCCATGAACTCACCGTGGGTGGGTCCTTTGCCTACTCCCCATCCCGCAGGCTTTGAGAAATGCCGAGCGCAGGCATTAGCATTGCCGCCAATAAGCTTGGCCATCCGATCGAAGTCCTCCGTCATGTCCTTTCACCGGATGTTTCCTCCGCCCATCCCCGGCTGCAGGGGCACATCAGCTAGCTAGGTGCCTACGGCTCCCTTGTGCTCACCGTAGGCAATTTAGCCTCTGCCAGGATGATGTTCCGTGCGTATGTCGGAGCCGGGTCGAGTTGGGCAGTTCTCGCTATTATCTTGTGCGGGCCGGGTCATTTCTAACCAGTTTTCCAGAATGGCCAGAAATAGGACTGGGAGGGGAGAGGAAGGGCTGATGTTTGGTGTGTTGGGGATTGAGGACATAGCCCTGGCCGGAGCGTGGGATTGGAGGTCCAGGAAAAGAGCGGGGATGGTGGGCGCTGGTAGTGGAGTCTGGTTCTGCGCGACGGAGAGGATTGGATCCAGTTGGGAATGGGCCAGCGGTATCCAGCAGGAGTAATAGAATAGGTTAGCAGTGAGGCAGCGGGGTAACAGGTAACAGGGCAGGGAGATGGATGCTGAAAGGTCTCGATGTGGATTGAGTGAGGGCACCGAGGTGGATGTTGCACTGCCGAATCCATCGCAGGTGCTGCGGGTAGATGTTCAGTAGCGTCTTAAATCACCATGCCTTGCGAACTTATCGCAGAAGAGGGAGGGTGGAGGTGGTGCCATTTTTGCTGCGGGGGTCGTAGTTGGGAATGTTATTACGGTTACCGGGATTGTTGATGTTCCGGAAAGCTCTGCCCATTCTCCCTGACTATCTTAGTTTCTCTTTTATTGTGCAATCTGAGAGGCGCGGTTCCGTGTGATGCAGGGTAAAAACTCTTGTCGTCCACCATCCCCAGAATCAGACACAAAAGTCCTAAAAAAAGAGGTTGAAAGCGTCTCTACCGAAGTGTCGCAAAAAGATAGAGGCTACTTGTGCGATGGGAGAGGCATGGATGTGCCAATCACGTGTTCGCCTAACAGATCAACATTCAGCCGCCAGGAAAAAACTGCGCACTCGCGCCCCACAGCTGCAAAGCCGTACCAGTGCGGCTGTTCCCGCCCCTAGCTTATTGCGTGAGGATTTGCACTGTCCAGATCTAGGGGTAGAAGGCATGAAGGGACAGAGGGTAAGAACTTTAAATTGAAATCACTCTAGGCCGCGCGCTTTTTTTTTTTTTGCCCGAAGCTTGACGTTTAAGAGGTCCGTTTTCGTTGTGGTTTTGTATCCAATCCCAGAGAGAGGGAATCCCGATATCATACCGTAGCTCTGTCGTAAGTGTGGGGATTACAAGGATTAAACTGTTTGGGTAAGCTAACCTGAAATGAGGCTCCGGGTATTTTTTGTCAACTGGCTGGGTTGGGTTAAGATTCTCTTACATAAGCTAGACCGGTTTTGTTGAGGCTCATCGCGCGAAGCCCTAAACCCTGAGCGCCATGCTGGTTGCAATCACCGCATCCTGGGAAGCCCCCGCCTCAAGCATTCTATATACGGGCTCTAAAGGCGGGCAAAGATGCAAACCGAGCTGTCAATTGACCTCGGGAATTACCGTAGCAGTGGGGCCTTGACCTGGCGAGGAGCCTAAACTACTTGGGCTGCTTGACCTTTACAGACCGACTTGGACAGGAACAATATGTGCAGTGGGGTTCAAGCACTGCCTGTCACTCACCTTTCGAATTAAAAGCGATGTTAGACTGTGTGATCGGAACTTAGACGAAGAAGTGATAATAGAAGTAGTTAAGATCTCTGGTTGCGGCAGTCCTCTCAATCGGATAATAAGGAAGACATAACAGCTATATAGTACAGTGGTTGAGTTCAGCCATTACCACCACGATCCGTCCACAAAGAGAAACAAAGACTATCAAAGGAATGACCTGAGTGGAACAATAGGAACAATGAAAGAACATGGATTAGGCTCCAACAGTAACGAATATAGAAGACATTCAAAGCTGAAAGAAACCTTTGAGAAGAGAAAGAAACCATATTTGAGAGTACATAGAAATCATATATGAACAAGCGATGTTATCCGCGTGTGCTAAATATTTTAAAAACCAGCCTATGCTGGGTACGACACTTCAAACTGTGCAACATCTATTACACAATGACCTTGTGTTGCTTGTCTATCTCCCTGGAACCGCGTCACTTATCATATGGGGGAACGGAATGGGACTACCGTATCCAAACTAGCCCTAAGGCAAAAGAAAGAAAGAAAAGACGGCCCAGCCTTACAAGTTTACAGTGCATGCAAAGGCAACTCCAGCATCCTGGCGTGATTTAATTCTCCTCCGAGTGGTTCTTACGGTATTCCAATTCAAAGCCTTACCAGTCCTTTCCACCCCCCCCCTTCTCTCCTTCAACCCCAAATAAAGACTGTGCAAACCCTTTCCCGACCGGCTGGACGCGGGAGCAACAACAGCAGTCATACCCATTTTTTCAGCTGTCATGCCTGCCGGTACTTGTTACAGGCAAGAAGTGACCGAAAATCCGAGTGGCGAGTTTGTGGGGCGCCCGGATTTTTTACCATACTGTCAGTCACGTGAATGGACATGGCAGAAACTACGCGGGAGCACGGGAAACATCGTGAATGTTTGGTACCGGCATTTCTTTAGCTTAGTTCCATAGGACGAGGGGGTTTAAGAAGGGGAAAAAGGAGAGAGAGAACGCAACCATCGACAACCCCCTTTCTATCTAATTTCCATCATTGTTTTCATTGATTCTGATCTCGCTTTTTCTTGGGTGTGAAATCGTGATAAGAGAAGAGGATTTACTTTGCTTCGGAAGTTCCTATTTCCCACCCAAAGAACGCCTGTAGTGAGAAGGAGAGACGACAATACGGTATCCTACAAATAGTCCTTTCCCTTCCGTTTCAAAATCGAGAGAACGGCATTTTCACAGCAGAAACCGTAACCCAGTGGAACTGTCCTATTTTTTCCAAACGCTCCCTTAAGGTTGGGGCTCAAGAGGTCAGTTTTGGCTGTGGCTTTGTCCCCAATCCGAAAGACAGGGAGGGAATTTTAGGCATTTTAGCGCATAGTTCAATTATTCTATCATAGGTCTTAAAGTAAGGCCGGCTCGCGCTAACTCTTTTCCCAGATTTGAGAACGACAGGTGCTGGGGCGGATCTATTTGAGGGTGGTTTACAAGGATTACGGTGTTTGGGTGAGTAAGCTAACTTGAAATGAGGCTCTGGGTATTTTTTTGACAACTAGCTGAGTTAGGTTGGGGTTTTGCCTTATCATACGTTAGCCGGGTTTTATTGGGGCTCACTGTTTAAGCCCTGAACCCTAGGCACAAGGTGAGTACGAACCTACCCCCTCAAACATTCACGCCCTCCAAGCCAAGCTACCAGTGGACCTCGGCAATTACCGTGGCAGTGGTGCTAGACTACCGCATCTTCTCGCCAAATTGGCTATCTCCGTACAGGGTTCTAATCTCCACGTCAAGGCGACATACCCTTAATAAACCCTAGTTTTGAGCAAAAAAGGAATAGGAAGGTTTTGTTAACCCCTGTTGTGCCAGTGAGCAAGAGGTTGTCGCAATCTTCCTATCCCTTTTTTGCTCAAAACTAGGCTTTATTAACGGTATGTCGCCTTGACGTGGAGATTAGAACCCTGTACGGAGATAGCCAATTTGGCGAGAAGATGCGGTATGATACTTGGACCGCTTGAACTTTACAGCTCCCGTCTAATATGTACCACACAGTTCCTGCACTTCTTAGTCAGCAAAATGAGCGCAAGCAAATTATCGTGCAAAATATTCCAGTCACATGACCCAAATATTGGTCCATGTACACGGGTACAATGGTAAGTCGGGCACAGTCCCACGAGCAGTGTGGGTTTATTTCCTATTCTGGGGGCGCACTCGGGTTTTGTTGACCTTACAAAAAAAGCCACAAAAGGCATTTGTACTCGTCCCAGGCAAGAAGTACCCAAAAATTGAGGTGAGAGATGCCACTTTGGGTAATTCTCACCAAAATTGCCTCCTGTTACCCATGTCCACAGGCCCCCAAGAGATGTTTACCTCTAAAATATCCCTGAAATATCGTTGATTATCCCTGTTTTATCCCTGTATAATCCCTCTATTATCCCTATTTCCCCTCTCAATGTTCGGACAGTTCTTGCCTAGCACGAGTATAGAGGAGAACCATAGTTGCCGGATACCGTATAATCTGGCAAAAGTCGGATTAGAGCTAAAGCAAAACTATAGCAACGGAACGAACAGGAGATCACGAATAAGGTGGATTCGCCAGAGTTTAAACGGATTGACCGCTGTGGTTGCTCAGGTTCAAGAAAGTCCTCAATAGTGTCAGTCCGACTTTTCCCAGATTATACAGGGTGGCGTGCGTCTGACTTTTGCATTCCTGCATGTACTGAAGCGGCCGAATTGAAATGAGAAGGCTCTATTTTAGACTAGCTTATGCCAAGTGACAACTAACTACATACTATGTAAACTCGTCGAACTCAGTGAAAAATTCCATTACTTCTGGCATAGAGGCCTTGGCTGCATCACCAGTTTGGCAAATCTATACCATAGGTGGTTAGTTCTCACTTGACATACACTAATACAAAAAGAGTCTTCTCACTTCAATCCGGCCGCCTTAGTATAGTAGGTGTATCTCTGATCCTGGGGCAGGGTTGTGTGTGATTCCGCCCAATCGGGGTATGTGTGAGCATGTGTGTCCTATTGGAAAATTGCCGGGCTTGGCAGAGCTTCTTTCACTATATAAGTCACTCACTCCAACTTCTCTTTCTACATCATCCTCCTCCTTCAACCACATCTTTTCCTATCAACACAACCACTACACTTTGTCTCTCAAAGCTCAAGGGAAACAATCCCAGCAACCTATATCCCCAATGCCATGCTGTGGGCACTGTCGCTAGAATCGGGATGAGGCCTACTTTGATCATGACCCGAGAGGCACATTACACCGTACCTGTCGTACATGTTTGGTTAGTTCATTACACTATTTTTCTTCCTTCTCCAAATATAATTAAATATAATTCTAATTATTACTAATATAGGAGAGACAAAACCAACGTAGACGAAACTTGAATAGAGGAGCACAGGGTGCACAACAGGTTAATCCAGTGGAACAAGAAATACTTGTTGAAGAAGGTTTGGCTCCTTTTGATTCAAGGAAGGAGATAGGAGCTGACGGTTATGATGCATTACTAGGTTTAGAATTAGCTGAGCAAGTAGCAGTGGGAGGAGAAGGGGTAGTGCTGTGTGCTCAGGCTGAAGGTATGAGAGTAGTGGCAAATTTGAAGAAATATGGGATGATAATAAATAGGAAATAGAGGAGAAAGGAAAAGATGTCGACTATGTCATCAGGAGAAGGAATTGGAGGAATTTGATGGAGACAGGAGAGGGGGTTATAGATTAAGTTGCAGGGTGTGTCTGGTAAGTGGATATCTGAGTATATTGGTTTATCGAAAGGGAGAACTTATTGGACTAACTGGTTGTGGGATAATGTAGGCAGCCGCGAGGCAAAGAAGGGCAGCAGTCCCTCTTGAAGGGAATAATCAGAATGTCCAGGGGGCCAATATTCGAGGGAATCATCTGGTACAGGCACCTCAACCATTGGCCTTCCTCTCACAGAAAGTCAAATGGTCATGCCATGATTTAGGAAGAATGAACATCCAATGCACAGGTTGACGTGCGCTGCACTGGACCTCAGAGTTATCAGCCAAGCAACCACATGATGGTCAGGCAAGCTATGAGTCCTGTTGCAAGCATGGCAAGGCACAGGTGGAACCAATGCGTCCTTTACCAGAGCCTCTTAATACTTTGATCAATGGGGATAATGCTCGCTCAAGGTTATTTCGACTCAGTTTGCGTAGGTGGAATGAGCTTTTTGCCTTCACCAGCATCAAGTTCAATATGGACAAGCGGATGGCTGAGTTTGGCAACTCATTTCAACTGTTCCAGATACATGGTGCGATGTATCATAGGCAGGGACTGTTGGTACCTGGAGGTGGACAGGATGCTCTTTATTCCCAGATCTACCTCTATGATCCTGCCTATGCAGCACAGGAGAGATCAAGACGTGCACCAGAACTGGATCCTGAAATTGTTCATTCCCTGACCTTGATGTTGCAACAGTCCAATCCAATGATTCAGATCTACCTCACTGCTAAGGAACGGTTAGCAGATATTGCCCAGGCTGAGGACAACTTTCGCTTGATACTCAACCCACAACTGCAACTTGTTGTGGAACGAGGTGCGGATATGCGACGTGAGAATCTACCAACTACAGATGAAGTCTCAATGATTCTGCCAGAGGAGTATGGAAGTGCCGGATTCAGGGATATTGTTTTGGCAAAGAGGATAAATGGAGATGATGATGATTCAAACCCTTTACGCTCATCAATTCCAACCACGCCTCCTACCTTTCCCTCCACTATGTTCTCCTATTCCCATATAGTGAGCCGGGATGGCACTGGGGAAGGACCCTTAACCATTGTGAAGGGAACATCCAGAACAAGAACCTATCCCAGCGGACATTTTACCGGTTCCGTCTGCACACGAGATCCAATGAGCCTTTGACCCTCTTCTGTGCCCAGAAATTATTCCAACAGTTTGTTGTAGATGCTTGGGCAGTCTGCGATCAGAACAAGCTTAGCTGGATACGTTCACATCAGGCTAATATTCGGGCAGATCTCTACAATGGTGTAACAGATGCTTTAGAAGCTGGTGATATGGATCTTGGGCGTATTGGCAAGAGAGTGGTTTTGCCATCAAGTTATGTGGGAGGTGATAGGTTTATGCAACAGCTATACCAGGACAGCATAGCAATAGTCCGTCACTTTGGGAAACCTTCACTATTGATAACCTTTACAGCAAACCCTAAATGGGTTGAGATTGCAAATGAGCTCTTACCCAGTCAGAGTGCATCAGATAGACCGGATCTTGTTGCAAGAGTGTTCAATCTCAAAGTACGCGATTTACTACATCAGATTCGGCACAAGGAAATCTTTGGCTCTTGGCTGGGTTGGGTTTGGACAATCGAGTACCAGAAGCGCGGCTTACCACATCTACATCTCCTGGTATTCCTCAGAACTGACCATCAGTTTCTGACCGCAGAAAACATTGATGGCTTTATCAGTGCAGAACTTCCTCCTGCTGATAACATTGTTAGCCAGGAGCTGCGAGGTATTATTGAAACAACAATGGTACATACTCACTGTGTTGCACACAATAGTCGTGCTCTTTGCATGCAGGGATTGGTCCCATTTAGTGTACAGACCTGTCGGAAAGGCTATCCATGTGCATTTCAAGTGGCAACAATCATCAATGAGGATGGTTATCCCACCTATCGGAGGAGAGATGCAGGACAGTCTTATGCAGTCCAAGTTCTGAGGAATGGAGCAAATACTACAGCGGTTATTGACAACAGACGAGTTGTGCCCTATAGTCCATACCTGTCTCTACGCTACAAGGCCCATATCAATGTGGAGGTATGTGGGTCAGTCAAGGCTGTCAAGTACATTCATAAGTACATTTATAAAGGGGGAGATCGTGCTACAGTTGTGCTGGACTCTGAACATGATGAGATAAAGCGATATCTTCATGGTCGCTATATCGGTCCAACTGAGGCCATCTGGCGGTTATTTGAATTTTCAACCAATGGAGAAGAACCACCAGTAATGCATCTTGCACTACATCTTCCAAATCAACAGTCAATATACTTTGCGGAAGGTGAGGATCCCACTATTCTGCGGCAGCGGATGGATAGTTCTCTTACCACCCTACTGGACTACTTCAAATACAATTTGGCAAAGCCAGATGGAAGACAGTACTTGTACCATGAATTCCCTATACACTATGTCTATGTACGAAATGAAGGATGGAAGCCAAGGACCCAACGTATGTCAATTGGTCGCATGTATGCTGCTAGCCCCTTTATGGGTGAACGCTATTACTTGCGCTTACTCCTGACAGTAGTAAGAGGTGCTACCAGCTTTGAACACTTGCGTACAGTAGACGGAATTGTCTATCAAACCTTCAAGGCAGCTTGTATAGCCTTGCGCCTCTTGGAGGATGATGGCGAGTGGATCGCAATGTTTTGTGATGGTCAGACGTTTATGACAGGTCATGCATTACGCCATCTCTTTGCAATGGCCCTGCAACATACTACTATTAGCAACCCACTACAGATGTGGCAGCAGTTTGGGCATAGCTTTTGTGATGATTTGTCAAACCTGCTTCGTCGTGGTCGGGTTAATATTCCTGCTGAAGGTGACACTATGGACAATGAACTTTCACTAGACTACGGACTATACCAGATCCAGCAACTTTTGAATGAGTATGGTAAATCGTTAGCTGAGTATGGTCTACCGGAACCAGTATTGGAGTGGAGGGATATGGAAGGACCAATTGTAGGGAATACATTGGTTAGAGAGGAGATGGAATATGAGTTAGGACAACAGCAGGAGTTGGCAGAGGAGATGAGACAGCAGTTGAATGAGGAACAGGTTGCCAGTTTTCTGACAATTATTGCTGCAGTAGAGAGGTATGAGCAGAACCCACAGCGACAGGAACTACAAAATGCCTTCTTCCTACATGGCCCAGCTGGAACAGGAAAGACCTTTCTTTACAACTGCTTGTGCAGCTACCTTCGAGCTCAAGGAAAGATAGTCTTGTGTGTTGCATCATCAGGGATTGCCGCCCAGCTACTTCCTGGAGGTAGGACTGCACACTCAAGATTCAAGATTTCGCTATCGAATGATATTAACAGTGTCTGCAATATTACTCCTAACTCTAATCTTGGAGAGTTGATTCAGAAGACGTCTCTGATGATTTGGGATGAGGTTCCGATGCAGCATAAAGCTTGCTTCGAGCCCGTAAATCGAACCTTGAATGATATTTGCCACACTAATAACCAGAGAGTCTTTGGCGCGATTCCTGTCGTACTTGGGGGTGACTTTGCCCAGATCTTGCCTGTTATTCGTCGTGGCACAATGCAGGCAACTGTCCTTGCATGTATTCGTCACGCATCAATCTGGGCAAACTTACACATTCTGAAACTCAGGACCAGTATGTGTGTCATTGCCAATGATACCAATCAGGTCTTTTTAACCTTCCTCAAGGACCTGGTTACAAACCCTCTACTTCATGGACACCTTCAACTCCCAAGATATATTCGCCGTGTCTCTACCGTTGACCAACTCTGTGATCAGCTCTATCCCCAGCAATTATTGAATAATGCTGTCAACAGCCATCGAGCACTCATTGGGAGAGCTATCCTGGCTTTCCGTAATGATACAGTGAATGATTTCAATGATGTGCTGGTGGACAGGATGCCTGGGGAGGAGTCTTGCTTTGAGGCTGTCAACTATGTGGAGGTTCCTGAAGATGCTGCTGGTGCTGAGCCCTTTGCAGTTGAATATTTGCAGAGTATTAGCCTAGCATCTATTCCACCTTCATGCTTGAGACTAAAGATTGGAGTGCCAATTATTCTGCTACGCAATCTGAGTCCCAAGGAGGGTCTGTGCAATGGCACAAGGATGAGAGTATTGGGTATCAGACGTACCTGCTTGCAGGTTGCCATTATGGGTGGAAAGTTAGATGGCAAGATCTGCCTCCTCCCACGGATCAAACTTATCATCTCAGATGATGACCTCCCTTTTATCTTACAGCGTACTCAGTTCCTGGTCCGTCTATGCTTTGCCATGACTGTCAACAAGTCTCAAGGACAGTCCTTGCAGCAGGTTGGTGTGGATCTACGCACCTGTGCCTTCACTCATGGACAACTCTATGTAGCTCTCTCTAGAGTCACATCACTTGATGGACTAACACTTCTCCCCTCAGAGAATACACCCACTCACACAGACAATATTGTCTATCCTGAAGTTCTTCTTTGAGCTTTCTTCAGTAAGTTTCTATCTTATATTTTATTTCTAACAGTTCTTTATGCTGATCACCACTTGTAGCTATTAGACTAACATGCTCCCTATCATATTCTTAACTCTACTTGTTTTTTCACTTTTTCTAATAATATTACTTCTGATTGGTTCTGGTCTATTGCTTCTCCTCGGCTCATACATTCTTTTGTTACTATTGTTATACTACAATTGTTACACCTGTACCCTACATATTTAATAGTTATCCACAAAATTTGATTCCATTAAGCTTTTACCTAATACCTGATATACAACATATCAAATTTATAGACATTTCTGACTGCATGTGCACTATCTATTACAAATATAAGATGATTAGAGCTTGATTGCTTAGTTATGTGGCAGCGCTCAGTTGCCACTATTTGAGGCATGCATTCATAACTTATAAAATTTTATTCTATTGGGCCTTCATTTATTGCCCAATGGTGAACATATCAAATTTATAGAAATTTCTGACTGTATGTGCACAATCTATTACAAATACAAGATAATTACAATCTAGCTTACTTGGTTGTAGGGAGGCTAGGCTCTCAGGTGGTACTATTGGAGGAATTCATTCATCATGTATTAAATTCATTTCTTCTAGGCTTTCAACTATTACCCAATGGTGAATATATCAAATGTCTCATTATTTGTAACTACTTCGTATAAGATATATTCTTGATCAAACCTTAGTATACACTTGATCAGTCGGTCAAGGGACTGCTCCTTCAATTATCACTCACACTACCTTACAATGTCATGCTTTTACATACCACGAAATAGGAAATACCAATGGATACGCTTGACCGGTCGGTCGAGGGGCTGCTAGTTAGAGAGGAACAATCTGGCTCGGTTGAAGCACTGCCTATCACTCGCCTTCCAAACCAAAAGTGAAGTCTGAGATTTGGTGCGCGAGGAAGAGAGCGAAGCGAAAGTAAAGACGGGTAGACTGAGAGAACAATGTAGTTTTGTAGACGAAGGACAAGAATTGACCGACGTCTCTAGTGCTTTGCTACTTGTGTACCGGCGCACGGTATTTATACCTGTAAGAGGTATCTATATACAGCACCAACTAGTAACATGGGGGAGGGGCCAACCGACAGGGAGGTTCAGCGAACACTCCGCTAAAAATGACATGGTAAGCTGCGATTCCGCCTGGGCCGCTCGTCGAGCGCCGCTGTTCGTTGACCCCTCCACCATGTTATCTAAGTTCCACTGACACTATTGCCCTCCAGAAATACTTTCGTAACATTGAAGCTATTTTTCCAACGACTGATGTTATTCGGACGTGGTAAATATTTTACGAACTAATTTATGCAGGGTACACTTCATACGGTACTACATCTATTACACAATGGCCTTGTGTTGCTTGTGTGAAAGGTTACTCCTTGTTGCCGGAGGTTTTGGTGCTGTGATTATTTCTCTTACCATAAAAGTATCAAGGTGTTATCATATGCCCCAGAACATCCATGCTTATTCCGCGCCTGCTGAGGTGCGTTCTATGTGGCACCAGTACTCCTGATTTCCGCCCTCCAAAGAGTACTCTGCAAGCGTTTCTTGTTCTTCAATAACTCAGTGACCTACACATCACTAATTTTCTTACAAAAAACTGTATCAGCGTCGTAATTTTCCCACCACTCTAGACAGCGTATCTTTTGAACCCAGCTTGAGAAGTAGAGCATAATCTTCAAGTAATCTATGGAATCGCCGGCAGGTATCAAGGCGGGTGTTGAACTGCGCGGCGGGCATCAGTTTCTCAAATTTCTACTTCTTGGGAATGTACAGTATCAAGCAAAAGGCATGGAGTCATAGTGTGTTCAACGTGTGACTCCTGTAAGCCGTTGCCCATGGTTTCTGAGATAAATAGCCCTTGGGGGTTTGTGTAACGATTTGGGCTGTTGGAATGTTGTCAGCAAGGCGCAAGGCTTTACCATCAGCCCCGCTTCTCCTCAATTTCACCTAATCGCCTTAACAGACCTCAAGACAACCAACGCTCTCCTCCTAACAAGCTCAACAGCGGTGAAAATCGAGGGATGTCGCGAAGTTTCAGCAATAACCAGAACTCTTTCAACATCGGAAATACCATTAACTACGTTACCCCCACCCCCGATGATGAGTCTAAAATATTAGCATGGCTGTCTCCGCTAGAGCCAGGGGTAAGGCATCGAGACATCGGAGCCCAGCGACTAGACAGTATAGGGTCCTGGCTACTGGAGACCCAGGAATTCAGACGCTGGCATGGTGGCAATCGAGAGGATGGATCTAATTATCCCACCCTATTTTGCCATGGCAATCCAGGGGCGGGAAAGACCTACATCATGTAAGAGAGCCCAGCGCTGCCGGAAACCAAATAATGGTATTTCTAACAGGCTAGGGTGACAGCTCACAAGTGATAGACAAGTTGTGCGACGAGGCGGTCGAGGACGATACTGCTGTTGCCTGTTTCTACTTCGATTTTGCAGCCAGGAATGAGCAGTCACCAGTAAATGTGCTCGGCTCCCTTCTGCGACAGTTTGTTAGTGGATTGGAGGGAATTCCGGAAGAGGTAGTCCGGTCGTTTCGAAACCAGAAAAAGGTAATTGGGGGCAGGGGACTACAAGTGTCAGGAATTATAAAGATGTTCCAGACCATCACAGCAACGAAGCGAACATTTATATGCGTTGACGCACTTGACGAATGTGTGCCGGAGCATCGAATAGTAATCCTCGAATCACTAGGACAGATCACGCGGGAGTCGATCGATACTCGTATATTCGTTACTGGGAGATCGCAAATCCGAAGTGAGGTTGAACGGAATTTGGGTGGAGCAGCTGCTTTTCTATTGATAGAACCTACCGGAGATGGTATTATTGCGTATATATGTGAAAGGCTCAGGAACGACACTACCCCGGAGATGATGAACACCACATTGGAGGCGAATATTATGGAAAGTATTCCGGAATTAAGCTCTGAAACGTATGTAGGAACCATGCAAGGGAATTGCCCTGCAAAGGTACCCCAGACAATAGCTAACGCATCCCAATCTAGATTCCTTCTGGCTTCTCTTCACATCAAAGCGATCCTCGGAGAAACTAGTATCTCCCAGCGAGAGAAAAGGCTCAAGGCAGTGAAAGATGGGGCAGGATTAGGGGAAGCATATGATGCAACCCTAGAGCGGATAAGGGCGCAGGGTGAGGGAATGACAAAACTTGCGATTGCGGCTCTCATGTGGATCTGCCATGCAGAACGGCCATTACAAGTAGATGAACTGCGTCAGGCACTGGCAGTGGAGCTAGGGTCGACTGTTTTCGATAGCGAAAATGCCCCTTCGATAGGTGCATTGCTAGGTTGCTCTCAAGGACTGATCACAGTCGACAAGGAATCTTCCACCGTCCGATTAATCCACTTTACAGTCCAAGAGTACCTCTGCGCTCACCCAGACCTTTTCCGTCACCCCCACTCGGTAATCGCAAAAACCTGCTTGACCTATCTGAATTCGCGACAGGTCAAGAACCTCCCGTGCTATCCTCCCCCGGGCCACCAACCCATGCCATTCCTGAAATATTCATCGAGATATTGGGGAAACCATGCGAAAAAGGAGTTCTCAGTGCACGTGGGGGCCCTTGCCCTGCACCTTTTAACCTCTTCCAAAGAGCACCCATCCACCGTATCACTTTTCGAGCAAGCACGGCCTACCGTAGATACGAAAGACACTGGTTCTTCCCCACGCTTCTCTGGATTACATTGCGCGTCTTTCTTCGGGATTGGGGAACTTGTGGCTTCGCTGACGAGTGCTCAAGGTTGTGAGATTAACGCACGCGATGGTGCCGGCTGCACACCACTCTTATGGGCGGCGAAGAATGGGCATGATGGAGTGGTTAGGCTACTGCTAGAACGGAAAGATGTCGACCCCAACAGGCCAAATAACCGGGGCAGCACACCACTCTCGTGGGCCGCTGATAACGGACATGAAGGGATTGTCAAGCTGCTGCTGGAGCGGGCAGATACCAATCCCAACTCGGCAGATAGCCAAGATAACACACCACTCTTGTGGGCTGCTCTTAGCCGACATGAAGGGGTTGTCAAGCTACTACTTGGTCGGGAAGATGTCGAACCCAATAGACCAGATGTCGAAGGTGGCACACCCCTCCATTGGGCAGCTAATAAAGGACATGAAGGGGTGGTCAAGCTACTACTTAGCCGGGAGGATGTGGAACCCAATAGGCCGGATAACGAAGGCGATACACCACTCTTTTGGGCAGCTATTAATGGACATGAAGGGGTCGTCAAGCTACTACTTGACCAAAAGGATGTTGACCCCAATCACTTAAACAAGAATAATTATACACCACTCTGGGCTGCTGCAATTGAGGGACATGAGGGAGTGGTCAAGCTACTACTGGGACGGGAGCATGTCGACCCTAACCAGCAAGGTTTGGATGGTCGAACGCCACTCGCATGTGCAGCTGAAAAGGGGCATGAAGGGGTTGTCAAGCTACTACTAGACCGGGATGATGTCGATCCCAATCGCCCCGATCAGGGTGCTTTAACACCACTCGGATGTGCTGCTTACTGGGGACAAAATGGCACAACTAAGCTACTGCTTGCACGGGAGGATGTCGACCCCAATTACCCTGATAAGTATGATAAAACACCACTCGGGTGGGCTGCAAGCAAAGGATATGAAGGAGTGGTCGATCTATTACTAGGACGAGAAGATGTCGATCCCAATCGTCCCGATGAGAATGGTCGAACACCACTCGCGTATGCCGCTATGAATGGCCATAAAGAAGTGGTCAAGCTTTTGCAAGCCCGGATATCTATGGAAAGCGCAGTTGCTCAACCACCCAACCAGCAATGAAACAATCGACAGCAAGTTAAACCCGGAGCACCCAATTCATTGCGCTCAAACCGGATGGGATTCCTGCTTTTCTAGACCTCTTTCTTCTCAACCTCGTGGGTGCCTTCCCTGCGCTGATGCCGCCATTGCCGTCCTCCGATTTGCCCCTTGTGTACTCTACCTTTGACTGAAAATGCGACCTTGGAGTTCTCTCCTGCTCTCATTGGTGGAAATCAAACCTTTATCTAAAATTATACCCCTTCGAAACTTCCCGATATATGCTAATGTTTATTATAAGTGAAAGCACAGAAGTCCCTGTTCATTCTGTTGGGAATGTAGAACCGGGGGATAGTTTCATTTCTCACTCTCCTCTATTTATCATGGTCATCATTCCTCGCCGGAATAAGTTAAGTTCCGTTTTAAAAAATATCCCTCTTTCTATTCCCCCTTCCCCGATATTTATTTGCATGTTTTCCCCTACGAGCGCTGTATAGACAGATAGATCAACCAGATAGATAAACTGCACATAGATTTTCCTTTCCGCTACCAGAGATTTTAGCGTAGGGGTTCCCGACGGCTAGCATAAATAAGAGAATCCCTTCGTTCGTACTCCGAATTTCACGGAATTAGTGTGCCGTATCGCGGAGATCGACGCATGATTAACCATTCTCGCAACATACTAGGAAACACACTAACTTTATGCTATAAAAGCAGGACTAAACTAAACCAAACCCAAAAGAAAATAAGGAATTAAACGCCAGAGACGCCTATTCTTAAGTTATCCCTTAAACCGTTTTCAAGCACTCGCTCTAAGTGCGGATACGCCTGGTTGTGGAAGCGATCGGTGGTGAACTAACTGAAGAGAGCAAAGTTAGGAATAATTGTGACAGCTATGATGTAAGTATTATGATGGACGTAAAGGATGCTAAGATAATTCAGCCCCTTTTAAAC
>Ga0307513_10001352_pt1 | contig 35438 bp, 40 predicted proteins | sample 15_EM_MG_FD_202174 | JGI IMG/M metagenome (GOLD analysis project Ga0307513, IMG submission 202174) | Populus trichocarpa ectomycorrhiza microbial communities from riparian zone in the Pacific Northwest, United States - 15_EM | ecosystem: Host-associated > Plants > Roots > Unclassified | place... | reverse complement strand
TGCCCACTGTCCCGCCGGCCACCCTCCCTGCTGTCTAGTTTATTCTCCCTGTCAGCAGAAAATTTGCCAGCAGAAAATAACCTTATGTACTATATATTATCAGTAGAGTTTCTTTCAATAAGATGTGCTTATATTGAAGCATGGGAGGGAAAGCAAGCAAAAGGTTGAGCACATCGGAGACGTCGCCCGACGCCCGACGAGATGTCGGCAAACCAGTAATGATGCCGGAGCCTGTTGCCTAGATTGTGTTGTGACAATTTCGGAGGTTATATAATGCCATCAAAGGCGAAATGCGAAATGCGACGGCGAATGCGGCCAACTTTGAACCTCCCTAATAGCAGGCATGGAAATCGAATCCGGCATGAGCTGGGCACCAAGAGGTGGTGTCCCACAAGTTGAAGAGAAGCTAAACGAGTTCCATTAAAAGAAGACCATTGTTTCGCCGTCAAAATAAATACCTGGATCGCTGCATATGCAATCGAACGAGATGAAACCTTGCCCGCTTTTTTTGATTTCGTAACCTTGCGAGATCACGGTGCAGGGAGGTCATTCTCCACATCCGGGAGCGTGATGCTGCCATCCTTCGCGGACGTTGGTGATGTGAAGATATGTTTGTAAACCTGAATTGGATTAGAGAGGGAGATAAGGAGTAATAGGATGTGACGAACCTTCACTAAGAGTGAGCTTTGGAGGAAACCCAGCTCGTAGTCATCCGTAGTGCCTTTAAATGATTTGTACAGAACGCGAATGAAGAAGCTGCTGGTTATATCGAAGCCAGGTTCACATGCGCAAAGCTTTGCACAGACACTGAAAATAATTATCAGAGTGAACTTATAAGGTAGAGTGAGAAATATACCTTTCATTCTTCCAATCAAACTCAATTGGGCAAAGCAGGAACCCACATAGATCATGTTGAATACCTCGATTGGCTCGATCCTCGGGGTCAAGAAGGGGTATCGGCGTCGGTGCCAGTCTATTGAGGTTGCGAGTTGACCACGGATAGCATAGAGGTCATCACCTCTTGCGTCACTGCCCCCCTTCTCCAACTAAAGAACAAGAATGATAAAAGCGATGACAAGATAGAATAGCTAGCGCGTACCTAATAATATACATCGTGTAATTCGCCCGGAACTGTGGAATTGGAATCGGCATCACAGGAATAGGGTCTGCATTCACAAAAAAAATTATTAAATCTATACTTCGGTCACTCTCAACCAGTTTCTTCTCCTGACCTGCTTTCTTTGTGCACCTGCGGTTCCACTGACTCGCCCATACTCTAGAATCTCACCATTTCGGTCCCGCGATAGGGAGTGTGGATAGAAAACGGCTGTGCTCCATGTTGCCTCACCCACGCTTCATCTTCTCGGCCCACAAAAAAAACAACTGAATACTATTTCGATCTATGGTCACAGTTAGATCATGGATTTATGGTAGCGTATGAGAAAAAAAAGTTTGGAAGCCGAAAGGATGAGCCCTGGATCGGGACAGTTGCTTTGCATCTCATATACGCTTCGGTGGGTTTTCTAACCGTTCAGTACCCTCAGCCATTGGCGAGGTCTCTGGGAAGCTTGAAGGGAAGTGAGGTCATTGTCGTGTGGTTGGAGAAGCCATTAGATTTAATTGAATCTTGGTTTGATGCTGGAGTGACAAGTGTCCCCGCCTCTTGCCTCTATTCGACGGTTTAATTAGCACCACATTGGTCTCAGGAAATCCCAGTTGATTCTCGAAACTACTGTAGTTGATGATACATAGATTCTTGGTTCGAATAGAGGCGTGGACGGCCATTGGTGATGATCTGGCCAGTACTCGAGTGTATGCCGAATACTCACTTGGCCTTATCAGTTCAGCGTATTTCTTATGAGCCCTCCCCAAACACTAACGTGATGTCCTAAAAATGCGCAACTCACCCCTTGCAACCTGCGCTATATGACGCCCAAACGAACGGACCCACGACCTTAGGTGAACTTCCACACAACAAGTGGGCTTCTTAGGATGGGCAAGGCGAGTAACTTCTAGGCTACGTATACTTCTTATGCGCAGAAAAATGATGACGGCAACTTAGTACTTATGATGGAAGTATGTACCACTGCCAGAGAATTGATAACTCGCAACCCCATTGCCCTCCACGCACAGTTCATCGATGAACACAAACTCTTATTCCATCCATTATTGGTGCTGATGGCTCGCGACCACTATCAATGTAGAATTATAGAACCCGTTTATAAGATATATGTTAACTATTTTTATAAAAATTCCTGAATTTTATTTGCACATATATGTAGATCTAGTATCGATTAGTATACCTCCAAAAATGCTAAGAGATTGGCGCTCGCATTCGTGAGATACGCACACGTCGTCGTTGGCAGGTTTGATGGCGGCCGCCAGCGGTTACCAAATTAGGAAGGCGTTATAACACGCACTCGTTCAGCTTGTTCACCCACATTTCTTGTTACATAGATAGATGTAGAACTAATGTAGAATAGGGCTTTTGAATGGAGTATATAATGTCTGATTATGTAAGAATTAGGCGCAGCACGCGTACCCGAACACATGAATTAAAATTTGCAAGAATAAAGCTAGGTACGGGTAAGGGTACGGGTCAGAATTTTTTACCCGAAGGTTACCCGGGTCATTCACTAGATATTGGGTGCACCGGAGTCTGAGCCAGACTCCGACTTGTGCCGGTGAGCCGGAGAAATCGTTTCAGTCATTTTCTGGGTGCTATTTGAAGTCAACCGGGCTAGGTAGTGATTCCAACTTGGATTTTGAAGAGGACTTCGAGGAAGGACAGTAGCGTAGGGATAACCGGGATGGAGTAAAGTTTAAAGTGGCTTGAAAATTCAAAATCTCAATTGATATTAATTTGATAATGATATCATCATGGTTAACGCAGCGAGTTTGGATCGGGGCAGCGGTGGGAATTTGTTCAAAGTTAATCCCAACTTTTCAATCAAAGCACCAACCTATTTCTTCGATATTGAACTAGCCAAATTGGTAGGTTACGCGCAGCGCGCTCGTATATCCAATACTGCCACGACGGAAACTTCCTTCGCTCCGTTCTTGAAGTCGGATATCCCGACCGTTGTCGAATTCGGTGCTCTGGATGCAGAGATAATGGCCCTAAAAGTTGAGAATCCGCAATTAAAAAATGTCCAACATGCACATTGTCATGAGAAGTCTGTCCATCCCCTCTCTCTATTCACTTGCCCCATTGGTCTCCTCAAGTATGTACTCAATTTTACGATCCTCTGCCGCTCTCAGCCTCAAATTTGCTCCTGCTGAAACCTCTTCATCCATGTTCCTCGCTAAAATAGCCGTATCTGAAAATGATTTTGTGATATGTCCAGTGTTATTTCTTCCCATTATCATGACGGCAAAATGAGCGAAATTAGAGCAACGCCCAGTGACGTCTATAAAACATAATGGGGAAAGGGTCAGATCATGAAATGAGAGTAAAGAGAAGGTACTCACACCATATGGTACCCAAAACGCAGTGGAACTATATTGATAAACCACATCTTGTAGATCAAAGGAACAGGTCGAGTTCATTGTTCCCAACGGCAGTGTAAGCAGCGCAGCAGTAACATTATGCGAGATTTCTTCAATCCCTTTCAAGACATCCCCCCAGACGAATTCCTTGTAAACATTGGAACTTCCGACCGGTCTTGTTACGAAGGCAGGATTTCCGGCTACCCAGCTCTCCATCAAAGGCGTAGACCTCACGTAACCCCCCCCGATCGAATTGGGATCCGTCGTCCCCTTCCAAAGAGTGGTGGTGAAAAAGTCGTCCGGTTCGGTGTATAGCAACGATGATGGGTTTTTTGTGCACTGAAAGACGAAGGAGGGGATGGATACATTATAGCAGCAGTTTTGCCCGCATGCTTGAGGCAAATCTGGAATGCGCTGCTCGATGAACCATTGCGTAGTGAGCGCTGTGGTCCTTTCCGAGACGCCTTGCCAACTTTGCACGCCGCCCACGTTGTAAAGCGGTGGAGAATGGCTGGGCTGTCCGGAGTTGAAAGATTGCCTGTGGGAATTATACAATGACTGACAGCGGTAGAGTTTATAGTGGTAACGCTCAATGAACCTGGTGCAAAGATACCAGAAATGGGAAGGAGGATGGTGGGGGCTGAGAAGATAACAATAGTCGGGCTGAAAAAAAGAGCATGAGGAAGGGTTTTGTACAGCTGGTCCTGGCGTTCAATCCGATACATTGTGTCTATTTCTATTTCGGGTTTTCGTTAGAAAAAAGTCGAAATCCAGTAATGCGTACCTTTGATTGTTAGCGGTTGACGAACGATTGATAGCCAGAGGCATTGAAGGAGCGCAAATGCCATCGTAACTCCAATAGCTAGCTGCTTTAAATTTTTTTCTCAAGATTTCTCTTCGCATGTAAGCTCTGCAAAGTGATTTTGTCAAGTTTGACTCATTATCTCATACCCTTTGCAAGGATCTCAAGGCACATGTTTAGAAATGTGGTATTGAAGCGCTACCTTATCTTTATATAAAGACCGGTCTTCCCTCATTTTCTTACCACTCCTTTTCCCCTGACATTCAACTTAAACTCTCCGCCACCGGCATGATGATAGTCACCATCAGGCGACCACGCGAGCGCCCCCCAGTTGAAATAAGCTGTCTAGTGAACATCCGAAATGAGCTGGTAGAATAACTCGTGGTGATTCTTGGATCAGAAGACGTACCGTCGGCGACTCATGAGAATAATGGAAACTGGAAGCGAGTTCCTCAAAATATCTGAGGAGACGACCTCAAAAGGTAGTCAGGGTTCAGTGGAAGTACCAATAACATTACTACTCGAATCTACATTGCCCCCGTTGAATCTAGAAGGTTAACAATCAAGCGCCCACCGATGGCTTGAATTGGAAACACCACAACATCTTGGGGAAAAATAAATAAATGGAATCCATATCTGATGAAGGGACAGGTTGGCCATATAACAAACAACGTCAATGGGCTCAAGAAATCGACAAGATGCTCAAGAGAAATGAGAAGCCCGGGAAAAACCTGCTCAACGCATGCGCATTCATTCATCGCATGTGATCATCAATAAATTCCGTCGACATGGCCGACGATCTCACTCATGAGCCCTGAGATCGCCAAGTTTTTGAAGTCAACAGTCTATGGGAGCCCGTTTCTCGTCTTCTTTCAGGTCAGAGCATCCTAACACCAGAGAAGCAATGGCAATGGTGGCATTCCACTTTAGAGCAGGAAGGAGAAGGCCTCCTCCAATGAGGAGTCTGTGCAAAACCATGCTCAATGCATTCGTCCACCATATACCAGAGCATCAGTATCCTTGTATTTGGATGTCCGGACTTTCCGGTGGTAAAGTGGGGCGAATATGAAAAGAGGTTAGAAAATGACATGGAAAAGAACGATACAAGAGGCATCGAGCTCCAGCTGTGGCATCTTGCGACCAGGTTCATGACCCCGTTGATATGCCGATCCCAAGTTACTTTCGATCGCCGAACTCATCATCAAGTTTTCAGGTCGACAGTACCCCGTTTCCCATCCTGTTTTGACCAGAGCGCATAATTTGACTGGAGGTTGTCCATTTGATGCCCTATGCCATACGTTACCCTTTGGATAACTTTGTCCGTCTATGAAAACTGTCAATAGGGCCACCAGGTCGAAGGATCTAAGTTCTAACTCACCAGCACCACTTGAACATGCGCAGACAGTCTTCCACATCCACAGACAAAGACGCCACTGGCTTGTCTCCTTCGTGCATTGTAAGCGATCCGCAACAGAGACAATTGAAGACGAACTGAGCGGTGTATTCAGAACTCACTGAACGACGCAAGAGTAGGACTGCTATAAGAAACTTATCGGTCCTACAAATGAGGAGTGCCTGAAAGGGAAAGCTAAAATGTGGACTTGGGGAGGAAATAGACACGCACGTATTTAGTACAACGACAGCAGCGATTCCATCCAGCTCACGAAATTTAGATGTGGCAGAATTGGGTTCAAGGACTGATGGACGCGAAGAGTGGTTAACTAGTCCTGAGCGCCGAGTAATGAGTACTGAGTACTTACGGAATTACTTGTGAATGGAATGGGTAGTGAATAAATCCAATGATTGGTGTCAGGGAAGTTAACACGGAACAGATATTATAGACAGTGAGCACAAACGACAAAAACCAAATTGGTGGTTAATCAGTAATCAAAATCAGGCGAAGCATATGGCAGGCCTATTATCAAACAACAGCGGTGTGACTGGACCCTATCTCAATTTCCGAGAGATATCAGATAACGATTAGGTATTAGGCGATTATTTGGCAAGGACGGCCGCTACAAATACTCAGCCACGGCGATCATCGATCCGATCCTCCTACCATGATGCGTTTCTAGCTCTTTGTATCTTATAACGACATGTCATCTGCTGGCTCATACGAACAGACTGCCTTCAAACCCCATCTCCCAGGAAATCTTGCTGGTAGTCGAAACGTCCCGCATGAGTGTATCCACTGTCACATCACCAAACCATCAGGCGCACCGGCATTTCCAATATGTAGTGGATGCAAATTAGTACGTTACTGTGTGAGTAATCTATTTCAATCCTGATTTTTAGGGTATGTCTCATCGAGACCAACAGAGCCGAGAGCATCAGATTGCTCACTGGAAAGATCACAAACCGTTCTGCAAGTCTCAGAAGCATTTCAATGAGAACACCTTGGAAAGCGTGCGTGCCTCCTCCGAGATGGCTCCGTCAGGCCTCACGGTGAAAGAGGAGATGATATACCAGCAGGACGACTTCTGTCGACTGCATATGTGGACTCTGTGTGTCGCGATGGAGTGCTGCATTCACGAAACTCGGTATCAGTTCGATGTGAAGAAGAGGTTCATGCGCATCGGCCTGCAATATCTCCCAGACGGCGATGGGAACCCCGCGAAAACGTTCACTGTTAAGTATGTCTGGTCGGACGACTTACCGGATAAGAGTGGTCCAGCTAAAAACTTCGATATCCAATTTGCGACTATGGCGAAGCAGTATGAAAGTTATATAGGGACTCCGGGGTACAAAGGGTTGGTAATGTGCACATGTACGTTGTAACTTATCCGTTTTCAAACCTTTCGATCGGCTAATTTCCTGCGCCTTAGACGATGTTGAAGGATTACCCTGTTCAGCTTTTCCGATACCCATATATGAATATGATCCTTCGCGTGATGGACCGATGGTCACCGGCTGGTATGATCGCATGAAAGCAATGATGGACAACGGGATCGTCCATCGGCTCTTCGATGGCATCTGGAAGCCGGGTGTAATGGTCAAAAAAGGAAAGAAATGGATCTTCAAGGAGCGCTCAAGGGAGGCGTTATTTGCGGAATTGGGGGTTAGGGTTGTTTATTGACTCTTTGAAACATCCTCCTTTGTTTCTGATTGGAAAATTCATGGCGATGTACTTACTACTTGAATTGCACGTGCTCGAAGACAGTGGAAAGTCCACCATGATTGATGGAGCCAAGTCCTTCAATACTAACACGATAAAGGCTGGCACCCTGGCACGGATTGGAAGCAACAGAACGAACGGCGGGGGGGGGGTCTGTGTACGCCCACGACTCAAACAATTTGCTTGCTCATTCATCTTCACTTCATCGAAGTTTCACATAGCCCTGCAATTGGAACTTTTCCTCGACCATAGTTTCCTGAATTACCAGGGAAAGAGTACGATGACTTGAATCGGGTCTGTTTGAATTTTGTCGAGAAGGGTTTGTGGTACTGCCTAATAGCGACGTCCAAATTCTGGAAAGCCAAGGTTGCAGTAATAATTAACGCAAGCAATCGCTCGAAAATAAATGGGTCTTACTTACCTGTTCAGTCATTCAGTCGTCCTTTTTTAAGTGATTGTGAAGGCGAGCCGCTCTCAAAAAACAAAATTCGAGCCTTCAACGTAAAATCCAAGCCGCAAATATTGTCAAATAGGGAGTCGCGTGAACAAATTATTTTACAATGAAAATACGGTCTCCTCTTTAAACACTGGTTTAACTAAACGTTAGGAGAAGGAACTATCCAGCTGCAGCAGTCTCGTCCAATTGTCATAAATATTATGAACTCAAAACAATCTGTACAGCATACCTTCCCCGCCCTGTATCCCGCGGCCCATTCAACGTACCTATTACCATCGAGCCTCCTCTCCCACACCAGATGTCCGTTCCATTGTATATGTACCTCGATTTCTTGCTCCCGACCGCATTAATTTGAGTAATAATCCCTCGACCCCACTTCAGCGTCCGATACCACTGCACTGGTCACCGGGATCTCTTCTATTTTGACCTTCCGTAAGTTTCATTCATGGAGTATGAGCGTGAAGACCGATATATGGCCAGCAATTTATGTGAAGCGTCATCAGAGAATGGCGCACAAGAATAAACTACTTCGAATCGGAAAGTGAATCCATCTTCTACTGGCAGTGGATGTCGCTTAGCTCCGTTTCCTTCAGAGAACTTCTTCGGAGATAACCACAGAACGATTATAATTGTTACATATTACAAAATTGAGAGAATTATATCGAAGGGCGATGAAACTAGAGTATGAAATATATGTGATATGTGTCAAGTTTTGGTAAAGGACAGTTAGAATTCCTTTAGTCATAGATCATATTTAGCGATATGCCGCATAATCATGACAGTTGCGAGCATCTCTAGAACACATAAAGATGAGTATACTGTCCACTATGCTGAAGGAAAAAACACACCGACGGCCAAGTGTCGAAACGACTCGTCGACAGTGAGCATACATCCTGAAGAATGGAGGTAGGTCGGTTCCCCAGGACTCTTGAGGTTATAGTTGGAGATGATCTCCCCTTTGGAGTTAGTGCACTAAAAGAGGCACGTCAATATACGTGGTATGGGAAAGAAATTGTATAAGAGACGCACCGTCCACTCGTCTCCGTCGGCAAGCCTCCAGCCCCATCGATATTCATTCCCATCCGAAGCAAAGAACCTCCTCAACCTCGACCTTCGTGCAAGAGAGAGAATGAGAACTGAAATAATGGCCAATTGAAAGTAAGGAAACCTTACCCCCCAAGGGCGTTCACTTGTGAAAGGTAGCCCCCCATATCCCGGGCCCTCGACTCATACGAAAACTTGACCGTTCCCAGAGAATTGTCAGAACCGAAGGTCAAGGTAACGACTGGAGTCTCGTAGGAGTCATTCCGACCCGCCGAAACATCATAGATGTCGTAGGTACCACGGGAGGGATCCCTTGAGCGTGGGCGATAGAGGAGCTTCATGCGGTCGTGGAGGTCGTTGAAGTCAGAGCCTGTCAGCCTACCCGTCTTGTCCTCTAGGAAAAAAGGGAGCCCAAATTTTGTCTCCATAGAGTTTGAAGGTGCATGAGGCATTGTGAACACTTGGATCGGGGGATGGAAAAGAAAGAGGGAGAGTCAGGAGCCCTACAGGGGAGAGGGAGAGAGTAGGAAGCAACAAGGGAAGGGTGGGATGGCGGTATAAAAAAGAGATGAGGACGATATCTGATATTGAGTGAATATCCACCCACCGGCCAATGGCCAATGCCTACACGCGAACCGAGATGAAACGGCGTCTATAATTGTAATATGGGATGATCGCAATCTTCCAATTCGACCCAAAGAAGGTATATGAGGACTTAGTCAATATAGTCCACATCTCATCCGAGTCCGCGAATCTCCATGATCATGCCATATCAACTTTAAGGCCTTCAGGCCCGACGAGTCGGTGGGTCGAAACTGTGCCTGCCTGTATGAGTCTTTGCCTATTTGGATGGGCGACAGCGATGAACAATGATTTGGAGAAAGACGTAAGGCGTATAGATGACGCAAGAGGTACATAGAGCAGACCCTTCTTGGCGATGATAAGGATGTCTTGAGGGGTCTTGAATAAGGAGCAAATAAGGAGTCTTAAAGGAATAGATTGACTTGGAAACCCTTAGAAGCCCGGGGTCCTAAATATGATCGAACTTGCCGAGATGCCGGCAATCAGAACGATTGTACGCTAAGTTCATGGAGCAGTTACGAGGGTCAGGCAACTGACCGCGACTTATGGTCATAAAATTCGACGTTGCTAGGTCAATGGCTTGAAATCCCAGGTTTCTCTTGGAACGGGGTTTCCAAATACTTATATTTATCTGTCTGAATAATAAAGGCTCAGGGACACCCAAAAACCTGCATTGATGCAAAGCCAGTCAGCTTTTGGATGGCGGATAATCAGGACGTCAAATTTTTCGGATGTTCGGGAGCGCTCCACTAACACGGGGACGGTTGTTCTCGCCGAGGAAACCCGGACAATAATATCGAGCTCAACCTCTTCCCAAGTATTTTGGCGCATACTATACTTGGTGGTTTCAGAGAGCCGAGTGGACTTGTTAATCACAGTTCACTGGCAATGGGTAATTTTGGCGCCTGCACATTTGATGCGAGGGGTGATTATAACAATCAAGATTTTGAGTGCTTTTTAGAGTAATGTGCCTGAGGTTCGAAACAAATATTGGGTTGGAATGACGCCTGGACAACGCAACGTTTCCACACTTTACTCCATCTGGAACATCGCGGTGTCCTTAAGGCGCGTATCTCACTGGGGCGCTGACATGTTGCAGAAGAAATAGATATTCAGGGCGCGAACATGATCTATAGATATCTTATCAATGATAAATGCCAGCTATCGATGGTGGGACTGTGCATACATACTCTGAACACAATGCTGTGGAAGAACATCCCAAAAGGAACAGGGTTTCAAGGATTCCCCCCGGCAAATAGAAGGCCTCTGAAAGCACCAGCAGGGGGGTGTCAAAGCCAGTTCGGGTTCGATCCTGAAATTTTTGAAACGCGAAAAGCCTGTCATATCCATCCTGCCGGATAAATTAATCCTTCAGCGCGATCAGGGTCAGTCAAAGCCCTGATCACAGCCCAATTAGTGATGGCGGGTAAAGGTGCCGCAACTCGAGTTGGAATCAAGCGCCTGCCGTTATGGGTTTGTCAGAAACGTGGAGCAATAAGAATTGAGGTAGTTCGGGTGGATAGTTGATCAAGCTGGCGGGAAGGACGCTCGTACATGAATAGTTGGCATTAAGGAAGCTCAGCCGAGCAAATTTAAATTGGATCACCAATTCCCAAGTTTAAACTCCGCACATTCAGGCCGAACACGTGCACCAATTTTGAACGCGCTTGTTACCCTCCAACTTGGCGCCATTTACGGCGCAGACGCAATATGTACTGTCCAAATTTCAAGGGTTTACACCTCCTAGATATCAACCCGCGACCTGTCACATAAGCCGCGAACCTCATGCTTCATGCTGCCAACAATAGCTCGTTCAGAAATTCTGTCATCACTCCCCCGACTTCATCTGTTGCGTAAATTTTAATGCATATCTCCTGCCATGATGACAGTTCGTTCCTTCACGACTGACACTATAGTATATATATATTTCTGTTAATTTCCGAAATTTAAAGCCCAGTGGAGAAAACTTCCCGAATACAAGGATCTCACTGGAACCTCCCCTCCCAGTGTTGCCAGTGAGGAGCGGCCGTCGCCCTTTATATTTTATGTCACTTAGCCATGAAGGAATTAATTCACCGCTACGACTTCCTGTTGACCAATTTTGCTTAATCATCTCGCGGAAGAACAGCGAACAGCGGAGCGAAGAGGGTGATTTGTTCGTGGTACACGGAACATCGAGATCTGGTCAGTAGAATCCCTGCTTTTTGAACAGTGCTCAGAGTAATAATCCGCAGTATGGCGTCCCATGGACGGAATTGTGTGCCGTGACAGGTGGGCATGTGCGCGATATTTGGATGTCAGTGAACAATTTTTGAAACAGGCGACATGTGAATTGTTCTCCCTCGCACTAAACCATGTACAGTAAAATGATTTACAATATCTGGCCTGGCAATACGAATGGGCCGACACTGACCACGCCTCTACATGCCGTAGACCGGGATTATTACTCTCGCTCGAAACAACCATTTGCGTCCATACTTTCGGTAATGAGTGACGTACATGCTCCTTTGTTGGATAAACAACAACTGCAAATTAAGGATATTCTCACAGAGATTATCATCGCCCTTCACCCCCCGCGGATTCAATTTTCCCATTTGCCTCGTCTTTCTCAATCACACTTCCGCCGAAGTTTCCTGTCAACTGGATTCCAGCCAAGCCGTGCTCGACACTTTCTCACTTCAACCACAGTCAATGACTGTCAAACACCGAGTGGAGGCTGAACATTGGCTGAACATTTTTCTCGTGTGTGGTCCCCTGTTTCGGTTTCTTTGACACAGGCGAGCAAAACCTCCGGACCCTACGCCCTCCTGTTAAATGATCTACTGTGCACTGAGCTAATACCAAACGAGCTAAGGGTTTTCCCAAAGTGAGTGATTGACAATGCATCGAAATTAAATACATAACACTTTCAGGCCACGAGTCCTCGTGGCTCAGCCCACACGCTACAGAGCTGTCAAAGAGGCAGCGCCATCCCAGAATGAGCACGCCGGAATGGTGCAGGCCCTCACCCCAACTGCTCGGTTATCTCTCGTCCTTCTTGTTCTTTCGCCGGCCAACTTCCACTATTCGCGCCAGAACCCATTGGACTCTTCAAGTTACAAAATCATCACGGCAGACTATAAATGGATGGATAGGTCACCGCGATGTACTCGAGGTGCGGAGTTGTTCGTTTTCTCTTTGCAATCCTGGTGACAAATACGTGTATAGCTCGTGATCGAGAACCGCTTAACACCGTCGTACAATTATATTGGTACCAATCTCTGGCAGGGTAAGTATTATGTGTTATATCGCGCCAATCCACGTATATGGTATTGCCTCGCTGTTTTAAGGTAAACTCGCTCATCAAACCCTGAACTCTAACTTAGAGTCCACGCACGTTCCTGCTATCTGTATCTATGCATGACGAAGCTTAAAGGTTCATTCATTGGCAAGAGTGTTAATGGCTACAGCGCGATCTACTTACTCGACACGCTGCGCGGAACAGATCTTGCTATCCCGCCTTTTCGTTCCCTCAGCTGACGATCGAGTCCGAGCCTGGATGAACTTGGACCTGAGGTGATCCCATCCTGGATTAGCCGCTGACCTCAGTACAGTGCTACATACTGAATCAATACTGTAAGGTAGCCCTTTCACCTTTTTCCATTCCGTCTCGACGAGTCGCGATGCTGCACTATCATTCCACTACGAAGATTCAGAAGAATGGATAAACCAATTTATTTTGGCCTGTATAGTGAAACACCGTGCTAGCTCTTCTCCCCAAATATTTATACTTGCTTCAACTTCCTTCGGGAAATGCAATAAGATGCTTTCGGCACTCCAAATACCATTCAATATGAGAAACGCAGTAACATTTCCTCTCGTTCTAAACCAAGGAACCCTTAGTGTCAATGCGCCTACGTACATGGGGAGCAAATATATATACGTAATAGGATCGATAAATACGGTTCTCTCTGTTCATGAGCTCCTCTAGCTCACGCTCGATGTTGAAATTACTCGCTTACCTTCAGGTCACGGGATGGAATCTTTCCGCAATCGGGGGTTATGAACTCTCACTCGACACATGCCTTGGTTATCATTCCTCATTTGCTTTCCTTCATTTCTAACTTGTGTGCGTTTCCCGACCTGCTCCACTCTCATTCTAAAATGTATCCATGTTCACAAATAAGTAAGACACGATACACACAAAAAATTTGACAGTGAACGGGCTGGTTCTTCGCCGTTTCTCAATCTCTTTTGCTTGCGAGTAAAGGCTACCTCGACCTCTGCGGTTTTTCGACGAACTCATGCTAATTTTTCGAGGCGTCATGGACTGGGCGCTGAATTTATTCTGACCTGGTGCACAGCATGAAGCCTCTTGTGCGTCCACTTCTTAGAGGACAGTATGAAAATTACCATCGCGAAGGAGAGCACCTCGACATTTATTTCAAATATATTAGCATTCGCTGATCGGAAATTCGGAATCTATTCGCTCCCAACCACTGCACTATTATGACAATATTATGACCTATTAGTCTTTTCAATTTATTCTCACCGAGATGGCCGAAGGCTTTGCTTTGGATTTGAAACGAATAAAAAATGGGTGTCTTTTCGGTGTATTGCATGATGTGAACACTATGCCGTAGCACTAAGAGTACAGTAGTTGGAACCAATAGTCAACCTTGGCAAAGATCTACGGCGTAGCGGCAAACCTTGAAAAGGAGAGGGTATCAGAACTTATGGGAATTAATAAAATGAAGAGAATAGCACACCGTCCCAGGAAAAATTCTTCAGATGAGTCCTAAATTCAAAAAAATATGCTGCTGAAGCCAGGAGATATTGCTCCTGAAGGTAAACCCATCGAGGACCATTGATGTTATTTGTGAGCGACTAATTGAAAAGTTGTAGCCATACGGCTCATGAAACACCACATTATCGGAGTTATTGACATCGCACAGGTACTCGAAGGTGACAAGGAGAGATGGGGTCAAATTATTGAAATAGATGGTGACAGATGGCAGCGATGAGCTCGCGTGGACATCGATGACGAAGCTCTGAACGCGTTGGATATGGGATACCAGGAGGTCCATGAGGTTCCTCGCCCGCTCTTTTTCAGCCGCATCATCAGGATTTTCCATGGAACGGCGGATGATAGCGACATGGAATCCATAGTTGTATGAGTAGGTGTTCCGCTCATCCAACGTGTATTGCAGGAGTATTTTCACGTCGTCTATGTGGGTGGGTGTTTTTGAGTCGATGCTAAACACCGCTCGAGAGAGTCCAATCCAGTATTTCCGGTGCCTAAGCAAGATGGCATTCCACGACGGATCCCACTGCGACCAAGTTGTAGGGAAAGTTTCGAAGGGCGTCGGACAGCGAAGGGTTATCCCACACATAGCCATAAACATCCCGCTGGCATGCCAAGTAACAGAATTTGAATATTATTTCAAGGAGTTCTACTGGCAGCGACATCAGGCCAGGTGGAAGGTTTGGGGAGAGAGGCATTTGAATATTTGTTTCACATTGTTTGGCCGTAATTGCTTGCGAAGAAGTCTTGGCGATAATTCAGACGGCCTCTTCACGACACGGATTGCCAGTTGAGAAAGCCCATACGGTTCTTACTCGCTGGTAGCATTGTTATCCTATTATCTCCCTCACTCGTCATGGCTGAGCAACTGGCTGCACTTAACAACCTTGCTTCTACTACTGTACTATTCCGACCGATTGTTCATGTAACGGGTAACGGTCGGTCATGAACCGAACAATAGTAGTAAATGTAACGCGTAACGAGGCGCGAAAGGTGAGTTTTTAGTCCAAAATCTCCAAAAAAAAGCGCCCGAGGCACCCGAAATGGACCCTTAATTTCCTATTTAGGGTGACGTGAACAACTTGTCAGATGAACAATATATGTAACGCGTAACATGGCATGAACAATCGGTCGGAATAGTACCAAAATAAGTAGTACAGTAGTTTTAGTAGTCCTGAATTCAAGTATCGGCATAACTTTGTTAGTATTCGTGTGTTTACATAAAACCGCAGCGCTCATTCAACACCAAATGCATAAGGAAAACCCGAACCTTGTAAAACACGACTCGCGGATCCTTATTTGAACATCACGGTCATGAATAGGTATAGCGTGTCACGCATTCATGTCTATGGAAATAAAAGTTCGGGATTATTCCGAAGTCTGAGCGTGGAATCTCAGCAGGCAGAATGTAATGTGTGTTTGGGAATATGGGAAGAAAAGGGTCCAACTTTGTAATTATGGAATTCGCCTTACATATTGTCACTGTGAAACTCTGTTTTTTTCCTTTTAATTCATTGTTTATTCTCCTGCATGCCGAACCTTAAGATAGAGAATACATGTCGTGTAAGTACCTGCCTATATAAAGTGTTAAATCGATGGGGTGGCTGGGTTGGGCATGGAGCTGAAACGGTGTTGAAAGGTGAGCGGTTACCACAATAATGAGACGGCGAATTATTTCAATGGAACAAAAATTTATACTGATGACCAGTGTATCGCAAAGGAGTGACAGACGTTTCGCTAACTCTCCTCAATGGCCCGTTGTGCATCAACTAAGTGTAAATCAATACATAACCCTGTCTGCTGGATCCATGTCCATGTAGTCAGTATCATGGCCCATCAGTAATTTAATTGCCATCGTGGTACGCGTTGATGTCGACGCAAGCGCCCGCGATCCAGAAATCCCCGTGGTGCACATTATGGCGTCCGAAACCAACAATGAACATGGTGTGGATTATCATGAATTTACACCATGGTTGGCTTCTCCGGAATATTGGACACTACTGGGAACGCATCAATGAGGAAAATAAAACGGGGTGCCTACTGTTGTTGGGCTTGTGGCCACTACCAGGGCAGAATACGTATACGTTGTATTGAAGGACTTGGCTTCATGTAGTCGCATTCCTTTGGGCGTGATCGGTAGTTGGGGAACAAGGATGCGACCCAAGCGAAAAGCTGTGTTTGTAAGTGCCCCCTCACCTTTCCTCGCTCGTACCAATACACATTATCCCAATGGGCACCGCGAGTTCGATGACGGAATATGGAAATAACAGCAATTCGTGGAAGAATAACAGAATCGAAAGGAGGAGTTGGATGGGGACGATGGAGACGATGAAAGGGACTTTGTTTCCGTCTTTAGCTTCAAATTTGCCGTTATTTAAGATAAACCCTTCGGCTTTACTAGTACTGAAATACTCGTATTGGTACTCGATAAAGGGTGTCAGACGGGTAAGTTCAACCCGTCATATTGCAATTGGCGGAAGGTGAGGCCATCATTTGTGCCTTTCGCGAGTCGGGAAGGTATTCGCATATCCACTGGAGACACGTTATTCCGACGGCGACTGTACCTAAAGGATGGAGATAGACACGGAAGGCTCACGCGCTCGTTGGTCGGCAAGATTTCCAGGACGGCGGCGGGGTGGGGAGTTTCGAAGTAAGCACATCTCCCTCATTCCGCAGAGAAATGTCAGCTTTCAATGGTTTGAGGCGGCGTAATGGGAATTATCGGGGTCCCAACATTAGCTCTGAGATCCTATAAAATAGTACCGTGAGCAACCAGCAGAGGGGATTATTTTATATTTACTTACCTCGACATCCGAGGGCTATCCACAGATAAGATATGAGGATGGAGGGATCACGGACAATTGAAGAAGTGCCGGAGATTTTTTTATAACGGTTGATTATATAGCGCGAGGAGGTAGTGGAGTGGGTATAGAAGGGATGGTGGAGGGTTTGAAAATGAGGAGGCTGGCCCTTATATACTGTTTTCCGGAACCAGAAAGAGTCAATGGAAACAATTTCACCAAGACTAGGCTGCCTCTTTGAGTCGATTCGTGACAACGGTGTTGTATTGATGACTAGATTGAGAAAGTGGGCGCATACATACAGCCATCTCCTGGGTAATTACAATAATTTCCAAGAATAATGCGATGCAAAAACAAGTACCACTTGAGTTCAACTCGAATTGTTGTATAATTTCGGAGCTCTATCATCAGAGGGATCTCGCAGATTTCCACCTTGGGGACGGAATCTAATAGAGTCCTTATCTAATCTTATCTAGACGCACGGGCCTAAACGCGTCAGGTGATCGGGAACTGCCGGTCTTGCTTTGGTTGGTGTCTCGTGCTTCAACAAACTGTTTCTTCGTCCGCCGACGTAACATCCCCGCCCACCCACCGCTCCATCCCCTCCCCTCCCTCCAAATGAGCAAGAAATCCACGAAAAACGCAAAGGAATCAAGAGTATACGATGTCGGCGAATCTGTTTTGGGCAAAGTTCGCGGGTATCCGCCGTGGCCTGGTGTGGTGAGTTGACCAACCCACTCAAAGTCGCGTCGCGCGAAAAACTTGGCGTCAGCGTCAGTTTTCTGATTCTTTTTCTGTTGTTTTTGGGCGGGATTTGTAGATTATAGATCAGGCGGATGCGCCTCCTGCTGTTTTGAATGATCAACCGCCCAACAAAAAGGCGAATTTTCACTGCGTGTTGTTTTTCCCTACGGGCGAGTAGTGCGTATACTTCTCCCTATTTTGTCTTCGTCTGTGGATTTTTTCGTGGTGCTCATCATCGGCTCGGCTCTTACAGCGCGTGGCTTCATCCAAAAGACATGTCGGCACTATTGCCGCACGAGATCGAGGCGTTTCTGGCTGACGACAACAAAAAGCGTAATGGAGAACTACACAAGGGTTACCAGATTGCCCTGGATTCAGCCGAGTTTGTGCGTCAGCAGAAGAATAATGTGCGGGCGTTGAAGGAGAGTATGGATAATGCGCAAGTGGATCAGTTGGAGAGTGAGGGTGAGGAGGGAGGGGAAGGGGATGAAGATGGTGCGACGGTGGTGAAGAAGTCGAAGGGGTCGACGTCAAAGAAGCGGAAGAGGGATTCGGAGGCGGAGCCGGCGAAAGCGAAGCGGGGTCCTAAGACGACCAAGAAGGACTCTGTGGAGCCGGTAAAGAAGAAGAGTGCTCCGGGGAAGACGGCGAGGAAGAATGGTGCCAAGTCAAAGGCGCTTGTTGAGTCGGAGGATGATGGCGCGGAGGCGGAGGACGATGATGACGATGATGCTGGTCCGAGTAAGAAGACGTCGCCGCCTCCGGCGAAGAAGGCGAAGCGCGATAAAGAGGACGCTGATTATGGTGTGTTTTTTTCACTTGGTTCTATACCCTTTCGATGCTACGTGGCGTACCTTTTGGAACACCAACCCCTTATTCTCCTTGTCTTTCTATACTATTCGAGCTAATTGCCTTCATTTCTACTTTTCAGCCAAAGGCAGTAACGACCCGCAATCCTTGAAAGTTCGCGATTGGAGACACAAGCTTCAAAAAACATTCCTAAGCAACAAGACATTGCCCAAAGCCGAGGTATATGAGCCAATTTGTCTATTCGGCTGCCACACTTACCCGACTCGTGCAGAATGTACCCGAAATTGACAATCTATTCTCCTTGGTCGAGAACTACCACGAGATGACGATCGAGCAACTCCAGGTAAGTAATCACCACCTATTTCTGCGCGCCATACACACCTCTTTCGTTTACTCCCATGTCCTTTGTTCGATTTCCCCACTTTTTCCACGATTTCTCATGCGTTTTTTTTCTCTTTAGTTCTCGAAGATCGGGAAGGTGATGCGACACATAGCTACTCTTGCGCCCGAGAAGATTCCTCCACGAGAAAACGAGTTCAACTTCCGAAAACGCGCCAAGGCGCTCGTGGACCAGTGGCACCAGATCCTGAATGCTAACAAGCCGGCGAATGGATCCCCAGTTTCAGCTGCGGGTGGACAGCGCTCTAATGGTAATGCGGAGGCGGAGAAGGAGAAAATTGCGGACGAGGTTACGAATGCGACGAAGAATTTGGATCTGAATTGGAAAGGTGTGTTTTTAATAAAAAAAAATTAAAATGGAGGTCGTGTTGATCATGTTTCGATGTTTTTGAAGAGCCGAATGGTGATGCTGAGGGGGATGGGGATTTGGATGCCCCCGCTGAGGCGGATTCGTCGATTTTGCCTGATGTTACGATGTCAGAGGCTTGAGAGGGGTGGAAGGATGTGAACGACTGTCGGTTCGCTTTTCCGACTTGTCGCACTTGGCTTTGAAACACGAAAAGAATTGTCAACCCTTCCTCGCATTCAACGTTGCAACCTCTATACCTGTTCCAAACCTTGCCAAGTTTTTTTGCTTCTATTTGGGCGGACTCTTTTCTTCTATATAATAGTCGTCGCAAGCCTTTTTTTTCTTTTTCTTTTTCCCTTGTTTTTTCTTTTTTCCTTATCCGCTCTTTCCTATTCCATTTCTCCTCTCCGCTCTTCCGTTTCTTTCTCGGCCGCTCTAGCCCGTTACTTCCTTTCTGCTATGCTCATCCCTTTCCCAATTCTTAAGGCGGCTTGTCTCCCCAGGTCCAAAGTCCCATTAATCCCTCGCTTACTTCGTCGTATCTTGTCCGCCAGTGTTCATGAGCCCGCGAATGCTCACTACAGTCCTCGGCTCAAACTTTGCTGTTTTTTTAAAAAAAGCTATCCTTGTACTTTTTTTTTTTTGTTTCCCAATGCAATTTTTCTGTTTTCTCACATTTGGCATATGGTCGGGTCGATGATCCGAATGCTGTAACCACCAAGCGCTCGTAGCGCCGCCATCACCCACATCAAGGTAACATCAATGATCAACGATTAATTTTATACCCCTCTCTATTCGCACCACCACATTCATATCCGTATGTGCGCTATTACTCTCATATATTATATAGGCTTTTCTGTCTATGAAAATTTTCATACTCAATGTTACGCTCCAGAAGCAGGTTTTGGAGCACTTCTGAATCATCGCGTTGATCGGCTTCAACGTGAGTCCTTTTTTCAACACGTCTGCTCACCCCTTGATGTTATTACATGTAGAAGCCATCGTGTGTAAACGACGAGGCGTATAATTGCGTTATCTCTTCCCTCCTTCCTTTGCACCCTCCAATGTCGAACGTCGAACAACCAAATGGGCGACCGACCACAACCCCCGGTAAACCTCCCACTTCTGAATCCAGCAGTAGGGGCTATTACTACTACAGGTTTGCGGTTGTCGCCCTCCTAGTCTCGGCTGTAGCATACAACTCGTCCTCGTCGTGGAACGACCGGAGGCGGCTGCCAGAGACGTATGCGCTTTGTTCGCCAGGTGGGGAGAAGAGGATCTATACGGTTGATGCGGAGAATAGGCGGGTGGAGTGTTTGCTTGTGAGCGGGTCGTGGGTCGTTGGGTCTGGAGAGTTAGGTGGGTTGTTCGTCGTTGTCATGCTTAGCCTTCGTTTATAATTGTCCAGCGAGGCTGAAGGATGGATTTACTATTCCCGTGTTGGGTGTTAGTACGCTTGGCGTGCGGTATATCCCTGAAGGGTCGATTGTTATTCCTGGCATGTCAGATTCGCATTGTCATATTCTTGAGTATGGTGCGAGTCGGCAGATTCCTATGGCGGAGGCTAAGACGGTTAAAGGCGGGTCTCATATTACCTTCAAGCATTATTGCTTCGGCGTTTTGTGCCTGCTGATACTTTTTCATGCTTTAGAGACTGTGTCTTCCGTGGCCGAGTATATCGCTGCGCACCCGGATCTTCAACGCAATATGTCTCGTGTGGTTCAGGGGTGGGGATGGGACCATGCTTCGTGGGATGTAAAAAAGTGGCCCACGTGGGTACGTCTTTTCACAAAATGATTCGGCGCTCATCGTTATTCCCGAATGGGAGTGTCAAGTGTCAATTCGGCCTTCGAGGGGACACTCGCTAACTAGTATTATGAATTTTGACCACAGGAAGATCTCGAAGCCCACCCGGACATTGCGGGTCGCCCAGTGATATTGCAGAGTCGGGATGGGCATGCGATTTGGGTGTCGCGTCGGACGTTGGAGGCTAATGCGCCGTATCCTGATGATGTGGAAGGAGGTGTCATTTTTCGAGATGGGCGAGGGAATCCTACGGGTTTGTTGTTCTTTCCTTTTATATCGCATTTTTTTGATATTGAACTTTACCATTGGCACTGATTAACTGTCGTGATTTTTTCGCAGGCGTGTTCATGGACAGCGCGCAAGATCTTATTGCCAGGCCGACCCTTGCTGAGGATGATTTAGAGAGACAATTTCGGACCACGGTGGATGGAGCGCGTGCGGTTGGGTTGACGTCGTTGCATGATGCTGGTTTCAATCCGGAATCCTTGGCTTTTTTCAAGAGGTAGGCGTGTGTTTCTTGGGACGGGGTTGTTGGATGGTTGAACTTTGCCTTCTCTTTTTGCATATAGGCAAGTGATGAAGGGGCCGCTTCCGGTATGTATACGATTTTGCTGCTTTCCTTGGTTTTTATCTCATTCCTCCCTTTATTTCATAGATCCGCATCTACGGAATGACGTTCTTCGATGAGAATGGACCTTATTGGGGCGACAAAATCGTTCCTTTGATAGCTAAAGGAGAAAAGAGGCTCAGTGCGAGGAGTGTGAAGATTTTCGCGGATGGTGTGTTTTTCGTTGGTTGTTTCTGACACCTTGATGTGGATATGGTGTCTGACTTGGAGTTTATCCCGTTTGGTATAATTAGGGGCGTTGAGGACTGGTGGTGCTGCTGTATGTTTATTTTTTTCTGGATCATAGCCCCCCCAGGACGTTTACGTAGCTATCATATTTTTTTCAGCTTTATGAACCGTACGCCGACAACCCTTCCACCCGCGGAGCTATGCGGATTTCAGCGGAGGTTTTGAACACGGTTATTCCAAAATTTCTTCGGGATGGGTGGCAAGTTGTAAGTCCCGTTTTATGTTCTTAATATTTTCCGCCGGTTTCATAATCGGGTTCCTGTTTTTTCTCATTTACCTGGAACTGACGGCGCCTTTTGTATTTTATACAGAATGTGCACGCCATTGGAGATCGTGCGAATGGGGTTGTGCTCGATGCGTTTGAGGCTGCACTGCAGGTGTCCAATACTAATGTTAGTGCGCTTCGTCCGAGGTTGGAGCATGCGCAGATTATGATGAAGGCGGATATGGAAAGGCTTGGGCGACTTGGAGGTGACTATCCGTGTTTTTTGTCGTTTGGTGCTTCGCCATGGCTGACTATATATACAATCGTAATAGTTATTGCTAGTGTTCAACCTACGCATGCGTATGTTGTTTTTTCTTCTTTGATTTGATGAAGCCGCTAAGAACTTTGGTTTATCCGATGTTTAGCATTAGTGATATGGAGTTTGCGGAGGACCGTTTGGTAAGCCGAGTCGTAATTCAGATTTCAAAGTTTTATTCCATTTATCTCTTTTCTCCCGTGGATAAATAGGGCCCTGAGAGAGTGAAAGGCCTATACGCATTCCGCAGCATCATCGACAGCGGTGCCCGGCTAACGCTAGGAACCGATTTCCCAGTCGAGGAGATCAACCCGCTCAAGGGGTTCTACGCGGCCATTTCCCGACTTGCTGTGGACGGCACTTCGCCTCATGGGCCTGGGGGGTGGTGAGTAACCTCAATCAATATTGCCATCCATTCGTTCCTAGACAGATACTCCCGCTGATACATCCACAATTTGTCTTGTTTTCGCCTAGGTTCCCAGATCAACGTCTTACGCGCCTCGAAGCCCTGCGTGGCATGACGATCGATCCTGCGTATGCGTCGTTTACGGAGGCGACGTTAGGGAGTTTGGAACCTGGGAAACGCGCGGACTATGTGGTGTTGTCGAAGGATATTATGGATGAAGGTGCGGAGTTTGGAGAGGTGATGAAGACGAAGGTGGTGGCGACTGTTATTGATGGGAGGGTTGTGTTTGGGGAGGCATAAGGTTTTTTTTTTTTTTCGGTGGTGGGGGTTGCGTAGATGGATGGGTGGACGATGGGCCCGTCCTAGATTTAAGGCATGACTAGACTATTTATATTTGGAATAGCGCCGTGTGCACCTGCTGGTGGGTATATATGATGGCAAGTGGTTTATTCATCTTGATTACTCCTTCTGTTTAGATTTTAAATAGGCTTTCGTTGGAGCCAACAAGTAGAATTTAGAAAATACAGATATATCGACGACTTTGTCAGAACCCGACTAATAATAAGGAGACAGGGGCAACATATTTGGTAATACACTTTCATCATAATAGTGATTAATTTATTCTCCTAAACAGGAAACGGCCCTGAACATCGTCATTATACCTTCTTGTGTGCATACCAACACCACTCCAGCGCGAAAAAAAACTTCACGGATATGGGCACTGAATCCCTTTTCGGCGACATGGGAAGACTTTCGGTTGCCGGGTACGTTACAATTGTGAATTCCCATTGGGGTCAAAACGAACATGCGGATGACGGATGAATTTGGCGATCGTTTCAACAGGACCTCCAGTGGTGTTACTCTGTCGTCCGGGAAAAGCAAGGGATCGTATTTGGCTACTGCAAAGAAGATCCTTGGCTCCGATTTCGAGTTGCCCATTGCTGCTGCTGATGGGGGTGGCGGTGTCGTGTCGCAGAAGTATGGGCTGTTGACGGATTCTCAGATCGAGGAGGTGATGAGGTGTTTCGTGGAGATTGCGCTGTCTGAGAGAAAGGTGGAGCGTGTGGATGAGGTTGGTGTTTGAATTTCATTTCATGTTGAGCAGGGTGTTGTTGGGCTGACCTGGTTCGCTTTGTTTCCAGGCGTTGCTTTGGCTGGAGGAGGTGCAAATTTTGTATTTGAATGCTCGGATGGCTCGCCAAGGAAAACTATATGGTACGCAGTTATCAAATTCTTAATCTTGTTCTCATTCACTGCTCCACTCAGATTGGGACGACTGGTTCCCAGACAGCGCTGGGATCTCTGTACAATACGCTCGTGCCCGCGCGACTTCCTCAGACATATTTCTCTCATTAGGAAATACCGCCTCAGCAGTGCACAGGAGATGGACAGCGCAAAATATGATACCAGAATCGCATGAACAGAAAGAACCGGGGATTTCACGTAACATACTCCATCGAGGAGCGACCCAGGTGTTGCTCCAATTCAGGCACCCTGATCCTGCGTTGGTACACAAGGCACGTGTTAACCACGCGTCGTTGCAAGTTCTGGGGTCGTGGAGGAAGCTTAAGACGAAGAAAGCGGGAGGTCCGGGGAACCGAATGAGTTTTAGTGCGTTTATTTGGGAGGGTGCGTGACCGTTTTCGTCGTTTTTTAATCCTGATTGTTGATTAATCCCTTTTCTCTTCTTTTTTTTTTTACGTCGTATATATAGGTCGTCTATACGTCGCTGGTGGGCGAAAGGATTCCCGTGGACCATTCTATCGCGATATTTTCTCGCTCGACCTTAGCAAACCAACAAACGGGTGGAAAGTTCTTCAACCGTACCCACAGCCTACCTCGCGCACCAGCGCCTTCATCGGATGGAACATGGTCGTATGCCCAGAGCAAAAACGCGCCTATCTCTTCACCGGTCGCCGAGAAGTCGACTATTTCGATCTGACCACCAACACCTGGGGCTCAATGACGACTAAATTTATTCAGGGGGGGGAATCCGACACGAAAGCCGGGATAAAGCACTGGCCGTACCCAAAGGGCCAACTTACAGACTCGTCGCAGCAGATCACCAATGAGAAGCTGTATGTGTTTGGTGGTACTCATGGGGATACGAATATTGGATGTAACCTCTTTCTGGTCCTCGATTTAAAGACTCGACACTGGAGACGTTTGAGTGGGTATGTTATGCCCCCTAGGCATTCGGATCCGACATGCCCTGGGCCGCGGAAGACCCCTAATAGTTGGGTCGACAATGCCTCTGACAAGTTTTACCTGATCAATGGCGAGTGCGATCGCATGGGTGCGTCGCTGTCTGGAGAGATGCATGGTGGGGATTGCGGGCACCCATACGACGATTTCTGGAGCTGGAATATCAAGGAGGGCGGGTGGCGGAGGGAGCGAATGGTTGGAAATACACCGTGTCCACGATCGGAGGCTGCGTGCGTTTATGTACGTCGTGCATTTATGCCTTCTTGGAATCTAACATTGATGCTTTGTCCGCAGAATCCCAAATTGAATAAAACAGTGGTTTGGGGTGGATATCATCCAGATCAGCCCACAGAAGTCGTAGACACAGCAATAAGCTTCTCATTCTCCTACTTCGCCGATACATTCATATACGACGGCCCACCCACCAGCACAAGCATCTCCACCTCCCGTCGGTCCTGGAAACAAGTCCTCACGAAAGGTTTCCCAACCTACCGTGCACAATCCCAGCTCCTCGTTGACCCACAAACCGGACGCACATACCTCTTCGGGGGGTTTACGAACAACGACTATATCCCGTCGCGTAAGACCGTCGTTTCACGCTCGTTTGGAGATGTATGGGAGCTGAGGGTGGATATGCCTGGGGGACACTTTGATGGTGTGGATGTGGAGGATGAGGGGAGGACGGCGCAGATGGGACCGTGGCAGAGGTGTTTTGCGTGTGGGTCTGCAGGGCCGTGGAGGAAGTGCGGGGGTAGGTGTTATTTTCGAGCTGCTTGGGATTTGAGCTGACATTTGTTTTTTACAAAACAATTGTTTTGGGTAGGCTCGTGTCGGGGTCGAGCATTTTTCTGCGACCCGGAGTGTTTGAAGGAAGGCTGGAAAGATCATAAAAAATCCCATGGATGTCAAAAGCTCGAGTAGGTCGGTTTAGGTCGGTCTCTCTTCGCGCTATCGAGTACTTGCCTGTTCGTTAACGGGTGTCAAACCCCGAATGCGTCGATCGTCAAAACTTGAACGATCCAACACCGCACACCGCAACCTGCATCACATAAATTTTGAAATCCGTCGATATCGGACTTTGATTCGGACGTAGATCCTACTAGAACCTTATTTTCATGTTTACTCACTGGAGGTACATAAAATGCGCACAGCTCCTTCAAAGTTCAAACCTGTACTCTCGGATTGTTCGGTTCCTTTCTTTCTCCACCTTTTCGTAAGTAGTACAAAGTGTGCCTATCATCGCAGCAAGGCCGGAGGATAAATAATCCCATGCCAAATAACCTACCGCCTCGCATGCATGGCAACGGTAACGGAAAATCGGGCAGCAAAATTGGTTGCGAAACCACCACGCGTGGTGAAATAGGATTTGATTGAGCCTAGGATGTACATTTGATAAGTTCGGGATATGTACGTATTTCAAATGACAAAAGCAACAGAGATTAGATCATGGTGTAGGCGGCCGACGAACACTATGTACAAGTACAACGATGATTTAACAAAAAAAGAATTCACATATGTACTATGTATATGCGCCAAGTAAGTAAAAAGCATAGGAAGAGGAGTCCGATTCATATTTCGAGATTGAAAGAAATAATGACATAAGAAAGAAGTAGAGGTAGAAGTAAAAAGCAATATCGTAGAGGGGACGAGGATACGCAAGGCAAAGGGGATGGGTGGGATGGGACATCGATTTACGAAAACGAGTACGATATAATTGAAGGAATTTGAGAGAGCCTATGTACGCAAGAAAGCGGGGACAGAATAACTCGGAGGCTCGATATTTCTCGAATTGCACGCATCGATAAGCTGTTGTCTTAGGTCGTCGCAGCGCTGTTGGATGGCTACAAAAACCCAAAATAAAATATAAAAATTCAACACGTGATCACAATAGGAGTAAGCCGAAAGACGAACCGGGACAGGGCCACAGCGCGTTAAGCACGTCGATGGGCATAAAAATGGATCTAGCAAGCTTGAGCGCATCGTAGAGCGTAGGATCATGATTCCAAAGAACCAAACATCTATCACCCACACTCAGTATCTGAACAAACAAAGATAAAAGAAACGAAAAAAACGCACATAGCAAGTTGATTAATGAACCAGTTAATTCGATATGGCCGGCGAGTGAGTTGATAGCCAGCAGGTCCGTTAAGCTGATGCATCAAAGAGTTAACTCGCTGGATGATCTGATCTTCGTAGAAGAGCCAATCCTCCGCTTGCTTGCGTCTGAACTTGGGCCCCGATGCCGTCTTCCCATTATCGAGACCATGGAAACTGCGCAGGGCTTGAGCGACGAGCATTCGGGTACTATCGTCACAGAGTCAGAAACCAAGGCGGAAGGGCTAAGAGCGGTGACGTACTTGTGAACGTATTCTCGGGTGGTGTAAATGAGTGTGGTGTCGAGGTTGCAGGTGTGTATGTTCAAAGAATCCTCGATGGCCTGCGCCTCGAGAAAAGCCTCGTTTGCCTGCTCCGCCCGTTCTTCGTCCTCGCTTGGCGTGCGGAACCGGTTACAGAAATTCCAAAGAAGCATGCTCCTGCAATAGAGTGCCCACACCGACTCTTTCCGAGATAGAGATTCCGAGGCGCGATAGCTCGGCGCCGGACGGTCAATAACTTCGCCAGGGAACAAGAGGCCGAACTGATAAGGAAAGTTCAGTTAGCCGGGGTATAGATTGATATCCGAACGGGAGAAAGAGGCTCACATTGGTCGGGTCAGCGAGGAAAAAGGCAGGAGGCTCCTCATTGAACGCCTCGCAACGTGCGATATACTCTGATATGAGGGTTAGCGCCGACCAGCAGAGCCGACGGATCTCCTCGTCGTGGATCTCGTCAGTCGACCAGGACGAATCCCAAGGGAGATGGTAGGGGCGGTTATTATACGGGTTCGGCGGATCGAGGGTGTCAGATGGGACACAGGAGCATTTGCGTTCTCTGTTATAGTCGTTGGCGCCGCTTTCGACGAGAACGACGGGGACATGGTTGGGTGAGAAAGTGCAGACATCGCGGTCGCTGAGGTCGAGGGTGGTGAGATGGATATTTTTGATAAGCTGGTCGAGGTTGAGGAGGGCGTTTGTCGCACGGCTAGGCGAGTGTTGTGGATAGGCAGAAGATTCAAAAAGAGCGAGTATCTTTTTTTTTTGCATAGGAACAAAAGTTAGTGGGACGCAAGAAGAGGCAGCGAATGGGGTTACGTAGAACTTACCAGTCCTGCTTCGGCGAGACTGGCATTGAACCAGTGAAGACGGATAGCGTCGTCGAATGCGGCATGGGCCTCATTGGCCAGGATCATTGCCCCTTGAAGGCCCATGGCACCGTCTTCGAGAGCACTAGATTTCATAAGTTTTGCCATGGCGAGAACGGAAAGCATGAAAGCGGGTTGGATATGTAGACGTTCATCGTCACGATGGAGACGCCTGATAAAGAAATCGAGATTGATGAAGCAGAGAAGGTGACCAGTGTTCTGAACACTGAAAATAAAACGACGAAACATTATTATCCGAGATGGCCGGAATGATGAAAGGAAAAAATAGACTTACAGAAAAGTGAGTTCCGTAACTAAATGATTCAACCTGGATGAGTAGAGGGCATAAACACAAAGGTTGGGGTGTAAAAGACTGACGACGTACGTATGGACACGAAGGATTTTATCCCACCAAAACTTTTGCTCGGCTTCAGTTGAAGCCGAGATCGGGGTGGGTAATTTGCGGTGCTGCTGGATGTCTGGAAATTGGAAAGTATTTACGTCGAGTTGGCGCGGATAGGACGATTTTGTATAGGAACCTTGATCGTACATATATGATGGATTTCGACGATATGCCGAAGAGACATCATGCTGTGATTGGCGCAGAGTTAGTCGAGGAAGAAGAGGAACGACGAGGAGACATACCTTGTAGTGGGACGAATCTGTGGGAATCCGCAAGTCCGTTGGTGAGGGCGGAGGAGGCGGGCCAGAGTGTGGATGAAGATACGGGTAGTGTAGATCTCGATCGGGGTGACGAGAGGTTGGCGACGGACGCTTCTGGTCCTGCTGCATGTTCTCCTTGACGCGTGATGGAGTAAGTTCGGGTTGTTCGGTGAGTCTCTCGCTCGTAGTTCGCTTTCGCTTCGAGGGCGGAGGAGCAGAACCGTCTGCTGGCCGCTTTTTACAGGAACGTTGACGAGTGCCGGGACGCTTGTCGGGACCTCTTCGTTTGGGTACCAGGTCATACTCGCATTCGTTGGATCGTCGGACACAGTTGTTGCAAACGGGTCTTGTTGAATCGCACCTAATTTTGCGGCTGCGGCTGAAGAAAGAATGCTTGTCAGATGACGTTGAAAAGAGAGTGATAATGGGCACACCATTGGCGACAGGCTATGACGACGGAGGATATCTCCTTGCGCGACTCTCTGGCAGAGGTGCTGGCATCGGCAGGTGGGGACGCGTCGGAGCGCGTGCTGGAGGCGGCGAGAGAGGACCTATGGTCGCTTTCCATGGGCATTGAGGACGAATTTGCAGCGGGGCGAATATAAGAGTGGTCATGGGAGGAACCCCCTCGCTCACTATACCGAAAGTCGAGCGATGGGCCAGCGTGGGCGGGAGGAGGGATCCGGGGGGAGTGAGGAGGGAAGTCGAGACCGAGCTGGCTGCGGGGAGGGAGGGAATACTGGGGAAACGTGACTTGTCGGGCGCTTGAGCTCGGGAGCTCTAGGGCGGTGTCAAGGATCGGGGGCTGTTGGGTGTTCAGACTGTAGTCATATTGAGGCGCAATCATCCCCGAAGAATGGTGCACGTCTTGATATCGGACTTTATTGACGGTTAGAAATAGAAAAGGATGCGACAGCCACAAAGTGCTCACAACTGTCACCGTGAGTGGGATATGGGGCACCGAACACTGGCGAGTGCAAACCAGAGCCTTCCTCGCTGGACTGTGGCCCGTCTTCGTTGATCATGGGTTGGTGGAAGGGCGAATATATGTCTGCGTTGGTACTGGCAACCATGGAAGAGGAGGAAAGGAGGACGAGTGAGTCGTGGACTAGTGGCAAGATATGTTGGAAGGAAAGAGAAGAACCTTATGAAACGCCTGCTTGTTTGGAAGATCAGAAGATCCTTTGAGATCTCTTTTTCCGTCTCTCCGCGCGACCTTTTGGCGTCAGATCTGCGCTGTCCTCGTCCCCTGTAGCTTCTTGATGTTGGTGTCCAAGCTGCTCTCCACAGCGACCACCTTTCTCAATATTTGTTGACAGAGTCTTGGACTAACGACGAAAAACATGGCCTATATGTCATAACCTAATCAAGAAGTCACAATGTCACAGCCCTCTTTTAGCTCCATCGCACGCGGATCGGAACCGGCGCTTTGGGCGGTTCCTGGTCAAACAGCCCTCACGTTCCTCCTCCCCCTCGTTGCCACCACCCTCCTATATTCTGTGTCCTAGGGAACACCATTTGTCTACAGTGGTCCCCAACAAAAATTGTAGCCCCGAACATCCCGGCTGTCTCTCTGCCACTCACAGCGAACTAGCGTCTTCGATTTTTTTTAACGTTCCTCGGCAAATCGCTTTACGTTCCCACGCCAGGGTGCCCGGGATTCTTGCTGATTCTTGCCTGCCTAAAATATATACTCGCTATTCTCTTTGTACAGGATCTTCGCATATCTCCTTCCATTTCTTCGCCGATATGTCGGCGGTTATGTCCATTTGTTGCTTTGTGGATCACGCCCCCCATTATCTCCTGCCTCAGTTGGACCGCCTCCAAGGATTGCAGATTACCCGATCCAGCCACATGGCCTCGAACAAGTATCGCTCTAGTTGTGCAGCGCCACCACCCATCTCTGGCTCGTTACCCCCTCTCCTTGGCATTCTGATGCCGTGATGCGCCTCATCGATCAAAAAAATCTAATCATCACTGATTATCTTCCTTATTTGGAATCACATTCCTTCTCGTAGCTTTTCGCTGTTTTTTCATGGCACGCTTTCCGGCCTTCAAAACTTTCCCAACTGTAGATCCTCCGAGGTTATTGCGTGCGCGGCAAGTCTCTCTCTCTGGACTCCACTCAGCTCTGGACGGGAATGGTCGCGCCAGTGCATACCTTTGTCTCTTGGGGTCCGCAACCCACGGTCTAGACCCTTCCATTATTCATTTCCGGACAACCACGGATGCCCAGAGCAGCTGATAATCCGTTCTCCCTCCATTCTTTGAAAACGGTAACTTGAAACAAAACCCAGGGTCTTTCGGATTTTCCGCCTCTTTCATGACAATGCATACTTATCGAGGAAAGAACTCGAGTTTGACAGGCCATCAGGGTCGCATCACCGCACGTTTGCTTCCTGATGCTGGGTTCAAATTTACCCTTCCTTTGTCTCCATCAACATGAAAATACTGCGGTTTCGTGTCTACATTTGTACTCTTGCGTAGAGTATCATCCTGGAATTTCCAATTCAACCTTGATTGACCGGATGTTCCGCCCAAACTCCTGAAAAATCATACAAAATCGTTCGATAACAAATGTACGGTCTTCAAATTCTCGGCGGTTACCGCGACGAAGGTCAGATCCTAAGCACCCCCATCGCAGCCCATCACCCCGTATTGAGGAGATGTGCACAAACATATCCTCATCTTGGATTGCGGAAGATGCAGCCCCTTCTCTTTGGTCTCCATTCCCCATAACGCGTTCTAGGCATGAACCTGTATGGTCTACGACCATCAACCTCCTCCCAAATTCCACCTACACAAACGCCCAGCACTCACCACCACATGCCGGAAGTCGGGGCTCACGCGGAACGACCATTTTTTGTGGCGTAATCGCATGACCCATCCCGGTATACAACATGCCGTAACTTGTGCTAATTGTGCTAGATTGTAAGCTATCACACGCGATTGTCACTATCTTATCTCCAGAGGCACACACAGGGCCGGCCGCCGAGATCAATGCGCAGGGGTCTCTTCACTCAACTTTGTGTCAGACTTTCGCCCCGACATTAAGATTTCACCTATGAACGTATACAAACCCCAACACTGGCATAAAACCTAGGAGGCCGCCGATTTTCCGTGCCTGAACATCAGGTACGTAGGCCCGAATATCGGCCATCTGGAGCCAGGTGAATTAACACTAATAGGAACTCACAAATGGTGTTAATAGTAATCATTTCCTAAAGGTGCTCGAAGCTCAAAGAGCGATTGATCCTGGAAGAACAACCCTAAAATACTTGGTGGTCGCAGAAGTAGAAGAACAACGAATTCGAAATGTCGATGAATATCCTCATCGTGATTAACCACACGACCTTGGGCTCTTGGGACAACCTTGGAAAGATCAAGGCGAATTACGAGTTGGCGAGGAAGATCGTCCACGTTTGATCATTAATGCGGGGATAGTAACCCTCGTGTACGACAGGCCCAACGAGAAGTCCACACCCCATGCGTTTCAGAATTCGACGAAGCGACTCGAAGCGAACGAAACAACCGAATAATTCGACATTCACGTTCTTAGTTCCCAAGGATATAACAATCCTTATAGTAATACTTCCAATGTGGCGTCATGGTGGATCTTTCGTCAGTCTTTCGTATCCATGTACCATACCCTTCCCATTATCCATATACGGATATTTCGGACAAAAAGTTCCGCTGTGAGGCCTTCGCCATGGAGATCACGAATGGCAAGCGGGATTCGAGTCTTTGCGCACCACCACCATCTCACGCGACGATGGCTGAAAAGCAGGAGATCTTCAATATCGAGTGCCTGCAAATATTCTTGATGAACCATACTCCTCAGATGACGAATCAACCGGTTTTTTTGCGTAGCCGTTCCGAAAGGAAGTTCGCAGTTGAATAAAGAAATGGATAATCAATTCAGCACAGGCCTTCTGAATCATCTGTTAGCCTCAGCACGATACCTGGTCCACTGATACTATTCGGAATATGCGTACGGCAACCCAGGGGTATGGGCCCTCGCTTCTTGTGGTACTCAATTCCGGTTCTGGTGAATACGGATCTGACATGTAGATAAGCATCTATGCCCTATCTTAATGTCGCGCCACCCCGGATTTCAGAAAGAGTGCAAGACGGGAGGAGCCGATACGATGTCAGATGGCACCCTTGTTCTTGTTCTTATCGATCTCGCAATTGGACGATAGGGAGAATAGGAACGTCATCGATGGAGTGTTTTTACAATAGCCCTCAATTGGAGCCTGAACCAGCGACTTGGGTTGCCTGGCGCCCATTCTGGGTCAATCGACGCGTGGAAGAGGACTATGTTCCGATTCACCCTTCCAAAACCGCCTTACTTACCCCCTCGACATGCGTACATACACATACATCTAAACGTGGTTCAATCATGTATCATGTTACACTCATCCTCAAACCAGCAGTTTCCATTCCTGTTCACCAAATTTCACAACGGCCAAGAGAGAAAGGGCACACCTGACTCGTTCAAACTCCTATCGGTCGAGACGTGGACAGGCAAAGGCCGTATCTTTGTGGAACATTTCTGGAATCCTTTGTTCAAGCCCTTGACCGTTCTTCATCTATTTGGGTGTCTGGTGATTTTCAATTCGATTATGTAATTGGGGTGGTGAAGATTAGGATTACCTCCCTGGGAGAATGCCTATCCATGAGGCCTGAGGTAATCTCATTCGCCCTCACACGGATTAAGTGATAACAATAGATCAGATCTACTGTCAAATATGTCCCCGGCTGCACCCGCGTTGAAGCGGTCCCGAATGGAATCGTACCTTCTCATGAACTCACCGCCGTGATTGTAGCCTCGAAGTGGCGCCTTGTCTTGCAAAAAGAGCTCGCTACCATTGGTCCAAAGGTTACGGACCATCACCTCCGCGCGAGAAATGACCATTAAATGAGTTGCTGAAACTTGCATATCGGCGGAGTAAGGCAGGATTTATCTCGTGTCCAGTTTCTAGTAGATTAATTAACCTATCCATTGTGGCAAACAGAGCCGGAATATCCCGCGAACTACCAACCTCTACCATTCATCTCGATTCGAGGATAGTTTCTCCCGCGATCTACCTTGATTGCTTGAACAACAAGGATCATCGGCCAAAAAGTCCCTTGTATTTATAACGAGGGTACGAGAAACAGTGAACAATCGGCCGGGGTTTGTGTAACTCAAATTTGAGAGGCTATTACCTTCTAAGCTATCTATATGGCATCTAACGGGATCTCTCGCGTGATCCCGTAGGAGCCCTCATGCGACGAAGCTTGTGACATGGAGATCCGCGGCGTAGATTATATATTCACAAAGCTCCATCACCACACTGGGAAACCTACTTCTTTTGATGACATCAGCCGTAGCACCGACAGGATACTAGTAGCGCCTTATCACCTCTGTAGTGGACATAGCGCACGAACTCTTCCGTCAAAACGTAATTTTCATTATTAAATACTTCCTCTCAAGGGTCGCCCAGTCTGTGGGAGAAAATCACAAATTGCGATTGATCCAAGGGTCACCGAGTTTGGTTTATCCGGAGAACGGGGCAAATGCTATTTTCGTCTCGAGCGTCTATTTTTGTCCGTCATAGATTTCGTCAACAGACTCCGCCCGTCCTGCCTTGTATTCACATGTCCTGAAGCGAAAGGAAAGGCTAAAGTTCTATCCTTTCTTCAGGCCCCTCAAAATTTGGATGGCATGGTCACTGGTCAGTATGTTTCCCTAACTTGTCTTATTTGCGCGTTTACATGGTTGTGTAGAACCGGTGACATCATCCTTCCACTTCATGGATCTCTTGCCTGCCCTTTCACTGCACGTCCGAAATTAAAGGAAAAGTTTGGATCCCGAATTCCCGTAAGTCGGCTTGACGTCGACGTTTAATCCTACATCTAATTGTAGTAAATTGTAGCAATATATGATGATATAATCTCACCTCGGGCTGGCCTTTCTCTGCGAATGCAATGTTCCTCGCTTCGATCGTACTTTATCTTTACCTCAAATTCTTCGTTATCAACCCCTTTCTCATTTACCTCCCACTTGATTAGGCTATCGGTATGGGAAGGGCAGCCGGAGACGGCGCGCGGGGGTATTCAAAGGATAGGCCCCCTAGCTCAGTGGATTAGAGCGTGTGATTCCAGATAGGAAATTCCACAAGGTCATCCGTTCGACTCGGGTGGGGGTCACACATTTTGGTATTCTCTTTTTAGGATATTATACTCATTTATAGTAATTTATACTTATTTGTTACTAATCAAGGCTGTCGGAATGGAGTACAAACATGCTTTAATTTACTTAATCTTTTGACGTGTTCAACTTGAACACCTGGACGAAATCAGATTTCCATTTTATCCTA
>Ga0307513_10001351_pt1 | contig 35442 bp, 24 predicted proteins | sample 15_EM_MG_FD_202174 | JGI IMG/M metagenome (GOLD analysis project Ga0307513, IMG submission 202174) | Populus trichocarpa ectomycorrhiza microbial communities from riparian zone in the Pacific Northwest, United States - 15_EM | ecosystem: Host-associated > Plants > Roots > Unclassified | place... | reverse complement strand
CGGCCGATGCCTACTCCACGTTCGGCGTGCGGGCCGCGCCCGGCGCCGGGTCTAGACGCCCACCGCCTGCGGGGTTGAGATTCGCGAAAGCACCTGGCGAGCCATGGCCGCCACGGTGTCGCGCAGCGGCCCCTCCACCAGGGCCCCATCGGGGTCGAAAGGGTCGTCGGCGACCGAATTGATCGTCACCGCGATGGGTGTCGGCCAGCCGCGCATGGCGTGGACGATGCCGCGCATCGCCTGCAGCGTGACGCCGCAGGCCTGCCAGCCCGCCGCCGTCACCACCAGGCCCACCGCCCGGCCTTCGAAATAGCAGCGCGTGTCGGTGCGCAGATCCTCCAGCAGGTCGATGGCGTTCTTCACCAGCCCCGAAACGCCGGCGTGATAGCCCGGCGTGCCGATCACCACCCCGTCGGCGCGGCGGATGGCGTCGACGAGGGCCATCTGTTCGGGCGTCCGCTCCTGGGCCTCTGGCGCGTAGTGCGGCAGGACGGCGAGCTGGGGGCCGCCGAACATCAAGGTCGCCGCGCCCTCGCGCTCGGCGGCCGCCAGGACGGCGCGCACCATCCGTTCGCTGAAGGAATTGGGCCGCATCGTGCCGCCGATCCCCACGACCAGGGGCTTCGAACTCGCTTCACTCATCGGCGCAAACCCTCGTCCCGCCGTCCATCTGCAGCGTCTCCCCGTCATATAGCGACTATCGGTGTTCGCGAGGAAGATCGTGATCGGGGGGCGCGGCCTGGACTACCGGCGAACCCCCGACAGGCGCCCCCGGCGCAGGTCTCGGACGATCTCGCGGGCGGCGTTGTGGCCGGGCGCGCCGGTGACCCCGCCCCCCGGATGGGTCCCGGCTCCGCACTGGTAGAGGCCCGCCACCGGCGTGCGGTAGTCGGCGGCCCCCAGCACCGGTCGGGCCGAGAACATCTGGTCCAGGCTCAGGACCCCGTGGAAGATGTCGCCGCCGACCAGGCCGAAGGTCCGCTCCAGGTCCAGCGGCGAGAGCACCTGGCGGGCGATCACCGAGGCCGCGAAGCCCGGCGCCTGCCGGTCCACCGTGGCGATCATCAGGTCGGCCACCTCCTCGCGATGGTCGTCCCAGGAGCGACCGCCCGGCAGCGCCGGCGCCACGTGCTGGCAGAACAGGCTCGCCACATGCCGGCCGCTCGGCGCCAGGCTGTCGTCCAGCATCGACGGGATCAGCATCTCGACGATCGGCTCCCGCGACCAGCCGTGCGCCCGGGCGTCGCCGTGGGCCCGGTCCATATAGGCCAGGCTCGGGGCGATGATGATCCCGGCGGTCAAATGGTCGCCCGGCCCCGGCAGGCAGGCGAAGCTCGGCGCCTGCGACAGCGCCACATTCATCCGGAAGGTTCCCGAGCCCGAGCGGTAGCGGTCGATCCGCTCGGCGAAGTCGGCCGGCAGCAGCGCGCGGTCCAGCAGCTGGCCGAACAGCAGCCGGGGATGGAGGTTGGAGACCACCGCCGCGGCGCGCACCGCCTCGCCGCCCTCGGTGACCACCCCCGTCGCGCGGCCCTTCTCCACCAGCACCTGCGCCACGGCCGCGCCGGTGCGGATCTCCACGCCCCGCTCGCGGCAGCAGGCGGCCATGGCCTGGGTGATGGCGCCCATCCCGCCGAGGGCGTGGCCCCAGGCGCCCTTCCGGCCGTTCACCTCGCCGAACACATGGTGCAGCAGGACGTAGGCAGAGCCCGGCGTGTAGGGGCTGGCATAGTTCCCCACCACCCCGTCGAAGCCGTACACCGCCTTGATCGGGTCGCTCTCGAACCAGCCGTCCAGCCAGTCGCCGGCGCTCTGGGCGAACAGGGCCAGCAGGTCGCGCTTGGCGGTCAGGTCCAGCCGCGACAGCCGCCGCCCCAGCGCCGCGCTCTTCAGCAGCTCCGGCAGCGCCTGGGCGAGGCCGCCCTCCACCAGGTTGGGCGGGGTCCGCAGGACGAGGTCGCGGAGCAGGTCGGCGATCGCCTCCAACCGCTGGCCATAGGCGTCCAGCCGCTCGGCGTCCCCCGCCGAGAACCGGGCCACCTCCGCGCGGGTGCGGCCCTCGCCGGTCGCCAGGTAGTCGCCCTCCAGCGGCAGGAAGTTGGCCATCCGGCGCTCCACCACCCGCAGGCCGTGGCGGGCGAGCTCCAGGTCGGCGATCACCTTGGGATTGAGCAGGCTGACGGTGTAGCTGGCGACGGAGTTGCGAAAGCCGGGGTGGAACTCTTCCGTCACCGCCGCGCCGCCGACCACGCCCCGGCGCTCCAGCACCGCCACCTTCAGCCCGGCGGCCGCCAGGTAGGCCGCGCAGACCAGCCCGTTGTGGCCGCCGCCGACCACGACCACATCGGCGCCGGCCGGCTTTGCGATGGTGTTCGACAAGCGGCGCCCCGCAGCGTGGATCGACCCGGATGGGACGGCCGCCGCCCGCCGATGTCAATCGGCCCGCCCCGCCGCAAAGGGGCTTGGCGCCGCCGGAAAGAAGGCGTCCGCTCCACCATCCGGAAACACCGCCCCAGACCAGGAGACATCGATGATCCGCAAGGCGCGCGCCGAATGGCGTGGAACCGGCCGCGAGGGCGACGGCGACCTCACCACCGATTCCGGGGTGCTGTCGCAGACCCCCTACTCCTTCAAGACCCGCTTCGAGAACGAGCAGGGGACCAACCCCGAGGAACTGCTGGCGGCGGCCCATGCCGGCTGCTTCACCATGGCCCTGGCCTTCCAGCTGCAGGGGGCCGGCTACACGCCCACGGCGCTGAGGACGCAGGCGGCGGTGACCCTCGATCCGGACGGCGCGGGGTTCAAGATCACCCGCTCGGCCCTGACCCTGGAGGCCGACGTGCCGACGCTGGACCAGGCGACCTTCGACCGGCTGGCGGAGGCCGCCGAGAAGGGTTGCCCGGTCTCCAGGCTGTTCAACGCCGAGGTCACCCTGACCAAGACCCTGAAATCCTCCTGACGCACGCCAAGGCCCTATACACGCGCGTCGCTCACGCCTCCTCCGCCGCCAGCACTCCGCCGGCGACGAGGATCGCCCGCATGGGCGCGAGCGCCGCGCCGTAGCGACGCCAGCGGCCCACCGAAGACGCATAGAGCGGTTGGCGCACCTGCACCGAACTCGCGGTCGCCACCGGCGCCGCGTTCTGATGGAAATCCAGGCAGCGGGCGTCCCACGGCAGGCCGCAGAAGGCCAGCAGCCGCCGCGTGGTCGCCTCCTGGTCGGCGACGACGTCCTCGTAGGCGACCTCGGTGAACCTGTCGGCCGGCAGCACGGCCCGCCAATGGTTCACCAGCCGGTCGAAGCCAAGATAGTAGCGGGCCACGTCCTCCAGATCGTAGGCGTAGTTGTAGTAGGAGAAGCCGGTCGCGAAGAGCTGCCGGAAATTGGACAGGCAGGCGTCCATCGGGTGGCGGCGCAGGCAGATGATCCGCGCCTCCGGAAGCGCCCGATGGATCAGGCCGGCATAGAGGACGTTCAGCGGCATCTTGTCGACGAAGCGCGGCGCGGCGCCGGTGAGCGGCGCGGTGCTGTCCATATAGGCCCGCCCCAGGACGGCGAGGTCCACCCGGTCCGCCGCCGCCAGGGTCTCGACGTCCATGAGCAGGTTGGAGGGGGTCCCGGCCAACTGCCTCAGCCGCGCCGCGAAGTGGGTGAGTTCGCCTGCCGAGGCGACCTGCGGATGGCTGGAGAGGATGCGGTCGACCAGGGTCGTCCCGGTTCGCGGCAGGCCGACCACGAAGATCGGCTCGGGCGACGGATGGCCCCGGCTCCGGGTTCCGGGCGGGAAGGTCCGCGCGGCGGCGGCGAACAGCGCCGCGTCCCCCTCGGGCGAGTGGGCCACCGCCGCGCGCTTGACGGCCTTGGCGCGCAGCAGCCAGGCGAGCGCGGCGGGATAGTCGTCCAGGTCCTCGCAGGTCTTGGCCAGGGCATGGCCCAGGTGCAGCGTCCGGTCGGGATTGTCGGAGGGCTCGGCGATCAGGGCTTCCAGTGCTGCGCGGTGATTGGCGTCCGCCGTCTGGCGGGCGAGCTGGACTCGCGACGACCAGGCCCGGTGCAGGTCGGGATCGACGGCCAGCGCCGCGGCATAGGCCGCCTCGGCGCCCGGGAAGTCGCCGGCGACCTGCCGCGCGGCCCCCAGGTTGTACTGGAAGCCGGGGTCGCCGGGCTGGGCGGCGGTCGCCGCCTCGAACAGCGGCAGGGCTCGGACGTGGTGGCCTGCGCGGGTGAAGACCACGCCCAGGGCGTCCTGGGTCCGCGGATCACGGGGCCCAAGCGCCTCGGCCCGCCCGGCCGCCTCCAGCGCCTCGCCCCGCCGGTTCAGCGCGATCAAGGCCCGGGCCAGGAAGGCATGGTGGCGCGCCTCAGCCGGGACCAGCGTTGCGGCGCGATCGAACAGTTCGCAGGCCTGGGCCAGGTTGTCATGGTCGGCGGCCAGCACGCCCAGCAGGAACCAGGCGCGGGCCTCGCCGGGATCCTTTCGAAGAACCGCCATGCAGATCGTCTGCGCCGGTTCATAGGCCTTCCGCGCCATAAGGGACTCGGCGCGGGCCAGGTCGTCGGATGCGGACGTATCCATTTCCGTCACCGTTCCGCTTTCCCTGTCGCCGCGCAACTTTGCTCTTGGGGCCTGGAGGCGGCGAGGCCGAACCTGCCGCATATGCCGCCTGTTGACGGCGGCGCCTCGCCGATGTTCCTGGGCCGTCGACGCCCGCTGGAGGCTCAGGCCGTGACCGAGTTTGTACCCCTCGAGCTGACCGGTGTCTGGCGGCGCGAGGTGATCACCACCCCGCACAGCCCGCGCGACGACACCACCCAGGTGATGTGGATCCAGACCCGCAGCTGGTACGCCGACATCCGCGTGCCGGCGACCCGCCCCAGCCGACCCGGCGCGGCGGGCTTCGGCGATTTCACCGCCGAGGAGCTGGTGGGCCTGGCCGCGGTGCAGGGCTTCGCCGGCCAGCTCGCCGCCACGCCCCGGGTCTGCGCCTGGCGCCGGGACCTGGATTTCCAGCCGCCCTCCCCGATCCCCGACGAGGGAACCTGGCAGGTCGACGGCCGGGTGATGATCGAGCGCGGCGTCCACGTCGAATACGAGGAGGTCTGGGTCCGGGAGCCCGACACCCAGGGGCCGCTGCTGGCCTTCGCCCTGGAGCACAACAGCGCCGTGCCCGGCCGCAAGGGCCTGATGATGATCGCCGGCGACCATTTCCTGGCGATCCTCGACCGGCCCCACCCGCTGCCCGCGGGCGAGGACCTGCCGGCCATCGTCCGGGCCGAACTCGCCAGCGGCGGCCCGATGGCCGCGGCCGGGCGGCTGGCCATGCCGCTCTGCTACGGCCGGCTCTCCGAGGGCGCGACGCCCTGGGAGGTGAAGCTGTCGTCCTGGCCGTGGCTGGAGGGACAGGGCTTCTGGGGTCCGCGCCGACCGGTGTTCGACCCCCAGGCCGGCGTCCTGGGCTGGAACGCCGCCGAAACCGAACAGTCCTGGAAGCTGCTCGACAGCTCCGTGCCGCCGGCCGACGCCGCAGGGCGGCTGAAGCTGCCGCAGGCGACGGGGTAGAGCCTATTCTGGTGCGCTAAATTCGCGGGTCCCGAGCCTGGCCGGCGCCGGGCCGCCCGCCGCCCAGTCCAGCAGCTCCACCGTGTGCACCACCGGCACGCCCGTCCCCGCGGCGATCTGGGTCATGCAGCCGATGTTGCCGGTGGCGATCACGTCGGGGGCGACAGCCTCCAGCCTGGCGACCTTGCGGTCCCGCAACTGGCCGGCGATCTGGGGCTGGAGCAGGTTGTAGGTCCCCGCCGAGCCGCAGCAGATATGGCCCTCGGCCGGCTCGAGCACGGTGAAGCCCGCCGCCTGCAGCAACCGCTGCGGCCCGGCGCGCAGGCCCTGGCCGTGCTGCAGCGAGCAGGCCGAGTGGTAGGCGACGCGCAGGCCACGCTGCGGCGCGTCGGCCGCCGGCTGGAAATCCGCCAGGACCTCGCTCACGTCCCTGGCGAGCGCCGAGACCCGCGCCGCGCGGTCCGCCCATTGCGGATCGTCGCGGAACATGAAGCCGTAGTCCTTCACCGTCGTGCCGCAGCCCGAGGCGGTGACGACGATGGCGTCCAGCCCCTCGCCCTCGACCTCCGCGGTCCAGGCGGCGATGTCGGCCCTGGCCAGGGCCTGAGCCCGTTCCTTGTGGCCCAGGTGGTGCGGCAGGGATCCGCAACAGCCGGCGCCCTGGGCGGTCACCACCTCGACGCCCAGGCGGTTGAGCAGGCGGATGGCGGCGGCGTTGATCTGCGGCGCCAGCACCGGCTGGGCGCAGCCGGCCAGCAGGGCGACCCGGGCCTTGCGCGGCCCCTGGGCGGGAAAGACGCGCGCCCGTTCGGCCGGGTCGGGCGCGGGCACGCTCGCGGGAGCCAGGGCGGCCATGCCCTTCAGCCGGCCCGGCAGCCATCCCGCCAGCGGCCGGCCCAGTTTGGCGAGCCGCAGGGACAGGCGGAACAGGCCCGGCCGCGTCAGCACCGCCGACAGCAGGCGGCGCAGGGCCCGCTCCGGCGCCGGACGGACGTGGTGTTCCTCGATGTAGGCCCGGGCGTGGTCGACCAGATGCATGTAGTTCACCCCCGAGGGGCAGGTGGTCATGCAGCTCAGGCAGCTCAGGCAGCGATCGACGTGCTTGACGGTGGACGCGGCGGGCGGGCCGCCCTGCTCCAGCATCTCCTTCATCAGGTAGATGCGCCCGCGCGGGCTGTCGAGTTCGTCGCCCAGCAGCAGGTAGGTCGGGCAGGTCGCCGTGCAGAAGCCGCAGTGGACGCAGGACCGGATGATCTTTTCCGACGTGGCGGTGTCGGGCTCGGCAAGCTGCTGGGGCGTGAACTGGGTCTGCATGTCAGGCGCCCATGCGGCCGGGGTTGAACAGGCGATCGGGGTCGAACTGCGCCCGCACCCGCTCGGTCAGGGCGGCCAGCGCCGGGGCCAGGGGCTGGAACGGCGACATGGTCGACCGCACTGGGCCTGGCGCACGGATCAGGGTGGCGTGCCCGTCGGCGCCCACGGCCTGCGCCAGCACGCCACGGATGTGGGCCGCGTGGGCGTCGGCGGCCGGCGGCGCCTCCAGCCAGACCCCGCCGCCGCCCCAGTCGTAGAAGCAGCGGCCGTCCAGTTCCTCGGCCAGCCGCGCGCCCACGCGGGCGCCGGCGGCCGGCGGCACGGAGATCAGCCACACGGGCCGGTCGGGATCCCCGGCGAAGACGGCGACGTCGGCGACCTGCTTCCAGACGGCCTGCGTCTCGTCGCGGTCCAGCAGGATCTGCGGCGCCGCGGCCTCCAGCATCCCGGCCAGGTGCGCGCGACGCGCGGCGATCGAGGGCGTCACTCCCTCCAGCCGCAGCAGGGTGGCGGCCACGCCGGCGCCGATCCGGCCAGCGAGGACCGATGCGCCGGCGATCTCCGCCGGCAGGTGCGCGGCAGAGGCTGCCTGGGCGGGACTGCCCAGGGCCAGCGACATGGCCCGGATGGCGGCCGCGTCGTCCAGGCCCAGCAACACCAGGGTGGCGGCGTCATCCGGGGCCGGCAGCACCTTCAGGGTCAGTTCGGTGACGGCGCAGAGGGTCCCGAAGCTGCCGGCCACCAGCTTGGGCAGGTCGAAGCCGGTGACGTTCTTCACCACCCGGCCGCCGGCGGCGAAAGCCTCGCCAAAGCCGTTGACGCCCTTCACCCCCAGGCAGTGGTCGCGCGGCGCCCCGGCGGTGAGCCGCCGGGGCCCGCCCTTGCCGGTCATGACCATGCCGCCGATCGTGCCCCGGCCGGCCGGAAGCCCCCAGAGCGGGCCAAGGTCGGGCGGCTCGAAGGCCAGTTGCTGGCGCCGCGTAGCCAGCAACGCCTGCAGCTCGGCCAGCCGTACGCCGGGCGCCAGCGTCACCACCAGCTCCTCCGGCTGGTAGGAGACCACGCCGCAAAGGGCCGACAGATCGAGCACCACATCGGCGGTCACCGGACGGCCGAAGCCCCGCCGACTGCCGGCGCCGACCAGCTCCAGCGCCCTGCCCTGGGCGACGGCGTCCTGGACAGCGGCCTGCACTTCGGCGGCGTCCTTGGGGTTCCAGGTTTCGCCCACCCTCAGAACCGCGGCAGCTCGGGGAAGCGGACCTGGCCGCCATGGACGTGGACGCGACCCAGCTCGGCGCAGCGGCAGAGTTTGGGAAACACCTTGCCCGGGTTCAGCAGCCCGCCGTCGTCGAAGGCGCATTTCAGCCGCTGCTGCTGGTCCAGGTCGGCGGGCCCGAACTGCACCTCCATCAGGTCGCGCTTCTCGACCCCCACGCCGTGCTCGCCGGTGAGCACCCCGCCCACCTCGACGCAGAGCTTCAGGATGTCGGCGCCCAGAATCTCAGCGGCGTCCAGCTCGCCGGGCAGGGTGGCGTCGTAGAGGATCAGCGGATGCAGGTTGCCGTCGCCGGCGTGAAAGACGTTGGCGATCCGCAGGCCGCAGGCGTCGGCCATCTCGCCCATCCGCGCCAGCACCCGCGGCAGGGCCGCCCGTGGGATGGTGCCGTCCATGCAGTAGTAGTCCGCCGCGATGCGGCCCACCGCCGGGAACGCCGCCTTACGGCCGGCCCAGAAGGCCTGGCGTTCGGCCTCGCTGGTGGAGACCCGCACCGAGCCCGCGCCATTTTCCGCCGCGATCGTCTCGATCACCGCGATCAGGTGGTCGACCTCGGCTGCGGCGCCGTCCAGTTCGATGATCAGCAAGGCCTCGACGTCCAGCGGATAGCCCACCTGGACGAAGGCCTCGGCGGCGTGGATGGCCAGGCGGTCCATCATCTCCATGCCGGCCGGGATGACGCCGGCGGCGATCACCGCGGCCACGCAGGCGCCCGCGGCCTCGACCTGGGCGAACCCCAGCAGCAGGGCGCGCTGGGTCTGCGGCGCCTGCAGGATGCGCACGGTGACCTCGGTGACCACGCCCAGCAGCCCCTCCGAACCGCAGACCACCCCCAGCAGGTCCAGCGCGGCGGGATCGAGGTGCTTGCCGCCCAGCCGCACGACCGTGCCGTCGATCAGCACCAGCTCGACGCCCAGCAGGTTGTTGGTGGTCATGCCGTACTTCAGGCAGTGCACGCCGCCGGAATTCTCCGCGACATTGCCGCCGATGGAGCAGGCGATCTGGCTGGAGGGATCGGGCGCGTAGTAGAAACCCCGGTGGGCGACGGCCTGGGTCACCGCCAGGTTGGTGACGCCGGGCTGGACCACGGCGCAGCGGTTGTCGAAGTCGACCTCCAGGATGGCTTTGAACTTGGCCATGCCCAGGATGATCCCGTCGGCCAGCGGCAGGGCGCCGCCCGAGAGCGAGGTGCCGGCGCCGCGCGGCACCACCTTCAGCCCGTGGGCGTGGCAATAGGCGAGCACCCGGGAGACCTGATCCACGGTTTCCGGCAGCACCACGATCATCGGCCGCTGGCGATAGGCGGTCAGGCCGTCGCACTCGTAGGCGCCCAGCGCCGCCTCGTCGCTGATCACCCCCTCCCCCGGCACGATGGCGCGGAGCGCCGCGACGAACTCGGCGCGGCGGGCGATCAGCCCGGCATCGGGGAGCGGCATGTGCATGCCTGTCGGTCTTAGCTGCGGGCGGCCGCGACGGGAACCGTCAGGATGTCGTGACGCCTCCGCCCAGCACGCGGGGATTGTCCTCCAGGCTGGAGGTGTCAAACCCGTGATAGAGCGACAGGAAGCGGAACGGGTGTTCCTGGTAGGACGGATACATCACGTTGTTGATGTCGGCGCCGGTGTCGAAGAGGCCGATCTTCTCACCCTGCCCGTGCAGCGCCAGGTGATGGCGGCCCAGGATCAGGGCTACCTGGTCGATCCAGCGGGTCACCTCCACGCCGCTCAAGGTCCGTTCCAGATAGCTGGCCAGGAAGCGCAGCAGCGCCGCGGCGGCAGGCGTCGGCTGGAACAGCACCAGGTTGGCGGTGAGGCGGGAGCCGGCGCTGGTGGTCTGGTCGTTCTCGTTGAACATGACGTCGAGCCCGGCCGCGGTGTGCATCAGGTCGGCGACCCCGCGCTGGAGCAGCAGGTCGATGTCGGAGACGAACATCGGCCGGCCGAGCGCCTCCAGCAGCGCCCCGGCGCGCAGGAACCGCGCGGACTGGTAGTGGGCGATAGGCCGCTCGCTCCGGCCCTTGGGCGGGGCGTCATAGACGCCGACGGTCGCAGTCGCCGGATCGAAGCCGTCGCCGCAGTAGATGAGGCGCTTATCCTTGACGCCCACGGCCTTGGCGACGGCCTTCAGCCGGTCCTTGCCGCCGATCACGTGGATCACCACCAGGCACGGCATGTCGGCATGCTTCAGCACCGAGAGCGCGTACCAGCGGGCGTAGAGCTCGACATAGGTCTCGTCGGCCGCGGCGAAGAACACCACTTCGGCCCCCTGCTTGTCGGCGGCGGCGCGGACGCCCTGCCAATCCAGGGCGGTCCCCGTGGCGCTGACGAAGGCGAGGTCCGGCTGCGGCAGGGCCTCCGGCGTCGGCCCCCGGACAGCGGCCAGGTCGATGGCGTCCAGCAGCACCCGGTAGTGGGTCAGCCAGCCCTCCCACTCCGAGCCGGGCTCGACCTCGACCTTCAGCGCGCGGGCGGCGGCAAGCAGGGCCTCGAGCTGGGCCAGGGACCCGTCCGTGAGCGGGCGGCAGAGGATCAGGCCGGCCAGGTCGTGGAGGTCGCGCAGCCGCAGCAGCGGGTGGACCTCGCCGCCCTCGGCCAGCGCCATGGCCATGCGCTGGGCGATGTCGACCTCTTCGGCCGGGAGCGCGGGCGCATCCAGCACGGCCCGGGCGGCGGGGTTGTCGGGTTCGACGAGCGCCAGGGCCGCGGCGTAGCGGGCGACCTCGCTCCCGCGCCCCAGGACCTGGTTGCAGGAAAGCGCCGCGGCCAGCATGGCCGGGCTGCGCGGCAGCAGGGCCGCCAGCGCCGCGGCGTAGCGCTCGGCCTGTTCGATCTCGCCCGCCGCGAGGTGTTCGTTGAAGCGGAGGATGGCCGGCAGGGTCTCAGTGCGGATGTCCTCGACCACGGCCTCGGCGTCGGTGGCCACGGCCTTCAGCGCCAGCAGCTTGTCCATGGCCTCGAGCGTGCGCCCCTCTGTCCCCAGCACCCGCACCAGCTGGCGCAGGGTCTCGACGTCGTCCGGGTGCAGGGCGGCCAGGTGCTCGAGCAGCAGCAGGGCGTCGTCGGCCCGGCCCTCTCCGTGCAGGGTCGAGGCCAGGGTCCGCAGTTTCCCGGTCCGCGGCGGGGCCGCCGCCGCGGCGCGGTCGAGCACGCCCAGGGTGTCGTAGGTCTCGCGATGGATCTGGTAGCCGTGCGAACGCAGCAGCGCCTCGGCGGCCTCGCGATCGGCGGGACCCAGGTGCTGGTGCTCGTAGTGGACGATGCTCGGCCGCCAGCGATCGAAATCGAACAATTTCAGGATGATGTAGTCATAACCTTCGGTGTCGACCTGCAGGATGTCGACCTCGGCCACGCCTTCGTCGCGCAGCAGGCCGCTGAGCGTGCGACACTGGACGGGCACGGCCTGCACGAGCTGGCGCAGCGCCGCGGTGGTCTCGGCGTTGGGGCTGGAACGGCCAAGGACCCCGGTGTCCTTCAGCAGGTCCTCCATCAGGAACGAGCTGATTCCGGCGAAGTGAGGCGGCAGCAGGCCGCGCTCCACGGCCTCGGGATTGAACCGCCAGATGATCCGTTCGCCATCGGCCTCGGAGATGGCGACATTGACCGCCTTCACCCGATCCGACCCGGCGTAGAGCGCCTGCAGCTTCTCGAAATATTGCGGGATCGGCTCGAAGATCAGCCCGGACAGATTGCCGTCCACCACGTGGGGCCGCAGCGGGTCGAAGCTGACGCCGTCGAATCCGCCCACCTGCACGAAGAAGGGGTTTGGCTTCCAGCCCAGCAGATCGGCGATGGCCTCGCCAAACGGGTCGGCGGCGTTCGAATTCGCTGCGAGCATCTCGCCTCCCCTGGATGTTCTAGGCGGTTATTGGCCGGCGACGGCGCGCAGGCGGGGCGGCGCGCCCTCGACCGGAGCGGGTTCGCCCTCGACCGCGGCGATATCCTGCGCCGTCCACAGCCGTCGGTCGGCCGGCAAGGGCCGCCACCGGTGCCGGTGGGCGAGCGCGGCCTTGTAGAGCCCGTCATAGTCGACCAGGGCCTGAACCTCGACCGCCTCGTGGTCGTGGGCCGCGCCGGCGTCCAGATAGGCGTCGAGGTTGGTCAGGTCAGGTTTCGGCGCGCCGTTCCGCTGATAGTCAAGCCGCATCTCCTGGTAGAGCGCCTCCAGTCGACCGGTCAGCAGCTCCATGTCGAAGAGTTCGCAGGTGTCGCGGCCGGCCTCCAGGCGCGCGCGCAGGGCGTCGAGCTCGGCGCGATCCTCGCCCACCAGGGCCACGGCGCGTTCGACATACGCCTCGGGCGTCCCGCAGATCAGCTCCGGCGCGCCGGCTGCCCGCACCAGGCTGCCGCAGACCCGCGAGGCGAAGCTGCGGCCGCTGAGCGTCAGCACCGGCACCCCCATCCACAGGGCGTCCGACGCCGTGGTGTGGGCCCCGTAGGGGGCCGTGTCGAGGAACAGGTCCGCCAGGGGGTAGCGCGCCAGGTGCTGCGGGTTCGGCTGCTTGGGGGCGAACACCAGGCGGCTGCGCGCCACCCCCTCGCGCTCGGCGTACTCGCAGAGTCGCCTGGCGGTGTGTTCGGTGTTTTCCAACAGCCACAGCACGCTGTCGGGGACCCGCTTGAGGATCTCCAGCCAGCGGTCGAAAGTGAAGCGGGTGATCTTCTGGGCGCCGTTGAAGCAGCAGAACACCACCGCGCCATCAGGCAGGCCAGCCGCGGTGCGCGTGGGCCGTTCGTCCGCGACCACCCGCTTGCGGTCGTTCGGCTGGTAGCACGGGAGCCGCAGGACCCGCTCGGTATAGTAGAGTTCGAATTCCGGCGGGATGATCCAGTCGTCGGCGATGATGTAGTGGTGGAAAGGGCTGGCCATGGTGCCTGGATAGCCCAGCCAGTTCACCTGGATCGGCGCGGGACGGCGGGCGAAGACGCCGATGCGGGCGTCGCGGGTGTGGCCGTTGACGTCCACCAGGATATCGATCCCGTCGGCGGCGATCCGCGCCGCGGCGGCCTCGTCACTCAACTCACGGATGTCCACCCAATGCTCGACGGCGGCCTGGATGCGGCCGTTGAGCGCCTCGGTCGACGCACGGCCGCAATAATAGGCGAAGACCTCGACCTTCTCGCGGTCGTGCAGCTCGAAGAGTTCCGCCATCAAGTAGCCGACCGCATGGTCGCGCAGGTCGGAGGAGACATAGCCCACCCGCAGACGGCGCCCGGCGAGATCGATCGGAACCCCGCGACGGTCGCTGCCCAGGTTTTCGGGTTCCGCCACGGAGGCGGCGACATAATCGCCCGAAGCGCCCAGCTGCAGCATCGGGTCGTCGCTGTAGGCCGCGGCCGACAGGGGATGGACGCCCCGCAGGATCGCCCTGCGGGCGACACCCTCCCAGGGCTCCACCACGGGCCATTTGCACTGCCCCAGGCGCAGGGCGAGGTATTGCTCGAGGATTTCCCGCTGCCCCGGGGCCAGGTCCAGGCTCTGGCGGAGCGCCGCCTCGGCGCTGTCGAGCTTCTGGTGCTCGGTGTAGACGCGCGCCAACTGCTTCAGGGCGGCGATCTTGTAGCCGAGCACGCTGCCGGTCACGGCCAGCGGCCGGTTAACCACGGCGTTCCACTGCTCTATGGCCCGGTCCAGCGCCCCGGCCCGCTCCAGCACCCCGCCCAGGTTCACATAGGCCGGGAGGAAGTCGGGGTCGATGGCGAGGGCCGCGGTCAGGTGGGCCTCGGCCTCGGCCAGTTCACCCGCGCTGGTGTGCAGGCCTGCGCAGTTGAAATGCGCCACATAGGCCTGGCCATGCTCGCGGTTGAAGTTCAGCCAGATCTTGTAGAGTTGCTGGGCCAGCGGCGTGCGGCCGGCCGCCACCAGGCTGCCCGCGGCGTTGATCACCTCGCCCAGGGACAGCGTCCCCGCTGTGGTTTTCTGCACAGCCGTCAAGAAGGCGTCTTCGGGCATGCGATCCTCGGCCACGACGTTCCCGGCCGTCTCAGCCAAAGGCGTGATTCGGTTCTGGAATCATCGCACGGCGCCGCACATTGACCAATTCACCGGCGGGGTCCCTGCGACCACGCGCCTCGGCCGGGCGAGCCTGTCCGGGCGCTGGGGTTCAGCGCCCGGACAGATCTCGCGACTAGCTGAGGTAGGCGGCGATCTGGGCGTTATCCAGGCTCGCCACCTGGGTGGCGGTGAAGGCGTTGATCTGCTGCGGGTTCATCGCCGTGATGTTGGTGGTCGACAGCGAGTCCAGCTGGGTGGTGGTCAGTCCCGGGATCTGGGTGGCGGCCAGGTTGCCGACCTGGGTCGTCGTCAGGTTGGCGATGACCGTCGTCGAGAGCGAACCGATCTGGGTCGCCGTCAGCGAGGAGATCTGCGTGGCCGACAGTTCACCGATGTCGGTGCCGTTGAGCCCGGAGATCTGGGCGGCCGAGAAGCTCTGCACCTGGGTGGCGGTCAGGCCGCCAACCTGGGTCGCAGTCAGCGCCGAGATGCTGCCAGCCGACAGTCCGTCGATCTGCGGGGCCGTCAGGGCGCCGATCTGGGTCGCGGACAGCTCGCCGATGTCGGTGGCGTTGAGCCCGGAGATCTGGGTCGTCGTCAGGCCCTTCACCTGGGTCGTGGTCAGAGCCGCGACCTGGGTGGCGTTCAGAGCCGAAACGTTGGCCGCCGAGAGCCCGCCGATCTGGGTCGCGGAGAGCGCTGCGACCTGGGTCGCCGAGAACTCGCCCACGTCGGTGACGCTCAGGCCCGCAAGCTGGGTCGAGGTCAGGCCCTTCACCTGGGTCGCGCTCAAGGCCGCCACCTCGGTGGCGTTGAGGCCCGAGACGTTGGCCGCCGAGAGCGATCCGATCTGGCCGGCGCTCAGGGCGCCCACCTGGGTGGCCGCCAGCTCACCGAAGTCGGTGGTGGAGAGGCTCTTGAGCTGGGTGGAGCTCAGGCCCTGCACCTGGGTGGTGGTCAGCGAGCTGAACTGAGTGGCGTCCAGAGCCGAGAGGCTGGTGGTCGACAGGCCGCCGATCTGGGTGGCGCTGAGCGCCGAGATCTGCGTCGCGTTGAGCGCCGAGACATTGGCCGCCGACAGCGAGCCGATCTGGGCGACGCTGAGCAGCCCGACCTGGGTGGCGCTGAACTGGCCGATGTCGGTCGTGTTCAGGCCGGCAAGCTGGGTCGCCGAGAGCGCGGCGACCTGCGTGCTGGCGAGCGCGGCGACCTGGGTCGCATTCAGAGCCGAGACATTGGCCGCCGAGAGCGCCGCGATCTGGGTCGCGGCCAGGGCCGAGACCTGGGTCGCCGCCAGTTCGCCGATATCCGTGGCGTTCAGGCCCTGCAGCTGGGTCGCCGTCAGGCCCTTCACCTGGGTCGTGCTGAGCACGGCGACCTTGGTCGCATCGAGGGCGGAGATGTTCGTCGCCGAGAGGGCTCCGATCTGGCTGGAGGTCAGCGCGCCGATCTGAGTGGCGGACAGCTCACCGAAATCGGTGGCCGAGAGCGACTTCAGCTGGGTGGCGGTGAGGCCCTTGACCTGGGTGGTGTCCAGGGCGGCGACCTGGGTCGCATTCAGCGCCGAGAGGTTGGTGCTCGACAGCGCCGCGATCTGGCCTGCGATCAGCGCGCCCACCTGGGTGGCGTTCAGGGCCGCGATGTTGCCCGACGAGAAGGCGCCGATCTGCGAGGCGGAGAGCGCGCCGATCTGGGTCGCAGACAGCTCGCCCACGTCCGTGGTGTTGAGTCCCGCGATCTGGGTGGTGGTCAGGCCCTTGACCTGGGTGGTGCTGAGGGCCGCGACCTGGGTCGCGTTCAGGGCCGAGACGTTGGCCGCCGACAGGGCCGCGAGCTGCGACGCCGCCAGAGCGGCCACCTGGGTGGAGGCCAGTTCGCCCACATCCGTGGCGTTCAGACCCGCGATCTGGGTGGTGGTCAGGCCCTTGACCTGGGTGGCGCTGAGCGCGGCGATCTTGGTCGCGTCGAGCGCCGACAGGCTGGCCGGGGCGAGCGCGCCGATCTGGGAGGCGCTCAGGGCGGCGACCTGGGTCGCGGCCAGTTCGCCGATATCGGTGGTGGTCAGCGCCTTGAGCTGGGTCGTGGTCAGGCCCTTGACCTGGGTCGTGCTCAGCGCACCCACCTGGGTCGCGGTCAGGGCCGACACCGCCGTCGCCGACAGAGCGCCCACTTGCGAGGCCGTCAGGCCGCCGAGCTGCGTGGCGCTGAACGATCCGATGCCGGTGGCGGTGATCGACCCGAGCTGCGCGGTCGAGAGCGCGCCGAGCTGGGTCGAGGACAGTTCACCGACGTCGGTGACCGACAGCGAGGACAGCTGCGTGCCGGTCAGCCCCTTGACCTGGGTCGTGCTCAGGGCGGCCGTCTGGGTGGCGCTCAGCGCCGCGAGGTTGGCGTTGGAGAGCGCACCGACCTGCACGGCGGTCAGAGCAGCCACCTGGGTCGCGGCCAGTTCACCGATGTCGGTGGCGTTCAGGCCGGCGATCTGGGTCGTGGTGAAGCCTTGAACCTGGGTCGCCGACAGGGCGGCGACCTGCGTGGCGTTCAGCGCCGAAACGTTGCCGGCGGTCAGAGCGGCCAGCTGGGTCCCGGCCAGGGCCCCGACCTGAGTGGCCGAAAGTTCGCCGACGTCGGTCGCGCTGAGGCCCTTCAGCTGCGTGGTGCTCAGGCCCTTGACCTGGGTCGAGGTCAGCGCGGCCACCTGGGTGGCGTTCAGCGCCGAGACGTTCGTCGCCGACAGCGCCCCGAGCTGCGAGGGATTGAGCGCGGCGATCTGGGTGGCCGTGAACTCGCCCACATCGGCGGAACTCAGGCCCTGGAGCTGCGTGGCCGTGAGACCCTTGACCTGGGTGACGCTGAGCGCGGCGACCTTGGTGGCGTCGAGCGCCGAGACGTTGGTCGCCGACAGCGCGCCGATCTGGCCGGCCGTGAGCGCCCCCAGCTGCGTCGTGGTGAACTCGCCAAAGTCCGTCGTGGACAGCGACTTCAGCTGGGTGGGGGTCAGGCCCTGGACCTGGGTGGTGGTGAGCCCGCCGACCTGGGTCGCGGTCAGGGCCGAAAGGTTGGTCGAGGACAGAGCGCCGAGCTGGGCGGCCAGCAGCGCGCCCACCTGGGTGGTGTTCAGGGCCGCGATGTTGCCCGAATTCAGGGCGCCGATCTGGCCGGCGGAGAGCGCGCCGATCTGGGTCGCCGACAGCTCGCCCACATCGGTGGCGCTGAGGCCCGCGATCTGGGTGGTGGTCAGGCCCTTGACCTGGGTGGTGGAGAGCGCCGCCACCTGGGTGGCGTTCAGGGCCGACACATTGGCCGCCGAGAGGGCCGCCAACTGGGTGGAGGCCAGGGCGGCGACCTGGGTCGCGGCCAGTTCACCGATGTCGGTGGCGTTCAGGCCGGCGATCTGGGTGGTGGTCAGACCCTTGATCTGGGTGGTCGACAGGGCGGCCACATCGGTGGCGTCGAGGGCCGACACGTTGGCCGCCGACAGCGAGCCGATCTGGGTCGCTGAGAGAGCCGCCACCTGGGTCGCGCTGAATTCGGCGAAGTCGGTGGTCGAGAGGTTCTTCAGCTGGGTGGTCGACAGACCCTTGATCTGGGTGGTGTTCAGGCTGCCGACCTGGGTGGCGTCGAGCGCCGACAGCGCCGTGGCCGAGAGCGCCCCGACCTGGCTTGCGGTCAGCGAACCGACCTGGGTCGCGGTCAGGGTGGCGAGGTTGGTCGAACCGAGCGCGCTGAGCTGGGTGGCGCTGAGGGCGCCGAGCTGGGTCCCGGACAATTCACCCACGTCCGTGGCGGACAGGCCCTGGAGCTGCGTGGCGGTCAAGCCTTTGATCTGGCTCGTGTTAAGCGCGGCGACCTGGGTCGCGTTAAGCGCCGAGACGCCGGCCGCCGTGAGCGCCGAGATCTGGGTGGAGGCCAGGGCGGCGACCTGGGTCGCGGCCAGTTCGCCGATATCGGTGGTGCTGAGGCCGGCGATCTGGGTGGTGGTCAGGCCCTTGACCTGGCCGATGCTGAGAGCGCCGACCTGGGTCGCGCTCAGGGCCGACACGTTCGCGGCCGACAGGGCCGCCACCTGGGTCGCGGCGAGCGCGCCGATCTGGGTGGCGGACAGTTGGCCCACGTCGGTGGCGTTCAAGCCGGCGACCTGGGTGGTCGTCAGGCCCTTGAGCTGGGTCGCATCGAGCACGGCGACCTGGGTCGCGTTCAGGGCCGAGACATTGGCGGCCGACAGGGCGCTGAGCTGGGTCGCCGTCAGCGCCGCCACCTGGGTCGCGGCGAAGTTGCCGATGTCGGTGGTGTCGAGCCCCTTCAGCTGGGTGGCGTTCAGGCCCTTGATCTGGGTGGCGCTCAGCGCGGCGAAGGCCGTGGCGTTGAGGCCGGCAATGTTGGTGGCCGACAGCGAGCCGACCTGGGTGGCGCTGAGCGCGCCGAGCTGGGTGGTGGTCAGTTCGGCCAGATCGGTGGCCGAGAGGCTCTTCAGCTGGGTGCTCGAAAGGCCTTGGACCTGGGTGGTGCTCAGGCCGCCGACCTGGGTGGCGTCGAGGGCCGACAGGCTGGTGGTCGACAGCGACCCGATCTGGGTCGCGGTCAGGCCGGCCAGGCGCGTCGCATCCAGCGAGGCGATATTGGCGGAGGACAGGGCGCCCACCTGGCTGGTGGACAGGGCGCCGATCTGCGTGGCCGAGAGCTGGCCGACGTCGGTGGCGTTCAGGCCCGACATCTGGGTGGTGGTCAGGCTCTTGACCTGGGTCGTGGAGAGCGCCGCGACCTGGGTGGCGTTCAGGGCCGACACGTTGGCCGCCGACAGCGCGGCGATCTGGGTCGACGCCAGCGCGCCCACTTGGGTGGCCGACAGTTCGCCCACGTCGGTCGCATTGAGGCCGGCGACCTGGGTGGTCGTCAGGCCCTTGACCTGGGTCGCGTCGAGGGCGGCCACCTGGGTCGCGTTCAGCGCCGAGACATTGGCGGCCGACAGCGCGGCCAGTTGGGTGCCGGCCAGGGCAGCGACCTGGGTCGCGGCCAGTTCACCGACGTCCGTGGTGCTCAGGCCCTTGAGCTGCGTGGTGCTCAAGCCCTTGATTTGCGTGGCGTTCAGCGCGGCGACCTGGGTCGCGTTCAGGCTGGAAACGTTGGTTGCCGAGAGGGCGCCGACCTGCGACGCCGTGAGGCCGCCGACCTGGGTGGCGCTCAGGGCCGCGACATTGCCGGCCGACAGGGCGCCCACCTGGGCGGTCGAGAAGGCGCCGATCTGGGCGGCGGAGAGTTCGCCGATGTCGGTGGCGTTCAGGCCCGAAATCTGGGTGGTGGTGAAGCCCTTGACCTGGGTGGCGGAGAGGCCGCCCACCTGGGTGGCGTTCAGGGCCGAGACGTTGGCGGCCGAGAAGGCGCCGAGCTGGGCCGCGGAGAAGGCGCTGACCTGGGTGACGGAGAGTTCGCCCACGTCGGTGGTCGACAGGCCCGCGATCTGGGTGGTGGTCAGGCCCTTGATCTGGGTGGCGTTCAGGCTGCCGACCTGCGTCGCGTTCAGCGCCGACAGATTGGCCGCGGAGAAGGACGCCAGCTGGGTGGCGGCGAGCGCGCCGACCTGGGCCGCGGCGAATTCCGAAACGTCGGTGGTCGACAGGCCCTTCAGCTGGGTGGTCGTCAGGCCCTTGAGCTGGGTCGAGCTCAGCGAACCGACCTGGGTGCCGTCCAGCGAGGAGAAGTTCGTCGCCGACAGGGCGCCGATCTGCGAGCTGGAGAGGGCGCCCACGTGGGTCACGTCGAAGCCGTCGAGCTGGGTCGTGGTGAGCGCGCCCACCTGCTGGCCGCTGAACACCTGCAGCTGGCTGGTGCTGAACGCCACCGAGGGCGAGAAGACCGGGATCTGGGTGGTCGCCAGCCCCTTGACCTGCGAGGCCGAGAGCGCGCCGACCTGGGTGGCGTCCAGGACGGCGATGCCGCTGGTGTTGATCGCCCCGACCTGCGTCGCGCTTAGCGAGGCGATGTCGGTGGTCGTCAGACCCTGGATGGTAGTGACCGACAGAGCGCTGATTTGCGCGGCCGAGAGGCTGGAGATCGACATGAATTCTTCCTGGTCGAGTGCGTAGGCGGTCGGTCGAAAGGCGCAGGAAGAGACGCTCTTTCTGAAAGCCCCTTCCCCGTCCTCTAGGCACTACAAATTCCTTGCAAATTAGTTACGCGCGCCCAGATGGCGCATTTTGTTTGGATCTGGACCCGCCTGCACTTGGGTGAACCGGCGCCTGGCGGCGCTTTATCTAAGAATTAAGACAACTGCCCTGGCCGCCGCCGCGATTCGGCCATGATCCCTGCGAGGATCAGGCGTCCGCCTCGCCTCGGAGCAGACGGGCCATCTCCTCGGGGGTGTTGGCGCCGCGCAGCCGTGACCGCGCCGCGTCCGGGCAAGTCGGACGGGCGAGGCCGGCGCGCTCCACCAGAAGCGCCAACGGCCAGTCGTCCCGCGCGTCGGAGGGCAGGACGGCCAGGTCCAGGAGCATCGGCAGGTGCAGGCTCTCGAACGCCGCGCCTGGCGCGGCCGCGGCGAACAGCGGGTCCAGGTCCGCCGGCCGCAGGGTCGGGGCGTCCACCGCCAGAACCAGGGCGCGGCGGCAGCCCGCCGCCTTGAGCATCGCCGCCCCCGCCATCACGCCGGCGACCGGCCCGGCGCCAGGGCGCGGATCGGGGGCGAAGGCCAGGCCGTAGTCCCGACCGGCGGTCACCACCGGGTCGGCGCCCAGCGCGCGGGCCAGGGCCGCGACGCGGTCGACCGCCCGCACGCCCCCCCAGTCCTGCGCCGCCTTGTCCCGCCCCATGCGGCGCGAGCCGCCGCCGGCGAGGATGATGGCGCCGAGCTCCGCCACGCCGCGCCTCAGCCCAGGGCCTGGTCGAGGTCGGCGATCAGGTCGTCGGCGTCCTCGATCCCCACCGACAGCCGGATCAGGGAATCGGCGATGCCCAGTTCGCGGCGGGTCGCCTCGGGGATCGAGGCGTGGGTCATGATCGCCGGATGCTCGATCAGGCTCTCCACCCCGCCCAGGCTCTCGGCCAGGGTGAAGAGGCGCGTGCGCTCCAGCATGGTCAGGGTCTCCTCCAGGCCGCGGTCGAGGACCACCGAGACCATGCCGCCGAAGCCGTGCATCTGCCGGCGGGCCAGGTCGTGCTGGGGGTGGCTTTCCAGCCCCGGATAGATCACCCGGGCCACGCCGGTCCGCCCCTCGAGCCAGCGGGCGATCTTCAGGGCGCTGGCGCAGTGGCGCTCCATCCGCAGGGCCAGCGTCTTCACCCCCCGCAGAGCCAGGAAGCTGTCGAAGGGCGAGGCCACCGCTCCCACCGCGTTCTGCAGGAAGCCCACCTGCTCGGCCAGCGCGGCGTTCGACCCGACGACGAGGCAGCCGCCGACGATGTCCGAATGGCCCGACAGATACTTGGTGGTGGAGTGCATCACCACGTCGAAGCCGTGCTCCAGCGGCCGCTGGATGTAAGGACTGGCGAAGGTGTTGTCGGCCGCCGCGATCAGGCCGCGACGCTTCGCCAGCTCGGCGATGGCGGCCAGGTCGGCCAGCTTCAGCAGCGGGTTGGTCGGCGTCTCGACCCAGATCATCCTGGTGCTGGGCCCGATCGCCGCCTCGATGGCGGCCGGGTCGCTCAGGTCGACGAAGCTGAACGTCAGGCCGGCCGAGCGGCGGCGGACCTTGTCGAACAGCCGGAAGGACCCGCCATAGAGGTCGTGGCTGGCGATTACGTGGGCGCCGGAATCCAGCACCTCCAGCAGGGTGGAGATCGCCGCCAGGCCCGAGGCGAAGGCGTAGCCGCGCGTCCCCTCCTCCAGGTCGGCCACCGCCCGCTCGAAGGCGAAGCGCGTGGGGTTCTGGCTGCGGGAATATTCGAAGCCCTTGTGCTTGCCGGGGCTCTCCTGGGCGTAGGTGGAGGTGGCGTAGATCGGCGGCATCACCGCCCCGGTGGTCGGATCGGGACTCTGGCCGCCATGGATGGTGCGGGTGGCGAAGGCCAGCCGGTTCCGGCGCAGGGGATCATCGGTCACGCGGCGCGCCTCAGATAGTTGATCAGGTCGATGCGGGTGATCAGACCCTGGAACGCCTGGCCGTCCAGCACGATGGCCACCTCGTCGCGGTCGAAGATCGGCAGCAGGGCGTCCATCGGTTCGCTGACCTGCAGGGTGTTGAGCTTGGCCGTCATCGCCGCGCTGACCGGCTGGTCGAAGCGCTTGGCGGGACTGGCGTCCTCGATGGCGTCGAGCAGGTCGCTCTCGTCGATCAGGCCGATCAGCCGCCCGTCGTCCAGGACCGGCAACTGCGAGACGTCGGCCGTGCGCATCCGGTTGTAGGCGGTGAGCAGGGTGTCGTCCGGCCCGACCGTGACGGCCGCCCCCTCGCCGGGCGCGGCGGCGATCAGGTCGCGCAAGTCGCCGTGCAGGCGCCGGTCGGTCAGCCCCTGCTGGGCCAGCCAGCTGTCGTTATAGACCTTGGAGAGGTATTTCGAGCCGGTGTCGCAGACGAGCGTGACCACCCGCTTGGGCGCAGTCTGTTCGCGGCAGTAGCGCAGGGCCGCCGACAGCAGCGTGCCCGAGGACGAACCGGCCAGCACGCCGGCCCTGGAGAGCAGCAGCCGGGCCGCGGCGATGCTGTCGCGGTCGGGAATGACGTAGGCCTTGGACACCAGCGACAGGTCGCAGTTGGGCGGCACGAAATCCTCGCCGATCCCCTCGACCACCCAGGAGCCCGGGGCGACCGCTTCACCGGTGGTCACCAGCGGCGCCAGGATCGATCCCTCCGGGTCGGCCAGCACCATCTGCGTCTTCGGCGAGACCCTGGCGAAGTAGCGTCCGAGGCCCGTGAGCGTCCCGCCCGAGCCGACGCCCACCACCATGGCGTCCAGGTCGCCCTCCATCTGCTCGAAGATCTCCGGGCCGGTCGAGGTCTCGTGGGCCAGCGGATTGGCCGGATTGGCGAACTGGTTGATGTAGATCGCTCCCGGGATCGCGGCGGCCAGACGCGCGGCCATGTCCTGATAGTATTCGGAGTGGCCCTTGCCGACGTCGGAGCGGGTGATGCGGACGTCCACGCCCATGGCGCGCAGGTGCTGGATCTTCTCCCGGGCCATCTTGTCGGGGACCACCAGCAACAGATGGTAGCCCTTCAGCACCCCCACCTGGGCCAGGCCCAGGCCGGTGTTGCCGGCCGTGGCCTCGACGATGGTCCCGCCGGGCTTGAGGCTGCCGTCCCGCTCAGCCGCCCCGATCATCGACAGCGCGATGCGGTCCTTGATCGACCCGCCGGGGTTGGTGTTCTCCAGCTTGATGAACAGGCGGCAGGGACCGGTGTCGAAGCCGTGCAGCTCGATCATCGGCGTGCGGCCGATCAGGTCCAGGGCCGACTGCGCCGGCGGCGGTAGGGGCTGGACGGGGGCCACGGGACACCTGGGTTTAGGGGTGACTGAACGCACCCTATCGCGCCCCGGTTCCGGTGGGCAGGCCCCTCGTGACCGCCGCTTGCACGCCGGGCCTTGGACGTCGCGGCGTGAGCGCTGTAAGTCTCGCGGCGAACATGCAGGATTGAACCGTGTCGCCGTCCGAAGACCTGAGTTTCCCCCAGATTCGCGAGTCAGTCCGCAAGCTATGCGCGCGCTTCCCCGGCGCGTACTGGCAGGCCCTGGATCGGGAGCGGGCCTATCCGACGGCGTTCGTGCAGGCGTTGACCGAAGCGGGGTTCCTGTCGGTGCTGATCCCGGAGGAATATGGCGGCTCGGGCCTGGGGCTGGGGGCGGCGACGGCGGTGCTGGAGGAGATCCATCGCACGGGCTGCAACGGCGGCGCCTGCCACGCCCAGATGTACACCATGGGCACGATCCTGCGGCACGGCAGCCCGGCGCAGAAAGAGGCCTATCTGCCCAAGGTGGCCTCGGGCGAGCTGCGGCTGCAGGCCTTCGGGGTCACCGAGCCGGCCGCCGGCACCGACACCAGCCGCATCCGCACCTTCGCCAGGCGCGAGGGGGACAAATTCATCGTCTCGGGCCAGAAGATCTGGATCAGCCGGGCCGAGCACTCCGACCTGATGGTGCTGCTCTGCCGCACCACCGCGCGCGAGGACGCCGCCAAGCCCACCGACGGCATGAGCGTGCTGCTGGTCGACATGAAGGCTGCGATCGGGAACGGCCTGACCATCCGGCCGATCCGCACCATGCTCAACCACGCCACCACCGAGCTGTTCTTCGACAACCTCGAGGTCCCCGCGGAAAACCTGGTCGGCGAGGCCGGCAAGGGCTTCCGCTACATCATCGATGGGATGAACGCCGAGCGAATCCTGATCGCCGCCGAATGCATCGGCGACGGCAGGTTCTTCATCGACCGGGCCGGCGCCTACGCCAAGGACCGCCAGGTGTTCGGCCGCGCCATCGGCGAGAACCAGGCCGTGCAGTTCCCCATCGCCCGCGCCCACGTCCAGGTCTCGGCGGCCGCGCTGATGGTCGACAAGGCCGCGGCCATGTTCGACGGCGGGGCGCCCTGCGGCACCGAGGCCAACATGGCCAAGCTCCTGGCCTCCGAAGCCAGCTGGTTCGCCGCCGACATGTGCGTCCAGACCCATGGCGGCTTCGGCTTTGCCGAGGAGTATGACATCGAGCGGAAGTTCCGCGAGACCCGGCTCTACCAGGTCGCCCCGATCTCCACGAACCTCATCCTCAGCCACGTGGCCACCCACGTCCTGGGCATGCCGAAATCGTTCTGAAGGAACGCCTGCATGAGCGCCTATGACGCCTGGATCGACCGCACCGAGGAGCAGGAGGACATGGCCGCCGCCGCCCCGCTCGCCGGCCTCGCCGCCCTGCTGGACCACGAGACCTCGCCCTGGCGCGCCGGCGAGGTCCCGCCGCTCGGCCACTGGCTGAGCTTCCTGCCCCGCGCCCGGCAGTCGGACATCGACGTCGACGGCCATCCCCGGCGCGGCGGTTTCCTGCCGCCGATCGAGCTGCCCCGGCGGATGTGGGCCGGCGGGCGGCTGCAGTTCCATGGGGCGATCCCCGTAGGCGCGCCGATCCTGCGGCGCTCGACCATCGCCGCGGTGGCGCCCAAGACCGGGGCGTCGGGCGAGATGGTGTTCGTCACCGTGCGCCACGAGGTGCTCGCCGGCGGTCGCGTGGCGGTGACCGAGGAGCAGGACCTGGTCTACCGCGACGCCCCCAAGGGGCCCGCGCCGCCCGAAGGCCCGCCGCCGGAGCCGCGGCCCGCCGACGCGACGCGGACGGTGGTCCCCGATCCGGTGATGCTGTTTCGTTTCTCGGCCCTGACCTTCAACAGCCACCGCATCCACTACGACCGCGACTACGCGCGCGAGGAAGAAGGCTATCCGGGCCTGGTGGTGCACGGGCCGCTGCTGGCGACCCTGCTGATGGATCATGCGCTGACCAGCCGGCCGGGCGCGAACGTCGCGCGCTTCGAGTTCCGCGCCCAGCGGCCGCTGTTCGACACCGCGTCATTCCAGCTCTGCCTGAAGGACCGCGACGGCGGTTTCGACCTGTGGGCCCAGGACGCCGCCGGCCGGGTCGCCACCTCGGCGAAGGTTGAACTCGCATGACCGCCTGGCGCTCCCTGCTGTTCGTACCGGCCAATGACGCGCGCCGGCTGGCGACGATCCACACCCGCGGCGCGGACGCCGTGATCCTCGACCTCGAGGACGGGGTCGCGCCCGAGGCCAAGGCCGCCGCGCGCGAGGGCCTGGCCGCCGCGATCGCCGACCTCGCCGCCAAGGGGTGCGAGGTGATGGTCCGCATCAACCACCCGTGGCGCCTGGCCCTGGCCGACCTGGAGGTCGCCGTCCGCGCCGATGTCCGCGCCCTGTTGATCCCCAAGGTCGAGACCGCCGGCCGGCTTTCGGCGATCTCGGAGATCGTCGGCGAGTTGGAGGCCGAGCGCGACCTTGACCCCGGCGCGCTCGGCCTGATCGCATTGATCGAGACGCCGGCCGCGCTGGACGCCATGAGCGGAATCGCCGCCGTCCCCCGCGCGGTCGGCCTGGCGCTGGGCTCGGAGGATTTTTCGCTGGCGCTCGGCGTCCCGCCGTCGCTCGACAGCCTCCACCTGCCCTGCAAGATGGTGGCCCTGGCCGCGGCGGGCCGCGGCCTGGCGGCCCTGGCCCTGCCCGGCACCATCGCCGAGTTCCGCGACCTCGACGCCTATGCCGCGTCGGTGCGCGCGGCGCGCGCGGTGGGCGCCACCGGGGCGCTCTGCATTCACCCGGCCCAGGCGCCGATCCTCAATGCCGGCTTCTCGCCGAGCGACGCCGACCAGGCCTGGGCCCGCGCCGTGCTGGCGGCGTGGGACTCGCCCGAACGGAACGGCCGGGGCGTGGTGGCGATGGAAGGGTCGATGATCGACCTGCCCGTCGTCGAGCGCGCGCGCAGGCTGCTTGCGGCGGCCCGCAGCGGCTGACCAGGAATCCTCGTCTTCAGGTTGAACCTGGAGATGCGGGAAACATGTTCGTGTTTCTTCCATGAAAGGCGGTCATAAGGCCGACGGGGCCGATGCTGTTCGACTTGTGCGCCGCTGTACCGGAACGACGTCCTGCGGTGGAACAAGGCTTGCTCGCATGAGCGCCGAGCGTCTAATTTTGAAACTGCGCCAGGGTTCTGGTTTCGACCGCCGGTGAGGCGGTCGTTGTTTAAGGTGGGGCATGAACGTGGAATTCGGCCGTAACGCGACTTGCGCCGAACCCGCGTGGGCGCTTGTCGCCTGCCTGCTCCCCAGCCCGTGGCAGCGAAGCTAGGTCCATCATGTCTAAGCCCACCACGCCCAAATCCGCCGCCGCGAAGCCGCCTGCCCGCAAGCCGGCCGCGAAAACCGGCGGAGCCAAGGCTGCGTCCAAGCCGGCGGCCGCGAAGCCCGCCGTCGCCAAGGCCGCGGCGCTGAAGGCGCCGGCTCCGAAGGCCGCGGCGGCCAAGCCCGCGGCGCCCAAGGCCGGCGCGGGCAAGTCCGTCACCGACGTGCTGATCATCGGCGCGGGTCCGGCCGGGCTGACCTCCAGCTACCTGCTGACCAAGGCCGACCGCGACGTGCTGGTGGTCGACCGCGACCCGGTCTATGTGGGCGGCATCAGCCGCACCGTGAACTACAAGGGCTTCCTGTTCGACATCGGCGGCCACCGCTTCTTCTCCAAGGCGAAGGAAGTGGTCGACCTGTGGAACGAGATCCTGCCGGACGACTTCATCGACCGCCCGCGCCTGTCGCGGATCTTCTACGGCGGCAAATATTACAGCTACCCGCTGCGCGCCTTCGAGGCGCTCGCCAATCTGGGCGTCTTCCGCTCGACCGCCTGCGTGGCTTCCTACGGCTGGGCCAAGCTCAATCCGATCAAGACCCCGCGCACCTTCCACCAGTGGGTCCGCAACCAGTTCGGGGAAAAGCTCTTCTCGATCTTCTTCAAGACCTACACCGAGAAGGTGTGGGGCATGGATTGCGACGACATCTCCGCCGACTGGGCCGCTCAGCGGATCAAGGGCCTGGACCTCGGCTCGGCGATCCTCGACGGCCTCACCCGTTCGCTCGGCCTGAAGAAGAAGCCGTCGGCGTCGCTCGGCGAGAGCGGCGGCGTGAAGTCGCTGATCGAGTCGTTCCGCTACCCCTCGCACGGCCCGGGCATGATGTGGGACGCCGCGGCGGCCAAGACCCGCGCCCAGGGCGGCGAGATCCGCATGGACCGCACGCTGGAGTCCCTGTCTTTCGACAAGGCCACCGGCAAGTGGACGGCCACGGTCGTCTCCGGCGCCGGCGTGCGCGAGACGATCACCGCCAACCACGTGATCTCCTCGGCCCCGATCACCGAGCTCTCCAGCGCGATCACGCCGCTGCCGGCCAGCCACAACCGGGCCATGTCGCTGCGTTACCGCGACTTCATCACCGTGGCCCTGATCGCCAAGTCCAGCGCCACCTTCCCCGACAACTGGGTCTATATCCACGACCCGTCCGTGCGCGTGGGCCGGGTGCAGAACTTCCTCTCCTGGTCGCCGCACATGGCGCCGGAAGGCTATGCCTGCGTGGGCCTGGAATACTTCTGCTTCGAGGGCGACGGGGTCTGGACCTCCAGGGACGAGGACCTGATCGCGCTGGCCAAGGACGAGATCGGCAAGATCGGCCTGGTCGATCCCGAGGAGGTCGTGGACGGCGCCGTGGTGCGCCAGCACAAGGCCTATCCGGTGTATGACGACTCCTACGAGGGCCATGTCGACGCCGTGCGCGAGGAGTTCGACCGCGAGTACCCCACCCTGCACCTGGTCGGCCGCAACGGCATGCACAAGTACAACAACCAGGACCACGCGATGATGACCGCCATGCTGACGGTCGAGAACATCCTGCTGGGCGAGCGTCGCTATGACGTCTGGGGCGTGAACGAGGACGCCGAGTACAGCGAAGCCGGGGTCTCCGGCGCCCAGGAAGCGCTGAAGAGCGAGCGCCTGGTGCCGCGCAAGGTGGCCAAGGTCCCCGCCCTGAACGAAAACTGAGGCCGGCCGGTCGGCCGGTGACGGTTCAATGATCGACGTCGCCATCATCGGGGCCGGCCTGATGGGCCGGTGGCACCTGGACGCCGCGCGGCGGGCCGGCGCGCGGGTCCTCGGGGTGATCGACCCCGATCTGGCCGCCGCCGGGCGCCTGGCCAGGCTCGCCCCCGGCGCCATGGCCGCGGCCACGCTGGACGACTTGCTGGCGGACCGTCGGATCAAGGCCGCCCACGTCTGCTCGCCCGCCGCCACCCACCTGCCCATCGCCCTGCAGCTGATCGACGAGGGGGTCGACGCCCTGATCGAGAAGCCCCTGGCGATGAACCTGGCCGACACCCGCATCATCCTGGAACGGGCGGCGAAGAAGCGGGTCCAGGTCTGCCCCGTGCACCAGTACGCGTTCCAGCGCGGGGTCGAGGACGCCATGGCCGCCCTGCCCTCGCTGGGCCAGGTCCGGCGGATCGGCTTCGACATCTGCTCGGCCGGCGCCGACATCCCCGGCGCGCCGGGCGGCGACACGGTGGCCGCCGACATCCTGCCCCACCCCATCTCCATGCTGCAGCGCCTCGCCCCCGGGACGGACGTCGGCGATCTCGCCTGGACTGTGGTGCGGCCCGCCGCGGGCGAGCTGCTGGCCACGACCGTGACGGGCCAGACCCTGGTCACCCTGTTCATCAGCCTCAACGCCCGGCCCACCAGCTTCGGCGTCCGCGTGCAGGCCGACGGCGGCACGATGGAGATCGACGGCTTCCACGGCTACGCGATCCGGCTGAACGGCCAGGTCTCGCAGCTCGCCAAGATCACCCTGCCCTTCGAGCGCGGCCTGAAGGGACTGGCCGCGGCCTCCACCAACCTCGCCGCCCGCTCGGTGACGGGCGAGGCGGCCTATCCCGGCCTGCGCAGCCTGATCCGCCGGTTCTACGCCTCGGCCTGCGACTCCGGCGCCGCGCCGATCCCGCCGGAGGTCGCGCTGGCCGCCGCCGCCGCCCGCGACCACATCCTGGCCGGCCTGACCCAGGGATCCGCACATGGCCGCGCCTGACGCCGACCTCACCGTGGTGGTCATGACCCTGGTCGGCGGCGGCGCGCCGCAACGGCTGCGCGTCGTGCTGGAAAGCCAGGGCGCCAAGGTGATCATCCCCGACGCCGCGGACGCATCTGATCGGGAGCGCAGCGTGCCGATGCTGCGCCAGCGCGCCCTGGAAGCGGCCCAGACGCCCTATGTCGCCTTCCTGGAGGACACCGCCGCCCCGGAGCCCGGCTGGTGCCAGGCGATCCGCGAGGCCCTGGCCGATCCCGCCGTGGGCGCCGTCGCCGGCCCGGTCTCGATCTCCGCCAGCCTGGCGCCCCAGCCGCGCGCCCTGGGCTTCACCGAATATGCTTCGTTCCAGGCCAACCGGTTCCGCGAACTGGCCGGCGGTCCCGGCCCGGACGACGTGCGCACCCTGCCGGGCGTCGCCTTCGCCGTCCGCCGCGCCGACCTGCTGCCCATCGTCCAGGCCCTGCCCAACGGCCTGTTCGAGGGGGAGGCCCTGCCCAGGCTGGCCCAGGCCGGCAAGGCCGTGCGCTACGTCCCGGAGATGAAGGTCACCTACGCCCTGCCCTATGCCGAGGGCGCAGCGCTGGGGACCCGCTTCCAGCACGGCCGGCTCTATGGCGGCACGCGGGTGGCCGGCGTCGGCGTCCCCAGGCGGCTGGCCTACGCCCTGGTCGCCGGGCTCCTGCCCGCGATCCTGACCCTGCGGACCCTGAAGAAGGCGCCCGACGCCCTGAGGGGGTCGCCCGCGACCCTGGCCTGGGTGCTGGCGATGCACTGCGCCTGGGCGTTCGGCGAGTTCACCGGCTATGTCACCGGCGGCGTCGGCGACAGCCTGAAGAGCTGGAGGTAGCCGGGTGCGGATCGGGATCGACGCCACCACCTGGTGGAACCGCCGCGGTTTCGGCCGCTTCACCCGCCTGCTGCTCACCGCCATGCTGGCCGAGCCGCGCGGCCACGAGTTCGTGCTGTTCGTCGACCAGCCCCCGACGCCGGAGATGCTGCGCCCCCATGTGAAGGTGGTGCAGGTCCAGACCAGCGCCACGGTCACCGAGGCCGCCGTCGCCGACGGCAGCCGCAGGATCGTCGACCTCCTGGCCTTCCGCAGCGCCGTGGGCCGCGAGCGGCTGGACGTGATGTATTTTCCGGCGGTCTACTCCTGGTACCCGACCAGCGGCGGAGCGCCGGCCGTGATCACCTTCCACGACGCCATCGCCGAGCACTATTCGGAGCTGATCTTCCCCAACCGCCTGGGCCGGTTCCTGTGGACCGCCAAGACCTGGCTGGCGCGGCGCACCTCCAAGGGATTCACCACCGTCTCGGAGTCCGCCCGCGACGAGATCGTCCGCTACCTGGGCATTCCCGGCGACCGCATCCATGTGATCCTGGAAGCCGCCGACCCGTCCTTCCGGCCGGTGACCGACGGGGCGGCCCTGGCCGACACCCGCGCGCGGCTGAAGCTGCCGGCCGACGCGCGCCTGCTGATCTATGTGGGCGGGCTTGCCCCGCACAAGAACCTGCTGCGGCTGATCGAGGCCTATGCCCAGGCGCTGGACACGCCGGCCGCCGCCGATGTCCACCTGGTCTTCGTCGGCGATCCCGAGGGCGACGGCTTCCACTCCAACTACCAGGCCCTGCGCGCGCGGGTGGACGGCGACCCGCGCCTTGGCCCCCGCGTCCACTTCACCGGCTTCATCAGCGACGCCGACCTGGTGGCCCTCTATTCCGACGCCATGGTGGTGGCCATGCCGGCGCTGTCGGAGGGCTTCGGCCTGCCGGCGGCCGAGGCCATCGCCTGCGGCACCCCGGTGATCGCCTCGCAGGGCGGCGCGGTGGCCGAGGTGGTGGGCAAGGCCGGCCTGTTCTTCGATCCCCTGGACGTGGCCGACATGGCCCGGGTCATCGTCGAGATCGCCTCTGACCCCGCCCGGGTCGCCGAACTCACCGCCGCCTGCAGCCCCCGCGCCGCCGAGCTGAGCTGGCCGCGGGCGGCGGCCGCGACCCTCGACGTCCTGGAACGCTACGCGCGGACCCGCTGATGCGCTTCGCCATGGTCGCCACCTTCTACCCGCCCTACAGCTTCGGCGGCGACGCGACCTATATCCGGGCGCTCGCCCACGGCCTGGCCGACCGCGGCCACGAGGTGGAGGTGATGCACTGCCAGGACGCCTTCGAAATCGGCCACAAGGGTCCGACGCCGAAGGACCCGCAATCCCATCCCGGGGTGAAGGTGCACCGGCTGCACAGCCGCTTTGGCCCGCTGTCGCCCCTGCTCACCCAGCAGACCGGGCGGCCGATGCTCAAGGCCCCGGCGCTCAGGCGCTTCCTGGGCGAAGGCGGCTTCGACGTGGTCAATTTCCACAATGTGTCGCTGGTCGGCGGGCCGGGCGTGTTCGCCTACAGCCGCGCGCCGGTGACGCTCTACACCCTGCACGAACACTGGCTGGTCTGCCCTACCCACATCTTCTGGAAGAACCGGGAAAAGGCCTGCGACGGACGGACCTGCATCTCCTGCAGCCTGCGCTCGGGCGTACCGCCGCAACTCTGGCGCTATACGGGCCTGATCGAGCAGGGCCTGGCCCACGTCGACCGGCTGCTGTCGCCCAGCGCCTACACCGCGGGCCGACACCGGGAATACGGGATCACCCGGCCCATCGACGTCCTGCCGCTGTTCTCGGTGTTCGGCGACGACGAGGCGCCGCCCGCGTGGAAACAACCCGACCGACCGCGCTTCCTCTACGCCGGCCGGGTCACGGCCTCGAAGGGGATCGAGCCGCTGCTGCGGGCCTTCGCCGCCCTGCCGCAATACGACCTGCAGATCGTCGGCGACGGCGACCAGCGCGAGGCGCTGATCGGCGCCTATGGCGCCTGCGGCAACATCAGGTTCCTGGGCCACATGCCCCAGGCCGAGCTGAAGGGCCTCTACCAGTCGGCCAACGCCCTGATCCTGCCCTCCATCGCGCCCGAGACCTTCGGCCTGACGGTGGTCGAGGCCGCCTCCTGCGGCACGCCGGCTATCGTGCGGGCCGGCGCCGGCGGCTCGCCGGAGATCGTCGAAACGTTCGGCGGCGGCTTCGTCTACGGCTCGGAGGCCGAGCTGAAGGACGCGATCGAACGGCTGGCCACCGACGGCTCGCTGCGCCGGCGGATGGGCGCCCTGGCGCGCTCGGCCTATGAGGAACGCTACACGGCGGCCCGTCACCTCGACAGCTACCTGGCGACCGTCGAGGCGATCGCGGCGCAGAAGGCGGGAGCTTAGCGGATGCGGGCGGTGATCACCTTCCACGCCATCGGCCAGGACGCCTCGCCGCTGTCCTACCCCGCCGCCGCCCTGGACGCGATGCTGACGGCGTTCCGCCACAGCGGCCTGCCGGTGATGACCCTCGACGACCTGCTGGCGCCCGGCGTGACCCGCGGCGTGGCGCTGACCTTCGACGACGGCATGGCCAGCCTGCACGACGACGCCCTGCCGATCCTCAGGCGCCACGAGGCGCCCGCGCACCTGTTCCTGACCACCGGGGCGGTCGGCGGCGACAACCATTGGTACGGCCAGCCGGCCGGGGCGCCGCGCTATCCGATGCTGACCTGGGGCCAGCTCGAGGCCCTGCACGCCGGCGGCGTCCGCATCGAGGGCCATACCGCCAGCCACCCCGACCTGCGCAGGCTCACCCCCGACCAGATGGACGCGGAGATGGGCGCCGCCGACACCCTGATCGAACAGCGCCTGGGCCGGCTGCCAGCCTATTTCGCCTATCCCTACGGCTATCACGACGCGGCGGTGCGCGCGGCGGCCAAGCGGCGTTATGCGGCCAGCTTCACCACCGAGCTGGCGGTGCTGGGGGCCGAGCCGCCCGAGCGCCTGCCCCGCCTGGACAGCCACTACCTGCGCAGCCCGGCGCTGCTGAAGGCGATCGAGGGCGCGCCGGTCGGGCTCTATTTCCGGCTCCGCTACCTGCTGCGGGCCCTTCGCGGCACGCAGTAGCGATGGAACACGCCTTGCAGCCGCGCGGCTGGAACTTGCGACGCCGGCCCCTGGGGCCGGTCTGATTTTGCGAATGGGGATGTGATGGTTCGGCGTGTCGCGATCGTGGGCCTGGGCAAGGCCGGGCGGAACATCCACCTGCCGGCGCTGCGCAAGCTGCCGGAGCTGGAGATCGTCGGCGGTTATGACGCCAACCCCGGCGCCGATCCGGGCGTGAAGGTGTTCGGCTCGCTCGACGAACTGTTCGAGGCCGGCAAGCCCGAGCTGCTGGTGATCGCCACCCCACCCTCCTCGCACGTCGAACTCACCCGCCGCGGCCTCCAGGCCGGCTGCCACGTGTTCGTGGAAAAGCCGCTGGCCGAGGACCTGAAGGACGCCGACGAGATCGCCGCCCTGGCCGCCCAGGTCGGCCGGCAGGTGATCGTCAACAGCGAATTCCCCTTCATGCCGATCCACTGGGAGGCCAAGCAGCGGATGGCCAGGCCCGGCTTCGGGACCCTGCAGTTCATCTCCATCCACCAGACCTTCCTGGTGACGCCGGAAACCGAGGAGGGCTGGCGGGGCCTCGATCCCCAGCGGACCTTCAAGGAGTTCGGCACCCACGTGCTCGACCTGGCGCAGTTCTTCTTCGACGAGGCCCCGGTCTCGATCCGCTCCCGGATGCCGCGGCCCGGCAAGCCCGGCGGCCCCGACTATCTGAACCTGGTGGAGCTGGAGTTCTCCGGCGACCGGTTCGCCCACATCATGCTCGACCGCCTGTCGCGCGGCCGCCACCGCTACCTGGACATCCGCCTGGACGGGACCGAGGCCACCATCGAGACCAGCGTCGGCGGGCGGCTGAGCGCCACGGTCGGCCTGCAGGCCAAGACCCGGCGGCCGATGCTGGACCTGGACATCGCCATGGGCGGCCGCGCGCGCCTCTATCGCGGCGAGACCATGGAGCGGGTCGCCACCGCGCCCATCGACCTGTTCCCGGACGCCACCGCCCACCTGCTGAAGCGCTCGCTGGACGCGATGCGGGAGGGCAAGCCCCTGCCCTACGGCCTGGACCAGGCGCGCCGCACCCTGCGCCTGCTGATGACCGCCTATGGCGCCGGCCCCGACCAGATCGTGCCGTGCCAGGGGTGGTGAAGCTCGCCCTGATCGTCGCCGCCAAGGGCGCATGCGATCCCGGGCCGTTCGTCGCCGCGCTCACCGAGGCCGGGGCCCTGGCCGACCCGGAGATCGAGGTGCATGTGGTCCAGGACGCCGCCAGCGGCTGGATCGGCGCGGCGCCCGACCTGCCGGTCCACAAGCTTTCGACGGAGACCTCGGTCTTCCACCTGTGGGGTTTCGGCGTCGGCGTGGCCCGCGCCGACCATGTGGCGATCCTCGACATCCACTGCCCGCCCGGGCCTGGCTGGTTCGCCGCGGTGAAGGCGCGGCTGGCCCAGGGCGCCGAGGCCTTCTACGGCCCGGTGGAGCCCGCCTATCCGGTCAACGATCACAGGATCATCGGCTATCTCACGGAATATGTTCAGTTCCACCGCCCGGTCCGCCCCGACATGGACGAGGTGGCCGGCAACAACCTGGTCCTGCGCCGCGAACTCGCGGGCGATCCGGCCCACCTGCGCAGCGAGGGGTTCGTCAAGACGCTGATCCTGCACGACCTGCACGAGGCCTCCGGCGGGGTGGAGCGGGTGGACGCCGCCGCCGTCCTGCACGACAAGCCCTTCGAATTCGGCGCCTACATCGTCCGGCGCTATCGCCACGGGCGCTGCTACGCCGCCCAGCGCCGCGAGCA
>Ga0307513_10001350_pt1 | contig 35446 bp, 42 predicted proteins | sample 15_EM_MG_FD_202174 | JGI IMG/M metagenome (GOLD analysis project Ga0307513, IMG submission 202174) | Populus trichocarpa ectomycorrhiza microbial communities from riparian zone in the Pacific Northwest, United States - 15_EM | ecosystem: Host-associated > Plants > Roots > Unclassified | place... | reverse complement strand
CATTCCGTGCTATCTCAGGGGAGAACCCACAAGGCGGCGGAGTTCACACTTCGGAAGGCGTGCAAATTGTCCGCGCTGTGAAGACCATCGGAGGCTGGTCACGCAAGGGAGCGCCGCTTGGTGTCAAGGTTGACCTGAAGGGACCGAAGATGTACGACTTCTTGTCAACCCTCGTCGAGTTTGTCCTCCCCCGCCTACGCGAGTTCAACGGTGTTCAATTACCTGGCTCTTCCTCAAACATACAAACTCCCGCCGAAGTTAGTGGCGTCGTCAGCTTCGGCCTGCCACCGGAAGCCATGGGGCTATTCCCGCAGATAGATGTCAACCTCGATTCGTACCCGAAGAGTTATGGGATGCACATACATTTCATCACTAATGCGGAAGGACAAGGGGCACAAAATAGAGCCAGAGGTTTGCTCAGTGGGTTTGGTGTGCCGTTCATTCGAAAGTAATCCTCTCGGTACGTCCTCGTTGTATCTCGCCTTTTGGCCTGTCCCACACAGGTTAACCTACGTTCTTCCCAAAGATAATACCCCCTCTCCATCCAATATAATTAGAAGTACCTCAGAGTCCTCCTTACATTAATCCAAGGAATCCTTGCTGTTGGTGTGCATGGCGGACTTGTTACCGCAACAATCAACCCCGGGGGCATATCCTACTTGATGAAGACAACGAAAACAGTACACAAAATGCAAACGAAAACACTCTGGAAGCGCAATGTGAATAACAGAATTACGACCTCTCGACCTTCTCCCATCGAATGTCATTCAGTCGACTCCTTGACAGCCGAGTGCGACTTCCACTGTTACCGCTCGTTCCTGGGGGGTCCGGGCTAGTTTTTGCCGGTTCCTGAAGGGGCCGACCCGCCTGCCGAGCCAACAGGACGTTTTCTGACACCGTCCTCCTCGCCCTCTTCTGGTACCTCGGACCCCCAACGCCACCAGTTACGCCCTCTCGTGATGACGTGGAGCTTGCTAAACTGGCAGAGGTACTGGGTTTTAGGGCTGGGGCGAGAGTGGGCATGATCTCTCTTGCCAGCTCCCTCACCAGCACAGCCCCATCTTCCTTGCTGAGCTTGGCGACTATTTCGTAGATCCCATATCTCTCGACCAGTATTGCACGGTTAGGATGGACGTCACAGACCGTCTTGACGATCCTCAAGAGATTGAGCCGAACAAGTGCCTTGCTGTGTCCAAGTCGATCGACAACACGTTTGAAGAACTGTGATTTGGCGATTCCGATGGCGATATTGGTGGATAGGCGACAAATCTTCAAGAATGGGTCCAATAGTCCCTCGAATGAGTTGGTTTTGGCGGAGACGAAACATTTCAACAACGCTTCCAACGTCTCCGGCTTCAAGAGTTGGTCTTCAACTCGAGCGGTTTCGTCTTGCAGCCTGCATGATGTGAATGAAACCCCACGTTGTTAATCAATGCGGTTAACACTGACCATGAATGAATTGCTTCCAGCGCGCTGACTTGGAAGTAAGGATCGCTCAAGAGCTTCACGTACATCCCCAGCCCGTCATGCTGCCACAAGAGTTTTCTACAGCTCTTCCCAGCACTTGCGAGGTCACATAAAATCGGGAGCGCAAACTGCTTGAGGGGGGACTTCGATTCGATGACACGCTTCAAACTGGGAATGATGCCAGCCTGTGCAGCCTCCTCCTGCCGAGACTTGTTCAACCGGCAGAGGTTATAACACGTTTGGAATATGTGATTGGAGACCTCCTGGCCATGGAATAAGTACGACGCCAGAAATATGGATGAATGTGCTTGCCGCGCTATGTGATCCAGAACTCTGTTCATCCAGGAGTCGAATCAGAATTTCCAATGTATTCGCATTCTGCAGCACTTCAAGCAAAGTGGCATTCATCGAAAGGTGTTTCACAGCCTTCAGCATGTTCACGAGGTATTGTGGCTCTAAGAGTTCGCACGCTCGAAGCAAACCTAGAAAGTATGTTTAGGACAGGATGCCAAGCCTCCGAACGCAATGGAATACCCACGCCGCACGATCTTCCTCGTCCCCAAGGCATTCCGGACATGAATATCAGATTGTGTCACTTGGGAGAACACCAGTGTGATTTGAACGATTTGTTTCTTCATCTGATCCGCGACTTCACCGCGAGTGGCCATCATATTGAGCAGAGCAGATGTTAATGGATCCAGCAGTCCCTCGCGAATGAACATTCGACAAAAATCGTTCTTGGTTGTGGGGCTTTGAAGTTCGAAGACGCTACTGATGCCGTTCAGAGCGTCGACGACAAGCTCACTTTGCTCGGCATAATCTTCATCCAGGAGATCGACTAACACCTTCAATCCTCGGCATCTGAAGGGGTTTAGTCCTGTGTAATGAACCTTGACTCTTCACGTACGAGATGAACATCTGTAAGGTGAGGACGGACTTGTTGCACAGAAGGCGGATAAAGTTCGATGCCTCAAGTCGACATTCAGAGGGGTACTTCTTGGAAGCAAAACCTGCGAGTTTTTGTTAGTGCAATCCCTTTTATCGCAGTGAGAGATCGGTTTACCCATAACAACCGGAATACCGCTGAGGGCAAGTTAACGTATTATAATCAGGAAACGAATTGATAAATACCCGATTAAGCAAAAACTTTCAAGAAATCCCGCGTCTTCGGTGACAAGCTGCATAGGGTTAGGACACTTCCGAGATGAGTTTAGGAGGAAGCGCATACAAGATTTACGATGTGGAGGAGTTTCATGTTCACCTCTCTCGAACAATTACCTTCCAAGACTTCAAGTATTGCAAGCATTCCATGGGAAGAAACAAGTTGCGAGAGCATTTCTGGGGCATCTGTAAGGATGATGAGCTGGGTTAAAGTAATTGTAAGTGCGTGTCGGAGGGTAAGAGGAAAACTGGATAGGTACCAACTGGTTACAGGCTTCCTGTAACTGAAAGTCGGGTGCAGCGGGTGTAAGTTCGTCGATCAATTGGTTCACAGAGTTGCAAAGGCGGGCATGTTTGTCTCTCTGAAGGTTTGCTTCCAAGTCATCTTCGGCGAAACCTTCGTCAATCTGAAAGAGTTCAGTATTTCGGAGCGATAGCGAGGGGGTAGGTTCGCTTCACCTCTGCAAATGGATCTTCTTCATCGGAATGTTCGTCTCCAAGCTGACGAGATGGTGTCAACCCAGAAAAGCCCCACGAATCAGAAACCATACTAACCCATGATTTACTCGAAAGTCGTGTTGTAAGCTGAAGCGGTGGTGGTGCTGTCGTCGCATAAACATGAGGAGTATTAACTTGCACTATGAAGACTTACCTGAGCCGCTCGGTTTAGCAAAGAACACGTCGTCATAGTCTTCGTCATCTGTTTCTGCATATTTGTTGAACTCCGCACTTTTGCCTGATGCACGCCTGGCCTCAGATCGGCCATAAGACCCTGCGTTAGAAGATGACCGGGAGTGGGACCGGACAGACTTGGGTCTGCTGGATGATTGAATGGATTGAATGAGAGGACTGAGGGATTGTTGTCTAACGTCGGGCAAAGGCGCTGTCATAGGACTAGGACTGATGGTAGCAATCCCGACTATCTTTATGTCATCCGGGTGGAAGAGGCCTTTTTGTGAACGGTTCTTGTTCTATGGCATAGTGAGTTGTGGGCACGTTGAAGAGTAAAACGGTCGCACTCGGAAGTCTGCAACTTTCCCAAGCAATTGCTCGTCATCTTCATCGACCGCCAGGTCGGAATAATCTTCGACAATGGGGCCGATATCCGTAGAAGGAGGTTTCGCAAGCGGAATGGTCATGCCAAGACCAGAGGGACTGCGTGTAGGTCGTATGGTCTGTGCGTTGTCATCAGTCTCCTGCTTTTCCTCCTCTGCCACAGGTTTGTCAAGGGCTGCATAGTGACATTAGCAAAAAAAAACCTCGAGCCCTACACGGGATAATGTTACCTTGTAATTTTGTTAGGGAGATACCCTCCTCGAAATCGTCGTCCCAGTTGTCGGTTTGCTCTTCTGGTGGCTGTAGCACAAAGTGAAGAGGCATCGACTCACGGATCTGAGTAGAAATCAGAGGTTTCGTGTTCGTGTTGGACAACGTGCCGGCCTTCCACGCATTGAGCATGGAGACGGTTGGCTGAGAACTACCAGAGGTAGAAGCCGATAGGGCGTTGGTAGACCCTGTTGGAAAAACTGCTTCGGTAGGGGAATGTGGAGAGGGGGGACGGTAGTGTGATCCTGGGCGACTCCGTGCAGGATGTTTGGAGGGCCGCGAAGGAGCTAGAGCATGATTACGAACGTCCACTGGAAATCAAAAAGAACGTACACCTTAATGCTTCGTTCCACTCTCGGACCTTAAGCACCGCATCATCGAAATTATAGTTGCTACGCGGTCTCCTACCGTCAGTAGCAGACGGCGTCCCTTGTTGCGCTTCGAGTTGTCTTCTCGCTTGAACCATCCACGGATGTCGAAGGAGTTTCTTCGCGGAAATACGCAGGTTTGCATCCTTCTGGAAACAATGGTAAAGGAAGTCCTTCACGATTGGGGAGGCTCCTTCTGGTATTGGAGGGCAGTCATCCTGCACTATTCGAAAGAGGGCGGGCATCGGGTTCAAAAAGTGATATGGCGGTTTCCCTTCAAGTAATTCGATCACCACACAGCCTACGCTCCTACATGGAGGTTACTGTCCGGCTTTCATCCAAGAAGCTGTTGACGTACCAGATATCAGAGGCTGTCGTAGCACCGGACTGTTCGATAACCTCAGGGGCCACTGTGGGTGGGTTGAGTGGTGTGACAAAGGTTGATACCCCGAGACGCACTCCAGTATGGACTCCCGACGACGGCATCATCGCGGGCTGCAGTCGTGGTATTTGCAGCAACTCCAAAATCGGCGAGTTTAACACAGCCGTCCTTGTTTGTTAAAATATTTGCGCCCTTGATATCCCGGTGTATTACACCCTGGTCGTGAAGATATACCAATCCTTCGAGGACCTGGCATATGTACACGGCCACTAAATTCTCTGGGAATTTTCCGAACCGTTTGCAGATGGCGTGTAGTGATCCGTTCTCGCAAAATCTGCGGAATCGAATCTCAGGAAAGGCTTCGGGAACATGAAGCATGACACACTCTAGGATGATGTACAGGAATTCTCGTGTCTTGAAGAATCCCTTGTACTTGACGATGTTCGGATGCTGAACCTAGGTCAACAGGTGGGATGTTCTTTATACAGGCACATACATTCAGATTCTTGAGCAGGTCGATCTCTGACTGAGGAAGAGACGTGTGAGTGAATAGTCGGGACGACGATGGAGTGGTCGTCTACCATGATTTGGGATATCTCGCCCTTTGGTATATTGGCCAATGTGATCTCCTTTACTGCCACAGTCTCGCCCGTTGCCCAATTTAGGGCACCTTAGCACAGGTGAGAATACCGCGAGTAGCGCGCAGAGGTTGAAAGAACATACGATAGACCTGACCAAACGCGCCTTTCCCGAGACAATCGCCGAGTTGCTGGGATAACCACCGTAAGCGAAATCGCAAGGCGGCGGTGCTTCCAACCGTACATAGTCATTCAGCAACTTTGGAGTGCCGTTTCCAGAACTCGATGGTGTATTCGCGCCTGGCGATGGCGATGGCATGCGGATCAGTATGCGCGGGAGGGTATATCGTTGACGCGGGAGTCTTCAAAGACGAGGCAAAAGAAAGAGTGTGGGTTCGGGCGCGGGGATTGTTGTGTAGGTGGCTTCCACTTTGATTGTCTCAAGCCCACCGTCACGATCGTGGCGCTCGGAGGGCACTTTGGCTCAGTGCGGTCGCAGCTAGTGTCGGGCGCAATCTCTGCGGGCGCTTTGATCCAACTTGGAACAGCAAACAAAAGCAAACGCTATGTGGTTGCAGTATCCGGTGGAAATAGCAAATAAGTGGGCGAATCAATGCGGGATACAAGTACACGATGAATCCTTGCCGTGGCACTAGTACTAGTGTGAGGTAAAAGCATGGCGTCAGTTAGTTCAAAGCAGAAGTAAGCACAGTCAATAGCTGAGAGCGTATAGTAATACCAGAAGGGAGACAAAGTGAAGCCCAGTAAATGACAATATCAAACGAAATAACCCCAAAACTAGAGAGTCATAGATAAATCAAACACGATTAGGTTCTTCAACTGGTGAGCTCGAAAGCGGCAGGAGTGGGTCCTCAGCCGCACGATCAAAGGAATTCTGTAGCCTTGAATGTCGAGGCATGCCAGGTGTTGGTATTCCACTCGACGATGTCCGCGTCCTCGAGGAGATTGGTCTTACCGGGTCATTACCCCCGTCGGACTGCCTCCAGCGGTTATAAGTTCCTACCCCAACCATTGAATCCCTCACCCCGGACTCGCCGCCCCAACCTGAACCCGGATCTTCCATCGATGAGGATCCAACAACGGGAAAATCGTTCCACCCGTCCGACGAACGGGATCGAGAAGTGAGGAGGGGTTCTGATGGGTTGGGTCCGCTGGGGACCCGGAAGTGTGTACTCGGCCGATCGCTCCTTTGGCGACTTGAACCCTCCACCCCAAGCGGTCCAGGTGAAGACGGAGGAAAGGCCGTGAGCCCGATCCTCTGTGATAGCCTGGCTTCGTCCGGTTCCCCAATTCCCATTCCCACCATCGTGGCTTGATCTGGGAATGATGAGAAGGAATGTAAAGTTGTGGAATTCCTCCCCCTCTTTTCCTTCCCGGATTTGCCGAAGTAAACCAACCCGAACTCGTCGACCAGCATCTCCTCGCCGTGGTCCTGGTTGTCGGGCTCAACCTTGGTTCGTGAGGTGTCCACCGTGTAGGTCGAGTGGGTACCTTTCCGTGACATGTATTCGTCAAGTTTAAGGTCCCGTAGCTGAGTTGCAGTGAGGCCGCTGGACTGCACGCGCTCAAGCGGAACGCCATCGGGCGAGTCAGATGGGTTCTCGGTATCTGAACTGTTGCTAGTTTCGAGTTGTCCAACCTTCCCCAGGGACTTATTCCACTTCCTCCGCTGCCACCAGAACCAAGCGGCAAATAGCAAAAGGGCAAAGGCAAAGGTACAACCTAGTCCTAAAAGAACTTTTAATCCGACTGATAATCCGTGATTCGATGCAGGCTGGTTCGATCCGCCATTAGTGGAGCCGTCAGGTGATAGTGGTTGTCCGAGTACTCTGACGGTGTGAAATTCATCCATGGCAGCATCAGGATTCGTGAGGCTTATAAGTCCGAGACTTGGACGGATCTGAAACGTTTGATCATTTGCCGTCGTGTCGAAAGACCCGTCCGCGAGGGGGACATCATGAGCGAGGACCGTATATACACTCCGAAGGAACGGGACGCCGAGAATCATGTCACCGATGGGAGCCGAGGACAGGAAGTCGTCCGCGGCTTGGATCAGACCAGTGCACATCTCCGAGGATTTATCTTGTCCGGTGAGGTCCAGCGGATGGAGGGGAATAACCATGCCGCTGGCGGAGATCGTCATGTTGAGGGGGGTTTTGCACGGGACGTAGTCTGAAAACCGATTGGTATCCTGCTGGTAGGTGGGAAGAGACCTGATTCACTTACAGTTGTTGTCTTGAGCAGGGTGAATGTCTAGTGCCCCGTATATGCCGTTCGCAATGGCAGATGTCGTGAGGATCACGGGCACTCCTGTGTCCAGGATGGCAGTCGGAAAACCCGAGCCGCTGATCGACGGGCCAGTATTGACATCTTTTCGCACCCCATCCACGTAGACTGTTATCGCTGTAACACTGAATTTCCAAAATGTGTCGCCGTTGCCTTGGGAAACAATGTTGGAATAATGGACTTTGCTCGGGTCGGGGACATGATCTGTCGGATGCCTCCCGATCCCCAACAGTGACGGGATTTTGGAAGAGCCAGGTCGTTCAAGAAGGAAGGAAATGAAACGTGAGGCTGGAGCATTATCCATCCCAAAGAGATTCGACGCCCACGTAGCACCATCCGGGCCTTCGGAGTCCCCCGTAGGGAGTCTGGAAGCGATGACCGAATTGAGAGGCAATGCAAGCCCAAGGATGCCACTAAATGCATCCAGCGGTTCATCCTCGACTTCGCTAGCGGCAGCTAAGGGATCAACAATGAGAGCGCTGCAAGGTAACAAAGTAAGATTGGGCATACCGAGTGCTTGGTGTTCAAGGGTGTAACCGCCGACACTGACCTTGTCCCAGACAATTGGGCCGGCGGCTCTGCCAGCAATGTAATTAATATCAAAAGACTGTCCAGTGTCAAGGGATCCAGAGGGGTCGTAAAGGTTGTTGCCTGCGCTGCCACAGGTTGTGCATGATGTTGAGGCTACCCACTAGAGCTGTGTCAAATTGACGCGGTGGTAAAAGCTCCAAAGAGGACGAACCAAGTCCGAAGACCCTGTGTCGAGCTGGAGGGGAAATTGTTGGTTGTTCTCGCCGACTGCGACATTGAGGACATAGGTGCTGATGATACAATTAGCCAAAGAAGCAGATCCCGCGATTCGATTGTGTTCGGCAACGGACGGGTCGCGGATCCCTGTGGGGAAGGGACTCACGGTGAACCGCCCTTGGTGTAGACAAAGTGGAGGGGCAAGACAACTCCGTCCGCACCGCCGGGGCCTTCCATTGAATGCGTTCTCTTCGCTGGCAGTGTCCGTCCCTCGTATAAATCCAGGCGCCGGCCCAGCTACGCGTCCGAGCGGGGTTCCGAGGTGGTGGTGGGGGGGAGAAAGCTGGAGAGGGAATATATGTGTACGGCGCCGGTGCAGACAGCGCCAGCAACGATGGGAGGGGAGGGCAAGGCGAGCGAGATCAGCGGAGGAGGGGGTTTAGCCCGTCTGGGGCGGGCGACACCTCCGCATCCAGCCCCTCGCGTTCCTTCGGGGTTTGTAGTCTTTTGTAGTCCATACGACATACGGGTTGTATACGAGACTACAAGCGATAACAAGCGATAACAAACGGCACAAGCGCTCCCCCTAACACCCTCCTATCCCAGCCACCAAGGTCACTTCGGCAAGGCGGTGAATCTGTGACCTAGGACGTGACTGCGTGACAGAACCGCCCTTTACAAGGAGGCCGCCAACAGCGACGACTCACACCACAACCACGAACAATGGCAGAGATCAGAAGAAAACTCGTCATCGTAGGCGATGGTGCTTGCGGAAAGGTATGCGCTCTCAACAACCTTCTCTTAACCTCACCTCATCCTCTCGTCTCCTAGACCTGCCTCTTGATAGTCTTCTCGAAAGGAACCTTCCCAGAGGTCCGCATCAGCGTTTCTCCCCCTCCCACTATCCGGGCCTAACGATCCCATCCTCACCCAGGTTTACGTCCCAACCGTCTTTGAGAACTACGTTGCAGATGTAGAGGTTGATGGGAAACAGGTTGAACTCGCATTGTGGGATACCGCCGGCCAGGAAGATTACGACCGCCTTCGTCCACTCAGCTACCCAGACTCTCACGTCATCCTCATCTGTTTTGCCGTTGACTCGCCAGACTCTCTGGACAACGTCCAGGAAAAGGTTCGTTTCCGCAACCTGTTATCTCTCCTCTCGTGACTCAGCTTTCCTTCAGTGGATCTCCGAGGTCCAACACTTTTGTAGTGGTCTACCCGTCCTCCTCGTTGGCTGCAAGAAGGATCTCAGGCGTGACCCACGAGTTATTGATGAACTTAGGAGGACCAACCAGCGACCAGTCACTCCTGAAGAGGTACGACACCCATCGTTTTTGATGATCGATCACTCATGTGCCGTTAGGGTATGGCCATAGCTCAAAAGATCGGCGCCAGAAACTATTTGGAGTGCTCAGCACGGACCGGTGAAGGTGTCAGGGAAGTATTCCAGCACGCTACTCGTGCGGCCCTCTTGACCCGAACTAAGAAGAAGTCTCACCACGGATGCCTCGTCATCTAACTCACCAATGGCGCCATCGCCTTACAGTTGTCGCGAGATTTTCCCCATACCCTCCCTCTTTGTTTTCTCTCATGTCATTCTTACGTTCCGCCAGGAGCACTGTTCACTGTTGCCTTCCCATCTGTGTACTCCTTATTATACGAGCCTTCACGTCTCAGTTCCAGTACTCGTCATTCATAATGCATTATGTCGTGTTCCTCACTCAGCCCCGGCACCCATCTCCCAATATCATCGATCTCTATTCGACTCGCCAGTAGAATATCCGACCCTGGGACCGTGATCGATGAGGGAATGGAACGGCGCTCACCACCTCCAAGTCACCAATTCACCATAGATAGCGACGTGGTATTTCCAGCCCTGGTTTGTTGTCGACCACCATGGCGCAGCCAACGGGTTCACTCCGAGTAGAGGCCCCTGACGATCCTATGACTGCCTCTGACACTCCATCGCGGTATGTTTCTGCTTGATTCGCCTCACAAATACGAGCAACCGAACAGTGGCTTCATTCGCAGGCGAATCGTCGTTAAAGGGGATCTGTGGGAGATCATCGAGAGGACCACTCATAATTCTCGTCTTCCCGTATGCCGAATTCCCCCGGAAGTGCTCGAGGCCATCTTCCTTCGCCTTCTGGAGACGATCAGAACTGCCAGCCCTCATGGCACCGCAGAACCTGGATCATTCAACTTTCTGTTTGTATGTCGCGATTGGTATGAGGTCGCCATCAACGCCCAGAACCTGTGGTGCCATTGGGACAGCAGGGCTGAACGTTGGTCGACCTTCCTCGATCGTTCTAAACGGGCCCCTCTACACCTCCACTTCTTTTCCAACGTCGCACAGGACTGGGGCAACGAGACTGCCAAAGTGGCCGGGGAATATTTCCAGGATCTCGAGGTCCAGAGTCGTTTCATCGACATAGATTTCCACGGAGCGAGGTACTCTGTGGATATGTACCTCGAGCTGTCTAAGAGCTGGTCCCGCCCGGAGCACCCCTCTCCCCTGAAATCCCTCCGCTTGAGACCAGCCGATGGTCATCTCCTCAGTAGCGATACCTCACATACTCCCATCATAATCCCGAGCCACTATTGGCTTAAACTTTTCCCCGAGCTCGATGTACTCGAGCTCCGCGAGTGTAAATGTGATTGGGACGCTCCGATCTTTTTCACATCCTCCCTCAGGCGTCTTGCCATCGTGTGCAGAGATCCTTTCTACAACCCCAAGATGCCACAGATCGAATCCATGATCTACCATAACCGCGCCCTGGACCACCTCGAACTCAGCGCCCCCACAGGTTGCCAACCATCTCAAACGTTGAGCCCATCCCTTCCGTTCCTCCGCACCCTTGGAGTGTCTGGGATGCTCCTTGATGGTATCAAACTCTTGCAATATCTTAATTCCCCCCGGACGCTCGAGCGTCTCAACCTCGTCCTAATAACCGATGTGTTTGGGGAGCTTGACTTCGGGGGGTTGTTCCTTCGAGAATTTCACGCCCAGAGGACCACCATCCGCAGGGTAGACGTCGAGTTGAAGAATTCCTCTATCATCGTCAGGAGTTTTAATTCCCTAGACGACACTATCGAACCCTTCTCCGTCATTGAAATTATTCAGGGGCACCAGCCACAACATGCAGGAACAATCCTTTGGCAGAAGTTGAACATCCACGCCGTGTGCAGTGTAGCCCTTCCTCTGGAAAACGTCGAAAAACTTTCTATCCGGGGAGGGGGACGGTTCAAACCCGGGTGGTCGTGGGATGCCGTGAGGCTCTTTGAGGTCCTCTCCCCTACCTTGGGAGAGATCGAGGCGTTAGGTGACCATGTGTCTAGTGGCGTCGTGGAGGCGCTCGCATTACTTCCCACTTGGGACGCTCACAGTTCTGGGTTTAGTCTCGCGATGCCTCAGCTACCTAACCTGAAATACCTTAGACTGGTTGGCGTGGATCTAGAAGGGCGTACGGAAGATGCAGCCGTTCCTTTCCACCGCCTGCTCAAGCATTGCATAGAGAACCGTCGAGATGCGGGGCTGACGTTTGGCGTTGGAAGGTTGAAGAGGTTGGAAATTTCCAGTTGCAAGTCGTGCGACTGGGATAAGTGTAAGTTCATCATGTCCCTGACGTGGCGAAAACGGTTCATTTGACACCCGCCCTTGACTCCCCTAGCCACGGTGGTTGATCTTCACGCCATTCAAGAACTTGTCGACGAATTATACATAGAGGATTCCGCAGTTTTTCAGTTTGGCGCCAGTTCGTAGACAAGGGGTGTTTGATTTCTCCTTCGACCTCGTGGTCGTCGCGTTGGGGTTTTTTATTTCTCTAAACTGTACAGTAGATACTGCGAACAGCAGTACAACGTACCGTGGTCTTATTCTCCTAGTGCCTGAGCTTGTGCGAAAAAACGCCGTTACTTGCAAATTTGAATTCATGGTGTTTCGTTGACACAAAGATGTGATACAAGTACAAATTTATGTTTGGTTCATTTAAAACCTAGCCGTCGATTCTACCTTTTCTGCCAACCACTGCATTCCATCCAATGACGCCTGGAATGTGGGGACAAAGAACTCCGAGAGTTCTTATCGTGCGGCCCCTTTCGAACCCTTCTTTCGTTTAGAACTTGTACTTGGACATAGTCCTCGACAGGTTGTACGCGGTGGATATGAGCGTGACATGGCTATCATCGGGTCGGGATCAAAACCGAGGCCCGCGATAGGATATGGACTTACGTGAAGCCCTGGACGGCATTCCCCAGCCCCTCACCCGAAGTCGAGATCTCCTCCGTGCACAAGCCGACGTGATTCGTGTATTGCAAGAAGTCCTCGAACATCGTCACGGCCTTTGCCAACATTGATTTGTCGTACTCTCCGGCACGGGTTAACGCTTCGATGGCCCTGTTGATCAAATGTCGGGTGATGAGGAAGATGTAATTAGGTGCGTGGGGAGCAGGCATGACACGTACCACAAGGTACACAAGCAGAACGTGCCCTCCTCACCTCCAACACCGTCGTCGGCCTTGTTGACGTCGTATCGATACACGAGGTTCTAAAATAGGCGCTTGATGAGTAACTAGAGTTTAGTCGAATATCGGAAGGAACTCACGTTCGATGTCAACCCTCCTCTCTCAGGACTCTTTAACACTGCCTTAAGAGTGCTCAAGAACCTCGGATCAGATGGGTTCATGAAGAACACAAGCGGCATGATCATGACGCTCGAGTCCAGTACATCCGTCTCCTCGTACGACTGCCCGAAGATCTGTAGGTCCTTGTTCCATGCCTTGTGCATAATTTGTTCGTAGAGTTCATCCCTCGCCGTGATCCATTCGTTCCTGTGCGGGCAGGGGAGGGAACGCTTGTCGGCGAGTCGTAAGCCTAGGTTGCAGAACAGGAGAATAGATAAGGGACGGTGTAGGTTGGAGATGGCAAAAGTAGCGGACCTCGGTCGAGGGCGACCCTGAGTACAATTTGTAACGGAAGTGATCGTAAGTTTCCACCGACGAGTCTGAGCACGCTCGAGATAAACGAACCATAGCATGATCTAAGAAGCGGGCGAGTTTAGCACAGGATTTAATTCGGCGTTTGCTGCTTACCTTGGAATACTATAGTCCAAGGAAACCATTAAATCAAGTCACATTTAGCTACCAACAATTGTAGAAAAGGTGGAGGAAATACTGACGGTGAAGTGTCTGTGTTTGTTGCGAACCTCCCTAAAACACCCGCGGGGCAATCAGCGCGAGGCCCGTCCAATTAAATCTTGACAATGAGGGGTGATGTTCGACTTGGACACTCACCAAATGGACCTGTGGGGAGGGGAGAGTGCGGAAGTCAGTAACTAAACGCCAGCACATCGTTGGGAACTTGCAGGTCTGGTTCATTACAAATCTTCACGACATCTAAAATGTCTCTGTAAGATACGCAGAAAAGCGACCACAACGAGGCAGCCTCACAATCTACCCTGTGCAAAGTGTCATGATCCACTGGAGGACAAACGAAATTCTGACATCACTTACAGTTCTCGCACTGCCACCCTGTGAATAAGGATCGTCAGGAATAAGAATGAGCGATCTACATCAAACCCGGAACACGGTTGCCCTTCCTCACCACGTATCATAGGACTGGCAGGGGGACATAAGCGGTGCTGACAGAAACTAAACAAAGAAGTGGACCAACGTACTAAGGGTCTTCCGAACTTCTGGCTCAGGTATATACAATCCATCCTAAGGACAGAGACAACATCAGCGAGCCTGGAATTGATCAAAATGTCAACAGGTGTAATATAGGAAAGATCGCTGAACACACTTACCGGCAAGGGGCGAGCGGAAGGTGGCATTTACAGTTCACCGTAGATGTCCTGAGATGGTCAACGGGAGAGACCGTCAGCATGCATCCAGGTCGTTCTGGGACATTTACCAATTGGATGTGATCGATCGCGCCATTGCCGATCCTGCGGGTTTCACGGTTAGCGTCAACGTAACCGTTGAATTCGAGGGAAATTGCAGGCAGTGAGAGTTCGTTGTTGCGGATACACGCCGCACAAGCGTTTGCACATCATGACGTAAAAAGGATGGGATAAGAAACGACTGACCTGACTGGCTTCGAGCCTTTGTGGCCGTCGAGATGAAGTAATTCTTCCTCTGGGAAGAGTTTCTCGCCTGAAACTCGGGTTGAGTTTCAATGTACAAGGGTTTGTGGAGCAACCAACCGTGAATTGTGTACATGATCTGAAGCGAACCGTCAGGGTTCTTGTGCTTGAGACGTTCAAAGATAAAGTCCATATAGGCTGTGGCAACTTCAGTTACGGGTGTCGCGGGCGGGGTGGAACCATTACCATTCGCCTCGTAGGTATAACCCAACCGGATGAGGGCATAAAGGGTGAATGATGAATCACGGATCCAAGACGCTCGATAATCCCAGTTCCTCCCTCCGCCGATAAACTCCGGGAGGGAGAATGTAGGACTAGCCACTACGGCGCCAGTAGGCTCGTAAATGAGGAGCTTTAGAGCCAGAGCACTCCTGTTAACGGCTTCCTTCCACGATCCCGTATAAGTGGATCTGCGAATCCAGTTTACCCAGTATTGGTTCGTGGTCTAGATGAGGAATTGTATCATGGAAATGGTGCTCGTGTGAGGCTGCACTCACGGTGAAGAGTTCAGAAAGAAGTTCGGGAGTAAGCAAAGGGTCGTTGGGGGCTCTGAATTTGGAGGCGCTAAACACAAGACTCTTGTAGTCGATCCCCAACTCCTCGGCGACTTTAGGGCTAGGCATAACCTTCTGGAGAGCCTCGTCCCTTTCTGGATCGGGGGTCTGGGAGTCGAGATCCCGCTTGACTTGGGAGGGCGAGAGGGATCTGAGGACGAAAGTAACGACGTGGCCTTCGACGAGGTTGAGGTCGACGGATGCAGAGAGACCCAGATGGCCCTTCTTGGTTAAATCCAAGAGTTGTATGTCGACCTCGGGAACGGGAACGCCGTCAATTACACTTTCAGAGATATACCTGAAGTCGAGGGAGAGGTTTTCGGAGACAAAAATAGCCTTTTTGTGAGGTGGTGTATTGTCGGTACAACTGGGAACGGAACGGTCTGGAAGGACGTGGGTGTCGTGTTTATCACGAGCATAGTTGAATGCGGGCGCGACTTGGACTCTGAGGGGGAAGACGCCTCGAACGACCTGAATGGGAGAGATCGTGATCGGGAGGGGATGCGGGGAAATGCATATAAACCGACCTCGACCCTACGGATTAGCCATTGCAGGAGAGGACGGGAGGAGTTGTTGGAAGTTTGACGTGGAAGGAAATCGGAAACTTGGACCACACCATCCTCGTTGAGGAATTTGGTTTGAAGGATCTAAACGGACAAAGGTTGGGCGCTAGGGGGCGGGGAGAGGGGCGTACGTACGTTCGAGGACGGGAGGTAACTTTGCTTGGTGGAAAAGTTGACGGCCGGAGTGATGGAGAAGTGGCCGCCCTTGTCCTTGTCGAGGATGCGAGCGAAGACGGAGGGGGAGTCGAAATTGGGAACGCAATAGGACTCGACTGGACGGACGGGTGGGTGAGAACTGGACAGAGACCGGGACTGGGTGGGGCGTACCGGAACCGTCCAAGCTGATCTGCGAGAGGGGGATTAGGAACAAAGAGGCGGGAGAAAGGACGGGCTGTCGCTCACCAATGCCGCGGTCCTCAGGTTTCCAATGCTGTGGACCGGGGGTGTCGGTCGAGATGGCCCGGAGAGGTGTGGGAGACTTACAGGCCGTGGTCAGCGATTGCGGTGTAGCATCTTTCGTCGCGGTTGACGTCCTTGTCTTGCATCCTGGGTGTCGTTCTGGGAGAGGAGGGTCAGGCGTTGCGCTCGTCTTGTATAAGTAAGCACTAGCGAGCCCCAGCCTGCTTAGCGAATCAACGCCGTCGATCGGCCATCGATGACCGGAGTGATCTGCCGAGCGGATCGCCTCGCTCGCTTTAGAGCTGAAACCGCTCACTCCGAGGTGACCGCACAGAATGGCGAGCTGTGCCGTCTTGCAGCAGGATATTTAAACCCTGCCTCCCCCATCTGTCTTCTCGACCCTCCCCCTCCCCCCTGACGATGATCCCACGGCTATTCATCCTTTCCGCGGTCGCTTTCTCCATCGTTGTCGCCCAGGATAACTCCGACCTCATCGCGAAACTCTTGGAAGCCCCGACCGACGTTGCAAGGATCAATCTCCTCCCCGATGATGCGTTCAAGTTCGATTTCACGAACCCCGCCGCCAGAGAGGCCATCGGTGCAGGCGGTTTCGCTTCCTCCGCCAATGCCGTGACCATGCCCGCAACCATCGGGAACGACGCCTCGATCAGTACGCGCTAGACTTTTGCCCTTTGTCCCTGCACAGCTGACGCGCGCGCACCTCACGTTTCACAGCCGTCGGTTTCATTGGACCATGCGGCATGAACACTCCTCACACCCATCCGAGGTCGGCAGAGTTTAACTATGTTACCAACGGCTCTCTCATCATGGGTATGATCCCGGAGAACGGCGCTCAATTCGTCTTCAACGAGGTCGGGGCCAACCAGGCCACTCTCTTCCCTCAGGGCGCCATCCACTTCGAGTACAACGAGCATTGCGAACCTGTCACCTTCGTCGCCTTCTTCAGGGATTCTTTCCCAGGTGTCAGGTAGGACTCACTCCATTATCTCCCTTCCCTACGTCGCTCACCCCTCTCTTCAGCCAAGTGTCAGTGTGACCTGCTGTGCCCGTTTCCGCGTGTTCCCTCATTTGACTAATCCATCTTCTTTTCTTCCTCATCTTAGCGCTCAACGATGTGCGTATCGCCCCAAATCTTCCCCGAGACGGGTCGCTTACACGTTCCTTTGTCCTCATAGTCTTTGGTTTGCCCGCTGATGTTGTCGCTGCTGCCCTTGCCATTGACCCATCTGAGGTCGAGAAGATTTCCGAATTAGTTGGCACCCTTTTACGTCTTATCCCAGATAACTATCTGACCCTTTGATTCTGCAGATCCCTGATAACGTCTCCCTTGCCCTCGAAGAGTGTACCAAACGCTGTGGCATCGACCGCGCCGGTCAGCCCACCGAGCAGCTTCAGAAGAATGTCCCAGACTCCAATTCGTCCAACAATACTTCTTCCAACCCTGGTGTGACGGGTAACCTCGACCTCAGCGAAGGTGAAAACGGCCAGAACAAGGGTCTCATTATCGGGCTCATCGCTGCCGTCGCTGTTATGGCTCTCGGATATATCGTCATCGCCGCACTCGCCCTCTTCCGTCGCCGCAAGGGTGCAAAGGCGGGGACTCGTGGCTACGTCCAGACCGGAGAGTCCTTCGCTCCCGGTGGCATGTACGACAGCGAGAAGTATGAATTGCACAGCGATCACTTGAGGACCCCCTACGATCCTCCCTCGGGATCTCACTGAAAGTTCCCTTCGCACCATGGATGACGCAAGCCGTGTTGTAAAATGTATCGTTGAAGAGGGTGTCCTTTGTTTTACCCGCGTAGATACCTGGCTGCCTCCCATCATATAAGTAGTATAATTTACCTCTGTTCAATCTGGCTTATTTAATGCAATGCCTCAAGGCCTCATGTGTTACTCCCCTCACTTGATATCAATAGTTCCCGACCCTCAACTCATCAATATGTCCGCCGATCGCTCAGTGAACTACCGAGCGGAAAGTTCTAATTGGTGTCTGACGAATTGTGTATGGGTACGGGTGCGTGACTACTCCGCCTCTGGTATCGGCGGTCCTCCAGACTCCCTCTCTTTATCCTTCCTCGTGGCCTGGACAACGTCGTCGACTCGTAACAACATCCTAGCGGCCTACACGAAACTGTATATCAGCTCGAGACTCAACCAAGGACACGAGATCCACCAACCTCGATCGCTGTCTTCAGTATCTGGATCTTGACGCTAGCGGATTCATAGAGGCCGTAGGATTTCATATCGGCCACCTTGCCTGTGTCTCCATTAATACCCCATGAATGTTCGCCGTTGGCGTGCTTGGCCTAGGATTCGATTCGCATCAGATACGTGTCGAAGCGTGATCTTTTGAGAGTATGGAGTCATACCCTCAGCTCGGTCAATACCCTCATGGCATTTCCACCCGCGTTTTGAACCAATGTCCTTGGTATGACCTCCATCGCATCCGCAACAGCCCTGAACGGCCAGCCCTCAACCCCAGTAACACTCCTCGCCTTCTGTTGTAACCCGACGCTAATCGCCATCTCCGTCGCACCACCTCCTGGGGCAAGAATGGGATTGAAAATAACGTTCCTCGCGACGGACATGGCATCTGCAAGATTCCTGTCGATCTCGTTCAAGATATCCTTCGAGGGTCCTCTGAGTAGGATCGTGCACGCCTTTGGAGAGTCACACTCGTCCAGAAATGTGAAATACTCGTCTCCAATCTTCTCGATGTAGAAGACCCCGCAGCCAGTCCCGACGTCCGACTCTCGTAGATCCTCGACCCTGTTGACAATCGTAGCACCAATCGCACGGGCGATGCGGTTGTTGTCCGACTTCCGGACGCGACGAATGGCCGAGACATTCGCCTTGTACAGGAAGTGCTGAGCGTAATCAGAGATTCCCTTCTCGGTGATGACAAGATCCGGCTTGAACTCCACGACCTTGTCGACAATCGCCTTTACTTGCTCCTCCTCAATCTCCTGGATCCTCGACCAGTCAGTGTCCTTGGTAATCTCGATGTTTGTCTGCGATTCTCCTTTTTTGTACTCGAGGGGACAGTCGAGGAGGACGATACGCGGTTTGGCGATTCTTCGTCGCATTTTCGGATGTGTGATGTCCTTGTTGAGCATAATCCCGTTCAACACCCGGCTTTGTTCGATCTCGCCGCCCGGGACCTTCTCCACTCGGGCATAACGTTTTATGTCGACGGTCTTGACTCCTGGAACGGATGGGTCTAGTTCAGGATCTTGCGCCACGGTACGAACTGCCTGTAGGGCAAGGTTGCACATCAGGTCTGACCAGCGTACCACAAACTTGGTGCCGATGGAAGTTTTGATGAGAGAAAGCATCTCTTCGTCGTTGTCGACGTTGATAGGGACAGATATCCGTTTGATAATTTCTAGGGACTCTTTAAGAGCCTTATTGTATGCCGAGATAATCACAACGGGGTGAATGTCTCGTTCGAGTTGGGATAGTGATTGAGCGAGGATTTCTCCAGCTGCGATTAAAGGTCAGCAGCGGCAGGAGGGAAACAGGAACCGAAATCGGCGAACCGAGAATGATGACACTTGTCGTTCCATCTCCACACTCTTCATCCTGAGTCCTACTGAGTTCAATCATGTTCTTTGCCGCGGGGTGAGCGACATCGATCTCCCGTAAAATCGCATTTCCGTCATTTGTGAGCCTGGAAGGAATTTAGATAAAACAACCGTAAAGGATACAGGCACACAAAAAAACGTGTCAGGCAGAAATCGGAGGGATGCAGACGGGGTTAAGGGACATGGTAAACGGCAACTCACAAGATACCACCCATTGGATCGAGAATCATCTTTAACATCGCCTTTGGACCCAGACACGTCCTAATCACGTCTGCAACGGTCTACACACCAGAAATTAGCCCTATACGTGGTTTTCAGGAGTAAGGTAATCCACTTTTGCAGCGGTGATGTTCGAGATTTGAGCTTTTCTCCCTGATTGCCTTTCGGGCATAGTGTCTGGCACGCAGAGATCAACGTCACGACGGGAGAGCGGGAGGTTGACTGAAAGCCACCCACTCATTACGAACACGGGCGTCTGACCGGCCTGCATTTCTTATGTTTCTGCCGTGGATGGGGGAGGTGAGAGGAGGAAGGACCAATGATCGAGACCCACAGTGGCCAACTTGAAGACGATCATAATCTTCCCCACCACCACACCGTCCTCCCACCTACCCGCTCTAGCTACCTGTTCCGCAGGTGACCCCCGGATATACTCCACCACCGGTCTGATACGCAGGCGTGCTTGAAGAAATGTGGAGAGATGCCGGTTTTACCGATGCGTTCTCTCACCCAAGTTCTCGACGCCGTTCCCTCTCAAGATCTCATCATTCAAGCGCTCATACCTGAAGGCCTGATGCCCAGACTAAGGCACTTGGATGCTCTCGTATGATGAGAGATCTTCAACTAGTCCAGGTACAATGGAACTGTGGTCTATCTGTGGCGTTGCGACCCAGATGACTCCAGTTTTTATGCAATTATGGTCTTGGATCAAGCCGTCTCTTCTTACTGCAGAAGTACGGGAGCTTCTTCAAAGTCCAATCTCAGTTCTAAACTGACACGGCTGCGCCCCGCGTTTCCATAGAGCTGCCTTTGCAGGGTTCGGATCAGGTGGCTTTGACTCCGTTACGCCCTCCCGATTGCACTTTTAAAGGGCATTTATCTCTTGGACAAATCCCGGGTCTCTTCAGAAATCATTGAATGTATGGTTTAACCACATTACCATCTCCTCACTTGCGTTTATTTAATTGCTGGCTTGCCACTGGGAACCAGGCGAATGCTAAGCGAATGAGCGTTGTGCTTCCTACATACTCATATCCCAAAAACTGTTCCACTGTGTCACGCGACGATTCGACGAGATAGCCCTAGGTCGGTAAGGCTTCACGATGAAGACTGAGCTGGTGGTCTTGCAACTGCAACCGTCCAATACTTCATGAACCCTTGTCAGCTGATCGTCTCTGGTCTTAAAGGCCTAAATGTTGATCCAGAATCCGCTCTCAAATTATTCTGGGTCATTGGATCTGCAGTGCAGGGTATCCGCTGACTTAGCGAGACGCATGATGGGCCAAGCCTGAATTACAATGACTACAAATCTGGCGGCGTCGGGCCAACACTACGATTTGGATAACATCAGCAAATGTAGGCTAGCGTCTGGGGTAGTACGTGAGGCAACAATGAAGGGAACCTTTTTGGCAATGGGATCCTCAGACAAATTGAGCTATGTGAGTGTGAATGGATCAGGAACCTTGCCGTCAGGGAAGGCCTCTTTGGTTAGCTCGATGAGACGACGGCGACGGCGACGGTTCTGCTCCAACAAATCGGCAGGGGAGGCCACTGTAGCGGCCAATTTAGCACGCTTAGCTCCTTCCTCATCACGTATGGCCTTGATGAGGTCCTCGATTGGGATGTTGATGTTTAGTCTGGCGAGTGCGGCCGCGAAGGTGTCGATGCGAACGAGCCGAGCAGTATTATCCGGGGGGGGTGGGGGCGGCATCGATGTCCCATCCTGGACACACCCATCATAAACAGTGTAGTCGTGGTGTTTGATGTTGAGCTCCTGGTTCTCCTTCTGTCGGTCCTCTTCCGCCATCTCGACGTTTTGGTGTTCATCCTCTAAATCGGCGCAAGTGAGTGGCTCTGCTGATATGAAAAACAGGAACAAACCTTCGTTATCGATGATTCGACCGTCCTTCAAGATTCGGGCTTCGCCCTCGCCCATCTCGGTGAAGTCGTGGCCGACTTTAGGACCTTTCGAGTCTCCTATAGCGCATGAATGCATTAGCATGTAATTTGGGCAAGATCAAAGTTCACGCACGCTCGTTGTACTCGCCCTGAGAAGCATCATCCATGTTCCCAATCTCCACCGACCTCTTCGCGGGGAGCTTCCACTCCTTCTTGGTCCCCCCCAACAAAGCCTTCGTATTATTCGGATCGATGTCACTCAGAGTTGCAAGCTTGAGTCTCGTGTTCAATTCTTGCCTATGGGAATGACACGTAAGATGAAACAGCTTGACAACGAGGACAACATGAAAGGGAAAGCGATAGAAGGAAGTCACGGAGCGGATTGTGTACTCACTCGGCAAATTCATTCTGGATCATTCTGAGAGGTGGAAAGGGGTGCGGGTCAGAGAGCTGGCGAGGGCTGAGAGCGGGTAAACGCACTTTCTCTCCCCATCTTGAGCTTCCTTCTCGCATTGTTCTGTATAGTGGTCCTCCGCTCGCCTCTCCACCGAATCGGCCGGGACTTTGTCGTCGGTCAATGGCTTGAGACCAAGTGCGATTCGGTGCTTGTTGGTCTCTTCTAAGCTGATGTTCTCTTTGTGAGACATGACTAGAATAGGGGAGATGCACCCGAAAGGTGGTGGGTGGTGGTTGAACGTTGAAGGACAAGGAATCTGTTTCAAGTGGAGACGGGAAACTGGAAGCTACCCTGAGATAGCGACACTCAGAACAGACAGGGCGGCGTCGTAGAGATGGAGATTCGGGAAAGGAAAATCTGGCCTAGCTACAGTGTCTTAGGCGTGTCTTATATATGCTTGCTCGTTGGTTTACTTCGAAGACTCGATGACCAGATTAGCATGTGATTGTCGTGTCCCTAACATGTGCGTATGACGTCAGCGCACCAAGCTCGGCCCCTGACGACGCCTTCCCTTTACGGTAGGTCGCCTCCACGGCTGCCACTATGATATTTGCTCTCGGATTCCACATTACACCAGTGACTGGATTAACACCTGGAATTATCGAGTGGTTCCGGCGACAGCGCTCATTTTCTTCGCATTATTCTACCGAGCGACCACTGAATTTACGTGACCTCTTTCAGTGTTCTTCCGGGGATTGCCTTCTCTTTGGATCTCATCGAGACTACTGGAAGGTACGGCGTTGCGGAGGTCTTGCTTTCCTCTGCAATGGCTGCTGGGGTATTCTCAGTTTTCGGTGGCCAACCATTGTGCATAGCAGGTGTTACAGGCGCGTTTTCAGGCGTTGATGGACCAATTCTTAGACACTCACGTTTGTTGCTGGGCTCCTGGGTCTCCCTGCTCCCAATGGCCTGATCCCCCAAGCCCCAATCCACACAGCCTCTTTGGTCGTCTGGGGACAGCCTACGAACCGTAAGTGCGATGGGGAGAACGATGTTGACGTGGACGAGTCTCGTGAGGAGACGGCAACCATGGCTCTCCATGAGGGTGATCCAATTCCCTCTGTTTGCGCAGCGAGCGGCGGGGGAGGCTGACTTACTCCTAGCTGGTTTGATGCTTCAACCTATAGCCGGGTGCCGATGTTATCGCTTACGATCCCCCGGGCCCGGACAGTTTAACGACAGAGGAACGGACGATCATGGTGGGTTTTCGTACGGAGGGATCGATAGGACGCGCGCATTGCGGTATCTAACTACTGCCAAAGTCTACAACTACCAGACTCGGCGAAAGCGGTGGTGCCTCCAGGACTGTCTGACCGGCGTCGTAAGATCCAGACTCTTCATACATGGTGATAGTCTCCCACTTGGTTTCGGCTGTGCAATTGTTTGGAAGAGGTGGTGATATAGGCTGGATGGTGGACTTCCCGAATATATTACCCGGGATCTCCGGCGGATGTAGCAAACCGGGTACATTTTGAGCTCCGGGGACCCCATAGTGGCTGCGATCCCGCGTCGATAGTACCACCTTTGGATCCATAGAAATGAATCAGTCCCGCTTGCCAATGGATATGGTTGGGGGAACTGGCGGCATACGAGCTTCCAGTAAACGTCTCAAAATGACCTTTGACTGGAATGTCGGTGTTAGTTATGCCGATGCTCAAGCTGCAGAGTGACTGCTAAAAGCGATCGGTGACCCGATCGCCCCCGGAGAACAACTACCCAGCTCCGTTCCGCCACATCGGTCAGTAACCCTTACTCGCGGTTGGGTCATTATTGTGCTGAACGCCAAACGCATTAATTAATCCAGTAAACATGGGCAAAGTAGGACTCATCACAGGAGCATCTTCAGGTACCAGCCATCACCCGGACGTGACCGTGTAGACTGCTTATCCAAGAGTTGCTACTGTGTAGGCATCGGTCGCGTCACTGCGGTCGCCCTGTCGAAAGCAGGCTGGGATATAGTGATCACAGCCAGGCGACTTGATCAGTTGGAAGAAACAAAAGCCCAGTGCGGGGGGACCTCCAAGGTCCTCGTTCTTGCTGGAGATATCACCGACGAGCGGTTCGTGTTAGAACTGTTCAAACAAACGGTCTCGACGCTCGGTAAGGCAGCTTCGTGTGGAATCCTTCCTAACGTGAGGCTTGACGTCGATGCTTGTAGGCCGGTTGGACCTATTATTCAACGTACGGGAAGGTGGAGGTTGATGATCGTTATTGCTTTCCCTGACGATGCACCGGTAGAACGCAGGGACAAATCATGCATCCACGTTAATAGAAGACCTCCCCATTGAAGCCTTCCGGACGGTGATGGACGTGAACGTGACTAGCGCTGTAATCTGCACCCGTGAGGCGTTTAGAGTCTTCAAGGCGCAAAACCCCCCAGGGGGTGAGTTTTTCGGTGCGTTCGCGTGCGTTCCATAATCTCAAAGGTGTCTAGGAAGGATCATAAACAATGGATCTTTGTCTGCGCATACCCCACGCCCACACTCTTTCCCATACACCATCTCGAAACACGCTATCACCGGTTTGACCAAAACCACGGCACTGGAGGGAAGGGGTCATGGGATAACGTGCACCCAAATTGATATCGGTTGGTGACATTTTGAAGTTTGGTTCAGGCGCAGCCTCACGGCCCGACAGGCAACGCCCTCACGAACATGTCATCCAGGCTGTCACAAGGAGCTCTGCAACCAAACGGACAGATGGTTCCAGAGGCGACCTTCGACGTGGAACATGTTGCACAAAGCATCGTTCATATTGCGAGTCTACCTACAAACATCACGGTGCTGGACTATAAAATCATGTATGACAATTTTGGTTATGGTAGGGGCACGTCTGATCTGCCAGACTTTAGGGCAACAGAGATGCCGTTCGTCGGCCGAGGATAAACACTGCTCGCCAGAGCGTACCCAAAGGCGCCGTAGAACGACGGAACGACAGTTTGTCATTGTCAGAATTAGGGGGGGTAAATGAAGATGCAACACTAAAAATCCCGGGAAAAAAAGGTCGCGATGAAAGAGGATATCATGATGATGCATTAGGGTAGCTCGCTGCGAATGGAAAGAGTGGGAGGCGAGAAAGGAACGTGGTATCAGGAACGAGCGTCTGATATGGGGACGCGCCGGGACAAGCTGGGTAGAAGGCGGTTAAAACCGCGAATACAACGCCGATTGAGAATATTTACACCCGAAGAATGGTGCCATCGAGGGAGACTGGCCGGTCACGGTGACACTCGACATGGGGGAGACCTGAAGAAGGGAATGCTAGCCAAGATATGATACATCCTCAGAAGGGCATGACGAAATGTTGGTGGTGAAAGAACAACATGCAGCACTGGATCCGGATAGATTAAGGAGGGAGAAAGTCCTTGAGGGCCCTTTTCACTTGGGGAATCATTGAAAGATGAACCATGTACAAGAAGGCAAAGGGGTGGAAAACGAAGATTACATGATAACACACTTGCAGCAACCACCGCTGCGATCCTCCTCCTCTTCCACAAGGTGGTGATTTTGGGAAGAGACCGGATTTGCTTCAAGCTGACCTTGAGGTGTATAATGTGAAAACGGAGGAGGTGATGGAGCAGGTGAGGGGCGGAGATTATAGCCATTCTGCTTCGTGGTCGTGATCGGTCGCTGGTCCTCAATCATGGTGGCGGCGGTAGAGGGAGGGTCTTCCTTCAACTTCTCAACAGGGGGACTGGTATCGACGGCTGACTTTCTGTTACCAAACTCATCCATCTCGATGCCATTGGGCATAGGATCTCCGTCTCTTGGAGGCCTGTACTTGGAGTAATCGTAACCAAACGTTCCAGGAGCCTGAATAAACGTCATCAATTGGATTCCCCGCAAATGTCTGGAGTAGAAACTCACAGGTTCTGGGCGCCCAGGTTCTGGCTTCCGTGGCTTGGGACTTCCATCAGTGGTTTGGTATTGCCCATCTAGACCCTTTTTCCGAGCGACAACCGGTAAAACCACCTAACCCATGGCGGTTAGTCATCACAATCAAATTGGTCAAAGGTGAACTCGTACATCGTCCCAGTTTGAGCCCGCAACCGGCTGAGTCCATGTCGGAATTGCGTGCTCCGCGTCCTCGAGATTGGTCACAGGATAAACGCCTACGGAGCGTCGACTGTCCTCCCCTTTCTTGACCCTATGGACAGAAGGTGGAGTCTTGGGTGTTGTCTTCACCTTCTTTGCCGTACCGTTCGACCTCGGGGACTTGTCTGGAACAGGGCTCTTTGGCTTCTGTTTCGGGTTTCCCATAACTTTGGTCGGAGTCTGAGATCTTGCCCTCGGTGTGGGAGTACGGGGCGGGGCAGTTGATGATGTTGATGGAGAATCGGAACTCCCTCTGATAGGCTCAGGAGTAGCCACCGATCTCGTTGTCTGAGCATCGTCGCGACTCGGCCGCTTCTGGGAAGGCGTGGGTATTCTCGATACAATCGTTACTTGTCGTGGTTCCGATTCAAGGGAGGCTGGAGGGGGGGACACCGTTGTTGTGTAGGAATTGAAGTAATAGTCCATGTCTGATTCGTGATCGTCTTCTGGCTCAGGGTCGGAGTAAGCTATGGCCGAAGGGGGAACTTCGTCGAGCACAAGATCGTCCTTCGAACGAGGCTCCTCCAGGTAAAAGCTTGACCTAGTATCAACACCAATACTGCCTGCTCTCCGGCGTGGTGAAACGAGTTCGGTGTGTGCCCCAAACCGAGAGGCGGACCGAGAAGGCAGCTGTTTCTTGGCGGAATGGCCGTAGCTGGCAATGTCCAACATCTCCTTGCGTCGCGCGACACGAAACTCTCCTACTCCTCCGTTCCTGGATACATCGCCTCGGTACCAATGCTCGAATGGTCGTTCTTCGGATTCAGAAGAGAAGCGGACACTCTCTGCATCAGTATCTGAGCGATGTGAGGGAAATGGAGGCTGTTCGTTAACCAGAGCTGAGACTTTATGCCGTGGGCCAATCGCGTCAGCGGCATAATACGTATCCTTCGACACTCGCCCATCTATCCGGGGTGTACTGTGGGTGCTCGTGGAGACACTGCCGGTCCTTGCTTTGATAGGTATACGGGAGACTCCCGTGGGGGGTGGAGGAGATGTAGGGGGCGACGAGACTGCTGATCTGTCCACCGTATCAGAGTCAAAAGGAGATGGTTGAGAGAAGGTACGCGTTCTTGTGAATGAGGATTGCGTCGGCCGGTTGCTTGAATCAGAGGGCCGTGACTGGATACTGGGACGAGGGATTGCACTCGGTCGGGGTTGGTGGTGGTAGTAAGTTTGTATGGTGGTATTCTGGCCGGGGTTGTTGTAAGCTGATGGGTATGGGCTGTTGTCCTCCGAGGTGATCGAAGCGGCGGAAATTCGTTTTGCCAACAGTTTGCTCTCTGTCTCGAGCCCTGTGCGGGGGAAGGTATGTAAGCTTTCAGGCTAGCGGGTCGTGTTGAACGAATGTAAGGATGTTCCGCGAAAGGGCGAAGGCAAACATCGGGATAGCGGTCAATAAAGCATCAATTTCCAAGCAACACAGGGAAGGGGGAGAGGTCGATGAAGTGGTTTCTAGATGAACACGGATAACGCTGTGCACGTACGCTTGCGGAGGGTTGGCACAATCTTTTCGTCCCATGACGGACCTGGGGACATCTCCACAGTCGCGGTCATGGCCATGGTGGGTTACGGCCAGCGAGGGGTGAGGATACGGGGGGTAGATGATAGAGCACCAGGGCTAGCTGTCAAGAAAGAGGGCGAGGTGGACAACGGCCAGGGTTGGACCCTCAGTGGGCTGCTCGTCGCGGCCAACGACGTCCAACTCGATGAGGTGGGTGTGACGATGGTCACACGGTCACACGCCATCCCCGGCTAAGGCAACTTTGCCGAGCGAGCGCGAGGCTATCACCCTCATGCAGGCTGACACGTTGTTAGCGAACAGCGAACAGCGTGCAGACTGGCAGACGCTATCTGAAGCATCACCAACAGCTGCCCTTTGTACAATCAACGATGCCGTTGCTGGCGCGCATGCGCATACAGCCGATCCGAGTGCGGAACGCTCACTTCGAATGCCAGGCAACCCCGGCTAGCTGTAGGCGACGTCCCCTGGCCTTCTCGAACCCAACGCCAGGTGCCTATTGCCCTCATCAAAGGTGTGTGGGAGAATAGCGCCATTCTGCGTCAGTGGGGACACCGACGACACCGGGTCACTGCAAACCGAGGCAGAAACTCGTCAGGGTCTCTATTGCAGCTTGAATTGCAATCTTTTGTTCTCCTTCCGAGGTAAAATGAATTGCGCAAGCTTGGGCGTAGTTAGGCGCACACGACCATTCAACCCCCCGCCCTCCGGGAACCCGATGGAGATAATGGGCGTAGTTGTCTTGACATCGGGTTCGGGAGACCGCCCCCCCCATTCTCTCCAGTTCCAGGGCTGCGTCCACCCCGACTGGTCAGACCGGTCCGGGGTTGCGGAAACACGATCACATTGCTTATCCCCACCAATTAGCGTCGGGGATAGTGGACTGTTTTCGCCGGCTCAAAAACACGTTGCAATACTCCGCCGAAGTTGCTTCCCCCTCAGCATTGTTATCGACTCTTTTTTGTTCGCAACCGAGTTTCATCGTTTCAACAATCAGATTCACTTGATTTGCAGTGTCGATGCTATGCTCTACCGAATAACGCCGCCGATGTGTTCGGACAACTCGTCCCAATGCTCTTAGAGACCTCACTGGACAGCATCGCCCCGCACTGGTTACCCCGGTAGCCAACCCTAGTGTGCCCACATCCTGGATATCACGAAAAGGGACCAGAGCGTTGCAAGCGTGAGAACTTTTGATCGCAACTCATCCGCCCAACGTACGATCGATGGCAGAGGCAAATCGTCCTGTTTGCAGACCGAACAACCTCTGGGGCATGCGAGATGCATTTCCCTCCATCAACTTGAACCCGGCAACATACACCTGAGTTTCTCACGCAAGAGGGTGTTACAACCAGGGGATGCACTGTCCAATCCCCGTACTCCCGAGGACTTTACCTCCACGGGATCAGATTTTGATTTTCTCTCGATCTATGTCAACTATCTGGTTGATCAATCCGTCACACAGGAAGCCGGGGATCCCCTCTGACTGGCTCTCCCTCCCTTATGATCAGCACGGTTAGTCTTTGTTAAATTACCGTATATTCAATGACGAGCAAGTCAAGGGTTCCCACACAATCGCAACGTTGGTCGAGGACCACATAATGTTCTTCAAAGTTAGATCCCGGCGCCTCCAAGGATAGGTGACGAATGGTGTACCTGACCAGCCCCCCTTTCGTAATTGATAGGAGACCCAGGGTCCCCGCCCAAGCCGTCCATTTGTGCGGCCCTTTGTGGCAACATAGCCGCATTTCATTTTTCAGGCAGGCAGATATTTTATCGATTAAATTTCCCAACGTGATGTTTACGAACAATCAATTTGAACCAGTAAGAGCGCTAGTCGGATTATGTACCTCTCCTTTCTCACCCCTTCGTTGGGCAAGCGTCACAGGGGGATCGATGCCCGGGACCTACGAACCGGTTAGATTGTATTGTCGGGAACGGCCAGTTCTTCCATCTAGACGCGTACGGTCACCACCAGCTACTTACCAAACTGACCGCCCAGCCCTGCAGACTCCAATATGGAACCGAAAGGACAAGCGCCGCCGCCTGTGCAACTATTCTCCAGCCATGCAGTACGGCCCGGAGATACCACCACGAAACACAATGGTAGCAAGCGACCCCCTCATCAGATCGCCGCAATTGACATACTTGCGGTTTCAATGCGCTGCGCTTCAGTGGGAACACACTGAATGATATTCAATGTTCAATCACGATCGCAAATATCCAAACCTCACATGTACAATCGCGACACCCGGGCGGAGATCATTCCCACACGGGAGTACCCCTGAGAACGACCGTCGAACAAGAATGTACACACTTGGTCACTTGGCTCAAAGTACGTCAACGTTCTACTCCTGTCCCCGTACCCATTAATATCCAAACGGTGATACCGGCCGCACACAATACCATCGATGGCCAATTTTCGGTCTGATGGTGCGGTCTGTGACCAAGTGCCTTGATTTTATCTGCTAACGCACAAACCGAACGGACGAAAATACGCGGACGGCCCCGATACTATCACAAGGAACGGCCGACTATTTGATGGTACAGCAGGGTAAAGCTCTCCAACATGTAGGCTATCGGCACCAACCTCCGCCCGTCCCTCGTCAACGTCCTCGCGTCGTTCTGAATTATCACATCAAGCATTAACTCCTACTAGATAAATAGATATCGTAATGTAAAATGTCCCAAGATATGGATTCATACAATGTGGCGAGACTGAAAGCAATGCGTGATGGATTGGTGTGGATGGATGAGGAAAGCACGGTCGAAAGGTAGGATCAGGTGGGAGTAGAGAGGTTTGGTAGGGTTGGTTGCGAGTGCGCCGATGCGGCTCGGTGATGGTGGTGTGGGTGAGCCCTGCGGCCCGATCGGACAATGCCGCTCAGAAGCCGATAGAGCCATTGGAGGAAGCGAGACTGCGGATGTGTTCTTCCTGACTGTCAGTGGGCTTCGTGGGCTTGCTCTGGGCGGGCTTGGAGTGCATGCTGGCTGGGTGCGTTGTGTGGGTGTGGGTGTGGGTGTGTGTGATAGAGGTTGGTTGTGGCAGCGAGCTGCGGTGGGTTGTGGTAGTGTAGTGGGGAGGTGAAGAAAGAGGAAGTTGTGATAGGTCCTCTTATAAAGAAGTGACGAGACTCGGGTTGTCAGAAGGGCTGACTGGGGAATGGGGGGCAATCATACGGGCATGGAATCTTATATACGAGGGGTGCGTGAGAACGAGGAGACAGTGGAGGGAGAGTCACATTCAGGATACGACTGAGCACGCACGGAATGAATAGATGTGAGAACTGCCCAACAGCTGTGCATCTGACTGTCATTCGAGTCACGGAACCAGTGGATCACAAAAATGTCCCAATAAACATCCCGCCCTTGGACGGTCCCATCACCGATCTGGCCTGGCCCACCGGAAGCAGAATTGGGAACCGGAAACCGAGTATTCCTACTAAAGCTGAGCGCGCAGCATAGCCTGCAGACCAGGACAGTCATAGATGGTTTTCTAGGGAGAAGTGGGACGTAGGCGAGATTGGTGCCGACATCGCCTCAATCTACAGTCAGGTCAAGCCACGACGCTCTGGTAGAAATTCCTGAGCTAGGCAGCAAACTGTACCGGCGGTCGGTCGCGGTCGAAAGCGCCTGAAACCCTGAAGGCGGGGACAACGCAACAGCGCAGGGGAAAAGAGCGTCAAGGATGCGTGTTGGTGTTTGAGGCGACCTGCCGAATAAGGAAACCTCGGCGGGGGTTGCAAAGTTATTCCCACGTAGACCCTAACCGCGCTCCAAATACACACAACACTGCTGCAGATGACTGGAGATGCAGGTTTTTTTGGAAAACCAAAAGACATCAGAATACACCAGCGGTGCTAACTCACAATCTCTAGTCCAATGCTGTGCCTACGATATCGGTCCCGACCGTCCCCAAATCCTAATCCGAAGAGAGGCGGCCAGTTCGGACGTGATGTGTGGAATACATACATATGCAACAGCTCAGGTTTCTGAATATCCGTGTACCAGCCCCTTGGCGCCAGGACAGCATCTGCGGCATCTGCGTAGATTGGGCGACCCATTGCATGATGTATGATGTATCGATACATGATGCATGATCGTTTTTGCCACAATGTCATACAACCGCCGTTCTCCATCCCGCGAGATGGAGTTTACGACAAAGGGGAGAACCGTCTTGGGAATCCTCAAAGGATGGAGTGTGTAAAGTCGAAGCTGGAAATGCTATGCCACTGATATGCAGAAAACTCCGAACAACGGACATTAACCCCCGCTGACAAAGGCCCCTCGCAGATCTCGAGAAAAATCACAACAGTCATGCTACCCACAGCCTTTGGACTCATCCCGCGGTTAAATGTACGTTGTCAATGGAAGTGAAGGATCCTAGTGCGCCGGATTTCGATTCCAAAAGCCGTGCACACTGAACACTCCCTGATAAGTAGCTTGGGTAGTGGTAGGGTTACTTTGTAATAAATCAACGTGCTGTGGAACAAGGCTGAAAGGAATCCAAAGTGTCTGTGTGGCTCCACGTGTGCACTACCCTTGACGCGCGTTTTTCGCCACCCCGGTGTGAGACAGGTATCGCCCGTACAACAGTGACCGTCATCGGGCGGTCCGCGCGTGACTGCCGTCCGCCGGTGTGCTCATGCGCTTGGCCCGCCCCGCTCCGGCATGCAAACTTGTCCGGTGGCTTCTCTCAGGGACGGATGATGGTAGAAGCCTCCGCTACGGGAGAGCAGATTGGGATTCAAGTCGTGGAACAGCCTGTGTTTTAAATTTAATCACCCATCCAATCGCTCTTGCACTCGCTTCCGATTGTCCACTCCGCGTTGTCGCGCAGATACCCCTTCTCATCCAACCTAACTTCCTCGGTAACAAATTGGACTGCGACAGCGATCGTGTCCCCCGGCTTTATGTCGTCCGACTCACTCAGAACCAATTCAGTTTTGTTCGAAAAATCCTCGAAAATCCAGCCCTTTTGACCTGCGAAAGTTTTGTATCATGATGGAGTATAATGCGATCAACGGGTGTTACCTTCTCGTTTCCTCGACCACACGATTTCATACCTCTCTTCTGTCCCTGCCGGGGCTCCGTTGATTCGGAACTGAGCCAGAGGGAGGAGGCTTATGCCAAAAGATCTGCAATCACTTTCGGCGTTCTCAATGATTGAAATTCTTCTCAATAAGCGGAGCCAGAGTTCTTCGGCGCAGACTTTGCAAAAGTCGGTGGAGACCACGTCCCGCATCAGGCAGTCTTCGTTGGTTGGTCGATAGGTGGTTCTGTTGGTAGCTGAGAACCTGCCGGAGGAGATGAACGGTGTAACAGGGTTGGACAAAGGCTCATTTACGTAGGGAAGACACCATAGTAGCCAAGTGAGCCGTTGAACCTGCGAAACCTCGGTGAGATTCGGGAACGGGATTTGAGAAAAACGTACTCATGAGCGGCACCGTACTCCAACACCTCAACGCTGCACAGCTGAGGCCCATTGCCCTCCTTGATCCTGTCAGGGTCATCATAGTTCAAGATAAACTGAACCTCATGTTCTCCGTCACTAAAACCACCTTCTTTGACGTTGAGATACTCATAGAAGTATCTGTCTTCCCCAACACCCTCTTCTACCGCCCACCCAATGTCCTTGCCATCGAGGCGCACGGTGAGCTGATCGGATTGGGGTATTCCGGCAATCGAAAATCGAATGAAATTTGACGGGTATACACCTGGGATAAGAGGGATTCCCATCAGCTTATATGTCCCTTCGCACTTGTCCGAACGTCTGCCGTTGGGGGAGAGGACTGGCAAAACACCGGAGGTGAAGTACATCACGTCCGCCTGATCGCCACCACGCTGGCGCCAATTAAGTCCATATGCGAAATTAACTCACCCGGAGAGATGAACTTTCCGGTCCAGACAGTGGAAGCATTCAAGATTGTCCACGGGTAGGCTTGGAACGACATCACCATGCGTTCCACTCTGGACGTCTTTCCTGGGGCAGGCGAATTGGTCAGCCAATGTCTCCATCCTATAGTTTCCGGCAATGTTGCAGCGTCTACACCAAAGTAACCTCCGTCGACACCTCCGTCATATTCCTCGCCGATCTCCACGATCGAGTGGCCGAGCTCGTGACGCAGTACCAGGGCTCCATTCTTCACAGATGGCGTGATGACCCTTTTAAAGTTGAAACGTCAGAGAAGCGCCAATAACGGGCGAACAGCAAAGTAAACTCGAGTGCCTGAGCAGCTCAGAAACCCGCAAAAGTACATAGATTGACTCACGTGAACTCCCCGCCCAGCCCTACAATGGGCATGAATAGACATCGGTCAGCCTCATCAGTGGTGAACCAGATTGGCGCGGATCGTACCGCCATAGTACAGGTCGTTCCCTGGAAACCAAAGGGAGCCAAATTAGTAAGGTTCAGACACTACCGAAATCCAAGCACCCTCTTCAAGTTCGTATTTACGTACCTAATAGAATGGGATAGTCGCATCGAACACCAAGCGAAGAACATGCCAGGCGGGCTACTTCAGGTCTGGCGTAGTAAACTCCCCTTAGCTCCGTCCCATCTCTGTATAAACCGAATGTGGTGCTGGGAGAGTCGGCGGGTAGTTTAGTTTAGTCTCGAATCCAGATGGACATATGTATTTGAAAGGCTTACATACTTCCTGGGAACACCGCCAACACCGATCCCGCTCTGGATACGAAACATGAGCGACAATCATTTGTTTGGATGAGATCATAGGAGGAAAGGTGGGCTTGGAGTGCAGTTTGGACATTCATACTTACCTCAGCGCTGGGTGTAAAGGCGGCCCAAAAGTTCAAGAGTGGTTTTACGGAATAAAAAGTCTGATTCTGAGAGATCTCGCCCGCTAAGCGGGTTGCATCATCGAAAAATTTTGATTTTTCAGATTCCGTGTCTGACATATGGTCAGGGCGTGGGATCCGTACGTTACAGGGGATAACAGAAGTTGTTTGAAGAACTTACAGCCGTCACCGAAAAAGACGAGGTCAACCCTATTGTTCGGATCGCCCGATTGAAAAATGGGTCGAACTTCAAGGGGAGGAACATCTCCTTCAGTCATCTGATAAGTTAGCACCCCTGCCTCGACCCCCCCTTCACGGGAGAGTGTGTCATAGATAGGGAATGTCCCCAGGTGTCCGCCATGACCGCAAAGAGCGACAGAATAGTCTCTCAAAACTCGCGTATTGGTGCTGAACACCCTGATGCGCTCCAACTTGCCCGCTTCTCTGTCTCTTCCGGAGTCAAACGTGAACCGTTCGGTGTGGTATGAGCCGCCCTGGCCGAGGATGCGAGTTAATTCTTTGTGGGGCTGTGTTGTGCCGAAAAAGGCGTAGAGGCAAGTATTTGTCTTGGGATCGCTGATAATATTTGCCTCGAAATGCTGAGGGATGGTGGACTTCTGGGGCCGAGCGGCAGAAAAGTGGGACTGGGGAGATGTCCAGGTGGCAGCTGAAGCTGAGCTGAGCTGGACGAGGGGAGCTGCAAGGGCCAGCAGAACCCCACAGTACATCCTGTGTCCCATCACGAAAGGCTGGTGATCAGGCGAATGAGAGCACGTGACCAGACCTTGCATTTTTTGCCCCTCGATCAGTCTACACTACAGCAACACTGACACCAGAAGGTATTCCGACCA